>Ga0209629_10000162_pt1 | contig 32487 bp, 27 predicted proteins | sample TergutCu122P5_FD_187286 | JGI IMG/M metagenome (GOLD analysis project Ga0209629, IMG submission 187286) | Cubitermes ugandensis P5 segment gut microbial communities from Kakamega Forest, Kenya - Cu122 P5 (SPAdes) (version 2) | ecosystem: Host-associated > Arthropoda: Insects > Digestive system...
GATTTTGCTTCAACAAAAACATTCAGTTATACCTTTACCGGCACAACGTCTTATACCGGTTTAACTTTTGAACTGGTTGATAACAATAAAATGGTGGTAAACACATCAACTTCAGGTAATGTATTTACCATAACATTCAGAGACGATATAAACGCTTTGGCTACGGGCAGGGATAAAACCACTGCTTTGGTACTGACTGTTGTTGCCAAATATAACGACAACACGGGCGCGCCAAAACAGATTTCGCTCGATGTCGATGTACAGGATTGTACCTGCGGCTGTACGGTTAAAACGGCAAGCGGCGGATATATCACATTTATGTGTTATAATTTGGGCGCTTCTGATGCAGTAAAAGCAATGACGCCTTTGCAGCAGGCAGCAACCCCTTCGTCCACAGGAAATTCAGGAAAAGGCGTTACCGACAGTAATGTTTACGGCGACCTTTACCAGTGGGGGCGTATAGCAGACGGACACGAGAAACGCACCTCGCCTGTTTATAGCACCGCCAGTAGTGGTACGTTTAATCTCGCTTGGGATGCCAACGGTCAGATACCTTCCACCAATACAACTTATTATGGAAAATTTATCACTGTTTCCACCAGTGGTATTGGCGACTGGCACGGCAATAGCAATACTTATAAAAATGACAATCTGTGGAATATCAACGTATATCCGGCAAACAATCCTTGTCCTGCGGGCTGGCGTGTTCCTACGCAGGAAGAATGGAGCAGTATTATGCAGGGTGGTACTCCAGGCACTACGGGCAGTGTTGCAAACAGCATTCCGGCGGCTGGACAAACCTTAAATTCAGGTAATTTCTGGAAATGGAATCCTGCAACTAATGGTACTGCCGGCTGGTTGGTTTCACCCGACGGCGGAGTAAACTATACTCTTTTCTTGCCCGCAAACGGCAGTCGTGATTTATATAATGGCGGTTTAAATAACGCAGGTGCAATTGGAACTTATTGGGCTTCGTTGACAGGAACGGTTGCCCAAATGACCCCAACCGGACTTACTCCGGCTACCGGTGGTGCACTACGTGCAAATGGATTTGCAGTGCGTTGTGTGCAGAAATAAAATGTTGCAGCCTTCATTGCGAGGGCGCAGCCCGAAGCAATCTCAAAATAGTATAGATTGCTTCGCCGCAAGCGGCTCGCAATGACGACTTAATAGAATTAACTTAACAATAAATTATAATGAAAATGAAAAGAATAATTTTATTAACTATGGCGTTGTCATTAATTGTCAACGTCATGCAATCGCAAGTTACGATTGGAACATTAACTCCTCCTCTGAAAGGAGTGCTACTCGATTTGAAACAGCAAACCGAAACAGACGGCGCTGTAAATTCAACTAACGGAATGAAGTTCCCGCGCATAGCTCTAAACAGCTTAACAAGTCTTCAGCCTATGCTTTCGTCATCGGAAGATGACGCAGCAACGGCAACAACGAAACTTCAATACAAGGGAATGATTGTTTATAATGTAACCGTCAATGCCGGCGCTAATTTACAGGAAGGATTGTATGTATGGGATGGTACACAATGGGAAGTGTTACAAACAGGTAACGACGCGATGGCGGCGGTAAATGCAGGAAACGGATTGAACCTGTCGGCAATTAACGATACCGTAAAATTAGGCGGAACATTAACAGAATCCACCACAATTGATCTGAGTGATAAGAATTTACTATTCAGCCGCAGTTCAGGAAACATAGGAATAGGCACTGACAGTCCTGAAGCGCCGCTGCATATCTATCCGTCGCTTGGTGGCGATCCGCTGATAGTGGATAGCGTTAGATACACATCAGCTACTAATCCAATCGATGGAGCAACACCCAATTACTACAATTTACAGATTTCGGACAAGGGAGTGGTAAGGAAATCCCCTATTGTAAATAATTTGAGTGAAAAATATATATATACCCTTAGTCCTCAAGTGACAATTGCGATCGGAGATAATTTAGGAAATAACGGTTCGCAATTAAAGTGGATGAAGGATGGGATTCCCTATGACTACATTACTTTGCCTGAAGACGGAGCATACGTGTTTAATTTTCGACTGTATGGTACAACAACGGGAGCAGCCCCTGTAGCAAATTCATTTTATTTGTGCGCATTTATAGGGTCTATGTCAGGTACTCCTGCTGATGCGCAAGAGATAATTGTATCGACCCCATCAAGTAATTATCTCAAGGCAACTTATTCCGCAACCATTACACTTGCAGGAAAAACCGGAAATCATATATATTTTAAAATAGGGGAATTATCCGATGGCCACCTAATGAACTGGACTTTATTGGGTATCCCTAATACCGGTATGAGTGAAACTTCTTCAAACAGGACAAGTATGATTTTTTGGAAGATATAATCGAAAACCGGCGTTGCCGTGGATAGTTAGTAAAAAGCGAAAACCGCAAAGAAATCGTGAAATGATTTCTTGCGGTTTTTTTTTAATGATTAAATCTTTTTGAGAGATTTTGTTTTCTTGTTTTGCACCTATTCAATACTCCGGATACAAAAACGATAAATTATACAATAATATTAGATTATTTATTCCCTGCATTTTCATGCAAAATGTCTTTATTCCAATTTTCTTTCTTTATATTTTTGCAACGCGGATTTTTGATTTATAAACTCAATAAATTCTACAATAACAATAAACTATAATATATTTGATATGAAAAGAATGATTTTATTAATCATGGCGTTGTTATTAATTATCAACGTCATGCAATCGCAAGTTACGATTGGAACATTAACACCTCCTTTGAAAGGAGCGATTCTCGATTTAAAACAGCAAGCCGAAACAAACGGCGTCATCAATTCAACTGGTGGTTTGAAGTTCCCGCGCGTATCTCTGACCGGCTTAACAAGTCTTCAGCCTTTGCTTTCGACTGCAGAAGACGGCGCAGCAACGGCAGCAACGAAACTTCAATACAAGGGAATGACTGTTTATAATGTAACCGTTGACGCAGGCGCTAATTTGCAGGAGGGATTGTATGTCTGGGACGGAACACAATGGGTATTGTTGCAAGCAGGCGACGTTTCTGCGGTGATTTATGCCAAAAACGGATTGAACCTGTCGGCTGATAACGATACCGTTAAATTGGGTGGAACATTGACAGAACCCACCACAATTAATATGAATGGTTATGATATAGTATTCAAACGACCTGCAGGCAGCACAGGAAACATAGGGATAGGTACGACTGTTCCTATGGCGCCTTTAGATATTTTAACTTCGGATGACCCGCTCAGATTGAACAACGTACATTATACGTCGGATCTGCTGAATCCGGTCGATGCTCCAAATGCAATTACCAAATATTATGCTTTACAAATTTCGGACGGTGGAATAGTCAGAAAATCGCCACTTGTGAACGATGAAAGCAAAACTTTTATTTTTACGCTATTTAATCCCGGTACCGGTACGCCTAATTTGACTATAGCTACTGGCGGTAATGATGGTTTGGGAGGCAGTCTCTTAACTTGGAGAATTGGCGGTAAAGACTCGTCGTACGTTGCTTTGCCTGAGGACGGCGCATATATATTTTCCTTTCGTCTGTATGGAACAGCGACTACCCTATCTCGAACGAATTCATTTTATTTCAGTTCATTGGTAGATAATGGTCAAACTACAACTGTTTTTGATGTGCAGGAAATAGTTTTATCATCTTCATATATGACGACGCCCGCCTATGTCCCGATAACTTATACTACAAATCTTACTGTTGCAGGGAAAAAAGGAGATAAAATATATTTCAGATTAGCTGAATTAAGCGATAATCATACAATCGGATGGACTTTGAATGGCAACACCAATGAAAAATGGGCCAACAGAACCAGTATGATATATTGGAAGTTGTAAGCGCTCTGTGTCATCATATATTCCATGGTCACAATCCAAACTCCTGATGTAATTTAGGAATTTCAATATCCCTAAATCCTTTTTTCAATAAACGTCTTTTGAACTCTTCCTGCACTTCCGGCTCGCCGTGAACAATAAAAACACGCGTTACATCATTACTGTCCTGACAGGCGAGATATTGGCTCAAATCGTTGTAATCGGCATGAGCGCTCATGGAATTTAGGACGACAATATCTGCCTTTACCGTGAACTGTTCGCCGAAAATGCCCACAGTTTCGGGACGGTTTTTCAAACGTGCACCTAAAGATTCAGGTTCGCAATAACCGATTATCATAATGGTATTCCGCCAGTTTTCGATGCTATTGGCAATGTGGTGTTTAACGCGGCCGGCTTCTGCCATTCCCGAAGCGGAAATGATGACAGACGGTTTGAAATTCGTATTAAGCGCTTGGGAATCCCTTTTATCCGTAATATATTTCAATCCGTGAAAATAAAACGGGTCTCGGTCTGCTTTCAACAATTTTTGTAACGAACGGTTGAAACATTCGGGATGTTGTTTGACAATTTCCGTTACTTTGACCGACATCGGACTGTCCACATAATAATCGATATTCGGTAATTTATTGTCTAATTCCAAATCATTCAAAGCGTATAACAATTCCTGAGTTCGACCTACGCTAAAAGCGGGGATGATTAATTTACCTTTTTTCTTCAAACAAGTATCCTGAATATTTTTCAACAAATCGACGGCGTATGTTTCAATTTTGTCGTGAAGTCTGTCGCCATAAGTTGATTCGGTGATAATGTAATCGGCTTGAGGAAAAGTTTCCGGCGAATGTAGAATCGGGTCGCCATAACGTCCTACGTCGCCGGTAAAGAAAAGCCTTGCCGTCTTTCCTTTTTCTTTCAAAACCAAGTAAATAGCAGCGCTTCCGACAATATGGCCTACGTCAAAAAATTGCAGCAAAACACTATCGTCAATTTGTACCGGTTGGTGGTAATGTACGGCCTTAAAATGGTCAAAAGTCCGGTACACATCTTCTGTCGTGTAAATCGGCTCAAGCATATCTTCTCCTTCTTCTCTCCGTTTTTTATTCACGAATGAAATATCATTATTCTGAATATTCGCTGAGTCCAACAAGAGAACTTTGACGATGTCAATTGTAGCCGGAGTGGCATATATATTTCCCTTGAATCCGTCTTTTACTAATTTCGGCAACAGTCCGCAATGATCCACATGAGCGTGTGAAAGAAGGACATAATCAACCTCAGCGGGATTAAAGCCCCAATTCCGGTTTAATTTTTCCGTATCTTGTCCCATACCTTGAAACATTCCGCAATCGAGCAGGAATTTTCTACCGGTATTCAATGTTACTAAATGTTTGCTGCCCGTTACAGTTTGGGCAGCTCCATGGAATGCAATCTTCATATACTAAAAAATGCTTATATCGTGATAAATCGGTTTCACAACTACACGTCCGTCTTTGTCCACAATCCCTTGCTTATCATCTTGATAAACCGTATAGCTATTGTCATTATTTTTTTCGATATTATTGTATTGAGGAGCAATGATTTCAGTAGCATCGGTATTAATCATGCCCCATAAATTATCGTTCAAAATCAATGCTCGTCCATTGTTAAATTTGTCAATATATTGATACTTAGGTTTTATAATTTGTTTGCCGTCTTTATTCAAAAGGCCATAACGCCCATCCGACATAACAATGAAAACGTTGTTATTTTTTACGCCGACATGATCGTAAGTTGGTTCAAACAATAGATTTCCCTTGTCGTCAAGCATCCCGATTTTTCCATCAAAGAAAGTTCTAAATCCATCTTGGCATGGTAAAATAGCTACATATTTCGGTGTGATGGTTTCATGACCGTTGGAATTTAATACGCCCCACAATCCATCTTTCATTACTAAATAATTGTCGCTTTTAATTGCTTGAATTTTCTGGTATTTTGGGGCAATGATTTCTACTCCCTTGTCATTCACCAAGCCATAAAGTGAGTCTTTCATTATTAACGCTTTCCCCTTGTCAAAATCATAAATATAATTATAGATAGGAGGTATAATTTCGACGCCCTTATCGGAAATTATTCCCATTTTCCCACCTAAGAAAATACTGGCTTTTCCTCCGTCGAATTTACCGATATAATCATATTTCGGCTCAATCAAAACAACGTCTTTGTCTGTTTTTACGCCATATTTTCCCTTTTCCGAGTAAATAATTTGTTTCCCTTTTGTTTCAGGCATATAGGGCTGTCGCTGGCCGAGTTCGTTTACGAAGTACAATGTACTATCCTTAATTACCGGCGTCAATTTATTATTCGTGGCGCCAATCATGTCATAATCCGGTTTTATAAGCTCGTTTCCCGTTTTGCTGATAATGCCGAATTTTCCATTCACACTAACGCGAGCCCACTGTTTTTCAGTCTTTTGGGCTTGAATCCCAACCATCACTGCAAAAAGTAATGAACAGGTTAAAATAATTTTTGTTCTCATAATCCAATTTTTTAAGTTTATTTTTGTTACAAATATTTATTCAAAGCTAACTAACCGAAATGTGAAGCCAACAAATAAACAGGTAACGAATAAGTAACGTTGCTAAAGCTGTAATTCGCTGTATTTTACATTATGACAAATAGCTCTTTGTATCCGCAAAGATAGGGATAAATGATGAATTTGACAATTAATTTATTCCTTTACCCCCAAATACATCGTACAAATTCCAAAGGTGAATATTCGATAGCTAACATTCTTGAATCCGTTTTTCTCCAAAATTTTTTTCATTTCTTCGCCTTGCGGAAAGGCTTCAATAGATTTTGGGAGGTAATGATAAGCTGTTTTGTTGCGGGAAATCAAGTTTCCTACAAAAGGTATTAACTTTGAATAAAGCTGATACGCTTGTTTCACAGGGAAAAAAACCGGTGAAGTGAGTTCGAGAATCATGAATTTCCCACCGGGTTTCAATACCCGTAGAATTTCCTGTAAACTTCGGTCTAATTGCTCAAAATTGCGAAGGCCGAAAGCGACCATTGCCGCATCGAAAGAATCATTCTCCAATTGCAGGTTAGCACAATCCTGTTTGTCAAGGCTGATGATGTCAGTTAATCCGGCTTTGGCGACTTTTTTCCGAGCGAAGGACATCATTTTTTCAGAGAGGTCGATTCCCAGAATGCTTTCAGGTTTCAACAAGCGATAGGCTTCGATTGCCAAATCGCCGGTTCCGGTAGCAATGTCCAATATTTTCTTTGGACGGAGTTCTTTCAAAGTTAATATTCCTTTTTTTCGCCAAGACTTATCAATTCCTAATGAAAGCGAGTGATTCAGAATATCGTATTTTCCGGCGATTTCGTCGAACATCGACTCTACTTGCTTGCTTTTTGAAGCATCGCCGGAAGCGTACGGAACTATTTTTTCTATTTTATACTCCAAAATAATTATTGCTTTAAAAATGTTTTTAAATACGAATCTTTGTCCGAAAGCGTTTCTAAAGCTTTATTCAAACAGTCGTCATTTCTCAAGGCATAAATGATTTCTCCTTTGGCAAAATAATATTGCTTCACGATTTGCCGCGCTAACATATCGGAAAGTTGGTCTTTGTACAAATTCAAATCGCGGTCTAAATCCGGTTTTAATTTCTCTGATAATGCTTTAACTTCTTCGGATGCAGTGTCATACCCCTCAAATTCCATAATATCTTTGAGGTTTTCAAGCGCTTTTTCACTTTGACGGTCGTAATCAAATTTTTTTGATTTTAGAAAAGTTTTAAATTCATCGTAAATTTTATCCGTCATTGTAAATTTTTCGGGAGGTTCGATAGTCGGATGCTCCGTTCGCCATTGAACGACAAAGTCAAAATAAAGATTTTCCATTTCCAGATAAATAGACATGGCAGGCATCTTTTTCCCTTCAATGACATAATCGGGTGAAATGCCTCCGCCATCCCTGACCGGTCGACCTTTTGAGGTATAAAAAACCGAAGTCAGACTATCGGGAATATAGGAGATGTTTTCGTCGTCATTCCGGTGCGAATAATCAATTGCTTGAATGCAGCGGCCACTGGGGATGTAGTATTTGGCTGTTGTCAATTTTAATTGTCCGTTGTAAGGCAATGAACGGGTCGATTGCACCAAGCCCTTTCCGTAAGTGCGACTACCGATAATAACGGCTCTGTCCATGTCTTGAAGGGTTCCTGCCAAAATTTCCGAAGCGGACGCCGATTGATGATTCACCAAAACGGCCAAAGGTATAACCGAATCAATGGCTTGTTGAGTAGCGCGATAGGTTCTGTCCAATTGGGGAACTCTCCCTTTCATTGTCAGTAAATGTTTTCCCTGGGGTATGAAATAGTTGAGGATTTCGAGGCAATCTTCCACGACCCCGCCGCCATTATCGCGCACATCAATAATCAGAGAAGTGATGCCCCGGTTTGTTTTTAAATCTTCGAAAGCGGCTTTGATGCTTTGCGCGCTATGGGTAGTAAACACGGAAAGATAGATATAGCCTATATTTCCTTGTAACACTCCATAATAAGTCACCGGATCGATTTCTATCCTTTTGCGATTAATACTCATTTCACGCGGTTTTTTTTCACCCTGGCGTTGGATTTTGATATTCACGGTTGTATTCGGTTGTCCTTTCAGGAGTTCGCTGGCATGTTCGGAATTTTGTCCTACCATAGATTCGCCGTTAATCTCCAGCAAAATGTCGCCGGGTTGCAAACCGGCTTGTGCAGCGGGCATACCTTCATACGGTTCGGTGATAAATACTTTTCCTTGGTAAGACGATATTCCGGCGCCGATTCCGCCGTATTCGCCGGTTGTGGTAAACATCAAATCGGGTAATTCATCTTCAGGAATGTATTCAGTATAAGGGTCTAAACGCTTCAACATAAAGTCGATATTGTCCACGTTTGTTTTTCTAATATCAATGGAATCCACGTAAAAGAGATTCAATTCTTTGAACAAAGCATTATAAATGTCCAGATTTTTTGAAATTTCAAATAGTTTTTTTTCTGATAATTGTGCATGGACGAAATCAGAAGAAATGAGAAATATGAAACTAACTAATAATAATTTACGCATAAATTTACTATGATTTGGCATTTATAATATCCTTTGCTTTTTCTCTTATTTCTTCCCATACTTCGGGTGATAATTTGGTTCCTACGACCTGGATAATGTAATAAGAAAGCAGGCTTCCCAACTGTGCGCATTTTACCAGACCGGCATCATGCATCATTCCATAGAAAAAGCCGGCGGCATAATAATCTCCCGCAGCGGTAGTGTCTGTGGGTTTAACTTTCTTATATATAGGGACATGTATTAATTCATTATTGTATTTGATCCACGATCCTTTATCTCCTTTTTTCAGAATAGCAATTTTTACTAAGTGGGAAATATCGTGGATGGCTTCACCGGTAGAGGCTTTTCCTGTAAATGCAAGAGATTCCTCCTCATTGGCAAATATGATATCGACATATTTTTCCACTAATGTTTGGAGAAATGCCCTTTCTGAAGCAACCACATTGAAACTGGCCAAATCAAGCATAATCGTTAAACCTAAAGATTTCCCCATTTCCATAACGCCTTCAATCAAGTCATGATCCTGAACCAGATAACCTTCGACATAGAGATGTGTATATTGTGCAAGGATAGATTTTTGTATTTCGGATTTATGCATATCGGCAGCAGCGCCGAGATAGGTACAAAAAGTACGTTCACCGTCAGGTGTAATCATAGCAATAGCCGTCCCCGTAAATCCGGGTTCATGGATCAGGTGCAACTCGACTCCTGCATTTGTCAGTTCATGAATATAAAACTTTCCATATTCATCGTTCCCCACTTTGCCGATATAGCCGGAAGGCGTTTCCATTTGCCTCAAAGCCAGAGATGTGTTACTCACCGATCCTCCCGTCGTCATTTTGAGATCCATAGTTTTGATTCTCTCCAACAGTTCATTTCGCATTTTTTCTTCAATCAGATTCATGCTTCCTTTTGCGACGTTCAGTTCTTTTAAGAGTTCGTCATTCGGTAATTTTGCCAAGATATCCACCAAGGCGTTTCCAATTCCAAGTATTTTCATTTTTTTTTCAAATTTTTCTGCAAAGATATTGCATATTTGGAAAAAAACCATTACTTTTGCACCGCAAATTTCATTATTACTAAAAAATTCTTCCTTAGCTCAGTCGGTTAGAGCATCTGACTGTTAATCAGAGGGTCCTTGGTTCAAGTCCAAGAGGGAGAGCAGAAGAAAATGCCAATAGTCTATAAATTAGGTTATTGGCGTTTTCTTTTTTTGGAATTTGCACCATTCAACAAAAAAGCGCTCCGAAAACTACTGTAAAGTTAATTCTATTTTCCCTAACAATCAACTAATTGCAATCGAAACGGCTGTGGCGTCTCGCTTCGCCGAGTTAGAAACAAGTTTCCATATATATGTAGCGAGCGCTACCTAAACCTAAACACCCTGTTATATTTTCTTAGCGCCTGTGTTTCCAATATTTGTTGACGGTAGCATCCCTATAAGAATTTTCTTTTTGAAAGATTTTCTTACTGATGTTTCACACTTCGTAAAGCCCTAAGTAATAGAGATGATAATGCGATATGAAAATAAATGTATTACTGACTGTCATTTTAGTAGCATTTTGTGTCGCTTGTAAAAGCAATACAAACAGGGATGAACTTTTGGAAAAAGCGATTGAAGTTTGATCAGGAGTTTAACGCAAAACGAGCTATTTTAGTTTGTTGATAATATCCCTGATGGATGAAGCCTTTTCATAGTTTTCCATCGCAATGGCTTCCTCTAATGCTTTTTTCAGTTCATCGAGATTCATTTTGTCAAGAGTAAGATCGGTATTTTTCAGGTTATCGGCTATTTCTTCGATGATTTCTTCTTCCAATTCGAAAGATACATCTTTCATGATTTCTTCTGCAATGAAAATATCCGCATTGACCCGGATAGCAATAGCAATGGCATCGGAAGTCCGTGCATCGAGGTGAATTTCTTTGATTCCATCATCGAAAATGATTTCTGAGAAGAAAACGCCGTCGTCATATTTGTAAATAAAGGCTTCCTTTATGGTTATATTTGTCGCCTTGGTTAAAGCGATAAATAAGTCGTGTGTAATCGGACGGGGCGGACGAAGCCGTTCTAAGAAAATGGCTATGGATTGAGCTTCAGGCGTCCCGATCATGATCGGGACCCTGCGTGCTCCTTCATTTTCAGCCAAAATAAGTGCATACGCTCCGGCTTGTACCTGGCTGAATGTGATACCTACCAGCCTTAATTTGACTTTGTGATATGCTTTCACGTTTTTTTATCTCCTTCCTCCAAGGAAAATGGAAATGTAAAAAATGAGAGTGGCTAATGAGCTTAAAGCTGCAACAACATACGTGTAGGCTGCGGCTTTCAAAGCGTCTTCCGCCGGTCCATAAGACGAGGAATTAGTAATTCCTGCAGAACTCAACCAGGCTAAAGCTCGCCTGCTGGCATCAATTTCAACCGGTAAAGTGATGAAACTGAATAAAGTAAGTGTAGCAAACAAGATAATGCCTATCAGCAGTATTGTAGAACCGATGCCGTTGCCCTTACCCAATAATAACATTCCAGCCAGAAGAATCCAAGTGACCCACTGAGAAGAAAAAGTGATGACCGGCACCAATGCCGTACGTATTTTCAAAGGGCCGTAAGCCTTTGCATGTTGAATGGCGTGTCCCGTTTCGTGAGCAGCCACAGCGGCTGCTGCTACACTAAAACTCCCATAAACACCTTCACTTAAACTAATCGTGTGATTGGCCGGATTGTAATTATCCGTCAACATACCATTTGATGCTATAACTTGTACGTCGGTAATCCCGTTTTCGCGCAGCATCATTTCTGCTACTTCTTTTCCGCTCATTCCATTGCCCAAGGCTAATTTGGAATATTTTTTGAACTTGCTTTTCAAGTTCCATTGTACTAACCAACTGGCAAGGGCAGTTCCAATAAATAAAATCCAATAAATACTCATATAAAAAAAATTAAATAATATTATTTTAATAATACGCCGTCATTGCGAGCCGCTTGCAGCGAAGCAATGACGATGTGACATATTTTTTCACTTTACAAATATTGTACCGTTTTGTTTTTAGTCCGTATAGCGGAAAATTGTTTGTTCCCTATCGGAACCTACGGAAACAATTTTAATGTTTACGCCCAAATTTTCTTCTATAAATGACAAATAGGCATTGAACTCTTCGGGAAATTCATCTTCCGACTGCATTTTTGTCATGCTTGTTTTCCATCCGGGAAGTTCTACATAAATGGGCTTTACCAAATCGTTGATTTCAAAAGGAAAATCTTCAGTTTCAACGCCGTTTATTTCGTATGCGACGCAGGCTTTAATTGCATCAAAGTCGTCTAAAACATCCGATTTCATCATGATTATATCTGTAACTCCATTTAACATAATTGCATATCGAAGGGCAACCAAATCGATCCATCCACATCTTCTGGGACGTCCGGTTACCGAACCGTATTCGCAACCCAAATCTCTTATCGTCTGGCCGGTACTGTCGAGCAGTTCGGTTGGAAAAGGTCCGCTTCCGACTCGCGTACAGTAGGCTTTGAAAATGCCATAAACTTTTCCGATTTTAGACGGTGGAACTCCCAAGCCTGTACAAGCTCCGGCGGCTATGGTATTGGACGAAGTCACAAAAGGATAAGAACCAAAATCAATGTCGAGCATGGTTCCTTGCGCTCCCTCGGCCAACACTTTTTTACCGGTCTGTAAAGCATTGTTTATGAAATGTTCACTGTCGATCCATTGAAATTTTTTCATATACTCGATGCCTTTGAACCATTCTTTTTCTAAAGGCGCTAAATCGTATTTGAAATTCAATTGTTGCAACAGTAATTCATGACGAGCAATGACTTGTTTGTATTTTGTTTCAAAATTGTGTTCTATGTCACCGACTCTCAATCCGTTACGTCCAATTTTGTCGGTATAGGCGGGGCCGATTCCTTTGCCGGTTGTCCCGATTTTCCCGCTGCCTTTTTGAGCTTCATAAGCGGCGTCCAACAAGCGGTGAGTCGGAAGAATCAAATGCGCTTTTCGCGAGATAAACAACTGTTTGACCAAGTCGTGGCCGGAAGCTTCAAGCGCTTCCGCTTCGGCTTTGAATAAGGCAGGGTCTAAGACTACGCCATTTCCTATGATATTGATTTTCCCTCCTTGAAAAATACCGGAAGGAACGGAGCGCAATATATATTTTTCTCCCTTAAATTCCAAGGTATGGCCCGCATTGGGACCGCCTTGATAGCGGGCAATAATGTCATAACCGGGTGTTAATACATCTACAATTTTTCCTTTTCCTTCGTCGCCCCATTGGAGGCCTAATAAAACATCGACATTCATTTCTATTTTAATTGAGAATTAATAATTGAAAATTATGAATTATTTTTTTTTGATTTTAACTTCCTTGCACATGTACTGCATAATCCATAAATATACAAGCAATAACGGGTAGGAGTGAAAGACCTGACTTTCTCGTTTTGGATGACAGATTTCAGATTCTCATTTTTATATTCTTGAATTTTATGACAATTCGTACATATCAAATGATGATGAAAATCATTGTTATATGCTCTTTCATAAACGGAAATATTTTGCCCGAATTGATGTTTGAGTACCAATTTGCAATCGAGGAGAAGCTGCATGGTATTGTACAAAGTTGCGCGACTTACTCTGAAATTGTTTTCATTCATCGCATCGTATAAAGAATCCATATCGAAATGACGTTGTTCGGTATAAATAAGATTCAATATAGCATACCTCTCCGGCGTTTTCCTGCATTTTTTGGCCGTGAGGTATGCGGTAAATTTTTCCTTTACTATTTCGCAAGTCTTATCGTCTTTGATCATTACTGTTAAATATGTTTTTTCGCAGTCGTCATTGCGAAGGCGTGAGCCTGAAGCAATCTCTCTTTTTTCTGGATTGGTTCGCCTAACGGCTCGCAATGACGAGCAGAGAATTTCACTCGTTATAAGTTGGAAGCGGCGAATAATTTTTGGAATAGCGCATCATTTGTTCGGCATAACCTTCATTATAACTGACGGTTACATTGATAATGTCGCCTTGTTTGTCTCTTACGGCTTCATAAACCGGATTGACAAATCCTTTGTATGGGGCAATTCCTAATTTATCATAGCGTTCACGAACTTCTTTATGTAATTCCGGATCTACTTTTACTCCGTACTGTTCAACCAATTTTTGAGCGCCTTTGAAGTCTCCTTCTGATTTAATTCGTTGAATTTCAGCCAGCAATTCGCCGATTAATGTACGCATTTTAGCGTAGTCATTGATGACGACGTAGGTTTTACTGGCTTCGTTTTTGACCAATTCGACCACTTTATCTTTTTGTCCGTGTTCCAATACCCAATGAGCGATTAACGAACGGTTGCGCATGTGTGCTTCTTCGATTTGTTTTCCCAAGTTGATACGTGCCAACTGAGTCATCAAACCGTTCATCATGTATTTGTAATATTCAGCTTTGTAGGCATCCGGATTATCCAAAAGGCCGAGTTCCAATATTTTAGCATCCGGAAGGTAATACAGACCGAATAAGTCGGCACGAGCTTCTTCGATTGTTGAACCATAAACTTTCAAAGCGTTCTCATCGATTCCCGGGAGTAATTGTCCGGAAGCGTGGCCGAGACATTCATGCAAATCGGTATGTAAATTATCGACTTGCGAACCGTATTTTTCGATGAGTTCCTTTTCAGCAGGACAGCAAACAAATTCGTCTAAGAATCCATTGCCGGCAGCCGCTTTGTCGTAAGCGCCTGTGATGTTGTTAATCGTAACGGATTTTGAACCGTATTCTTTTCGTATCCAATTGGAATTTGGCAAGTTAATGCCGATAGGCGTAGAGGGATAGCAATCGCCGCCCAAAATGGTAGCGGTGATGGTTTTAGCGCTAATACCTTTTACGTCTTTTTTCTTAAATTGCGGGGCAACCGGCGAATGGTCTTCAAACCACTTTGCATTTTCGCTGATGCGCTTTGTTTTTGCGGTTGCTTGCGGGTCTTTGAAATTGACTATCGCTTCCCAACTGCCTTTCAAACCGAGTGCGTCGCCATACGATTCGGTAAAACCATTGACGAAGTCCACGATTGATTCCGTGTCTTTTACCCATTCGATGGAATATTCATCATATTTTTTCAAGTCGCCGGTTTTATAAAAATCCACCAACAATTCGATCACTTTTTTTTGTTGGGAATTTTCGGCGTATTTTCCGGCTTCTTCCAACCAATAGACAATTTTTTCGATAGCAGGAGAATACATTCCACCGACTTTATAAACTTCTTCGACCAATTGACCGTCTCTTTTTACTAAACGGCTGTTCAGGCCGAAAGGTACTGGAGTAGAGTCGTTCGGATTTTTCATCGTTCCGTAAAAATGCTCTACGTCTTTTTCAGTCACGCCTTCTCCATAATAATTATTGGCCGAATTGAGAATTACGTCTATACCGGGGTCTTGATTCACTTTCTTTTTGTACAAATCAGGGCTGAATAAAACCGGTGTAATTTCGGCTAAAAAGGCATCCACCGATTGATTTTCACGCCTCGGTATCAAAGTTGAATCCAAGGATTTGACGGTATTGGTGAAAAATTCTTGTGTGAATCCCGGGAGAAATTTCTCCTCTCCATAATGGTGGTGAATGCCGTTTGAAAACCAGACTCTTTTCAGATAGACTAAAAAATCTTTATATTCTGAGCTTGTCGTATCGCCTTTATAATTGGAATAAATAGCTTCCAAGGTACGTCGAATTGCCAAATTGTAACGATTATTCTGGTCGAATAAAATATCACGACCGTATAATGCCGCTTCGTTGAGACAATAAACCAAACTTTTTTGTTGCAAGGAAAGACTGTCCCAATCGGTTACCCTGTAGCGAAGGATGCCCAGATCTGCAAATTGTTCTACGTTGTAGTTGAATTTTTCTTCTTGTACGGTTGGTGTTGTTGTTTGTTTGTTTCCCGAACAAGAAAAGAACATGAGAGTTGTTATCATGATGAAAAGGAAGTGTTTCATAGGATAATTATTTTTTGATAGAGGGTAATACCGCATTTCTTCGAACCGGTGTTCTGTCAATTGATGAATATACCGGAATAAACGTATTCTTCCTATCTGCGCGCAGGCTTGCAGGAGGGCTCAAACTTGCCACACCCATTTTGATTAAAGCTGTTTTTAACAGAGTCTCATTGGTATCGCCTAACGGCATAAGCGGATAATTGTATTCGCTTTCTTCTACGTCGGGCGCAAATCCATTGCCGAAATCGGAGAAATTTTTTGCGTTAGCGAACTTAACAACAATTGGTTGCATTCCCCATCTATTTGTTTTTTGTTTTACGGGGTCCTCTTCGTAAATGGTTATCGAGCCTACGTTTTTACCATAGGTAGTCTCTCCCACAAGAACGACATTCATATAGGCTTTCAATCCGTTAATCAAATCTTCGCTGGCGGAAGCGGTTCCGTTTGAGGTGATTACAAACAGACGGCTTAGGTTGGTTAATTTGTTAATCGGAACACTGTTTCCAATGAAATCGGCAAAATAAGTTTTATTATAATCGACGCCAACTTGTTTCTTAAATGCTTGGTCTAAAAGCGAATTATATTGTATAATACTAAATACATCGCTTTTACCCCGGTTCGAAATCATACTCGAAAGTTCGGTACAAGTTGTTACCGCGCCACCGCCATTATAACGTAAATCGAGAATTAACTCATTAATACCTTTTGTTTTAAATTGACCGAAAATGGTATTTAATTCCTTGGCATACGCGTTGGTTTTGTCGCCGTTGTCTTCTGCGAAGAAATTGTAAAAGAGATAACCGATCTTTTTACCGGCAATAGTATAAATCGTATCGAGCAATACAGGATTTTCTGCATATATTGCTACGGATAATGAAATGGTTTTTACCGGATTAATAATTCCCAGTGTATGAGGAGAAGAAAGTGCATTTAGCAAAGTTGTGATATTATTTGCAGTCATTATAGTACCGTTGATACTATTGAAAACGTCGCCTCGTTTCAAATTAGTTTTTGAAGCTGGAGAATTGGGTTTAATGTAATTAATAACTCCGATTACATTTTGTTTATTTTCATCTGCCCACCCCAAAGTATAATTATATCCGGCTTCCATTTGTACTCCGCTTAGCAAATTTAATAAATCAATGAAATTTTCCTGAATCCACGAAAACCGGTCATCCTTGTATAGCAAGGACTTGAAGAAATCATTGGGATCAAGAGTTTTATCGATTTTTGCCGGCATTTGGTCATTCCACAAATAAAATATTTGCATACTGTCCAATATCCAATTGTTGATATTTTGATTTGCAGTTACTGTCGGGTCTTGCTGGACTGGATCCCCATTTTTGCACGAAAAGCTAATAATCAATAACAAAAATAAAGTAAGCGGATAGAATGTTTTTTTTAGATTTTCCATTTGTTTTTAAAAAATTAAGTTATTACCTGTCATATCTTTAGGTTGTTTCAAACCGAGTATATGTAAAATGCTTGGCGCGACGTCTGCCAATCGTCCGTTTTCCACTTTAGCGTTTTTGTTTTCGGAAACATAGATAAATGGAACCGGATTCAAGGAGTGGGCTGTGTTGGGCGAACCATCATCGTTCAAAGCATAATCTGCGTTACCGTGGTCGGCGATGATGATGGCTTCGTAACCGTTTGCCTTGGCGGTTTCAATTGTATCTTGCAGACAATTATTTACCGCTGTCACCGCTTTTTCGATAGCGGTGTAAACGCCTGTGTGTCCAACCATATCTCCGTTTGCGTAGTTCACGACAATAAAATCATACTGTTGCGTTTTAATGGCTTCCACCAATTTATCTTTTACTTCGTAAGCTGACATTTCGGGTTTCAGATCATAAGTAGCTACTTTCGGGGAAGGAACGAGAATACGGTCTTCTCCGGGGAAAGGCGCTTCACGTCCACCGTTGAAAAAGAAAGTTACGTGGGCGTATTTTTCCGTTTCGGCAATATGTAATTGTTTTAAGCCCAGACCGGAAAGGTATTGAGCCAAAGTATCATCCACATTGTCTTTGTCGAATAAAATATGAACGTTTTTGAAATTCGCGTCGTAGGGAGTCATCGTATAATATTGCAGATTGGGAATCGTGTGCATTCCCTGTTCGGGCATGTCTTGTTGAGACAGGACTGTGGTCAGTTCTTTGGCACGGTCGTTTCGGAAATTGAAGAAAATTATCACATCGCCGTCCTCAATAATAGCAACCGGTTTGCCGTCTTTGACGTGTACGATCGGTTTAATAAATTCGTCGGTAACTCCATCTGCATAAGATTGTTCTACTGCTTCTACCGGATTTTCGGTTGGAGCGCCGATTCCGGATACCAATAAATCGTAGGCAATTTTTATTCTTTCCCAACGTTTGTCCCTGTCCATAGCGTAGTAACGTCCGATGATGGAAGCGATTTGTCCGGTTGTCGTTTTCAGATGATCTTCCAATTCGCGGATGAAGCCGGCGCCGCTTTTGGGATCGGTATCTCGACCATCCATAAAACAGTGGATGAAAGTTTTATCAATTCCATACGTTTTGCTGATGTCGGTCAGTTTAAAAAGGTGTTCTAACGAGCTGTGTACGCCGCCGTTAGAAACCAAACCCATGATATGGATTTTTTTATTGTTTGTTTTTGCGTAAGAATATGCGTTTTTTATTTCAGGATTTTCGAGAATAGAATTGTTGCGTGCGGCAATATTGATTTTCACCAAGTCTTGATATACTATGCGTCCTGCGCCGATGTTGAGATGCCCCACTTCGGAGTTTCCCATTTGTCCGTCGGGCAATCCAACATTTTCACCTGAAGCCAGTAATTGAGAGTAAGGATAGGTTTTTAAGAGGTAGTTCCAATAAGGGGGTTTAGTACTATAGATTACGTCTCTTTTTGTTTTGTCTCCAAATCCCCAGCCGTCGAGGATAACTAATAATGCCTTTTTATTTGCCATAAATTATAGATTAAAATTGCTGACAAAGTTACAAAAAAGTTTTTATCAATTTTCTAAAAAAACGCAAATATTCACAATGAGAGAGTGCAAATAACGCGCAAACTTTATCTATTGACTTATTTCAATTTTTCTTATCGCTTCCAGCAAAGGCTCTACTGATAAAGGTTTTCCGGTAGCTTGCAGAATCCATTGGTTAGGTGTTAATTTCCCTAACCGGTAAATACGATCTACTTCTTGAGCGAAATCTTTTCCTTGTAAATATTGTTCCAATTGAAACTCAATGATTTGACCGAATGAATAAGCTGACAAATACAACGGATAGCTGAGCATGTGTGAATAAATTGCCAAAACCGGTTCGTCTTTTATGCCGAAAATTGGTGCATAATACTCATTCCAAATATCTTTCGACAGTTGGATGACGGCTTCTTTCAATTGCTCAGGCCTTGCCTCCGGATTTGCATACATCCATCTCCAAACACTTATATCTAAAAGAGATACGCCGGTCATTTCATACAAACTCCATGCTTTGTCCAATACGTCCAAGTTGTCCTTTCCGGGTGTTTCATCTTTAATTCCTAAAATATCCAAATCTCTTTTTTGGAAAACAAAGGCCAGCGCTTCGGTAAAAGCGGTGTTAGGTACTCCGTTCAGCAGGTAATAATCGACATCGTAGAGCGATAAAGTTTGCTCGACGTTATGTCCAAATTCGTGGATAGCAATATTATAGCCTTTGTAATCCATGCCGCCGTCCGGAATGCGTGTTCTGAGGTGAGCATGTTGATTTTTCCAAGCGGCTCCCCATGCGTGTCCCGAACCGCGAGCGGCGTCCACATCAATTTTCCCGGTTATATACTCGGCGCGTTCTTTTGTGAAACCCAACTTTTCCAATATATCCGGCAAGTTTTTTTTCATGGCTTGCGCATTCGGATAAAGCGCCCGGGTCATGTCGCTTAAGCTATCTTCATTCAAAGAGCTTCTTAACTTAAAACCATCGTACCAAATATCGAAAGGCTGCAATTTTCGATTCAAGCGTGAAGCTACGAATCCTCCTACCTTTTTCATCTCGGGAGCAGAAAGATAATCCTTAAAAAGTTTTTCGGCATCATGGACGGAAACTTCCATATCTTTCGAAAAATTCCGGTCGATATAAGACTTTCCGGTATAGGGGTCGATGGCTTTTAGCGCTTTGAAGTTGTTTAAGAGAACTGCATAACGTATTGTGTCTTCTGCATTTCCGGAGATTGCATTTCCGGATTGATATACTTGATTTGAATATGGATTCCAGTTGTATTCACCCGAATTAATGACTTGCTTCGGAATTTCTTGCGAAATGATCCGTTTCATCGCTTCGTAAATGGTTTTCTGCTTGTTAAGTCCGGTTTCACCTTTGTTGTAATTGGCTTTGATTTCATCCCGCAAATTCCAATGTGCCAACAAAATCATGTCTTCGGGGAAAATCTTTTTCCCGGATTTGTCCAACAGATGACCGGCATAAATATTATAATTTGAAATGTAAACATCTGCATCGCTGTTTGCTTTAGCGACAGCTTGTTGCAATTCGGCAGGCACACGATTAGTAAAAATATCGCCCAACCGGGCATAAGCCCAGTTAAGGCGATTAGTTCCAAGTAATTCTTTTTCTTCCAAAGAATATTCAGGGAAATTTAGCGTAATGTAAAAAGCCAATTTGTTGGCATACATATCGTCGCTAAAATGCGTATCCGGACTGTATGCTGCAAATTGTTCGTCGATTTTGAGCAGCGTATCGGTCGCTTCATGTAAATTTTTTTGCAATTGGAGTGACATTTCATTGTAATTTCCCCAAATAGCTTCTATGTAATTGCTGATTTTCAGGAAAACGGTCTCTTTTTCCGAAGGATTGAAAATGTAATTATCCATACAAAAGCGAATAAATTCATCTTCGGTTCCATCTTGTTGTTGCCAAAGTCTTGCAGTTTGTTTTACGCCTTTCTCTATCAGCGTTTTATTTGCCGGATTTAGAGCAGACAAGTTGGTTATTAATTTTTCTATGACCGGAAGCGAGATACCAGATTCTTTCGATGTATTTGCAGATATAGCCATAAAAGGAATTGTTATTGAAATGATAATTGCAAAAAGATTTTTCATATTAATTATCTTTACATCGTCATTACGAGCGTAGCGAGGCAATCCAGACCTCACTCCACAAGGAGAGGGGAGTCGAATTGCTTCGCCACAAGTGGCTTGCAATGACGACAACAGTTTATTCTTCGTATTTATAGCCGAAAGCATCGGCAACTGCTTTATATACAATTTTCCCGTTTACGATGTTTAAACCGGCTTTCAAATCCGGATATTTTGCACAGGCTTTTTCCCAACCCATATCCGCAAGCGCCAGCGCATAAGGTAATGTAGCATTGGTGAGGGCCAAAGTTGATGTCATCGGAACGGCTCCCGGAATATTGGCTACGCAATAGTGGATAATGCCTTCTACTTCATAAGTAGGATTGGCGTGCGTAGTAGGGTGGGAGGATTCAAAACAACCGCCTTGGTCTATGGCAACATCGACCAGCACAGAACCCGGTTGTATAAGTTTCAACAGATCTTTGGTAATCAGGAATGGAGCTTTGGCTCCCGGAATCAATACTGCCCCGATGACCAAATCAACCTGCGGCAACATTTGTTCGAGGTTGTAATGGCTCGACATCATGGTATTGACATTGGCCGGCATAATTTCGCTCAGATAGCGCAGACGCGGCAAAGAAATATCCATGATGGTAACGTTAGCGCCTAATCCGGCAGCCATGAATGCAGCTTGCGTTCCAACAATGCCGCCGCCCAGAATCAAAACATTGGCCGGTTTTACACCCGGGACACCGCCCAGAAGGATTCCTTTTCCGCCTTGCGGGCGTTCGAGATATTTTGCGCCTTCTTGTATAGACATCCTTCCGGCAACTTCCGACATGGGAATCAATAAGGGCAGGGAACGGTCTTTTTCGACGGTTTCATACGCTAAACAAACAGCTTTACTTGCTATCATAGCGTCTGTCAGTTTTTGTTCGGCGGAAAAATGGAAGTAAGTAAATAACAATTGATTAGGTCGAATCAATTTGTATTCTTGTTCGATGGGTTCTTTTACTTTTATTATCATATCTGCAATAGCGTAAATATCTTCGGCTTTCGGAAGAATATTTGCGCCCGCTCGAATGTATGCTTCATCGTTAAAACCGCTGTTGTTGCCCGCATGAGTTTCAATATATACACTGTGACCATGTTGGATAAGGTCGTGAACGCCACCCGGGGTAATGGAAATCCTGTTTTCGTTGTTTTTGATTTCTTTTGGAATGCCTACTTTCATAATGATAAAAAAATAAATAGTTAATGTAAAATTCTTTTATTTGTGTATTATTTATATGGTGCAAAGTTACAATTTCTTGCCGAATGTTACAATTTTTTTTTAATAAAAGCCGTTAAAGAATTGATAAGAATACAAATTGTTTCAAGATTATTTTGTATATTTGCTTTCTCAAAGTCACTCTATACAAAATAGGGAACAAGCCTGTAATAAACAACAATCATCGAGAACAATTCGAGAACAATTCGAGAACAATTCGAAATAATATTGGTTCAGGTACGGTTTAGTAGTGGTGATGGAATAGGGGTTTTATATATAGTGTTATGTTAATCAAAATTTGGCGCAATGACGACACAATAGAATTAACTTAACACTATTAAAAAAAATTATTTTTTTATGGCAACAGTTGAAGAAAATCTTATTACAAAGGGATTAAGCGGTAGATTAGGGAAATCAGTTTATTTTCGTCAGTGGGGCGGCAAAACCATATTGTGTGAAATGCCTGCGAGAAACAAAAAATTGCCAGTCGATGAAGATCATAAAAGAAGGATGTCTCGATTCAGGGAAGCTACAGAATATGCAAAACAAGCAATGAATGATCAAGAATTAAAACAGGCCTATAAAAGAAAGTGCACGGGTCGTCAGCATGCGTTTTCCAAAGCTATACAGGATTATTTGACTTCTCCTGTTATTCAGGAGATTGACCTGTCAAACTATACGGGTGAAATTGGCAGTTTTATCCTTATTAATGCAACCGATACATTTCGAGTAAAGCAGGTTCAGGTCAGAATCGAAGAACAAAGCAAAGTAATAGAAACAGGATTTGCTCAACGGGAAGGGGATACCGATTGGTGGCGGTTTATCGCAACCGTTCCATATTTTACTTCGGAAAACGGAAAAGTAATTGTTTCTGCATACGATCTTCCGGGGAATGAAACGACAAAAGAGGCGAGGTTTTCCGGCAACGAACATCCTCTATCGTGACCACCGGATATGAATATTATCAATAAAAAGGGACTACACGAAGAAATTCATCCATGGAACTGGTATGTACCTGCCGGCGCTGAAAGCCTGATTATCGGCACATTTCCTCCGACAATCCGGAATTGGTCGTTTGATTTCTTTTATCCGAATAAAAACAATAATTTCTGGAGAATCATGTCCCGGATTGCCGGAAGACCTCTACAATATTTTTCCGGAGAAGAAGCCGTTGAAGAAAGAAGAAATATTTTAGATCAACTGGGAATAGGGGTTTCCGACATGGGTAAAATCGTTAGGCGAAAAAGCGGAAACTCATCGGACGAAAATCTTGAAATCGTTGAATATATGGATATTTTCAGGATATTGGAAGAAAACCCTTCTATTCGGAAAATCATTTTTACCAGCAGCTCCGGAAAATCAAGCGCTATTGGTTGGTTTAAATCATATCTCGCCCTTCATGGCATTGTTTTTCAAATTCCAAAAGGGAAAAGACCTTTGCAAACCGTTGTTCGAATCGCCGGTGAAGAACTCGGAATCATTCTTCTATATTCTACTTCTGCCAGAGCCGGAGCAACTATTTCATTGGAATCCCTGACTGAATTATTCAAAGGATTATTATATCTTCCTCAAAAACAGTCAGTTTCTCAATGCCTAAATCCGTGATAAGATAGGTATTTTCATTTCCTGTCGCACCGATTTCCGGCAGTACGAATTTAGGTTCGTAGGCAAAAACCATACCCGGTTGTAGAATATCTTTCGAATTTTTTGTCAGGACAGGCAATTCATTGACTTCTATTCCGACGCCGTGGCCAACAAATTTGGCTTGTTGAGCGAGTCCCATGAAGTTTTCTGCAAATCCTTCTTCTTTCGCCATTTGTACAGACCATTCATAAATTTCGGCACAACTTGTTCCCGGCTTTGCCTCTTCCATTAACCGGTTGTGCATATCTATCGAGAGCCAATGTGTATCGTTAACTTCTTTGGGGAGTTCGCCGAACGAGAAAACACGCGTCATATCTGAAAGGTAAGCGGTGAAACTTCCTGCTACGTCAACCATTACGGTAGTTCCTTCCCGAATAATTTCCCCGCTTGCCCCGATTGGAAGCGACGGATGGATTCCGGCGCCGCCCAAGGCAAAGTCGTAAGGCGAAGGTTTTGCGGCATTATTTCCGGTCAGGATGCTTCCCATGAAGATATCCATATTTCTTCCGAAAACTCTGAATACGCCAATGGAACCATGTTTGCGCATAATTCGTTCGATTTCGATTTGAAATTCAATATCCGTCATTCCTTTTCTAAAAACGGACGGAATTTCGCGATAGGCTTCCGCATGTTTTTTGGCAGAAATGCGAAACTGTTCAATTTCCCAAGGGGTTTTAATCATGCGAGCTTGACGCAGAATAACGCTTGCATTCCCTGTATGTGCTGGATTTAATGCTTTTTTCAGGCGGATAAATTCGCTATAAAAAATCTGGTCTTCTTCCAGAAAAAGATTTTCCGGCAAAGGAATATTTCTGTCTTTGAGTAGTTCGGGAATATCTTCCGGCTTACGGATGAAAACAATATGTTCTCCGCTAAAATCCGAAGGACGCTGAACAAAATAGATCGGTATCCCTTCTGCAGGAAGATATAAAAAACCTGTAAATATTTGTCCGGTAAGATAATAGATATTTACATTTGTAGCAATCAGGCAGGCATCGCCTCCGGCTTCAATCAGTAGTTTTTGCACTGAATCCCAACGGATTCGCAAGTCTTTATTCATATTTATTTCTGTTAAATAAAACGGTAAATGCACTTCCCTCATCGACCCGGCTTTGTACCTGCAACTGCCCCTTATGCAGTTTGACTATTTCCCGGGAAAGACTTAGGCCAATTCCGCTCCCGTTTTTTTTCGTACTGAAAAAGGGAATGAAAATCTTATCCCGGTTTTCCGGAGGTATGCCGCAGCCATTATCGGCAACGGTAAGGTAAGGTTCTCCGTCTGTAGTAATTCCTGAAAAAAGAATAATATGAGCATCCGGTTTATTTTTTACAGCATAAGTTGCATTGGTGATCAAATTAATTAATACTTGCTCTATCAGACCTCTGTCAATATTGGCAACGACTTCCGGCTGGTCTGTTTTTATTTCCGTCAAAATTCCTTTTTGTTGAAGAGATGGAATCATTAATTGATAAACGGTACTTAGCAGTTCATAGAGATTGACCGGATGCGTTTCCGGAACAATGGTTTTACTCAAACTTCGATATGTATCTGCAAACTTCAACAACCCCTCACTTCTCCGGTGAATCGTTTCCATAGCGGATTCAATATCGTCGAAATCGGTAAGAATCTCAGTACCCATTTCCTCCCTAAGGCTTTCTATCCGTTTTTTCATTGTATCAGCCAGTGATGAAACAGGCGCAATGGAATTCATTATTTCATGAGTCATTACATCCAATAAGCCTTTCCATGCTCCGGCTTCGATTTCTTCCAAAGTAGCGCTGATGTTATGAAATGCTATCAGTTTGTATATTTTGCCTCCCGTTTGAAAGGTGGACGCATTGGTCAGAGTTTTAACAGACCGATTACCGGTATTGATAGTAATCAAGCGGCTTGAGCCCAAAGGAATTTCAATCAAAGCATCATAGAGATTTTTGTTTCGCTTCTCTATCCATCGAATATTTTTGACGAAAGGAATGGTAAACATCGTTTTCAAAGCATCGTTCATCCAAAGCGTTTCCATTGTTTCCATGTCATACGACAAAATTCCGGTATTCACTACCTCCAGCATTCTTTTCAGATATTGTTGTTGCGTTTCCTTTTCCCTGCTCAAGGCAAGAAACGTATTGGTAATCGTATTGAATCCATGATAAAACCGTTTTTTAGACTTTTTATCTTCAGGATATTTTTTGGTAAAATCACGGTATTTTACTGCTTCGATAAAATCATCTACATCCTTGAATATCAAAAATATAGATTCAACAGAATAATAAAACAAAAAGATTGTAACAATTAGAAAAAGAAAAGCAATCGGTATATTTTTTTCTACGAAAAAGAAAGTAGTTATTCCTCCACACACTACTGTAATGAACAAGAATATAGTAATAGTCGCTTTAGAATTCATAACTCATAACTCTTAACTCATAATTGTATGTCATAGTTCATATTTATTCAAACGGCGGTATAAAGTAGCGCGTGTAATTCCGAGCTCTTTTGCTGCGCGGGAAATGTTACCGTTATGTTTTTCAATGGCTTGCTCGATAGCCTTTCGTTCCAGATCTTCTAAATTGTGTGTTGGTGTCGGATAATTTACGGGTTGTTTCTGTTCAATGGGAGAAAACACAATATCTTCCGCTTTAAGCGTTTCGTTTTCGGACATAATGACGGCTCGTTCAACAGCATATTGTAATTCCCTGACATTTCCGGGAAAAGAGTAGGCCATCAATTTATTTTGTGCCGAATCTGAAAGCCGGATTTGGCTTTTCAAGTATTTTTTTTCATAAATCCGGAGAAAATGCCGGGCTAAAAGAATTATATCATTTCCCCGTTCCCGCAAAGGAGGTACGGTAATTTCCACTGTATTAATCCTGTAAATCAAATCTTTACGAAAATGTTGCTCATTGGCTAATTCCGAAAATGGCACATTGGTTGCTGTAATCAGTCGGATATCTACCGGAATGGGAATATTAGTACCCAAACGGGTAACTTGGCGGTTTTGCAGTACGGAAAGCAATTTGGCTTGTTGTTGCAACGAAATATTCCCGATTTCATCCATAAAAAGCGTCCCTCCGTTAGCAGCCTCAAACCTGCCGACACGATCTTCTTTCGCATCTGTGAATGCGCCTTTTTTGTGACCGAAAAGTTCGCTTTCAAAAAGCGTATCGGTCAACGCGCCTACATCGACTTTCACAAAAGGTTTATCTTTTCTCAAAGAAAGATTATAAATGGCTTGTGCAATCAAGTCCTTCCCTGTTCCATTCTCGCCTAATATCAAGATATTTGCATCGGTCGGAGCGATTTTTTCCAATTTGCGGAAAAGATTCTGCATAATTTCCGATTCGCCGATAATTGCAGGAGATTGCGGGTCAATCCCACACCGACAGGAAGCGGTTTGCTTTTTATGCGGGGCAGTTTGTTTTTCCAATACCTCTTTGAGTGTTTGAATCAGGTTTTCGTTGTGCCAGGGTTTGACTAAAAAATCAACTGCGCCTTCTTTCAGACATTTGACCGCCAAGTCGATATCGGCATAAGCGGTTATCATGATCACAGCAATGCTTTCATTCCACGATCTTACCTGCCTCAACCAATAGAGTCCTTCGTTTCCCGTATTTACGGAACTGTTGAAATTCATATCCAGCATCAGTATATCGAAACGGTTACCGGACAGAAGTTTGCGCAAGTTTTCGGGATTTGCATCCGTAACGATGTTTAGCGCTTCAGGTTTCAGGAGTAATCGCACAGCGGTTAAGACATCTTTGTCGTCATCAACTACCAAAATATTTGCGTGGCGTAAATTCATAATTTATTTAATCCTCAAATATTTCGCTCAAATTAATTTCCAAACCTTTCAAAATATGAACAGGCGCTTTTTGATTACATTCGTAAGTAATTCCAAGATCGTAGTTGCCATCCGGTTGCAGCAAGAAAATGGTTGCTGATTTTGCTTTAGGATCAACAATCCAATATTCTTTTACGCCTGCTTTTTCATATAAGTTAAACTTATAATTCCAATCGTATTTTAATGTAGAAGGAGATAATACTTCTATAATTAAGTCCGGAGCGCCAAGACATCCTTTATCATCTAATTTTTCCAAATCGCAAATCACGCAAATATCGGGTTGCACAACGTCGTATATCTTGTTGTCATCTTTTGAACCGTGCAAAGGAAGGCGAACATCAAAAGGGGCATGATAAATGCGGCATTTTCCTTTTTTCTTTTTAATAAATGTTCGAATAATGGTGATTAATTCCATTGAAGTACCCGCATGTTTGCGCACAGGTCCCGACATCAAATGAATAAATCCATTAATCAATTCCCGCCGCTTATCATCTAACCATGTTAAATAATCCGCATAAGTGTAGCGCTTGGATTCGTCTAAATCCAATGTTCCGTACATTACAAAAGGTTCTTCTACTATATTCGTTTTTTCCGGAGACATTTTGTAGGGTTTTGTATTTTTCTTTTCCATATTTCATATTTATGTATTTACTTCACTTAACAGAATCTTCCGTATTTCGTTGTCTGAAATCGTATCTCTTTCGCCTTTGTCGTAAATAGAAAGCAGAAAGACTGTTCCCTGCTCGGTTTTCAGATAAGTAATCACTCTTGCTCCACCACTTTTTCCTCGACCTTTGGATGCTATGGCGAGACGGATTTTATAAAGATTGTTGCCGAGCGGGATACCTATTTCAGGATTTTCTTCCAATTCATCAATAAGTTTCTCATATTCGCTTTTGAGTGAAGCGTATTTTTTTATAAGGTGTTTTATTTCCCTCTCGAAACGAGGAAACGTTTTTACGTTATAATTCATCTTTTTCAAGTTCTTCTAAAAATTCTCTTGCCGAGCGGGTTTCTAACTTTCCTTCTTTGAGAAGTTTTAAATCTTTGGCAGCATGCTTGAGATTAGCAATAATTTCTTCGCGAGAATCACCGTCATTATCTTCTTCCACCACTTTCACAAAGTCGAAATTTCGAAGCAATTCCATTAGAAAATCGTACTTTCGAGGTACGACATTTAGAACAATTCGTTGTTGCCTTCTTTTAGGTCTGCTATTTGTCAGTGTTTCCATATTTAAAATATTGAATAATAATTATGCAAAGGTATAAAAATATTCTACTGTACCAAAACAGAACAAAAAGTGTTCATTTTTGATACAGTTTGAAAATTCATATTATTCTTTAATTTACTTAAAATCACAATTTTATCAATTTGGCACATACTTTGTTTTTTATCGTAATAAAAATTAAAAATAAAATGATTAAAATCACAGATTTAGTAAAAATCTACCGTACAGAAGAAATTGAAACGGTAGCTTTGAATAAAATGAATGTAGAGGTAAATGAACATGAGTTTGTTGCCATAATGGGGCCTTCGGGCTGTGGTAAATCCACACTGCTCAATATTCTGGGCATGTTAGATGATGCTACATCAGGCAGTTTTGTATTCAATGGAATTGAAGTTTCCAAATTTAATGAGAACAAACGTAGCGATTTGCGGAAGGCCAATATTGGCTTTGTGTTTCAAAGTTTTAATCTGATAGATGAACTAACGGTATTTGAAAATGTAGAATTGCCTTTGGTTTATAACAACATCAAGTCGGCCGAACGAAAACGAATGGTTGAAGAATCTTTGGGACAAGTGCAGATGATACATCGCCGCAATCATTTTCCCTCGCAACTTTCCGGAGGACAGCAACAACGCGTAGCCGTAGCCCGTGCGGTAGTCAATAATCCAAAGTTAATCTTAGCGGATGAGCCAACCGGAAACTTAGACAGTAAAAACGGTGCCGATGTGATGGAAATGTTGACTTCATTGAATGATAAAGGAACTACCATCGTGATGGTTACGCACAGCGAACATGATTCGCGCTACGCTCACCGCATCGTGCACATGCTCGACGGGCAGATGGTGACGGAGAATTTTTTGAGGGAATTAGTGTATGCGGTGAAGAATAATTAACGGTCTGAACCATGCTGTCTGAACCTTGATTTATAGCATTAAAATGATTAACAAGATTAATCCTGTCAATTTTATAAATCTTGTGGAAATCGAGGTTCAGAAAACAAGGTTCAGACAATAAAAAAAGAAAGAATATGTTTTACAATCTAAAAATTACACTCCGAAACCTTCGGCGCGGAGGAATATATTCCACAATAAACATTGTAGGATTAGCGGTGAGTCTCACTACCGTTATCTGTATCATGTTGTGGGTACAGGATGAATTGAGTTTTGACAAATTTCACAAACGGAGTAAAGATATTTTTCAAACCAATTTATTTTTCAAAAATACAAATAATTATTGGAATATTGCTTGCGCTCCTTTGGCATTTACAGCCAAGGAGGAAATCCCTGAAATAGAAAACGCTTGCCGGTGTTTTACTTATGGGGGAGCCGATATGTTAAAGTATGATGGAAAAGGTAAAGAACGAATTGTTACCGGTTTCACTTATGGAGTGGTTGATTCAACCTTTTTTTCCATATTCGATTTCCCTGTATTGGATGGAGACGCCGGACGCATGCTTGTGGATCCTCAGTCCATTGTGTTGTCGGAGAATATTGCAAAACAGTTGTTCGGAAATGAACCTGCAATTGGAAAGACATTATTCGACAATAACCGTAAAGAATACCATGTTACCGGTGTTATGGCTGATATGCCACAAAACTCATCAATCCGATTTGACATTCTTTTTCCCTTTAGTCTTTTCGAACTATCTAACGCGAATCAACTATCCGAATGGAGCAGATTCGATTTCAGAACGTGGTTTTTGTTGCGACCCGGAGCAAATATGGCAACCGTTGAGAAGAAACTAAATGGTATACAATACAGGAACACACAAAACGATGAAGTAAGCTATAAATTGCAACCATACGAATCAATAAATTTTCGTGATCCTGATGGTACTGCAAATTCAAAAATGCAAGTTTGCCGCTTATTTATGATTGTTGCATTTGTCGTTATTCTAATCGCCTGTGTTAACTATGTCAATATTTCCACGGCAAGGGCATCGCGACGTAATAAGGAGGTTTTTGTTAAAAATATATTGGGCGCTCGAAAAGCAAAACTTTTCATACAATTTCTCAATGAATCAGTGTTGCTGTTTTTAATTGCGTTAGTAATAGCTACAGTTTTGCTGTATATTATTTTTCCGGTATTTAATCATGTTACGGAAAAACAATTGACATTTAATCTTTTTTCTACTCAAACCTTCATGGTGTACGGACTGACATTTCTCACCGTTGTACTATGTGCGGGAATTTATCCTGCCATTAACCTTGCTGTGAAAAAGCCATTGCAAGGAATTAGAAATAAAAGTGAAAATGCCGTTGTACGTAGAATGTTGGTTGTCAGCCAATTCATAGTTGCTATTGTGCTGATTACAGTTACCATTGTCACTACCTTACAATTGGAATATGCAAGGAAGAAAGACTTAGGATATCAAAAGGAAAATGTTTTCCGTGTACGAATGACTAATAATTTGAGAATTCATTATGAAGCAATAAAATCGGAACTGTTACAAAATACAGCCGTGTCGGGAGTAACCGCCACTTCGATGTCGTTGAACAAAGTAACTACATTTGATGGCATATCAAATATCGAAGGAAGTGATCCGGAACGGCAAAAAATCATTCTCTTGGTTGCCGACAAGGATTTTATTCCTACGATGAATGTACAACTTGTTGCCGGAAAGAATTTTACAGGTATGTCGGCCGATGCTTCCAGTATTATTCTCAATGAAACTGCTGTTAAAACCTTGGATATTAAAGATCCTGTCGGCAAAAGATGCAACATAGCAGGTATGGAAGCTGCCACTATTATCGGAGTAGCCAAAGATTTTCATTTCAAAGACTTGCACACTCCTATTGAGCCATTGGCAATTACGACTATGGGCTGGCTTGGTTCTTTATATGTGAAAACATCGGCTAATAGCGCTTCGCAAGCTATTCCCGCAGTAGAAAAGCTCTGGAAACAGTATGAATCCGAACTTCCGTTTTCTTACCAATTTGTCGATGACGAATTTGATGCAACATACAAAACGGATATACGAACTGGCATTTTATTCCGGTATTTCGCTATCATCGCCATCCTCATTTCTTGTCTTGGCCTCTTTGGTTTGGTAACCTTTACCGCAGAAACAAAAACCAAAGAAATTGGCATCCGCAAAGTCTTGGGTGCAAGTGTAAGAAGTATTGTTAATATGCTATCTAAAGAGTTTTTGATATTGGTCGGGATAGCCATGCTGCTTGCCTTTCCATTAACTTATTACTGGGTAGATAAAATGCTTCAGGATTTTGCATATCGTATCCGCATCGGGTGGTGGATGTTTGCTTTAGCCGGATTGATAACGATAGGATTAACATTAGTGACCGTTGGATGGCAAGCGATTAAAGCGGCAACGGCCAATCCGGTGAAGGCGATAAAATCAGAATAATTTATAACTCATAATTCATAATTCTTTATGTTTTACCAACTTAAAATAGCATTTCGCAACCTGCGCCGAAATGGGCTGTATTCAGCCATTAATATTGCGGGACTTGGAGTCGGATTAACCACGGTGTTGCTAATATTTA
>Ga0209629_10000163_pt1 | contig 32455 bp, 28 predicted proteins | sample TergutCu122P5_FD_187286 | JGI IMG/M metagenome (GOLD analysis project Ga0209629, IMG submission 187286) | Cubitermes ugandensis P5 segment gut microbial communities from Kakamega Forest, Kenya - Cu122 P5 (SPAdes) (version 2) | ecosystem: Host-associated > Arthropoda: Insects > Digestive system...
AAAAACAATGCAAGAATGAATTTGTACCGAATAAAGTGTCTAACTCTTATCTTAAAGATACTAAAGCTAAAGTAGAAGCGGTAATACGTGAAATATCAAAAAGACAAATTGATATTACAGGTGATTATAAACAATGGATTGAAATTGGTGCTGCACTTGCCAACGAATTTGGAGAACGAGGGCGGTCTTACTTTCACGAGGTTAGCCGTCATTGTAACTCATATCATCAGCCAAATGCAGACCGCCAATATACTCATTGTATGGAAAAAATGAGTAGCATTCACATCGGTACATTCTTTCATTATGCAAAGCAATACGGTATAAATATCTGATGACTTAAATAAAGTCGATTTTAACAAGTATCTGTCTTTCAGTAGTATTATAAGTTAGAAACTCAGAAATCTGCGACTATACGCAAGGAAATCGTGCAAAAAACATATTTAATCATTCAAGTATCGAAAGAATAAAATTTGTATCTCATTCAATTAGGACTACACAGCGGTTAGCATGAGACATAGAAAGTCATAGTAAAAAACTGTGTCCGATATTGAGGCGGCTTTAATCCTATATTGCTGATTATAAGTCGATTTCTATAAGTGAAACTAAGTATGAACCTACTAAAAGTACTCGAAGATATGGGGCAGGTTGACAAAATATCAACCTGTAATTATTTTTCGTGTCCAACCGCTGCTTCCGGTAACTATTATTATCCCCTGTATTATAGGAATGTTGAAACTTACTTTGCCTATTTTCTTTTCAACTTCAAATAGCAAAGAGCCATTTACAGAATAGACGCTAATAGTTTCTGACAAAGGGCTATCAACATCTAAAATACCCTTAATAATACTTACCGTTGTTTTGTATGAAACAGAATTAATGCCGGTAGTATTCTTTTTTTCTGTGATTACGCTGAAAAAGTCATTCCAATTTGAAGCTTCATATCTTGCTTTAGCATTAGCACTGGGAACATAGAGCGTATCCTTTGAGACGCTAAAACTTGAACTTGCATTAAACGGATTACCGTCCAATACAGGCGGCGTTTCACTTTCAATGTAAACTCCTGTTAAATAATAGCAATAAGCAAAAGCGCCTTCCGCTATATTTGTAACGCTCGCAGGTATGATAATGCTTTTTAAGCTTGTACAATTAAAAAAAGCTTCACCTCCAATTGAAGTTACACTTTTTCCAATAGTAACACTTTTTAAACTGGTACATTTGACAAAAGTATTCGTTCCAATTGAGGTAACATTATCAGGAATAACGATGCTTGTTAAGCTACTACAACCATAGAAAACACTACCTCTCATTGTAGTAACACTCTCCGGAATTGTTATACTTGTTAATCTGGAACAACTTTCAAATGCATTATCCAAAATCGTAGTAACTTTATGTCCCATAATAATACTTGTTAAACCATAACAATTATAAAAAGCACTTAACCCGATTGAAATAACATTTTCCGGAAGAACAATGGTTTTTAGAGCATTGCAATTATAAAAAGTAGCATTTTCAATCGAAGTTATACCTGTAGGAAGAGTAATACCTGCTAAGTTTTGACAATTGTAAAAAGCTGCACCCCCAATTTCAGCAACACTTTGAGGAATATTAATTCCTGTTAAACCAGTACAATTATAAAAAGCTTGTCCCGAAATAGAAGATGTCCCTTCCTTCAAAGTAATTACCGTATTATTGGGCATAGAGCCCTTATATTTGTACAACACAGAATTGATGTAAAACATGCCATCAGGTGCATTATTGTATAATTGGTTAAACCAAGGTATATAACCATTAACTGTTAGAAAAGCACTATTACTGATATAGATTACGCTTGAAGGAATACTAATAGATACCAGAGAGCTACAATCTTTGAAAGCATCATTCTCTATCCTTTTAACAGTGTTAGGGATTGATACACTAGATAAATTAGAGCATGTCCAAAATGCACTTTCCCCGATTGAAATAACAGTATAATTTATACCTTCATAGTTTACCGTGGCAGGAATGTTAATCATACCGTTATACGTCCCAGGAGATGACCCGTATGTAACAATAGCACTTCTGCCGTCATTTCCCTTATTGTAGAAAATTGCTTTCTCATCAGCATTAAAAACTCTAAAATCATATGCGTAAATGGTTGTAAATTGAAATATTAAAATAATTGCAACTAACCAAATTTTGCATACATTACATTTAATAAACATCTTTTCCATTATCAATTAATATTTTATAGTTAAAAAATTATTTATTCTATTCTCATCATAAATGGCATCCTTCAAAATCCGAATCCCATTATATTCCGAATCAAATTTTTTTTGATAAATCAAATAATCCTCTTCGGTAACATTAATCATTTGAGCATTAGGAATTTTATATCCTTTCATCGTTGTTGAATCAAGAGGACAATCCAATTCTTCAATTAGACTCAACTTATTTGTCAGAAAACAATAGAGCTTCAAAACTACATTTATCACTTTTTGCGCTTGTCCGAATGAGATGTTTCCGTCAATAGCTTTCAATTTTTGGATTTTTTCCCGAATATCACTATTTATCAAAGTATTATCATCTATTTTATTCATTAGATAAATCGAAAAATCTAACAAATTTTCCCTAAACTCTTTCTTTTTTTCACTTGACAAATTTCTTTTTGAAAATGACCGGTCTAATAAAGATGCTTTATTAAACTCTATAACAAAAAGTTTAAGTTCCAATTCTCTCATTTCTTTTAGTTTGTTTTCTGTATCCATAACTTAAATTACTCCAGATTTTAATGCCTTTCCGTTTCCCTTAAAAGACTGTTAATAAATTGTTTTAAAATACGAAAGCGCAGGAAACTGTTAAAATGCTTATCGGATTATCAGTTCTCGCAAAACTACTACAACGATAAGCAACAGTAACCTACGCCTTATAGTATATAACTGTATATACCATATTTAAGACGTAGGCGTTTGTTGCTATCATCCCTTGTAGTAAAAAAATTCAAACTTTGCGAGATTGATAATCGGGATAAATATTTAAACGCTTACGTTTCTAAAATGTCCTTCCAACAAACAACGCTATGCTTATTGGAATTGATACAAAGATAGTATAAGCATTTTAATTTTACACAATATTTGTCAAACTTTTTCATCCCTCTTTTTGCTCATTGGGGCATTTTTAGCGGGAGTGAAGTGGTTAGGGAAATAATACAATATGAAGACAAAATAAATAATTGATATAACGGTTTGTCGCAGACTGATTTTTTTGTATTTTTACGGAAATAATTATTTCTTTCAACATCAAACAGATAATAGTATGGTTATTATACAAAATTCAAAAGAATACAGTATATCAACAGAAGAACCTGTTACAGCGGTACGAAAGGGTATAAAATATATGCTAATAGCAAATGAGTGGATACCGATTCAACTTATGCCGTCCGTTAGTTTGATTGAGTCGGACTTTTCAACGATTCAGCAACAAAAACAGTCTGTCAAAGTGTAAATTCATAATTTTTGATTTTTACATCGTTTTCTTTTTGAGTAGTGGTAAAGTATCAAAAAACAAAAATCAACAGTTTAACGCAAGGAAAATGCGAAAAAACAACGGATTTCCGCACAAGTTTCTATCTATCAATTTTTTTTATGACTAATCTTTAAGGTCTAACGATGGGATTCAAAAGGCTTATACTCAAAAACTTAAATTTTTCATCAAAATGAATAATTTAATGAGCAAATTCGTGACCAAAAAACAAAACGACTGAATAACAATATTGATATTCAATCGTTTACAATTTTTGAACGTGATTCCGTTGGGATTCGAACCCAAGACCCACAGCTTAGAAGGCTGTTGCTCTAATCCAACTGAGCTACGGAACCATCCATTTAATGAAAATTTGTTCGCCGCAAAGGTATGGAAATTTGTTTGAATAAGCAAATTTTTCAGAATGGATATCCGACCGCAATCTGCCATGCCCAATTATTTGTAAAGTTAGGATTTTTAATCACCCATGCGTCTCTCCCTAATTTGGACGGGTCGTAGGCTTTCCATCCGCAGTCGAACCGGAGAATAAAATAATCCATCACCAAACGTAAGCCTACTCCGTAACCTAAAGCGATTTCTTTGTAAAAAGAATTGAATTTGAACAGGCCGCCTTCTTGTCCTTCGTAATGCTTTATTGTCCAGATATTTCCGGCATCAATGAATGCTGCTGCTTCCAATTTCCAGAAGAAACGGCTTCTATACTCAATGTTAAAGTCCATCTTGATATCGCCCGATTGATTGAAAAAAGTAGTTGAATCTGTTCGCTGATATCTTCCCGGCCCTAATTCGCGTACCGACCAAGCACGCACGCTATTTGCCCCTCCCGAAAAATACCTTTTTTCAAAAGGTAGCATGGGACTGTTGCCGTAAGGGAAACCGATTCCGCCTCCCACGCGCCATGCAAAAGAATTTTGTTTATCAAAGACGATTGTTCTCGCGTAATTAATGTCGCCTTTTACAAATTGGGCAAAAAAGGTGTTGAGCAATTTGTATGAACCCTGTGCGTCTTTAGTAGCGCTCCCTATCGTATTCAACAAATACAATAAATTTCCCGCCGATTCGAAAGAAGCGCGAAAAGAATAGGCATTCCGTTGCGCCTGAGCCGGATTGAAAGTTGTTTTGGAAAAAGTATAGCTCGATCCGACGATAAATTGGTTGGTATAACCGAAATACTTGGCCCCAGGAGGCAACAAGCGCATAAATGTAGAGTCTATCCTCGGTAGATATATATAATCAATATCTAATAAATCAAATTGATGCTGTGTCGATAGATTTTCTCCTCTGCGCCAAATATATTTGATACCTCCAGAAAGTAAAATCCGCCTGTATTCCGGACGGCTTTGGTTATTATAACTCAGTGAAAATTCCGTAGAAGCATTTAGATTGAGATTTTGAGGTATATAAATAAAAGGGACTACAAATTTCGGTATGTGGATCGAAGCTTCCGAACCAATTTCAGTATAAGGATTATCAAAATTTTTGATGGTCTCATAGGCGCCTCGTACCTTAAAATTAAACGTCTCGGAACCCCGGAAAATATTCCTGTGGGTATAATCTATCGACGAAGCCATCCCTAAATTTCCTACTGTGTTAGTTCCTTCTATTGAGTAAGTTATAGATTGCCTTCTTGCAGGCATAGTCAATATATAAGCGTTCAACAGATTGCTGTCGTTCCGGAGAAATTGACCGAAACGAATGTGAATATTATTAATTGCATTCAATGCCGCAAAAGCGGAATAAGTCTCTTCCTCCTCCTTTTGGGAATAAAGGCTTCGGGGAGTCATAAAAGTTTTATTCAACAAAGTCTTTACCCGAATGGAAGGCTTTTCCCCGCGATAATAAATCGTATAGCCTCTTACGTGAAGCGTGTCTGTGGCAACATAATCGTCCGGATTATTCAATTTCAAAGGATCAAAATCCAAATATAAAAAGACATTGTCAAAATAATATTTCTGATGTGGCGTGAATTTTATTTCACCATCCGGCGATTGGGTACGAACAAGGCTTACGTTCATGGTCAAATCGACGGAATCGCTATTCAGTGCGCTGTCGGCATCATAAAAGATATAATCCGGTTTGAAAGCGTAGTATCCCCGGTTGCGGAGAAAATCGGAAATCTGAGTCCTTTCTTGATCCAATATATCACGGTCGAACAACATTCCTTTTTCAATCAAAGACCTGCGCTTGGCCAATGTTTTGCGAATTTCCGGATCTTCAACGTTTGAGGAATAATTCCGGATCCTGTAAGGTTCATTTCCAATGATTCGGTAAAACACATCCGCTTTTCTTTTTTTCAAATTTACTTCCGACGAAACATCCACTTTTATGTAGCCTTTGTTCACAAATAATTTTGTAAATTCGGAAGTCGTTTTGGAAACATACGTTGAATCGAAAATAACCGGTGGTTCTCCTATTTTTCGGATAAATCGGTTAATCCATTTCGAAGTATCTCTTCCCGCCAGATTATAAAATTGAAATTTTGTTTTATTCAAACCGAACATTTTATAATTAGGCAATTGGCGGACATAGGGTCTTAAGTCGTAAGTTTTGTATCCGGGAACATCCGATTCTATTTTTACTTTATCCAAGAGATATTCTCCTTCGGGAACAAATTTGGTTGCGTTACACGAATATAAGCCCAATACAATGATTAAAAACGGTAAATATTTCCGGAAAAAAACCTTCATTCGAATAATTATTCAATTTTAGACTGCAAAGATAAAATTATTACAAAATAGTTTATTAGTTTTGCGGTTGAAATATCAAAAAAATTTTATACTCTTATAAAAAATGCTGAGTAAAAGTAAAATTAAATACATTCGTTCCTTGGAAATGAAAAAATTCCGTACAGCATCGGGAAGTTTTTTAGCGGAAGGAAATAAATTAGTAGGAGATATTTTACCTTTTTTTGAATGTGAATTGTTGGTTGCCAAACCTTCGTGGATGGCCCAACAAGGCGACATCCGTGCCGGAGAATTGATTGCGGCAGAGGATAACGATATTGAAAAAGCAAGTTTACTCAAAACGCCGCAGGATGTAATTGCCGTTTTCAAACAACCTGACTATCTATTGAACACAGATGAACTTAAACAAAATTTGAGCTTGGTTTTAGACGGTGTGCAAGACCCCGGAAATTTGGGAACCATTATTCGTTTGGCTGATTGGTTTGGCATCAGAAATGTCATTTGTTCACCCGATACGGCAGATATTTTCAATCCCAAAACCGTTCAAGCTACAATGGGTGCAATTGCCCGTGTTAAAGTTTTTTACGTTCCTCTTCCTGAGTTGTTAAATGAGCTTATCGACCTTCCGGTTTACGGCGCTTTTCTCAAAGGAAAAAATATTTATAAAGAAACGCTAACGGCTGCTGGACTGATTGTTATGGGAAACGAAGGGAAAGGCATCGGTCGTTCCATTACCAAATACATTTCACACAAGTTGTATATTCCCAATTATCCTGTGGAAGCCAAAACGACGGAATCGCTGAACGTAGCGGTTGCCACGGCAATTATTTGCAGTGAATTTCGGAGACGCATTTACCAAGCATAATTGAATCCAAAACTTAATGTTTCTTGAATCAGTAAGTGGCCGTATTTAGGATCTCTTGCGCGTGCATCGTCGAAAACAGCGAAAAGATATAAACGAATGGAAAAATACCGGTTAATCGGCATATTCAAATCATGTTCCCATTCGAAATCAGTTCTTTTGTAATTGGTAAAATATTTAATACGACTCATGTAACTGATGCTTTTAGTGATACTAACGGTCAATTTTCCATTCACCGTGGTACCTAAATCCAATTGCGAACTGCCTTTTTGGATTCCGAATTGCGAAGGTTTCAATACACTCCTCAACAAATTTACATATTGAAGAGATAAGGGTGAAATATCAGCCATGAAACCCACATTTCTACCCGGTAGTTTTGGATACTTTTTATTCGGATAATATTTATTCAAAGTATAATTCATACCTACACCCACATTCAAATTAAAAGGAGATAAGAATGAAGCGTTGAGATTCCTTCCATTCTCAACAAAATTCGGAATAACTTGAGTGGTAAATTCCAAATTGGAAGAATAAGCCCAATGCTTATATGCCTGAAGCCCAACAGTTGTGTACGACCTTAGTTTATCTTCGGAAATTTTATACCAATGAACCGTATCATTCGGATTATTAGCAAAATTCAATCGCCATTCCAAAGATTGGGTAATTTGCAGTCGATTCTTTTGGTAAGTCCCATTAATACTATGTGTACTGAGAAAATTCATAATACCCAAACCCGGATTACTCCAATTTCCCGAGTTGTCTGTCTGTGAAAATTGCAAAAAATGATTTCCTTTCCATATCCAATACCTCCTTTTCGGATGATACTCCGAAGGTTTATCAATATTACTTGTTTCCCGGTCGTAGTCTATTTTGAACAGACTTTTAATAATAGTGGGCTTCATTTTCGTAATTTCTACGACTTCTCCTTCCATATCTTTTTTTGTATATCGAATCAATTTTTTATGATTATCCAGAACATCATTATATGCTTTTTTATACAAATAATTCCGGTTGTACTTATCGCTGAATAATTTATCCGGGAAAAACTGTTCTTCAAGCGATGGATAATATTTCTTAAACAACGGGGGAGTTAAAGGAACCATATCAATTCGACTTTTGTTAAAAACAAAAGGCAATGCTTCCGTTGATAAAATCAAGGTATCGGCATAAACAACAGGAGATTCGACTCGAGGATATAAAAGTCTCCTATAAAAAGTAGAATCAGTAGCAGGTATTGTATCCGTTTCAACTACAGTTTGAGCGTACAGCGCATTTGAAAATAAAAACAGGCTGATCAAAATATTGTGTATGTAATGTTTAAGTGAAAACATGCAAAAACATAATCAAAAATTACATGCGGCGAATTTAACAATTTATTTTGTTATAACAATGGAATCTTGTACTTTTGTAATCTATTTTAAAAAACAAGACATTTTATGCCGGAAATTTTGACGCGTGGATCCGCATTTTTCATAGCACGCAGGATTTTTCAAAGCAAGGAGGGAGAGAAAAACATTTCTCCGCCGGCCGTTCGCGTAGCAGTTATCAGTATGGCTTTGGGTTTGGTCGTCATGATTTTAGCGGTAGCCATTGTAGTCGGATTCAAGAAAGAAGTACGCAACAAAGTGATTGGATTTGGTTCCCATATTCAAATTACGAACTTCGACAGTAATTCTTATTATGAGATGAACCCGATTGCGATCAGCGATTCTTTATTAAATTTATTGCAGACTTATCCGAATATTGATCATGTGCAACAGTTTGCAACCAAACCAGGCATCATCAAAACAGACCAGGATTCGGAGGGCGCTATTTTTAAGGGAGTTGATGAAAATTACAATTGGGATTTCTTCAAACAAAACTTGCTGGAAGGCGAAATTTTTTCTGTTCATCCCGATTCATCAACAACAAATGTACTTATTTCCAAAAAGATTGCCGATAAACTCCACTTAAAATTAGGCGATTCTTTTCTAACCTATTTTGTTCGTCAGGAAAATGTAAGTCCGAGAAAATTTCATATTAAAGGCATTTACCAAACCAATTTTTCGGATTATGATAAGTTGTTTATACTTGCCGATATCAAGCAGATTCGTCGTATCAACCAATGGGATGGTGATATGGCGAGCGGTTTGGAATTGACGGTCAAAGATTACAAACTGTTGAATCAGACGACCGATGCCTTGTATTTCGATATGCAAGGCCATGCCGACCGTTTAGGAAACACTTTTTATACGCGTTCCATCGTACAGTTAAATCCGATGCTTTTTGCTTGGTTGGATGTTCTGGATATGAATGTTGTTGTTATTCTTAGCCTGATGATTATTGTAGCAGGATTTGCCATGATTTCGGGTTTACTCATCATCATTCTGGAACGGGCGAATATGATAGGTACGCTAAAAGCTTTGGGCGAAAATAATGCCGGCCTCAGTAAAATTTTCCTCTACGTATCCGCTTTTTTGATAGGGAGAGGCTTGTTTTGGGGAAACTTGATCGGACTTTCCGTTTGCTTTATTCAAAAATACACCGGCATCTTGAAATTGAATCCCGAGACGTATTATCTTTCCCAAGTTCCTATCGAAATCAATTGGGTTTCAATTCTTTTCATCAATTTGGGAACGTTTATTGTTACGTTACTTATATTGATCTTGCCTTCGTATTTGGTCTCTAAAATTTCGCCGGCAAAAACAATTCGATTTGACTAATTAAAAATTTAAAGATAAATACAATGGTAATTAATTCGTTATTAGATAATGATTTATATAAAATTAACATGCTCCAGTTTATTGTAGATCAAAAATATGATAAATTGATTGTAGGCTGGCAATTTTTTCCCAGAGGAAATCATAAATTTCCTGTTGGTTTTACCAAGGCGCTGAAAGAAGAAATTGAATTTTGGAAAAGTTTGAGATTAACAGAAAGTGAATTGGATTTTCTTTATTCACGCCTGAAAAATTGGATAAATTATGATTTTATTTACGGTTATTTAAAATCATATACGTTGAATACCGGTTTGATTCAAATTACTTCAAACGTTGTCACTGAATCAAACGGAGAACAATATGAAGAAATTACGTTAAGTTACGAAGGTGAATGGGCGAAAGTGATTTTATTTGAGGTTCCATTATTAGCTGCCATGAATGAAATATATAATAAACTGACTTTCAATCCGGAACAAATTCTTACTTTTAGTGAGATACGTGAAAGAAATAATGAGGTATTCAGTGAAATGAAAAAAGAAGGCATCAAAGTAATAGAGATGGGAACCCGCCGTAGATATTCTGCTGAAGTTCAAGAATTAGCAATCAAACAAATGATTGATTTTGAGGTCATTCAAGGAACAAGTAATTTATATTACGCATCAGAATTTAATTTACCTGTCAGAGGCACTCAAGCGCATGAAATTTATTCGGGATTAGCCACAATTTATGGTGTTGAAAGCGCTAATTATATGGTAATTTCAAAATGGGCCGAAACATTCAACGGTTCGCTTGGAATTGCTTTAACCGATACTTTTACAACTAAATCTTTTTATCAACATTCTTTTTCAAGATTTTATGCCAAATTATTTGATGGGGTAAGAGAAGATTCGGCGGTTAATCCTTTTGAATATGTGGATGATACGATAAAAAAATATCAAGAATTGGGCATTGACCCAAAAACCAAACAGATCATTCATTCCAACGGAATCAGTTCTGTGAAGCAAATGAAAGATTTGCTGAACTACAAATCTGATGAAATAGGAAGGAGCTTGGGAGTGGGTACATTTTTAACCAATAACGTATCAAGAGAAGGCATCGGAAAAGATTTGAATAATTGGGTAATCAAATTGACGTATGCCATAGTTAACGGACAAAAAAGATATGCGGTTAAAATATCCGATACGCCGGGAAAAGTTACTTCCATTGATAATAAAACCGTAGAATGTTATAAATATTTGTTAGGGATAGAATAATAGGACTTTTGCAAAATTTATTTTGATATTTCAAAGAATCCAAGTACCTTTGTCAACCTTTTTAATATAAATAGTAAAATAAATAATGAACATTACGTTAAATAAAATTGATCCGGTAAACGCTACTGTTACCATTGATGTTGTAAAAGAAGATTACGCAAACGAAGTGGGAAAAAACATAAAAGACATACGCAGAAATGCAGTTATTCCCGGATTTCGCAAAGGAATGGTTCCTTTATCGAGAATACAACAAATGTATGGTAAATCCATTATGTTTGAAGAAATTAATAAGTTGGTATCCGATAAATTAATCGCTTATATCAAAGAAGAAAAATTAACCCTACTGGGCGAACCTCTTCCAAGCGATGATAAACAAGAATTGTTGGATATTGACAAACAGCAAGATTTTTCTTTTATTTTCGACCTTGGTTTGGCTCCCGACATAAATATTAAACTTTCCAAAAAAGATAAATTACCGTATTATTCGATTGAGGTAACCGACTTTATGCTTGAAAAAAGAATCAATAACTACAAAGCCAATTATGGAACTTACGAAAGCGTTGAAGAAGTCGAAGGAAAAGATATGGTGAAGGGAACTTTGACCGAATTGGACGAAAACAACGAACCCAAAGCGAACGGTATCCAACACGAAGATGCTGTTTTGATGCCTAATTATATGAAAGACGAAGAAGAAAAAGCCAAATTCATGGGCGCTAAAGTGAACGCGACGATTGTTTTCAATCCCTTCAAAGCTTATAACGGAAATACTGCGGAACTATCGTCTTTCTTAAAAATTAAAAAAGAAGAAGTAAATAATTATACAAGTAATTTTTCTTTGGAAATCAAAGAAATAACCCGCTATAAAGAAGCCGAAATGAACCAGGAATTATTCGATAAAGTATTCGAACCGGGAACAATTACGACTGAAGAAGATTTTCGCGAAACGATCAAAAGAATGATTGCAAGGCAATTAACTCCTGAAAGCGATTATAAATTCTGGTTGGATGCACGCAAATATCTGGATGATAAAGCCGGAGAAGTGATATTTCCCGAAGCATTCTTGAAACGTTGGCTATTGGTCTCTCCTTCCAACAAAAGAACGCCGGAATCTATTGAAGCAGATTTTCCGAAAATTCTTGAAGATTTGAAATTTCGCCTGATTCAAGATCAATTAAGCAAAGATTATGGAATAATCGTTGAGGAAGCCGATATTAAAGAAGCCGCTAAAGAAGCGACGCTTGAACAGTTTGCCCAATATGGGATGAACAATATTCCCGAACATCTTCTGGAAAGTTATGCCGAGGAAATGTTGAAAAAAGAGGAAACTATTCAAAATTTAATTGATAAAACCATTGAGAAAAAATTGATCGATGTACTGAAGGAAAAAATTACCTTGGAACCTAAAACCGTTACGTTTGAGGAGTTTCAGAAATTGTTTGAGGAGGAGAAGCAAGAAGTGATAGAACCTTCTCCACAATCATCTGCGGACTGATTCTTGTCATACAGGCATAATCTCCTCTCCAACAGGGCTTATCTCCAAAAATTGAACATGGGCGACATTCTAAGTCTATTTGTACTGCATTTTCAGGGTTTTGATTGTAGCCGTAAAATCCGGAATACGGATGGGTTGCGCCCCAAATGGAAACAACCGGTGTATTGACCAAAGAAGCCAGATGCATATTGGCGGAATCCATACTTACCATCACATCCAACCGTTTCATTATAGAAAGTTCATCGGGAAAAGGCATTAATCCGGCAACAGATTCCACGTGTTCGTATTTTTTTGTCCATTCTTTCAATAAAGGGGAGTCTTCTTTTCCTCCGAACAGTAAAATCTTCGTTTCCGGCCGGTCGTTCAGGATGCGTACTACTTCTTCCATTTGTTCGAGCGGATATATTTTCTCCGCATGTTTGGCAAATGGGGCAATCCCGATCCTTGTTTCGTCATTGCGAGAGCGAAGCCCGAAGCAATCTCTATCAGTGGCAATTCCGACCCTTGTTTCGTCATTGCGAGGGCGAAGCCCGAAGCAATCTATATCATTTGTAGATTGTTTCCCTTCGACTACGCTCAGGGCAGGCTGTGCAAGCGGCTCGCAATGACGTTCAATGGTTGCATCATACCCTAATTTTTCAAAAACTTCCTGATACCGTCGGAAAGAGGTTTTCAAAGGCTGGAATTTCTTGTTTTTTTTACGGATAAGCGTTTTTTTTGCCTTTCGGTCTTTATCTATCACTGCAATTTTTGCCCCTTTCATTCTGAAAAAGAAATCAACGATTGTCGATCGGATAACGGCATGTAAGTCGGCTATATTTCTGTTTTTAAATGGCTTAATAATTTTATCGATGTCTCTGATTGCCCTGAATAATCCAAAAAAACCTTTATGTCTGCCTTTGGTTTGCATCGGGAAAATTTCCAGATTGTCCGGTTTATTAATAAACAAAGGTTGTAAAGGTTTTTTAGTAACTAAAAGGAACAAATCATCCGGATTTTTAGAAGCGACCGAATATAAGGTAGGGATCAGAATAGCTACATCTCCCAAAGAGGATAAACGGATGACCAGCGTAATCGACCTGTTATTTTTTTTCATATAATACCGGATTCAAATCCGGGTCGTTATACATTTTCATTTGTTTATAGACTTTCATGTATTTTTTACCGGACTCAATGTCTTCCAAAAGTTGGTCAATTGCGAGAGACAAATCTTGCCGTTGTTCCAAAAGAATATTTAATTTATTCAGATACATTTCTTGATGAGTTCCTATGCGCCGTTCAACTTCCTTTTGCATGTGAAAAATTTTGAGAGCCAGAATAGACAATCGGTCTATGGCCCAAGCGGGACTTTCCGTGTTGAGGGTCGCCTTTTCCGAAGGATGAATATTTTGGTATTTCTCCCGGAAATAATTGTCGATCAATTCGACCAAATCCGTTCGCTCCTGATTCGACCGGTCAATTTTCCGTTTGATCTCCAAGGCTTTAACCGGATTTATTTCCGGATCGCGAATATTATCTTCCAAATGCCATTGAACCGTATCAATCCAGTTTTTCAGGTAAAGATAATATTCGATGGATTTCTCAGGATAAGGGTTTTGCATTTTTGCGTCCACATCATCCTGTTTATGATAATCCTCAATAGATCTTTCGAAAATAGGAAAGGCTATTTCCGTAAATTGCATACTCATTATTTAACCGTTAAAGATGCAAAGATACGATTTATTTTCAATCTGCCGTCATCTTTTTAATAATGCCGTAAGCATTTGCAATCCCCAATTCGCCTGCTCTGCTTAAGTCCGCAATTCCTTTGTTGGTTTCTCCGATGTATAAATAAGTTAATCCTCGATTGTAATAAGCTTCGGCAAAATCAGGATTTCGTTTGACTGCTTCGTCAAAATCGGCAATAGCTGCCCTGTAATCTTTTTGGAGAAAATAGAGATTTCCGCGATTAAAATAGGCATACACAAAATTAGGATTCAGTTGAATGACTGTCGCATAATCCTGCATAATCTGTTCATAATTATACGGACGTTTGTTCGTGATGCCGGCCGGTTGTAAAATATTATCATTCTGGGGCTTGGAATAAGCGTTTGGGAACTTTGAATTATTAGTCGAACCCGGCGTCAGATTTAATGTTAAATCACTTACATTCCGGTTTTGGTTATCCTCGATTTCTATTTGTTTGTAACGGACCACGGCACGGTTGAAATAAGCCAAGGAAAAATTTTGGTCTAAGGTAATCGCATGACTGTAATCATCAATTGCTTCAGATAAATCCTGCAATACCATGAAGTCCAAAGCGCGTCCGAAATAAGCGTCGGCATCGTTTGGATTCCGGTCGATGGTCAAGGAATAATCATCAATGGATTTGAAGTGATAGTCAGCTTGTTGATCTGTCAAAGCCGCTTCGTCGTTGGTTGCTTTCAACTGCATTTTCAGTATCATCCGGGAATTATAGTCCGAAATCGTTTTGTCGTAACGGGCTGCTGTTCGGTCGATATTTTCTGTTTTTTCGTAATAAGTAATCACAAATTGCGGTTGTAAATCGACCTTCACTTGCCGGTCTTGCACTCTTCCCCTGATTTCGTTTTTGTAAGAAGATTTAGTTTCTTCTTCCTTGTCGTAAACAACTAAACGATTGAATTTTTCAATATCTTTATCCGATTTTTCACGGGTCTTTTTATTTGGATCTTCTTCCTTTTTTTCATCTTTGGCCGGAGCGTCCAAAATGGCTTTTCCGGTAATAATTTTACCTTGTGCCTTTTCTTTTCGCAACTTCTGTTCCAAATCGTATGCATACCAATAATCTGTGTCGGCGCCTTTGATATCATTCATTGCCCGTTTGTTTTCCGAACGGAAATAATATCCGGGAACAAAATACGGATATTCCTTTATTACAAGGTCTAAATCAGCGACGGCATTCCGGTAATTTTTCGTTTCATTACTGAGTATGGCACGGTTATAAATCGCCATGAAATTGTCGGGTTCATTTTTGATAACTACGTCGAAGTCTTCAATGGCTTTTGATACCTCGCCGACTTGCGCTTTCAACAGTCCTCGATTGAAACGGGCAATTGTATTATTGGGATCCAAAATCATTACATTGTCGTAATCGGCCATAGCGCCTCGCAAGTCGTTTAGGTAAAAGCGTACCAATCCTCGATTGATATAGTATCCTATTTGTTTGGGATCCAGCCGGATGGCTTCTGTGAAATCGTCCGAAGCTTCTTTATATTTTCCCATTTGGTACGAAAGCATGGCTCGTTGTCCGTAAGACGGTGCAAAATATTTGTCTAATTCGATTGATTTGTTGAAATCGCCCAATGCTTTGAGCGTATCGCCTTTTTCGACAAATACAGAACCTCTTGTCAGATAAGCTTCTACGAATTTCGGTTGGTATTGGATTAACAAATTCAAAGTTACCAATGCCGAATCGTAATCCTTATTTTGGACGTATGCAATTCCTTTGTTCAGAAGCATTTGTTTGTCTTCCGGACGAAATTCCAATCCTTTATTGTAATCTTCAATTGCTCCTGCAAAATTGTTGGTGTATTGGCGGGCGATGCCGCGATACATATAGGCATAAATCAAAAAAGGATTTCTGTCTATACAGAGCGTCAAATCGCTTTCGGCGCCTGTGTAATCGTCTAAGTTTAGTTTGGCCATTGCCCTGTAAAGATAAGGTTCCGCAAGGTATGGTTTTGCTTTGATTACTTGATTGAAATACTGAATGGAAAGAATATAATCTTCAAAATAAAATGCGTTCTTACCGATAGTAAGCACTCGATTCGTATTAATCTGCGCATGCGCCGGAGAAAGAATACTTATGCCAATCAGAATAAGAGTGATGATTTTTTTCCAAAAGTGTTTCATTCAATAAATATTTTATTATTTTTACGTTGCAAAAAATATTGACTCATTTTTTTGGAGCAGGTTTAACTCTGTATGAACAATTAACATCTCCCTTCATTATTTTATTTAATTTAGAACGAATCATTTGTTTTCGGATTCCGGAAAGGCGATCGACAAACATAATTCCTTCCAAATGGTCATATTCGTGCTGTAAGACGCGAGCCTTGAATCCTTCAAAAACTTCATCATGCGGTTGCAGATTTTCGTCCAAATACTGAATCCTGATTCGATTATTTCGGGGTACTTTTTCATGAATATCTGGAATAGAAAGACATCCTTCTTCAATTGATTCTTCCGGTCCGTCTCTTTCGATAATATGGGCATTGATGAAAGCTCGTTTAAAATCCTTGTATGAAGTATCTTTGTCTTCCAAAGGAGCTAAATCGACTACCAGAATCCGGTCTTCCAAGCCGATTTGAGGTGCAGCCAAACCCACTCCGTCGGATTTGTGCAATGTTTCGAACATGTTGTCCAACAAGGTTTTCAAATTCGGATAATCCGGCGAAATATCCTTTGTAACCTTTCGTAATAATGGATGTCCGTATAAATATATTGGTAAAATCATTATTTAATTGTTTCTAAATAAGACTGTAATAAAATTGTAGCGCTTATTTCATCAACTAATGCTTTATTCTGCCGGTCTTTCTTTTTCAACCCTCCTTCCATCATCGCTTGATGTGCTAAAGCGGATGTAAACCGTTCGTCAATCATTTGAATTTCCATTTCGGGAAAGGATTTTTGTAAATCCTTTTTGAATTGCATGACCCTGTTCCAGTTTTCCGAATGTTGATAATTCATTTGTCGCGGTTCGCCCAATAAACAAATATCTACTTTATTTTCTGCAATATACTGCTTTAGGAAGGAGATAACTTCCGAACTTGACAAAGTCGTTAATCCTCCCGCAATCAATTTCATCGGGTCGGAAACGGCAATGCCTGTTCGTTTTTTACCGTAATCGATTGCAATTATTCTTCCCATGTTTAGCAATATTATAATTTTACAGCCAACAGTTCTTTTGCCTGCAGTCCGTCGGAAGTTTCAATATGTATGGCGTCATCAGTAAGCAATACATTTTTTATTTCATTTTTCGTTATTGTTTTCATACTGTTTTTTATTTGTCGTTAAAAAACTTATTCCGTCCGTCGTTCAATAATTATCTCGGCATAGGCTTGTGATCGTTTGCGAAAAACATAAATCGAAGTCCAAAAATGATAAAAATTGTAGGCATATTTTATTGTTTGAATTTGCCTCACAAAGGTAATCATTTTTTTTAGCTTCTACAAAACGGGCAAATAAGAATTAAAGAGTTAATCAAAGACAAGCGACTAATTATCCTCTTTCTTCATACGAGTGATTTCTTCTTTCAACTGCTTGATTTCCTCTTTCAGCATTTCAATATAATCCTGCTGGTTTTTCATTAAAAATTCAGGAATATTGTAGAAATAATTATCGCCTGCGGCATAGGTTCCTGAACAATTATCATAATTATTAATGGTGGTAATATTGTCTTCTTCTTTTATATCTTGTATTTCTTTACCGAGAAATTTTGCTATTCGGTCCCACTCCTCGTCGGATATGCGAATTTCCCCACATTCCCGGCGCTGATATTGCGACTGGCTTATAAACAATAACTCTGCCATATCGTTCTGAGTCATGTTTTTTTCTTTGCGTGCTGCAATCAGTTTATTCTTTACCACAATCTTGAAAATTTTAATGATTTACTTTTTAGATGATAAAAACGCCGTAATATTAAGTAGCAATGCTATCGCAACCAATCCTCCTGCAATTACCTCCAATCTTCCTGAATTAGGATAATTTAAAATCAGAAAAATTAAAATTGCAAAAAGTACTAAACTCACAATGTAAATTGTATTTCTCATAAATATTTTTTTTGGACTTCTAAAAATTTTCTTCGGCAAAGATAATAAACATTTTTGAAATAAATATACTCAAATTTTTACCCCATAAAATTCACAGAATAATCACATGAAAAAAATCACTCTTTTTCAAAAATATTTCGTAATATTGCACTGTCATTTTTAAGGTTTGCCTCCTTAAATATGACAAAAAACCTTCTTGCGAAGGGAAAAAACACATCAGCGACGACAGTATGTTTCACCTAACTCACAAAAAGGCACCGTAAAGGTACGAAATTATTTGAATATCCAAAAGCCCGGTAAAATATGCGGGTAAGTTGGACATGTCCGATTGGCAAAATGCCAATGGGTTGTGGAGGAGATGTAGCGGCTTGTATGGGCTATATATATGGAGGCATGGGATGGATATCCGTTGCTTATTGGATTGGTTCAGCATTTGTACCGGAAGTTGTTGTTGCTGCTGCTGCCGACTGTGCTGTTCATAACTGTTTATAAAAAAGAGAATGTAAAGGATTAGGAGTTTATTTTATTATAATTGATGTAAACACTTAATCCTTTATATTTGAAATGGCTTTTCAAATGGATTATAGATTATATATTTTACGTGAATGCATGAATTGATTCGTATATACTTTCTTTCAATATGGAGGAATCCATCATTTGAAGATATTGTTGGCGCTAAAATTTTTTCTTTTATCGTTTTGAGTTTTTATTTTGCTGTTTCTTTCCTATTTGGATTTTTCCTTGACAAAATACTTTTAGTAATTGCACCTGATTTTTATCCGATAGATACTTTTTGTTATTATTTCTTATTTTTGTTTGTAGCGGATATTATTATCAAATTTTTTGTTAAATCTTATAGGCAACCAGATATATTACCATACCTAACATTACCGATTCCACGAAAAAAAATATACTCGCTTTTATTCATTAAAGAATTATTATCTAAATGGAATTTTATTTGGGTAGTATTATTGGCTCCTTTCTTTTTTAAAACAGTTTTTCTTACAAATGGATTAGTGAGTACTCTTTTATTGATTTTCTCAGTCTATTTTGTATGCTTGACTATAAGTTTTATCATCCAATTTATAAATATACTAACAGCAATGAAATCTTTTTGGCATATTTTTCTTCCTCTATTATTAGCCTTATGTTTTGGATATGTAGCCTATAACGTTGCTTCAGCCTCTCAGCAAATAATAGATATTAATCTCCTGTTTTCACAAAATACAATTGAAATATTTATTGGTTTAGTATTACTGTCTGCGGGTTTATATGTTGTATTCCTAAAATTTTATAGGCATGAAGTTTATTTATTGCTAAACGGCAAAGAAGAATTTGCTATTACTTTTAATATCAGATGGATTAACCAATTTAGTATAAATGGAGAAATAATAAAACTCTGTTTGAAAGAAATTGTAAGAAGCCAATTGAAAAGAATGATTTTCTATATTGTCTTAGTATTTATAGCTGGTTTGTATTTATTTAGTGATCAAGGAGGATCTTTTTTAATGCGATGTTTTATCACACTATTACCTATAATATTGTTAGGAAGAGTTTATGGTGAAAGTACTTTTAATGTAGAATCAACATTCTTTGATAAATTAATGGTCTCTCCCAAAAGAATTCCATACTTAATTTTAAGATACAAATATATTTTTTGCATAATTCATGCAGCATTTAATACGACTGTATATGTGATATTATTTTTCAATAGAATACCACTATTGTTTTGGATATCAAATTTTTTCTTTGGATGCGGAATTCTTTTATTTTTTGCTTTTCAAAATGTGGTATATAATAATCAACGGTTTGATATTTTAGACTCCCTTCGTATATTTTCAAATTTTACATTCATTTCTATATTTCTGATATTATTTATGATTTTTTCAACAGGTTTTGTACTTGTTACAATAAAAGGATTAACATCAGAAACGACAGCAGAATGGATTATGTTGATAACAGGTAATATAGGTATGGTAACCAGTCCTTTTTGGTTGAAAAATATCTATCATCGATTTTTGGCTCGAAAATATCAAAATATGAATGGGTTTAGAGGCAATTAATGACAATTTATATTTGTTGATAGGAATTATGAATTTGGTTAAAAAGGTTTGTTCCATTCGAAAACTGTATAAAGAATTTATCACCATTTTGAAAAAATCGTCATGTTATTCAAAAATAATTATTTACATCTTATTTTACTCATTATAATTTCTCTTTTGATAATTTACGAAACTCATCACTTTATTGTGAGCGATGAGTTTTTAGCACAAAGTTTATCGGATAAATATACCCAAAATGTTATAAAATATACTCTCAATATACGCAGTACTTGGTTGTGGATTATTTATTTGAGTTTATATATTGGATTATGCTTGTTGTAGGAATTAAAAATCTTCTCAAATGTAAATGGCTCAAATCACTCGAAATAGTTTTCTTTTCTTACGGCATTATTCTATTTTTATGGGTAGTTATTGTAATGTTTTTTAATGTAAATATGAATAGTTGATATGAAACTTTTAATAAAAATATTGTTTCCAATAATAATTGTAATTGATGTATCATATTTTGGATATCGCATAGCACAAATATCCCATATTAAGAAAATCCGTAAAGAAAAGATAGCACAGATTCCTGCATTCAAACTAAAAACTTTGCAGGGTAACTTTTTTACAAATGAGGATTTAAAACAGAATGTTCCGATAGTATTTTTATATTTCAATAGTAATTGTGATTTTTGTCAAGAGGAAACTGAGGAAATAGTTTCCAATATTAAAAAATTGGACAATATACAAATCATTTTTATATCTAATGAACCCATACCACAAATTATGGCGTTTCAACAAAAAAACAAATTGGATAATTACAATAATGTGAGTATTTTACACGATTTTGATTATAAGTTTGCCGAACTATTTGGACTTAAAACAGTTCCAACTTCATTCATTTATAACAAAAATGGAGTTTTTTTGAATAAAAATGATGGACCAAGCACAGTAGATTATTTGCTCGAAATTATTAAATGAAAGGATAACCATTGGAGAAGAAAGAGTTAAAACATATTCAAAAAACACACATCCGCCAACGTTATCATTCCGATTGTGGAGTTGCGTGCCTACTATCCATTATCAAGTACTATGGAGGGAGCGAATCACTTGAACGTTTAAGAGAAATGAGCGGTACTACCTTACATATTTCTTCGTTATTAGGTCTTTATCAAGCGGCAAAGCAAAAAGGATTTGATGCCAAAGGAATAAGAGGAAATATACAAGCGCTGAAAAATCATTGTGCTCCGGTAATCCTACATTTCGTGTATGATGGTGGGTTGGCGCATTATGTGGTATGTTACGGATATGATAGTCATAAAGGATTTTTAATTGGTGATCCTAAAAAAGAATTATATTACCTTTCAGAAAAGGAAATAGAGCAATTATGGAGTACTCGTAATTGTTTGGTGTTATCACCGAATGAGGTGTTTGCAACCAATAAGATGATTCATCAGAACAAGAAGAAACTGTTTTTTCGCCTTTTGGAATCTGATTATAAATTATTGTTATTTACAATCTTTATCGGGTTGGTGGTTGCATTACTTGGCATGTCAATGGCAATATTTTCTCAAAAACTGATTGACAACATCTTGCCAGCACATAATATCCATAAATTATTTATAGGAATCGTTTTACTTTCTTTATTGCTCCTTTTTCGTATAGGATTTATCATCCTACGAGAGTTTTTAATCATCACACAATCGAAAAATTTTAATAATCGTATCAATAATCATTTTTTTGACAATCTATTACATTTACCTAAACTATTTTTTGATAATCGCAAAATCGGTGACCTCGTAGCGCGATTAAACGATACCATCCGAATACAAAATGTAATAAAATCCATTGTGAGCAATACTATTCTGGATATTTTGATTTGCATTACGTCTATTGTATTGCTGTGGTTTTATTCTCCAACAAGTGCTTTGATATGTATTACCAGTCTTCCTATTTACTTTTTCATTATTTTCAGGAATAATCAAAAAATTATTGCTTTGCAAAAAGCAGTAATGCAATCGCATTCCTCAAACGAAAGTAATTATGTGGCTACCATTCTGGGAATTACTACAGTAAAAAATGACAACAAACAAAAATTCTTTTCAAAACAAAATACTACCATATTCGGAGATTTTCAGTATAAAATATTTCGATTGGGAATGTTCAATATACGTATTTCATGGCAAGCGGGGCTGGCAGGTGTAGTATTTTTGATGGGTATTTTATGTTATGCGACCTTTTCGGTATTAAATAAAGAGTTAAAATTAGGTGAATTAATGGCTGTTTTAGGTATATCCGGATCGTTGTTGCCTTCCATTGGAAATTTGGCACTCGTTTTTATATCCATTAATGAAGCAAAAGTAGCATTTGACAGGATGTTTGATATTATTTCTTTAGAAAAAGAACAAAGACAGGGAGTTGAAATAGATGAACTTATTCGTATCGACATAAATGATATATCTTTTCGATTTGCAGGTAGGCAATCCCTTTTCGAACATCTGAATTTCACTTTAATAAGAGGAACTATCACTGCCATTATCGGTGAAAGTGGAGGAGGTAAAACTACATTAGCCAATATCTTACAAAAATTTTACGCTTGGGAACAAGGGCAAATTATCATAAATGAAAATATTGAATTACAGGATATTGCAATACAAAGTTGGCGAAATAAAATGGGTGTAATACCTCAAGAAGTGTATATATTCAATGGTACTTTGATATATAACATTGTTTTAGAAGAAAATGCCGATATAAAACTTATTCAACAACTTGTTGAACAATATGAACTGACTGAAATAATACAATCTTTGCCCAACGGATTGATGACTTTGATAGGTGAAGAAGGCATTAACCTTTCAGGTGGACAAAAGCAAATGGTTGGTTTGTTACGTGTTTTATATCGCAATCCTCAGTTTTATATACTGGATGAACCTACGGCGGCTTTGGATAAAAAAACAGAAAATTTGGTGGTAAATATTTTAAAGAAATTAAAACAGAATGCCATTATTTTATTGATATCTCATCGCTTATCATTAATAGATAATGTAGCAGATTTTGTTTATGAATTAGATAAAGGAGAAATGAGCTTAGTAAATCAATATAATAAAAATCATATTTAATCTCGATTGCATATGAAAATTGCTCTAATAGTTTGCTGGTATGGGAACTATCCATGGTATTTCCCGTACTTTATTCATACCTGCGGTTATAATCCAACAGTTGATTTTTTTATTATTACCGATAACACCGAAGATATCCCCAACAAGCCTAATAATGTTAAAGTGGTACATCGTACCATTGAGAATATTAAAACAAGTCTTTATAAACAACTAAATTTTGAAGTTGTTATCACTAACCCTTTCAAACTTTGTGATTTTAAGCCGACTTATGGTCTTATTTTTCAAGATTTGATTCAAGATTATGATTTTTGGGGTCACATAGATTTGGATATTGTTTTTGGTGATATACGGGGCTTTATGACAGAAGAATTATTAAATAATCACGATGTAATTAGTGCTCGATATGATTTTACCCAAACCGATACAACGGAAAAAACGCCGAATCCGGTAAACGATTCCGAAATTTAATATTAACTAATTGGTCGTACATTTCCCGATTGTGAACATAACGCCATGTTTTGAACGGAAAATGCTGATGAGAAAACTGTGCTTTAAATTCAAACAAAGTATCACAGCTACCTCCAAAGCCGCCACCCAAGTGCATAGTGTTTCGGTTTTTTCCTACTCCGTAATGCCGGATTTGATCCCAAATATATTTCAACGGACTCAAATATAAATAATCGTTCAATGTAGCGCTCAAGTGCGGTTGGATAATTCCGTTGCAATCGGTGAAAAGCGAACCGCTGATTATTTTTCCTTCATAATAAGCCAGATACAAAATGGAAGGAAGTTTTTGGAGAAAGTGAAAAAAATAAGCGTTGTCAAAGAAGTAAATTTTAGAAGCATGAACCCGATTCATATTTTCCGTGTAAATATCAACAAAAGTTTCTATTTCAGCTTGAGTTTCGGCTTTTTTTACCGTTAAATGTTCCCGTTTCAAGTGGTTGATGGCATTTTTCAGAGAATGGGAATATTGTTTTGTTTGTTCGTTTTCCGAAAGATTTAAGTCAATAGCAACCGTAACGCCCGTATCAAGCGAGTTTCCAATATTTTCCAAGATTAGCTCCTGAATTGGGAAGAGTGGATGTAAGCGCGAAAAAGCGGAAACAACAGAATTTTCATCAAAGAATTGAAGCAAATTTTTATGAAATCGAAGAATTGTTTCTTTGTCCGGCCTGTTTGTATTCGACAATGGGCCTGCATAGCCGTAAACAGAAGTGATGTCATTGTATTTTGTAGTTTCAATCGGACGAAGAATAACCGGAAGCGCAAAAGCGGATAGTTCACCGGAATAGTGCAGTAAAAACGAAGCGCCCGACTCATCCATTTGATGGTATTCGGCCAAATGGTAAAAATCGAAATTTATCATACTTCGGATAATTTCATTCCATTGTGCGCTATTTTCCGATGGAATGACGTTAAACATCAGTAGGCGTTTTTTTCTCCTTTGAACATATTTATTATGGTAACAAACAGAATTTTCAAATCCAGCAAAAATGTCCAATTTTCGAGATACCATACATCGTACTTTACCCTGTCTTCCATTTGTTTGGTAGTTTTGGTTTCCCCCCTGTAGCCATTTACTTGCGCCCAACCGGTAACTCCCGGCTTCACCAAATGGCGCACCATATATTTATCTATTAAGGTGGAATACAATTCCGTATGCTTCAGCATGTGCGGACGCGGCCCGATGACGCTCATATCTCCTTTCAAAACATTATAAAACTGAGGTATCTCGTCCAAATTGTACCGGCGTAAAAAGTGACCGAATTTGGTAACCCTCGGATCATCTTTTTCCGCTTGTTTTTCGTCGGCGTCTTCATTCATTCGCATGGAACGGAATTTGTAACAGTCAAAATCTTTGCCGTAAATACCCGTTCGAGCTTGTTTGAAAATAATGGGTCCGGGAGAAGACAATTTTATAAGTATTCCCAAAATAATATAAAACCATGGAAAGAATATAATAAGAAAAAAGAAAGAGAACAGAATATCAAAAGTCCGTTTGATGATTCGATTGTGCAAGGACTGAAGCGGTTCGGAACGGATGGCCATAACAGGTACGGATTCGATACTTTCGAGGTATAAGCGTTTTTTCAAATAGCGTGAAAATTCGGGCACAATGAAAAAACGGATCATATTTTTTTCTGCAAAATTAAATATTCGAAGTATTTTCTCATCTTGCGAACTGGGAAGGGCACAATAAATTTCGTCGATATCATTCTGTATGGCGTAGTCTTCCACTTCATGCGTCATACCAAGATAATTAGGTAATGTATTCTTCAGTAAAAGATTGTCATCAAAAAAACCGTAAATGTTATATCCGTAAGCCATTTCTTTTTTCAGTTCGGCATACAAATCCATACCGGTTTTACCGGCGCCGACAATGATTACGCGTTTGTAATTGCGTCCGGTTTTACGGTATATTTTTAATACTTCCCTCGCAATAACCCGCCATACGGTGAATATAACAAAGAGCAGGATATAAAAGTAAATAACAAAATGGAACAGACTGTCTGTATCTAATTGCAAAAAAAACAGACTGGTAATAAAAATAATTAAATGCATGGCAATCACAGACAGAGCTCGTTGCGCCACCTTATCCGTAAACATTACCGGTTTGTAAATGTTGACAGGAATTAAATATACAGAAAAAATATAGCTAAAATTTAACAGCAAGAGAATGATTCTTATTTTCGCATTAAAATCATCCTCTTGATAAATCCCTGTCCATTTATAAACTACAAAGAAGGTGAGATTTAATATCAATAAATCTCCAAGGATTACCAGCCATTTTATTAAAAACCCATATCCACTCTTATCTTTGGGCATATAATTTGTTTTGAAGGTGCAAATTTAACTTAAAAAAAGGAAACTAACAAAAAAGCGCCCCAAATAAGGACGCTTTTTTATCATTTTATCTTTATTATCTTTACATTTTATTGCGGAGCGCTCATGATTACAACTCTGTTCCAATCATTTTTAGTATAAGGTTGAACCGTATCGCCGTTCCATTCCACTGTGATTTTGTCGGAAGGAATTTTGTATTTGGTTGTAAGTTCTTTCGCAACATTCTGAGCACGTCTTTTGGAAATGTCAAGATTGTATGCTTTTGTTCCGGTATCTTTGTCGGCATGTCCGATCACTTTAATTTTTGATCCTGTGTTTTTAATAAATTCAGCCGTATTATAAATACTGATCTGTTGATTCGGATCAATTCTATCGCTGTTCAGACGAAAGAATACCACGTTAGGTACGTAATTAATTACATTGGTTTCTTTTACAACCGGCGCTTCAACTTTCGGACATTCCGGACAAGAAACCGGACGTTTCGACAAGGCAGCATTTTCAGCACGAAGTGCATTGATTTTTCCGTTCAAGTCGTTGATCAAAGCGTAATCCATCGGTTCAACTACGTCGAAACCAACTTTCCCCAGTTTGAATGTAAAACCACCGGAAGCAGTTACGATAGCTTCATTTTCAGCTCCATTTGTGATTCGGTTAAAATAATCGGGAACGATTGCCGCACCGAAATCAAAATCCAAACCAACACGTTTGCTTAAATTGAAACCCAAATTCAATCCTGCATTAATCGATGTTGTGTTGGAAAAACGATTGTAAAAGCCATTGGCTTGACCTGCATTTACGCCAACACCCCAAGTTGGAGGAGTTTTCGGCGGTACTGGTGCATCCCCCTGAAAACGATGAACAAATCCCAAACCAACATACGGACCAAAGCTAACTACTTTTGAAGGAGAATAGACACCCCAATAGTTTGCCCAATTCCACATAGCATCCATGTGCACATTGTAGTAAGTCAATTTTTGCATGTAGGCTCCATCTTCTTCAAATCCGTGAAGAGCGCCTCCCTGTCCTTTTACACGGAGTGCAAAATAAGGACTAAACCATTTGCCGAGAGATACGGTACCCATTGATGTTACACGATCGGTAATACCTACGTTAGAGGGCCAAGAATTATCCCCAATGAACATTTGGCCACCCCCGCCAATGTGTAAAAACCAGTTTTCCCCGGCTCCACTTTGTTTAAACGCAGTCTTATATCCTGCGGTTTTGCTCTCATTTTGAAGTGTTTCCTGAGCTGTTGCAAAAAAAGTGAAACTCAACAAAGTGAGACAAACATAAAGAAATTTTGTTTTCATAAATTTTTTAAGTATTAATAATTAATTATCATAATAAATATCTTGCGAAACTCGCCTCAAAATTATACAAAAAAAATGAAACAGACAAAAGAAATGATGCAATTTTAATAAAAAGAACGATTTTTATATAATTTTCGGGATTAAACGAAAAAATCGCTCATTCAAAATAGTTTAGAATCCGATATCCTGCTTCTTTTAAATAAGCTTCCTTTTTCATTTCTTTAATATCATTTTTCATCATATCTTCAATGAGCGAATCCAAATTGTATTTGGGCTCCCAAGAGAGTTTGGTGCGTGCCTTCGTAGCATCTCCGATAAGAAGTTCCACTTCCGTAGGGCGGAAATATTCCGGATCTACTTTAATAACGGTTTCACCAATTCTCTTTCTGAAAAATTTCAAGTATGTTTCTCCGATTTTCTTTTCAAAGAGATCATCATCGACATATACTATTTTCCCCATTTCATTGATTCCTTCCCCCTTAAATTCGATAGTTATTCCAATTTCCTGAAAAGCTTTTTTGATAAAATCACGAATGGTTGTCGTAATACCGGTTGCAATTACATAATCATCCGGAGTATCCTGCTGTAAAATCAGATACATTGCTTTGATGTAATCTTTTGCGTGTCCCCAATCGCGCTTGCTTGAAAGACTGCCCATATACACTTCATTTTGTATCCCTAAGGCAATTCGTGAAACAGCTCTTGTTACTTTCCTTGTTACAAACGTTTCGCCCCGCAAAGGAGATTCATGGTTGAACAAAATTCCGTTGCAGGCGTACATATTGTAAGCTTCACGGTAATTGACCGTAATCCAGTAGGCATAAAGTTTAGCCACTGCATACGGACTTCTCGGATAGAACGGAGTGGTTTCTCTCTGTGGAATTTCCCGCACCATTCCATATAATTCCGAAGTGGAAGCCTGATAAATTCTTGTTTTGTCTGTTAATTTCAACAGACGAACGGCTTCTAAAATGCGCAAAGTGCCTAATCCATCTACATTGGCAGTATATTCGGGAGTATCGAAGCTGACTTTTACGTGGCTTTGGGCAGCCAGATTATAGATTTCATCGGGTTGAATATCTCCGATTATGCGGGTGATATTCATCGAATCGGTCATATCTCCGTAGTGCAAAATCAAATTCCGGTCTTCCTGATGCGGATCTTGGTATAAATGGTCGATTCTGTTTGTATTAAACAACGATGCCCGCCGTTTGATGCCATGAACCGTGTATCCTTTTTTTACTAAATATTCCGACAAATAAGCTCCATCCTGCCCTGTAACTCCTGTAAGTAATGCAACTTTTCCCATATTTTTTTTAATTCTCAACTCTCAATTCTCAACTCTCAATTCTCAACTCTCAATTCTCAACTCTCAATTCTCAACTCTCCAAATACCAATTATATAATTTTGAGACTCCTTCGTCAATCTCTATTTTATGCCTCCATCCCAATTGGTGCAACTTGGATGGATCGGTCAATTTACGCATGGTTCCGTCGGGTTTATCGGCATTGAAAACAAATTCACCTTGATACCCGACCTTTTGAGCAATTAATTCCGCCAGATTCCGGATAGAAATTTCTTTTCCGGTTCCTATATTAATATGCGTATTCCGGATTTCTTTTCCCTGAGGTTTTAAATCTTCGAAATTGACATTTTCCATGACAAAAACGCAGGCATCGGCCATTTCTTCGCTCCATAAAAATTCGCGCAACGGTTTTCCGGTTCCCCAGATTTCCACGCTGCTTTTCTTTACGCCGTATTTCTCTAATTTAGCTGCTATTTCGTTTTCTCCGGCATTCCCGTCAACTCCTTCGATAGGCAATCTGTTTAAATCTTTCCGGATGGCATTCCAATCGTTGTTCATCCGGTTTTTTGCCAAGTGGATTTTCCGCAAAAGCGCCGGCAGAACATGCGATTTTTCCAAATCGAAATTGTCGTTCGGCCCATATAAATTTGTTGGCATAACGGCAATAAAATTCGTACCATATTGAAGGTTGTAACTTTCACAAAGTTTGATTCCGGCAATCTTGGCAATGGCATAAGGTTCGTTGGTATATTCCAAAGGCGATGTCAACAAACAGTTTTCCTGCATGGGTTGGGTAGCTTCGCAAGGGTAAATACACGTTGAGCCCAAAAAAAGCAATTTCTTTACGCCGTTCAACCACGAAGCATGAATCACATTATTTTGGATTTGCAGATTTTCATAGATAAATTGTCCGCGGTAAGTATTGTTCGCCACAATTCCTCCTACTTTCGCAGCTGCAAGAATGACGAAATCAGGTTTTTCCTTTTCAAAGAAATTGAAGACGGCTTGTTGCTCTCTTAGATCCAATTCATTAAGGTCTTTCAATACAAAATTACAATAACCTTTTGATTGAAGGGTTTTTAATATTGCAGAACCCACCAAACCTGTATGACCTGCAACGAATATTTTTCCATCTAATAGCATATTAATACTTTCTACAAAATTTGTGCCGAATCAATATAAAATCGTGCAAAATTACTAATTATTTTTTGGAAATATGAAAAATAATAAGGAAAATACTAACTTTATATAATTAACCTAATTTCTACTTAGAAACGATGCAAATGCTAAAATCTTGAACACTCGGTACAAATAGTATAAAAAAATATTTGCAACACCGGATTTATATTTGTAATATTGCATTCTAATAGGATGAAATTAATGGTAAAAAATTTTTTTTCGATAGTCATAATCCTCGTTTGTGCAACTACGATTTTCGCACAAACTCAACCGGATTTCGTTGCGGTCGGAAAGCTGAAGAATTTTGTCCGGAACATGCAGGTTTTCAACCGGTTGGTTCCGCAGGAAAAGGTCTATCTTCATTTCGACAATACATCTTACGCTTTAGGCGATACCATCTGGTTTAAGGGGTATGTGGTGAATGCGTCCGATTTTTTGCCCGATACGCTGAGCGGCGTATTGTACACTGAATTGCTTAACGAAAAAGGCAAAGTGTTGGAAACAAAAAAGCTGAAAATAGCGGACGGACAATGCAACGGAGAATTTTGCCTGAATGATACCAACGTGGAATATTTTGCGGGATTCTTTGAAATTCGCGCTTATACCAAATCTATGCTGAATTTTGGAGCGGAAACAGTTTTTTCAAGAGTTTTTCCTGTTTTTAACAATCCGAGAGAAGACGGGCAATATACTGAAAACGACATCAAAGCCGACTTCTGCATCAACAGCGAAATCAACTTGCAAATACCTTTACCAAACTTTCGCCCCGTAATAAAAAAGAGAGATAAAGTCATTGCAGATTTTTATCCTGAAGGCGGAAACCTTATCACGGGACTGACCTCAAAAGTAGCTTTCCGAATTACCGACGACAAAGGTCGCCCGCTGACTGCCGATGTGCGGATTTGCAATCCACAGGGAGAAATTTTGAGCAGCGCTGCTACCGAACATGCAGGAATGGGGCTTGTTGCTTATACTCCCGACGGAAAAAACAACCGTGCAAAGGTAATTTACGACAGTAAAGAATATTTATTCGATTTGCCGGCAAGCAAAGCAACCGGCTATGTAATGCAAACTAACCATTTTTCCGGTAACACGCTAATCGTTCAGGTGGAAAAAAGTCCACAAACGCCGCAATCATTATTGGGTTTGACCGTCCTTTGCAGGGGAGAAGTCCTGTTTTTTCAAACGATTGAACCTTCGGAAGAACCTTTTGCAGTGAAAATTCCGAACGAGGCGCTTGGCGGCGGCGTGAATCAAATCACACTGTTTGATGCCAAAGGAGAAATTTTTGCCGAACGGTTGGTTTTCAATCTGCCCAATGCCGAGGGGCAATTGCGGCTTGAAGCCTTTCCGGACAAACCGTCTTATCAACCGGAAGAATTAATCCAAATTGACTTTTCGGTTACCGGAAATTCTCCCGACAAAACGGCCAATTTTTCTCTTTCTGTACGGGACGGGGAAACGATTCTGCAAACGAATCGGGAAAATATCTATACCAATCTTTTATTATCATCCGACCTGAAAGGATTTATCGAAAATCCGGAAGATTATTTTAGTGAGAAAAACCCGAATTTGCAAACGCGCAATCTGGATTTATTGATGATGGTGCAGGGATGGAAACGTTACGAATGGCAAACCATGGCGGGAGTAAAACCTTTCAATCCATTGTATAACAGGGAAAAGCAATTAATCATTAAAGGACGTGTCGTTTCCTCCGAAGGCAAGAATATCGAACTGAAAGCAAGTATGGTAAATGAAAACAAAGACCAACAGATGGACGGCGAAGCAAAAACAGGTAAAGCGGGAGAATTTTATATTCTTCCCAAAGAATTTTACGGACAATGGACGTTGAATCTTCGTTCCGACGGATTGGCGGATGCTACGAAAATCCGTTTAGACCGGGTGTTCAGTCCTGCTCCTAAAAACTATGCTTATTCAGAAACAACTTGGAAAAACAGCGACGGTTCAGAACTGCGGATTGAAACAGCCGAAGATGATTCCATCATCAAACCGATACCTTCGGATAACGACAGCATTACGATGGCTTTCAGTATCAAAACAGTAGAAATAAAAGCAAGCAGACCGAAGAAAAAGAAGGAATACATTCATCAAGTCGGTCGAGAAATCGATTTCGCTATCGACAAAGGAGAAAAAATTCCGAACAACGTTCACGATTATTTAATGCAATATGACAAATTGTATTCTTTCGGACAACTGGCCGATGCACAAATAGGAAATGGGGCAGTTTTAATAATAGATGAGGTTGTTACAACTCCGTATGCCGTTGATATAGATAGAAGATACTTTTTTGATCCTAAAAATAAAATTCCTGCAAATTTTGGTGGTG
>Ga0209629_10000164_pt1 | contig 32433 bp, 32 predicted proteins | sample TergutCu122P5_FD_187286 | JGI IMG/M metagenome (GOLD analysis project Ga0209629, IMG submission 187286) | Cubitermes ugandensis P5 segment gut microbial communities from Kakamega Forest, Kenya - Cu122 P5 (SPAdes) (version 2) | ecosystem: Host-associated > Arthropoda: Insects > Digestive system...
TTGTTCATGCCTAATATTAGAAAATATTGACATAATATGCAAGCATTTTTGTCTAATTATTGCAAAAATTAGTCTCTCTGTTTAGGTGAAAACTCTCTAAAATTTCACCTGTGGCACGGCCTTGGCCGCTTCGTCGGCCTTGAAGTATTCCTTGCGCTTCAGATGCAGCAGAAAGTTGTTGGTCAGGTTTTCCGGAAAGCGGCGGATTGAGGCGTTGAAATCCTCGACTACCTGGTTGTAGCGCTGGCGGGCGACGTTGATGCGGTTCTCCGTGCCCTCCAGTTGCGTCTGCAAATCGAGAAAATTCTGGTTGGCCTTCAGGTCGGGGTACTGCTCGGCGACCATCATCAGCCGCGACAGCGTCGCGTTCAATCCGCTCTGGACGGCCTGAAATTTGGCCATTGCTTCCGGGTCGCTCAACTGCTCCGTCGTCAGTTTCACCGAAGTCGCCTCGGCCCTGGCCTTGATCACCGCCTCGAGCGTTTCTCGCTCGTGTGTGGCATAGCCTTTGACGGTGGCGACGAGATTTGGAATCAGATCGCCGCGGCGTTGCAGTGTCGCCTCAATATCGGCCCAGGCTTTGTTGACCGCCTCTTCCTTCATTTGCAGGCTGTTATAGCCGCATCCGCTTATGGAAAGAGAAAGGCAAACAAGGAGAATGGCGCAGATCCGGCGCATGACACACCTCTTTTTCGCTGATGGTGAAAAAAGTACGAGACAGCCGTCGGCGATGCGGCCAGGCTGTCCCAATCAATCCAGATAGGCTTGCAACAGGGCCGTGAAGTGAGCGTGGTAACGGTCGAGTAGAGCGCGCGATTTGCCGAGCCAGGTGGCGTTTTTCGTCATCAGGAACAGGAAAAACGGCTGGCCGATCTCGTAGCGGGCAAGAAAACGCGCCGACCCGGTGGAAACGACAATATCCTCCATGGTTTCGCCCTCGGCCAAAACCGCCATAGCGCGCAGGTTGGTCTTGACCAGGGCCGACAGATAGGCGGCGGGCACAGCGGCATCGACCGCCGGATCGAGGCTATGGCTGACAATGGTCAGGCCGTCATCGACCGAGACCAGCCCGGCGGCCAGGAGACCGGACAGCTCGCCGGTCATTTTCTCCAACTGCTTTTGCAGATTCTGAATGGTCATTCCGAAATAACCCGGCAAAAAAATGGCGTTTGGACTACGTTTGCAAATATTGGCGATGCCTTATAACACCATGCAAGCGGTTTATGAAGCAAAAGACCACATAATCGACAAAGGAGTTTCTCATGCGCGCCGTGCTTCAGCGTGTTGGCCAGGCGGAAGTGACGGTGTTGGGCGATAGAGTCGCCGCCATTGGCGCCGGCCTGCTGATCTTTTTGGGGGTCGGGCCAAATGACGGCGAGGCCGACGCCGCCTGGATGGCCGATAAGATCGCGGGCCTCAGGATTTTCGCCGATGAAAACGGCAAAATGAATCGTGATGTTCGCGATGCCGCTGGCGCCGTGCTGGTCGTGTCGCAATTCACCCTCTACGGCGACTGCCGCAAGGGACGCCGTCCCAGCTTCGCCGCCGCCGCGCCGCCGGATATGGCGCAAAAGCTTTATGCCGATGTGATCCTCCGTCTGCGCCAGGCTGGCCTTACCGTGGCCGAGGGCGTCTTTCAGGCTGAGATGCGGGTGTCGCTGATCAACGATGGCCCGGTGACGCTGCTGCTCGACAGCGAAAAATTGTTTTGAAACACCACCATTTCACCCCGTCCCGGCAATGGCTGCGGCAGTCCAGCCAGCTCGGCGAGATGGCCGCCAACCACCGGGCATTTAACCGTGAGCAGGAAGAAAACCTGCCGCTCGCATTCCGAAAGCGATTCAAAATTGCCCTGGCCTTTGGCGATGACCAGAGCGGCTTTCTGAAAATGGCGCCGGAATTCCGGCGAGCACAGGACCAGCGGCGTGCCCGGGCAGACGGCGCCATTATCAATGATTTCGGCAAATTGGCCGAGCCCAGCCTCGCGGGCGTCGGCCATGGTGGCATCGTTGATAATCGGTCCAGCTTTGACTACAACGCAGACCGCCGCACCTTGACCGGCAATCTCTTCGATCAATAGGCGGTCATAGACGATTTCGCCGGCATTATCGCAGAGATAGAGCACCTGGTTGCCAGTCCGCAGGGTACGGATGCGCGTAATCAGCGCGGCGCTGTCATCGACGGCCAGCGGCAAATCGCGGCAGCGGCGAAAAGCGGTTTCAACATCGAAGTCGGCAGCGGCGCCGTAATCAATGATATTGCCGGCGATGGCAAAGCGAATGGCCAACGGCAAGGGATCGCTCTCGGCGGCAAGCAGCGGCGTCAGGGCATCAAGGGCCAGGCAGGCGTCGCGGTTGCTGGCTGTTTTGATGGTTTGGTACGGGTCGGCGACACCGGTAACATCGGCAATCTCCCGATAAACCGCCATCGAATTTTCCGGAGGCGTTTTGTCAGGTGATAGCCCCGGCAGCAAGGCCGCCACCGCCAATACGGCGCGGCGCTGGCTTTCTTCATCGGCTCCGGCGATACGCGCGGTTTGCAGCGATTGGCGCAAATAGCAGGGCAGGCATTCGACGCTGGTTTTCACGGCATATACTCGGCGCGGACATTTTTCAGGGCCGCGAACACCGCCCGCCTGGCGTCCGGTCGAAAACGCTCAATGGCGGCGACGATCTCGCGCACTGTCGCCCGGTGACTGTCATGGGCATGCGGGCAGTAGTTTGGTTGCGGCTCGAGGCGCCACCGCTCGCCAATCGCCCGCACCTCATCCTTGTTTATAGAGGCGAGGGGCCGCAGCAGTTTCAGCCGCCCGTCAAACAATATCTGCTTCGGCCTCATCGTCGAGATATTGCCGCCATAGAAAAGATTGAGGAAAAAGGTGTCGATCAGATCGTCACGATGATGACCAAAGCAAATCGCCGTATAGCCCTCATCGCGGGCGATGGCAAAAAGCTGGCTGCGGCGGTCGCGGGCGCAATGGAAGCAAGATGAGGCGGCGCCGGGATCGCCCCAGGCCATTTCCCGGCGCAGGGCCAAGCCCCATGGGCGCAGTTGCTTACAGATAGCCACCGCCGGGTTGGCGACACCCGGCTGGCGCCGCCAGTAGCCGTGGTCGATGGTGATCGCAGCTACATCAAAACGTACCGGCGCCTTGCGCCGCCACCAGGATAAGACAGCGGCCAGAACCAACGAATCAATACCGCCGGAAACCGCAACCAGCAGCCGGTCGTCCGCTTCGATCATGTCGTAATCATGCAGCGTCTGGCCGATCTTGCGGTTGATCTCCGACGGCAGGGCCGGGGGCTTAGTCCACGGCGCGGCTTGCCCCAGCATGTGGTTACAGCGAACCTTTGGAAGAAAGCACGACGCCGGAAGCCAGGGGCCGGGTCGCCTCACGCAGGCAGCGGCCCAAAGCTTTGAACACCGCCTCGATGATATGATGGCTGTTGTCGCCGTGCAGCAGATCGACATGCAGGGTCAGGCCAGCGTGCTGACTGAAAGCGCGGGCGAATTCCTTGGCCAGGGTGGTATCGAAGTTGCCGACTTTTTGGTCAGGAATAGTGACTTGCCAATGGAGAAAGGGCCGGTTCGAAACATCGACGACAACACGGGCCAAGGTTTCATCCATTGGCACATAAATGCAGGCGTAGCGCTCGATGCCGCCTTTGTCGCCCAGGGACTTGGCGAAAGCTTGGCCCAGGCAGATGCCGATATCCTCCACCGTGTGATGGTCATCGACCTCGACATCGCCCCTGGCTTGCAGGCTGAGGTCGAAAAAACCATGGACGGCGAACAACGTCAGCATATGGTCGAGAAAAGGGACGCCGCTCGCGATTTCCCGGCGGCCCTGGCCATCGAGGAACAGTTCGAGCGAGATATCGGTTTCGGCGGTCGTCCGCCGGATGGCGGCCTGACGAGGACGGGAGGAATCGGCGGTCATAACGAAGCGGTGGGTAAAGGTCTTACGAAAAATGGCTGCGAAGCCCTATATTCTACCCGATAGCGGCGCGGCTATCCCGCACTTTATCGCCGCCGTCGAGAAAAACGTCTCTTCCTCCGCATTTTTTGTTGACACTTAGACAGCGGGCCGGTTATAAAAGCCTTCGCTTCAAGCCATAACATGCGGGAATAACTCAGTGGTAGAGTGCAACCTTGCCAAGGTTGAAGTCGCGAGTTCGAATCTCGTTTCCCGCTCCAGAGATTTCACGAAAGGGTTCAGCGCCGCCTGAGCCCTTCTTTTTTCAGAAGGCAATTAGAGGTTCATGATATGGAAACCTGCGTAAAGACGTATCTGGCGCCGGTCAAGTCGATTGAAAAAAAGTGGTACGTCGTTGACGCCAAAGACAAGGTGCTGGGCCGTTTGGCTTCGGAAGTCGCCAGCCGTCTGCGCGGCAAACACAAACCGACCTTTTCCACCTTCATCGACAACGGCGATTTTGTCATCATCACCAATGCCGACAAAATTCGCCTGACCGGCAACAAATGGTCGGACAAGAAATATTATCGTCATACCGGCTACATGGGTGGCTTGAAAGAGGCGACGGCCAAAGAATTGGTCGTCAAACACCCAACCGATCTGGTCATGCTGGCGGTGAAGGGAATGCTGCCAAAGAATCGACTGGGCCGGGCGCAGTTGAAAAAATTGAAGGTATACGCTAGTGACGAGCATCCGCACGCCGCGCAGCAACCCATCGTTCTGGATATTCAATCGGAGAAGTGAAGCGTATGGCTCAGAACCGTTTTTACGCCACCGGCAAACGAAAAAGCGCTGTCGCCAGGGTCTGGCTGACTCCCGGCGCCGGTAAGGTCACGGTCAATGGCATGGATACCGCCAGTTATTTCGGCAATCTCCCTACCATCAACAAGATAAGCCGTCCTTTCGCTTTGACTGAAAATGCGGATCGTTACGATGTGCTGGCAACGCTTGCCGGCGGCGGTAAGTGCGCTCAGATCGACGCCTTGGCCCATGGCATTTCCCGTGCCCTGCTCGAAGTGGACAGCGAAAATCGGCAGTCTCTGAAAAAGGCCGGTCTTCTCACTCGCGACCCACGCACCAAGGAGCGGAAAAAATACGGCCAGAAATCGGCTCGCGCCAAGTTCCAGTTCTCGAAGCGTTGATTGTATCGCCTGTTTTTGGCGGCGGCTTTTCGGGCTGGCGCCAAATCGATTTTTGAGCGGGGAATAGCAGCCAGTCTGCTATTCCCCGTTTTCGTTCGGGAAATCTTCAGCTTCCAGTAGGAGCGCCATCATGTCTTCCCCGGAAAAAGTATCGGTCGCGATCATCGGCGCGTCGGGTTATACCGGCGTCGAGCTGGCCCGTTTGCTGTCTGTCCATCCTTTGGCACAGCTGGTGGCGGTGACCTCCCGCCAGTACGCCGGTCAACGGGTGGCCAAAGTTTTTCCCAGCCTGCGCGGTATCTGTGACCTGTCTTTCGAGGAACCAGACATCGCGGGTATTTGTGGGCGCGCCGAAATTATTTTCACCGCCGTCCCCCATAAAACCGCCATGCTGGTGGCGCCGCAAATCCTTGACGCTGGCAAAAAACTCATCGACCTGTCCGCCGATTTCCGCCTACGCGACGCCGCCATCTACGAACAGTGGTACGAGCCGCACAGCGCCGCGGAGTATCTGGTCGAAGCCGTCTATGGCCTGCCGGAACTGTATCGGGATGAAATCCGAAAGGCTCGGCTGATCGCCAATCCCGGCTGCTACCCAACCTCGATCATTTTAGGTCTCGCTCCCCTGCTGCGCGCTGGAGTTATCGACGCCACGACCATCATCGCCGACAGCAAATCCGGCACCTCCGGCGCTGGCCGCGGCGCGGTCATTTCGTCACTGTACTGCGAGGTGGCCGATGGTTTCCGTCCCTACAAGGTCGGCGGCGTCCATCGCCATATCCCGGAAATCGAGCAGGAACTTGGGCAATTGCATGGCGGCGCCGTAACCATCACCTTCACGCCGCATCTCTTGCCGGTCTCCCGTGGCATCTTGAGCACTATCTATGCTCACCTCAACAAAGAGGTCAGCACCGAGCGAATCGCCGCGCTCTATGCCGACATGTACGGCCAGGAGCAGTTCGTCCGTCTGCTGCCGCCGGGCGGCATCCCGGCCACCCAGTATGTGCGCGGCAGCAACTACTGCGACATCGGTTTCACCCTCGATCGGCGCACCGGTAGGATCATCGTCATGACCGCCATCGACAACATCGTCAAAGGCGCTTCCGGTCAGGCGATTCAGAATATGAATTTGCTCTGCGGATTTCCGGAAGATACCGCCCTGGCCGCTCCCGCTTTCTTCCCCTGACCGGTGATGGAAGGGGCGCGCAATATTTGCCTGCTCATCGCCTATGACGGTGGCGATTATCAGGGCTGGCAGCGCCAGGCGGCGGCCCCGACCATCCAAGGCGAAATCGAGGAACGCCTGTCAATTATCACTACAAAAGGTGTCACTTTGTACGGCGCTGGTCGTACCGACGCTGGCGTGCACGCCACCGGTATGACAGCGAATTTTCGCAGCGATTCGAATTTATCCTGTGACCAATTGCAAAAATCGCTGAATTCGATGCTGCCGCTGGCCATCCGCATTTTGGACGCAAAAGAAATGGACAGCGGCTTCCACGCCCGTTTCTCCTGCCGGGGCAAACGCTACCGCTATTATCTGCAAACAGCCCCGGTGCAGCTGCCATTTTTTTGCCGCTACGCCCTGCACACGCCAGCGGCACTTGATGAGCAGCGGATGCAATCCTGCCTGGATACCCTCATCGGCACTCACGACTTCAGCTCATTCGAGAACAGCGGCAGCCGTGACCAAGGGAAAACCGATGGGCGTGGCGCGGTGCGCACGCTTTTTGCCGCCACACTCCGGCGGCGCGCTCAGGACGTGTTGGTCGTTGAACTGACCGGCGACGGTTTTTTACGCAGTATGGTGCGCAACATCGTCGGCACCATATTGCAAGCGGGGGAAAAGAAAATCGGCGCCGGTGACTTCGCAGCGATCCTGGCGGCGAGAAACCGGGCCTTGGCCGGGCCGACCGCGCCGCCACATGGACTCTTCCTGAATAAAGTTTTTTACTGATTCAGCCAGAATGCCGCATCCGCCCGGCGGAATGCCGCGCCAAAAGCGATTGCAGCCGCCATGGCGACGACAGGCAGGAACGTTCTTCCTCGGTGCAGACCGACATGACATTGCAGAGGTTGGTGAACTCGGTAAGTTGCGGTGAAAACTCCTTATCTTTGCGCAAAACAATCTGAAGCTGCCGCCGCATATCCACCCCTTTGACCTTCAGGCTTTTGATCCAACCATGCTCGGTCTCGCGAGCAACACACAAACTCGATAGGCAGGCGATACCGGCTCCGGACTCGACCGCTCGTTTGATCGCTTCCGGATGGCCCATCTCCATGACGGTATTGATGTCAGCCAGGTAATTTTTGAATTTCTCACGAAAAATCGCCGCCGTCCCCGACCCTCTTTCACGCATGACCCACTTCTTGTCGCGAATATCGTTTTTCACATCGAAGAAATCCTTGTGCGCCAGTGGATCATTTGGTCCACAAAGGATGACCAGCTCGTCACGGAACCATGGCCGCACCTGCAAATCTTCATTGTGTGAAGGCAAGCCTTCGACATAGCCAATGTCGGAACTGCCTTCCTGTACCAGTTTTTCGCACTGGTTGGTGTTATAGACCAACAGGTTGATATGCACTCGTGGGTGCACCCGTTTAAAAGCGCCGACCAGGTACGGCAGAATGTAGTTGCCTAAGGTGGTACTTGCCACCACGTCGATCTGTCCATCCAGTGTATCGTTGCGCTCGGTCATGGTGCTTTCGATGCCACTGACCTGTTCAGTGATCTCTTTGGCCAGCGGCAGCAGATACCGCCCACGGGCATTCAGCACTAACGAACGACCGTGACGGTCGTAGAGAGGACCGCCTAGCTGATTCTCCAGTTCCGCCAAAGCCATGCTGACCGCTGACTGCGTGACGAAAAGCTTCTTGCTGGCCTTGGTAACCTGCGCCGTCTCGGCCACCGCGATGAAAATCTCCAACTGCCGTAATGTAATAGCCATAATAATGAGGATGAAAAGAAGAATTAACCAAAACAAAAGAAAAATATAAATTATAAATATGACGATGTGGAATCATACCCTATTTATTTTGAATACAAAATCATTTTGTTTGATTGCGCGGCAAAAGTGGATGGCGGCACGGCCACGGCAAAAGCCAACTGTCTGGAAACGAACAAATTCATGGTAAAAAAGTGGTTGACAGTCTTGTCCCGTCCATTTACCTTTGCCCGCAGTTTTGGTGTATGACGTTCCGCTGGCTCAAACAACCAAGTATGTCTTAAAATGACAGGACACGACTATGGGCTTTGAAGCTTTTCTTTACCGCGACACCATCATCTGGATCGCCTCTTTCCTCCTCGGCGGTCTGGCCTTCGCCCTTGGCCCCATTGTCATCGTCTACCTGTTAATGCCTTTGAAGACCCGCCAATTGGTCGGCAAGGCGAAAGCGCCGATCGAATGCGCCATGGATCCGATCGGAGACAGCTGGATCCGCTACGGTGTCGTCTATTATCTTTATGCTCTGATTTTTCTCGCCTTTGATGTTGATGTCCTCTTCCTTTTTCCTGTTGCCTCGGTTTACGACAGTCCGATCTTCGCCGGCTCCGTCCGCGATTTCATCGAAATAGTCATGTTTGTCGGTATCCTGGCTTTAGCGGTAATTTATGCGTGGATTAAGGGAGTGTTCAAGTGGGAACGAAAGACATACCAACGGTAAACGAGGAGATTCCTTCCTCCATCGTCCAATTCGCCGTAGTCGATCAGGTTATCAACCTCTGCCGGGTCAATTCCTTCTGGCCGGTGACATTTGGCATTGCCTGCTGCGCCATCGAGATGATGGCCACCGGTTGCGCCCGCTTCGATATGTCACGGCTGGGCGCCGAGGTTTTCCGCCCGTCGCCCCGGCAGGCGGATCTCATGATTGTCGCTGGCACCATCACGAAGAAAGCGGAATCCTGGGTCAAGACCCTGTATGACCAGATGCCGGAGCCGAAATGGGTCATGGCCCTCGGTAACTGTGCCATCTCCGGCGGCCCGTTCGCCTTTGAAGGGCAATACAGCATCGTTCTCGGCGCCGACACCTTTCTGCCGGTGGATGTCTATGTGCCCGGTTGTCCGCCCCGGCCGGAAGGCCTGTTGCAAGGTATCATAGAGTTAGAGCATAAAGTCTCTGGTTGGAAACGCTGGAAAAATCCGGAAACGATTGCCGGTTGACACAATGGTTGACTGTTCGGAACGCGCAAATTGTCGTGTCCAACAAACATAGAGGTTGTTACGTATGATCCGAACCAATGTGCTGTCCGCCCTGCGGGCGCTCTTTCCCGACGCTCCGGAAACGGTTCCTGTTGTCGAAGCGCCGCCTCCGGCGCCGGAAGAAGAGGCCGGGGGCAAAAAAAAGGCCGAAAAAATCGCCAAACCGGCACCGAGACTCAATGGGGTCATCGAACGTGATTACGCCGTTCATGGTTATCATGTCGATGCGCAGGTGGCGCCGGAACAACTGCTGGCGGCGGTGGAGATTCTCGATCGGCAGCAATTTTTTCTGGAAACGATCACCGGGGTTGATTGGATTGCCGAGCAACAGTTGGAGGCGGTGTACGACTTCAGTCATTACGGTTTTGAGCCGTGCCGCGTGGTCATCCGCACGAGAATGCCCAGGGACAATGCCAAGGTACCGACCATAAGCGGGATTTATGCCGGCGCCAATTGGCACGAGCGTGAAACCCACGAATTCTTTGGTATCGTTTTCGAGGGGCATCCGTACCTCGTTCCCTTGCTGTTGCCGGAAGATGCTGATTTTCATCCCTTACTGAAGGATTTCAAGGCATGAGCAAGCCCATTCAGTTATCCCCCGATGAGACCTTCGTCCTCAACGTCGGGCCACAGCATCCCGCCACCCATGGTGTACTGCGCATCAAAATGCGGATGGACGGCGAATATGTCGTCGAATCGGAAACGGTTCTCGGCTACATCCATCGTATGCACGAAAAGATGGGTGAACTGAAGACCTACCAGCAGTTTCTCATGAACCTCAGCCGCATGGATTATCTGGGGGCGCTCGGTTACTGTCATGGCCATGTGCTGGTGGTGGAAAAAGCCAGTGGCATACAGGTTCCGGAACGCGCCGAATACATCCGGGTCATCACGGTCGAGCTGAACCGCATCGCCTCCCACTTGTTTGGTGTCGGTTCGTTTGTCATGGATTTGGGTGGTTTTTCGCCACTCATGTATATGCTTCAGGATCGTGAGTATATCCTCGACATGCTGGAAGCGGTCACCGGCGCTCGGCTGACCTATTGTTATTATCGCTTCGGCGGCCTGTACAACGACATCGATGACACCTTTATCGCCCGTGCCCGCGCCTTTATTCCAAGATGCCGGGAATCATTGAAGAAATATCACAAATTGATCACCGAAAACATCATCTTCCGCAAACGTCTTGAAGGGAATGTCTGCCTATCGCAGGAGATGTGCCGGAAATATGGGGCCACCAGCGCGGTCGCCCGTGCTTCGGGAATTAATTTCGATGTCCGTAAAAATGAGCCGTATTCCGTGTATCCAGAATTTGACTTCGATGTGCCGGTATTCACGGAAGGCGACTCGATGGCGCGATACAAAGTGAAGATGGCCGAAATCGAGCAATCGCTGCGAATCATCGAGCAGGGGCTCGATAAATTGCCGGATGGCCCGATCATGGCGGAGAAAGCGCCGAAAAACATCAAGCCACCGGCTGGCGATTATTATCAGGCGGTGGAAACCGCCAAAGGAAGTTTTGGCATCCGTTTGGTGAGTGATGGATCGAAAAATCCGTATCGCCTGAAACTGCGGTCACCGTCATACTCCAACATGAGTCTCTTTGACGAGGCCTGTCGCGGACTGATGATCATGGACGCCATGGCCTTTTTTGGCAGCCTTGACCTGGTTGTCCCGGAAATTGACCGTTAACCGAGCAGCGGGGATATTATGAGCCTGACACTTTTCAACGTTCTTGCGGCTGTCATCATCATAGTGATTTTTGTTGCCCTGAATGCCGCCTATCTGGTCTGGGCCGAACGCCGAGGCGCGGGCCGGATTCAACGGCGGCCCGGTCCGAACATCAACGGACCATTTGGACTGTTCCAACCGCCGCTGGACGGCCTGAAACTGATGGCCAAACAATTGTTGATTCCCGGCGGTGCCGACAAGGCGCTGTTCATCACCGCGCCGGTTCTGGCCATGTTCCCAGCGATTATGAGTTTCTTCACCATCCCGTTCAGCGATACCCTCGTCGCCCATAATATCAACGTCGGGTTGCTGTGCGTCATCGCTTTTGCCTCCCTGGGCGGGATGTGCCTGTTCTTCGCCGGTTGGAGTTCGCGCAACAAATACTCGATGATGGCTGCTGTCCGCGCCGTTTCGCAATCGGTAGCCTATGAAATTCCCATGCTGATCACCGTCATCACGGTGGTCATGATCAGTGGCAGCCTCGACCTGCGGGAAATAGTCCGGCAGCAGAGCGGCGGTTTTTTACACTGGAATATCTTCCCGCTTTTCGGAAATTCTCACAATCTGTTGATGCCGTTTTCTTTTCTGATTTTTTTCGTCTGCTCACTTGCCGAGACCAACCGCGCCCCCTTCGATTTAGGTGAGGCGGAAAGTGAACTGGTCGCTGGCTATCACATTGAGTACGGCAGTATGGGCTTCGGTCTGTTTTTCATGGGGGAATACGCCAATATCGTGGTCGGAGCCTGTTTGGCGACGCTGCTGTTCCTGGGTGGCTGGGATTGTCCTTTCGGCCTGTTCCCGGGTGTTTGGTGGTTCCTCATTAAGATATATGTGCTGATCGCCACCGTCATCTGGATACGCTGGACTTTCCCACGCACGACCATTTACAGCCTGTTGAACCTTTCCTGGAAGGTGCTGATTCCCTTGTCACTCTTTAACCTCCTGTTCACGGCGGGACTACTGAAGGTGTTTTGATGATTCGCTATTTCCAAGAAATATTCACAGGTTTGTGGAGTTTGTTCGTGGGAATGAGCATTTCCTTCAAGGAGTTCTTCTCACCGGTGGTCACGGTCGAATATCCTTACCAGACCCTGACGATGACTCCTCGCTTCCGAGGCCACATCGACTTGGTGCCGGACGAGAATGGCGCTTCGAAATGCGTGATCTGCATGGCCTGCGAGCGAGCCTGTCCATCGAGTTGCATCACCATTGAGGGCGAAAAAAAGGAAGGCGAAAAGAAAAAGACACTTACCCTCTACAAACTGGATTTTACCCGTTGTTCACTGTGTGGCTGCTGTGTCGAAGCCTGCAATTTCGGGGCGATTGATTTTTCGAAGGAATACAATTTGGCAAGCACGCGCAAGGAAGACTATTACTTCGATCTTCTCAAACGACTTCAGGAGAAGCGGCAATGACTCCATCCCTTTTCAGCGCCGATGGAATGGTCGGTATAATTTTTCTTCTCATGCTGGCGGCAACTTTGGTTGGGGCGACGGTCGCGGTCACCGCGAAACGTCTGGTTCGTGCCCTTGCCGGATTGATCGTTTGTTTCGTGGGCGTGGCGGCGATGTATTTCTTCCTCAATTCACCCTTTGTCTCCATGATGCAGATTTTGATTTATGTCGGAGCCATCGCGGTGACCATAGCCTTTGCCATCATGCTCGCCAATCCTGAGGACAGGGAGCAAAAACATACGGAGAGTATCCTGTTTGGACCAGTCGGATTTTGTTGCGCGGCTCTCCTCACCTTTGGCCTTGCCGTATTGGCGCTGAGCGCTAAGTGGCTGCCATTTGCCAAAATCAATGACGGCAGTGTTAAAGAAGTGGGCATACAGTTGCTGACCACCCATGCCATGGTGTTCGAGCTCGTATCAGTGCTGTTGCTTATCGCCATACTTGGCGCTTTGGTTATCGCCAAAGAGGGAAGGAGGATGTGATGGGAATTCTAACTCTGTATAACAATCTCTCCACCTTTTTACTGCTCGCCGCAGTGCTGTTCGGGATAGGGATTTACGGTTTCATCACCAGGCGGGATTTTATCGGCATGTTGATTGCCGCCGAAATAATTCTCAATGCGGCTTCCCTCAATTTCATGGCTTTCAGCCGCTTTCTGTCGCCCGACCCCACCACTGGGCAGATATTCACTTTGTTCATCATGGCGATTGCCGCCGCCGAAGCGGCGATAGGTTTGAGTCTCGTTATCGCGGTTTATCGTTATTATCGGTCGATTGATTGCCAGGATATAACGAAACTTCAAGGATAAGGAACTGTTACGCATGGAAACCAGTACAATAGTCAGCGCTCCTTCCCTGCTCTTTGCCTTGCTGGTGCCGCTTCTTGGCTCCATTGGGGTCATGCTCAGCGGCAAAAACGAGAATCGCCGCGAAGCGATTTCGTCGATTGCTTCCGTCATTCTTTTAGCCATCGTTTGTTCGCTGATTCCAAGTGTGCTGGCTGGAAAAACCCTGAGGTTGACCATGTTCCATCTGTTGCCAGGCGTATCGGTTACGCTGCGCGCCGATGGTATGTCGATGATTTTCGCCTTGGTCGCTTCCTCGCTGTGGACAATAGCCGTTTATTATTCCATGGGTTATATGCGCACCCTGCATGAACATGCGCAGACCCGTTTCAACGCTTGCTTCGCCTTGGCAATTTTTGGCGCCATCGGCGTGGCTTTTTCCGACAACCTGTTCACGATGTACCTGTTCTATGAAATCGTCTCGGTTTGCACCTATCCGCTGGTCGCCCACCATCAGGACGATGAAGGCTACAGTGGCGCGCAAAAGTACATCGTCTATTTGACCACGACGGCCAAAGCCTTGTTGCTGCCGGCCCTGATCCTCATTTATGTGCTGACCGGAACGTTGGATTTCCCCACCAACATCAAAACCGGCATTTTCCCGGCTGATGCCAATCACGCTCTGGTCATACTGCTGTATATCTTTTGCCTGTGCGGTTTCGCGAAAAATGGCATCATGCCCTTCCACCACTGGTTGCCTGGAGCGATGGTGGCACCCACTCCAGTTTCCGCGTTGCTCCATGCCGTTGCGGTCGTCAAAGTTGGCGTCTTCTGCACGACGAGAACGATGCTGTATGTCTTCGGCGTAAATACGATGGATGCTCTCAACTTGGGTATTCCCACTGCGTATTTTGTTGGGTTTACCATTATCATGGCCTCGATCATCGCGTTGAGTAAAGACAATCTCAAAGCGCGACTCGCTTATTCAACAGTCAGTCAGCTTTCTTATATCATCATGGGTGTGGCGCTTCTCACTCCCAAAGGTATTGAGGGCGGGCTGATTCATATCGTCAATCACGGCTTTGCAAAAATCACGCTGTTCTTCTGCGCTGGCGCTATTTATGTCGCGGCGCATAAAAAGTTCATTTCGGAACTGGACGGCCTGGGTAAAACCATGCCCTTCACCTTTGCCGCTTTCGCCATCGCTTCCTTGTCGATGATCGGCGCGCCGCCAGTGGCCGGATTCGTCACCAAATGGGATCTGCTGGTCGGTTCCGTGCAGGCGCATCAGATTGGCATTCTGCTGATCCTTATCACCAGCACTTTGTTGAATGCCGCGTATTTCGCGCCAATCACCTATCGCGCCTTTTTTGGCAAGAGAGCGGCGACTGAACCCTTTACCGGCATCAAGGAAGCGCCTTTGAGTATGCTCATCCCGATACTCATTGCCTGTACCATTTCAGTGCTGATTGGTATTTTCCCGAATTTCATGTTGCAATTTGTCAAGGCGGTGATCGGATGATAGTGAACCTGATTGAATTTCTCAAGGCGCGGCCAAAGCTGGTGTGTCAGACCGGTTATGGGTTGGTGGCGGCAATCGTGATCTGGAGCCTGATTGTTATCGACAGGCATCATGTTCATAGTCCGTTGGAAAAGATTCCCGCTTTCTGGTCCTTCTTCGCGATCATTTCAGTTTTGGCGCTGGTGATCGTGGCCCAAGCCTGGGCGAAAACCGGCATCGAAACAGACGAGGATTACTATGACCGGTAACTATGGTTTCCTCCATCCATCACTGATTCTGCTTGTCGGCGCGGTGTTGTTGCCTTTCATCCACGACCCGTTTCGCAAGCCGTATCTGCTGCTGGTTCCGATTCTGACCTTTCTGAATGTGATTTTCCTCAACGCCAATCCGGGAACCTATGGCGTGGTCACTTTCATGGGCGACTGGACCCTGACCTTTGGCCGCGTTGACAGCCTTGCCAGCATTTTCGCTTTCATCATGGCGCTGATGGCCATTATTGGCACGCTCTATGGCTTACATGTGAAAAACCATTGGCAGCATGTCGCCGCTTGGTTCTATGTCGCCGGTTCCTTGGGGGTCATTTACAGCGGCGACTACCTGGTGTTGTTCCTGTTCTGGGAAATGATGGCTTTCGCCTCGACCTTTCTCGTCTGGTTCAATACCGACAAAGGCAGCTTGGCCGCCGGCTATCGGTATTTACTGGTACACACCTTTGGCGGCGTTTTGCTCCTTTTGGGATTTGTCCTGCGTTTTCAGGCAACGGGAGACTTCTCGTTCGTGCCGCTCGATCAGCATCACGCGACGCTTTCCACTTGGCTGATCATGGCCGGTCTGATGTTGAATGCCGCCGTGCCGCCGTTTCATTCCTGGTTGCCGGATGCCTACAGCAAAGCGACCATCACCGGCGCGGTTTTCATGTGCGCCTTCACCACCAAGACCGCGGTTTATACCTTGGCGCGGGCCTTCGCCGGTTTTGACATTTTGATTTACCTCGGCGTCTTCATGGCCATTCTCGGCATCATTTACGCCCTGAAAGAAAACGATGTCCGACGCCTGCTCGGTTGGGAGATCATCAGTCAAGTCGGATATATGGTCACGGGGGTCGGCATTGGCACGGCGCTGGCCATCAACGGCACGGCGGCGCACGCTTTCGCGCACATTTTGTACAAGGGCCTGCTGTTCATGGCTGCTGGTTCGGTCATCAAAGCAATAGGCAGCAGCAAGTTCACCGAATTGGGCGGCTTGTACAAAAAAATGCCGATGACCATGCTTTTCCTGCTGGTCGGTGCGGTTTCCGTCTCCGGCTTCCCGTTCTTTTCGGGTTTCGTCAGCAAATCAATGATCATCACGGCGGGTTTTGAAGAGCATCTGCCGTTGGTCGGTTTCGCTCTGATGATGGTTTCTGCGGGAACCTTCCTTGTTGCGGGCTTGAGGCTGCCCAATTTGATTTTCTTCGGGGAATTCAAAGGTAAACAAGAGGTTTACGACAAAGCTGGCGAACCACCGTGGAACATGACCATGGCTATGGCCGCGGCATCCATTCTTTGCTTTGCCTTCGGCAGCTTCTATCCGATGTTGTACGCGATGCTGCCCAATGCCGGTGTTGAATATAACCCTTACAGCGGCTACCACATGGCCGAGACCTTACAGCTACTGGCCTGTACGGCGCTGGTCTACGCCTTTATTAAAGACCGGATTGGCGCCAAAGCCAATACCATGCTCGATCTGGATTGGGTATATCGTCGTGGCGGACGTGGATTCTTGTGGCTGGCCAGTAAACCGCTGCAAGCTATAGACACGGCCTGGGGGGAAGTGTATCGGGTCGTTGGTCTAGTGCCTCTGATGATCGTTTCCCGTTTCTGGGGCTGGTTTGATTGGCATGGCATTGATGGCGTGGTTGACGGAATCGCTCGTGGTGTTCGTGGCTTGGGGCAGCGGGTCAGCAGCAGTCTTCAGCGCGGTCAGATACAGTATTCGCTGTTTTTCACAATAACTTTTGCCACCTTGGCTTTATTGGCCTTTGTTTGGCTTTAATTGATTTTCAAAGGTTATCCCGTGATGGAACAACTACTGATACATACAGGGCTACCGGTGCTGAGCATTCTGATCTTTCTGCCACTGCTTGCCGTCATTCCTCTGTTATTTACCGCCGACGAGAGGTTTGCCCGCAAGTGGACGCTGATCATCACTTCGATAGCCGCCCTGTATTCTTTGCGGCTGCTGTTCGGATTCGATACCAGCACCGCAGCCTTCCAGTTTAGCGAAAAGCACGTCTGGATTAAGGCGCTCAACATCAATTACGTCCTTGGTGTCGATGGTATTTCCATCTTATTGGTGCTGCTGACCACATTGATCATGCCATTCTGTGTCCTGGCCTCATGGACATACATCAACAAACGGGTGCGCGCCTTCATGGTCTGCCTGTTGGTGATGGAATCGGCGATGATCGGAGTTTTCGTCGCCCTGGATTTTCTGCTCTTTTATGTATTCTGGGAAGCGATGCTGATCCCAATGTACTTAATCATCGGCATTTGGGGCGGCCCGCGCAAGATATACGCTTCGATCAAGTTCTTCCTGTACACCTTGGCGGGGTCGGTCCTGCTGCTGGTGGCCATCATCTGGCTGTTTGTCCACAACGGGTATAGCTTCTTCATTCCCGACATGATGTGGAAAGGGTACGGCTTTACTGCTCAGATTCTCATTTTCTTGGCTTTCTTTCTGGCCTTCGCCATCAAAGTGCCGATGTTCCCCTTCCACACGTGGTTGCCAGCCGCGCATGTGGAAGCGCCGACCGCCGGTTCGGTCATTCTGGCCTCTGTTTTGTTGAAAATGGGCACATATGGCTTTCTGCGCTTTGCCCTGCCGATCACACCCGATGCCACAGTGTATCTGGCTCCCGCTATCCTGTGGCTGTCGATCGCTGGCATCATTTACGGCGGATTCACGGCCCTGGCGCAGAGCGACATGAAAAAGCTGATCGCCTACTCTTCGGTCGGTCATATGGGCTTCGTCACTCTGGGCATTTTTGTCCTGAACCAGCAAGGCGTCGAAGGTTCGATCCTGCAGATGATCAACCACGGCGTGACGACCGGCGCTCTCTTTCTCTGTGTCGGCATGATTTATGAGCGCACCCACAGCCGAGAATTGCGTTCCGCGACCGGTGTCGGCAAGTACATGCCATGGTATGTTACATTTCTGACCTTCTTTTCACTGTCATCGTTCGCCTTCCCCGGTACGAACAGTTTTGTCGGCGAGTTCATGATTCTGGTGGGCACATTTTCCTTCGATGTCGGGCAGGGCAGGTTCCCGTATCTTGCGCTGGCGGCTATTCCGGGCGCGGTGCTGGCGGCGGCCTATATGCTGCGGATGTTGCAGAAAATTATCTGGGGCGGCACCGACAATCCCGATCAATCCTGGATCAAGGACATCAACAAACGGGAGATCATTACCTTGGCGCCGTTTCTGCTCTTTGTTTTTTGGATTGGCTTGGCGCCGCGCGGTTTTCTCAATTTGATGCACGCGAGTGTCGCGAATCTGCTCAGCCAGTTTGCGGCCCATAGCGTAAGCGTAGTGCACGGGGCAACAGCCGTCGGACAGCTTCTTCCATAATTTTTCAAGATTATCGTACGCATAGATAGGTAAGCCGATGGTATTTCTACCTGAATTGACAGTTATGGCCGCTGGGTTGGTCTTTTTTGGACTCAGCCTCACCGCCAGCAAGCCTGAGGTAGTGCGGAACACCGCATATGTGTTCTACGCCATTCTTTCCCTCGTCTGTCTGGGATCGCTGCATAGCACTGGCAATTTGTTCTATGGCGCTTTCCAGGTCGATCTATTTTCGCAACTGTGTAAGCTGGCAATCGCTGTGGCGGCCTTGGTGGTGGTCATCATTTGTGGCAGCCATAAGGGAATCAAAGAAAAATTTTTCCCGGAATATCAACTGTTCCAGGCCGTTTCGGTGCTTGGCCTGATGATGTTGGTTTCAAGCGTTGACCTGATTGCCATTTTTGTCGCCCTGGAGCTTTCCTCCTTCGCAGTCTATGTCATGGTGCCCATCCGGCGCGATCACGACGGGAAGATGGTTATCCAGATCGAAGCTGGCATTAAGTATCTGCTGTTTGGCGTGATTGCCACCGGCTTCATGCTGTTCGGCATGAGTTATATGTATGGCTTGACCGGCTCGACCAGCATCGCCGTCATTGCCGAGCGCGTCCCCGATATTCTGCATGAGCCGGCGCTGGTCATCGCGGCGGTCATGATTATGGCCGGCTTCTTCTACAAGCTCGCCTTTTTCCCTTTCCACTTTTGGGTTCCCGATGTTTACGAAGGCGCGGCTAACGAGACCACCGCCTTCATCGCCGCGGCGCCAAAGATCGCCGCTGTCGCCCTGCTGTTGCGTTTGGCCAGCCTTTTTGACATTCGTGGCGAAACTATCGGCGTGCTTCTGTCGGCCTGCGCCGTTCTCTCGATGTTTTACGGCAACCTTTCCGCTTTGGTGCAGAAAGACATGAAGCGAATGCTGGCCTTTTCCGGCATCGCTCATGCCGGTTTCGTCATGTTGGGTGTTTTGACTTTTCAGACGATAGGCTATGCCACGGCGGCGTACTATATTTTTGGTTATATGCTGATGATTCTTGCCTGTTTTCTCGTCATCTGCTCTGTCGCCAAAGATGGCAACAATGTCGCGATCAAGGATTTCACGGGCTTATACCAGCGTTCGCCACTCTTGGCGGTAACGCTTCTGATCTCTCTCTTTTCCCTGGCCGGCATCCCACCTTTCGTTGGTTTCACCGGTAAATTCATGCTGTTGGTTGGGGCATTCCGTGAGGGTCATCATGTTCTCGTAACCTTGGCCGCCATCAATACGGCCATCGGCATCTACTACTATCTGTCAGTGGTGCGCCTCACCTTTTGTACCGCCGATGAAAGTCAGGAACCGGCCATTGTCGCTAAACCCGGTCGGTTTATTCAGGCGATTTCCGTGGCCTTGCTTTTTGCCATCATTTATTTGGGTGTGTTGCCAAATCACTTTCTCCACCTGATGCAAAGGGCGCTGGTCGGCATCTGATTTTCCGCCGCCAAATGGAAGCTTCTCTCTTCCGGAACAAAGACAACGCAGGGCAACGATGACGTTTGCCCTGCGTTGTCTTTTGTTGCGGTCTACCCCAGCAATTTTCAGCCCAACTTCCGGCCATTGGGCTGAAAAGAAAGGCTAATTTTGTTGCCTACTTTCCCCGCTGTTCGCTTTTATCCTTGAAGATCAATTGCAGAGCGATTTTGTCCAGCCCCAGTTTTTCCCGATATTGATTGGTCAGGTAACGTTGGTAGGAAAAGTGCACGCCTTTACCGCTGTTGGTCATGACCACAAATTTCGGCGGACGCTGGCCAATCTGGGCCGTGTAGTAGAACTTCAAGCGCTTATTTTTGTAGATTGGCGGCGGATGAACTTCGAGAGCCTCCCGCAAAATACGATTGAGGGCGGCGGTAGCAAAGCTGGCCGTGAACTGCCGGTGCACGGCGCCAATCAGCGGAAAGAGGCGTTTGACGCCATCACCAGTTAGGGCCGAAGCCGTTACCAGCGGCGCGTAACCGACAAAGGGCAGGGCTTGGGCGATTTCGGCGAGCAGTTGTTCCTTGGCCTTTTTATCATCGGCTATGAGATCCCATTTATTGACCAGGACGATCAGGCCGCGGCCACGGTCGAGCACGTGGCCGATCACTTTGCTGTCCTGTTCGGTGACGCCGTCGCCAGCATCGAGCATAACCACCGCCACCTCGCAGCGCTCCAGCGCCGCCAGTGATTTCAGTATGCTGAATTTTTCCAGCTTTTCCTTGGTCTTGCCGCGTCGTCTGATACCGGCGGTATCGACCAGCAGATAACTGTATTTGCCGTGGGTGAGAAGCGTATCGACGGCGTCTCGCGTAGTGCCGGCGATCTCCGAGACCACCATGCGGTCTTCGCCGAGAATGCGGTTAATCATCGACGATTTACCAACGTTGGGCCGCCCGAAAAAAGCGACGGTGATCGTACCTTCCGGCAGCGGCGGCAGTTCACCGGCTCCAAGGCTGGCAGCGGCAGCGGCCACCGCTTCCATCAAATCGCCAACGCCATAGCTATGTTCGGCGGAAACCGGCCACAGCGTCTCGCAGCCCAGCTCGTAAAAGGAGGGCAGAAGCGCCTCTTCGCGCGTCGCCGAATCAATCTTGTTGACAACAAAAAACAGCCGCTTCTCGCCTTGTTTTTCACTCCTGCGGAGAATGGCCGCGATTTCCTGGTCGGCGGCGGTCAAGCCATCTTTGCCGTCTAAAAGAAAAAGCAAAATGTCGGCCTCGGCGATGGCGGCCAGGGCCTGCTCGCGGATATGGCCGGTCAGCAAATCTTCGGGATTGTCGTCGATGCCGCCGGTATCGACGACGAGCATGGCTCGGCCCTCCCACTCGACACGGTCGTAGTGGCGGTCGCGTGTAACGCCGGGAGTCGGATCGACTAAGGCCTTTCTCGATCTGGTGATGCGGTTGAAGAGCGTCGATTTGCCAACGTTGGGACGGCCAATCAAAGCGACGACGGGCAAGATGGCGGCAGGCTCGGTCATGGGCGGGAACTGGTTCGGGTAGAGTCGGAGCGTAATCGCGGACAGGGTAAACGATTTGCCGGCTTGCCGCCAGCGTAAAGGCTGGGCGGCGCTGGCCGCCGTATTGCCATGGAATTTTCCGGGGAATGTCTGTAAACTTTTCCCATCGCGTTGTCATCATCAAGCACTTCGGCGGCACACTTGGCAAACAATCGCGGCATAATCGGGGAGACAATATGCTGAAGCATCTTTTCGCGCCGGAGTCGGTGGCGCTCATCGGCGCTTCACGTCAGGCTGGCAAAGTCGGCTACGACATCCTCGCCAACCTGACGTCCGGTGGTTTTCCAGGGCCGATCGTGCCGGTCAATCCGGCGGGAGGCGAGGTACTGGGGCTGGCCATCTGTGCCGATCTCGCGGCCTATCCGGACAGCATCGACCAGGCCGTGCTGGCGGTGCCGAAAACGGCGATCCTCGAGGCGGCGAAAACGGCTTTAGCCAAAGGGGCGCGCAGCATCATTGCCATCACCTCCGGCTTCAAAGAGAGCGGCGGGGCCGGGGCGGTGCTCGAAGAAGAACTAGCCGCTCTCTGCCGCCAGCGAGGCGTGCGACTGGTCGGGCCAAACTGCCTGGGCCTGATCAATACCAGCCATAAATATAACTGCTCGTTCGCCGGCGCCATGCCCGCGAGCGGCGACATCGCCGTATTTTCCCAGTCGGGCGCTTTATGTGCCAGCATCCTCGATACCGCCGCCAGCCGGCATCTCGGCATTTCTAAGATGGTCTCGATCGGCAACAAGGCCGACATCAATGAAAACGACCTCTTGGAATATCTGTCTGGCGACGACGACAGCAAGGTCATCGTCGGCTATCTGGAAAATATCGTTAGTGGTGGGGAATTCATCCGCACCGCCAGCCACGCCGCCACCAGGAAACCGGTGATCCTGTTGAAAACCGGCAGCACACCGGTCGGACGGCGCGCCGCCGCCAGCCACACCGGCGTCCTCACCGGCGCCGACACCGCCTATGCCGCCGCTTTTCAACGCTCCGGCATTATCCGCGCCGACAGCTTCGAATCGCTCTTCGATTACGCCGCCGCCTTTTCCATGCAGCCGTTGCCATGCGGCAAACGAGTGCTCATCATCAGCAACGCCGGCGGACCGGGAGTCATGGCCGCCGATGCCTGCGAGCGTGATGGTTTGTTGGTGGCGGAATTGCCGACCAACGCCTCGGCGTCGCTGCGCGACCGTCAGGCCATTCCTCTACGGGAATACAATCCCGTCGATGTTTTGGGTGACGCGCCGCCAGAACGTTACGCTCAGGCGCTGGCCACGGCTCAGGCCAGCGCCGAAGTGGACGCCATCCTGATCCTTTTGACACCACGAGCCATGACCGACCCGGCGGATGTCTTGCGGGCGATTCTCGCGGCGCTCGGCGAAAAAGCGGCGAGCAAGCCAGTGCTCTTGTGTTGTATGGGCCGCCGCGACAACATGCCCAGCCGCGCCGAGCTGGCCGAGGCCAGGCTACCGGAGTTTTCGTCGCCGGAGCGGGCCGTGGCCACCCTGAAGGCCATGTATGAATACGGTCAGTGGCGGGTGCAACCGCCGCGGCGCATCACGCGCTTTCCGGTCAACCGCCAGGGCGCCGCCCGCATCCTTGAACGCTGCCGCCACAACCGCATCTGCCAGCTCACCGAGGTCAAGGCGAAAAAAATCATGAGCGCTTACGGCCTGACGGTGCCGGAGGGCCGTCTCGTTCACAGCGCCGATGAAGCCGTCGAATATGCTCGCCTCCTCGGTTTTCCGGTGGTGATGAAGGTGGCTTCGCCGGATATTGTCCATAAAAGTTTTCTCGGCGGCATCGCGTTGGGGCTGACTTCGGCACAGGGAATTCACGACAGCTTCGATCTGATGATGCTGAAGATGCGCGAGTTGCGCCCAGCGCCGCGTATCGACGGCGTCTATGTCGAGCAGATGATCGAACCGGGCCTGGAGCTGATTCTTGGCATGAGCCGTAACCCGCAATTCGGACCGATGCTGATGTTTGGCCTCGGTGGTATCTACGTCGAGGCGCTGCAAGATGTCAGTTTTCACCTGGCGCCCTTGACCCAAGCCGAGGCCGAGCGGATGCTTACCGCTACCCGCTCGTTTTCCATCCTGCAAGGCCACCTTGGCACGCGGGAAATCGACGTGGGCGCCATCGCCGAGGCTTTGCAACGGCTCAGCCAGTTGGCGATGGATTTCCCAAATATCATGGAGATGGATATCAATCCGCTGATTGTCGGTGAATTCGGCAGCGCCCCGGTGGCCACTGACGCCCGCATCACGCTGGCCGACTTTGAATCAGACCAGAACGACGAATCCGCCTTGGCGAGGGAGCTATGAACACGACCACCGTCATCTGGGACCGTAACTGGCAGGATCGCTATGCCGCCATGCTCTCCCGCCCAAAACGGGCGCTGCGCCATGTGCGCTCCGGCGACCGGGTCTTCATCGGCACCGGCTGCGCCGAACCGCTGTCGCTGGTCGAGACGCTGGTCGCCCGCGCCCCGGAGCTGAGCGATGTCGAAATCGTCCAATTGTTCACGAGTGGCGAAGCCGCCTACGCTGACGAAAAGCTGACCGCTTCGTTTCGGCTCAACTCCTTTTACATCGGTAAAAATGTCCGCGAAGCGGTGCGGGCCGGCCTGGGCAGCTACACGCCGATCCCGCTGTCGGCGGTGCCGGCGCTTTTCCGGAGCGGCAGACTGCCGCTTGACGTGGCGCTGGTGCAGGTGACGCCTCCTGATGAAAAAGGCTGGATGAGTCTTGGCATCTCCGTCGATATTGTCAAAAGCGCTATCGACAACGCCGCGCTGGTGATTGCCCAGGTCAACAGCCAAATGCCCTGGACCGAGGGTGACAGCCTGGTCAACATCCACGATTTCGATCTCTTGGTTGCCGCCGATATGCCGCTATTACAGCGGGAGTTTCGCCCCAGCCACCCGACGGCGCGGGAGATTGGCCGCCGCGTCGCGTCGCTGGTGCCGGACGGAGCCACCATTCAGCTTGGGCTGGGCCACTCCGGTCATTTCGGCAGCTTGCCGCGCGCGACCTGTGAATTTCTGGCCGGTCACCGCGACTTGGGCATCCACACCGAGATGATCACCGAAGATATTGTCGCTCTGGTCGAATCGGGGGTCGTCAACGGACGCTGTAAAAGCAGCGACCGTGGCCGTGTGGTCACCAGCTTCTGTGCCGGCGGCAAACGGCTGTACAAAATGGTGGCAAACAACCCGCTGTTTTGCTTCCGACCGACTGAATTTGTCAACAGCGCGGCAATTATCGCCCGGCAAAGCAAAATGGTCGCCATCAATACGGCGCATGAAATCGATCTCACGGGTCAGGTCTGCGCCGATTCGGAGCGGGGCCAACTGACAGGGGGCGTCGGCGGCCTGGTCGATTTCGCCCGTGGGGCGCTGCAATCGCCGGGCGGCAGAAGCATTGTCGTCCTGCCGGCGACCAGCTCCGACGGTCAGCGCTCGCATATCGTCACCCAACTGCCGCCGGGCGCTGGCGTTACTTTGGGACGCGCCGAAACGCAATTCGTCGTCACCGAATACGGGGTGGCCGATTTGTTCGGCAAAACCATCGAGCAGCGGGTGCTGGCCCTTATCGGTGTTGCCAACCCACGTTTTCGAGCTGGCCTGTTCCAGGAAGCGATGGCGGCCCGCCTGCTGCGCCCGGAGATGGCGCCGCTCGCCGATTGCCTTTTGCCGCCACTTATTGAGGCCTCGGTGCGGCTTCTCCTTGACGACGGTACGGAAATTGACGTCCGTCCGCTGCTATTGGCCGATTTTCCCGACCTGCGTCTTTTTCTTCACCACCTGTCGCCGGCCAGTCTCCGTTACCGCTACAGTGAGGAAGGCGAGTATGGGCTGCCGTTTGCCCTGTATGCCAACAGCGGTCTCGGCCAGGCGGTGGTTGCCACCATTCCAGACGCCCGTGGCGGGGAAATTGTCGCCACCGGTAAATATTTTCGCGAAGCGGACGGCCCTTACGCCAAAGTTTCTCTGCTTGTCCGCGATGATTGGCAAAATCGCGGTATCGGCGGTTTCATGTTCGGAAGGCTTTGTGAACTGGCCAAAGGCGAGGGGCTGGCCGGCGTGAAAACCAGTATCCGCCGGGAAAACCAGCGGATGCAGGCTATTCTCCAGCACGCCGGGCGGGCGGCGAGCGTCCTTGAAGGCGATGTCTATCGCTTTCAAGTTGATTTCGGCGAGGAAGCGGAATGAGAAAACCCCCGGTCAGCGAATGCTGACTGGGGGTTTTCTTTTGCCGGAAGATTCCGGGGCGGTTTGATTTATGCTGCGGTCGCCCCGGAATGAATGCAAGCGGCGATTAGAAGTGAACCATCAGGCCACCACCGAGACGGCCAGTCTTGCCGATATCGTCGAAATTCGACATATCATTACGGCCTTCGATATAGAGGGACGGTTTCAGCGGACCCCAGGTGGTCGGCAGGTCATAGTAGGCGGCAACAATCAGGTCGATGTTGTTGTCATCGCCAGTCACGCGACGGCCCCAGTCATCCCTGGTCTGAAGTTCGCCACTCCAGTAGCCAACACCGATGCCGAGCGCGAAATCCGACGCGACGTAATAGCTGGCCAAGAGGTCAACGGTGAACGACGTCGCGCCGTCATTGCCAGATACTTTGCCAAACACGCCGACCGACGGCAGGAGATGGAAGTCCCTGGTGACAGCGAAGTCATAACCGATTTTGCCAAAAATATAGTGACCTGGGTCAAACTGGTACATGTAACCAACCGTGGCGAACGGGCCAGACATGACTTGTTCCACAGGCGGCGGCGCTGCCACCGGTGCCGGCTGCGGTTCCGGGGCGGGCGGCGGCGCGGCAGCGACCGGCGCCGGGCAGGAGATACTCATCAGGGCGATGTTGCCGCAGACCCGGGGCACGATAAACTGGTACTGAGTACCGTCTTTTTCGATAGTGAATGCGTAGGCCTCAAAAGGATGCTTGCCACCCCAAACGATGTCCCTGGCAGCGGCTACTTTGCCTTTGCCCCATTTACGGAACAGCATCCACTGTATGGTCTGGCCGGGTTGTATCTGTACAGTCTCGATCTTGGCATTTGGAAATTGTTCGGCAAAGGCCGGATAGAGATCGGCGGCGCCGGCTTTGGCGAAACCTTCCTTAATCCTGGCGTCGCGTTTTTTCACCATAGCTTGCAGATCGGCGACAGAGGTCAGGGGTGGCGTGTAAAACGGATGGGTCCCCATTTTTTTCAGGGTAGTCGCTGCCATAGACGGAGAGGCAAAGCCGACCACCACCAAAATGCCCAACAGCAATAACAATTTGTTTCTCTTCATTGCACTCCTCCTTTGTTTTCCCGCTCCTGTCGCGGGTTTTCGATCCCCCACCGGTTCCATAGTCAGCGGAACTGAACCACAAGACGAACTAGAACGTAAAACATTATCATAGTTTACAAAAAAGACATCGTTTTTTTCAAGGTTTTGACATTCAACAGCAATAAATTTATCGGCGGCGAGCGTCCTTGAAGGCGATGTCTATCGCTTTCAAGTCGATTTTGGTGAGAAAGCGGGATAAGAAAACCCCGGCCAGCGCTCGCTGACCGGGGGTTCTGTTTTATACCGGATGGAAGGTTCCGGGGCGGCTTGGTTTGTGCTGCGGTCGCCTCGCCCCGGGATGAATGCAAGCGGCGATTAGAAGTGAACCATCAGACCACCGCCGAGACGGCCAGTCTTACCGATATCGTCGAAATTCTCCGTATCATTACGGGCTTCGATATAGAGAGACGGTTTCACAACACCCCAGGCCGGCAGGTCATAGTAGGCGGCAATAATCACGTCGATCTTGTGGTCATCGCCAGTCACGCGACGGCCCCAGTCATCTCTGGTCTGAAGTGCGCCATTCCAGTAGCCAGCACCGATACCGAGCGCGAAATCCGAGGCGACGTAATAGCTGGCCAAGAGGTCAACGACGATCCACGAGCTTTCACCGTCACTACCAGATACATGACCAAACACGCCGTAAGACGGCAGGAGATGGAAATCACGGGTAACGGCGAAGTCATAACCGACTTTGCCAAAAATATAGTGACCTGGGTCAGACTGCCACATGTAACCAGCGATGGCGAATGGGCCAGACATGGCTTTTTCCACGGGTGGCGGCGCTGCTACCGGTTCCGGTTGCGGTTCCGGGGCGGGCGGCGCGGCGGCGACCGGTGGCGGCGCGCTGACGAAATCCATCAGGGCGATGTTGCCGCAGACCCGGGGCACGATGAAGTGGTACTGAGCACCGTCTTTTTCGATAGTGAATGCGTAAGCCTCAAAAGGATGCTTGCCACCCCAAACGATGTCTCTCGCAGCGGCTACTTTGCCTTTGCCCCATTTACGGAACAGCATCCAATCGATGTGCTGGCCGGGTTGTACCTGGACTTTTTCGATCTGGGCGTTCGGAAACTGCTCGGCAAAGGCCGGATAGAGATCGGCGGCGCCGGCTTTGGCGAAACCTTCCTTAATCCTGGCGTCGCGTTTTTTCACCATGGCTTGCAGATCGGCGACAGAGGTCAGGGGCGGCGTATAAAACGGATGGGTCCCCATTTTTTTCAAAGTGGTCGCTGCCATGGATGGAGAGGCAAAGCCGACCACCACCAAAATACCCAACAGCAATAACAGTTTGTTCCTCTTCATTGCACTCCTCCTTTGTTTTCCCGCATCTGTCGCGGGTTTTCGATCCCCGCCGGCGTCCATAGCCAGCGGAACTGAACCGCAAGATGAACTAGAACGTGAAATGCTACTATAGCTTACAGAAAAGGCATGGCTTTTTTCAAGGTTTTGGCATTCAACAGCAATAAATTTACCGCTTGCCAATTATTGCCCGCACCGGCACACGGCATGGAAATATTATCCATTACCAGGCAAGGCTAAAAAAGCGTCGATTAAACGGCGTGCTATACTCATTCGGTCTGGCAAAAGCGGCAGATTGTCCGGCGAAAACCAGCGGGCGTCCTCCAGTTCGTCACAATTAGGATGGATGGCCTGATCGCCGTCGGCCTGGGCGAAAAAACCGACCATCAGAGAATTGGGGAATGGCCAAGGCTGGCTGCCGAAATAGCGGATGCCGACAACAGCGATCCCGGTTTCTTCAAAAACTTCGCGGCGCACGGCCTCTTCCAGGGTTTCCCCCGGCTCGACGAAACCGGCCAGCGTGCTGTACATGCCGCCTGGGAAATGACGAGAGCGGCCAAGAAGAATTTCGCCGCCGCCGGTCACAGCCATGATCACCGCCGGGGTCAGACGCGGATAGCTTCTCAGGCCGCAGGCGGGGCAGAGCATGGCGAATTCCCCGTGCTGTTCCACGGTCTTTTCGCCGCAGCGGCCACAATATTGGTGTTGCTGGCGCCAGTCGAGAATCTGCATGGCGCGTCCGGCCCACATCCAGACCGGTTCCGGCAGATGGGCGTAGGCGCCGCGCAGGCTGATTTCGACACAAGCCGCGGGCGGCGGCTCCTGCTCGGCAAGGGCGATCACTTCGCCGATGCCGCCGCCCAAATCCCGCCGGTACAGTGCCTGGACATCCGGTCCGTTGTAGAGGCGCAGAGCGCCGTTTTCTTCGCGAAACAGCAGCTTGCGTCCGCGAATGAAAAAGCGGCGCGCTCCAGCGGACATGGTTATCGGGAATAGGGGATTGGGCGTGGACGCCGCCAGTTGGTGTCGAAGCCTAATTCTTGCAGAATGGCGATGCCCTGTTCCATATTTTCATGGATATTGGCGACGCCGTGCGAATCGTCGCCGGGGACGACGGCGATGCCCAGTTCTCTCGCCCGCAGCAGGATGGGCCGGGAAATGTAGGGTTCGCTGGCGCCTTTATAGAGCGCCCGCAGGTTGAAATCCATAATCAGGCCGAGCGCTTTGATGCGGCGCAGATTGCGCTCGACGCGCTCGGCGACTGCGGGCAGGACCAGGTGTTTGGCATAGCCGGCGTCGAAAATCCGGATCAGGTCGAAATGGCCGACCACGGCGGGCCGCAGCCGCTCGATCATTGCCAATTGATCATCGAAGTAGCGGCAGTACAGATTTTCGATGCCGCCGGCCTTGGCCGCCGCTTCCTGATATTTTTCCGCCGAGTAATCGAAATTGACATCGCCGACGAAATGCACCGAACCGACGATGTAGTCGGGATGGAACTCAGCAAGGAGGCCATCGATGTGCTCGGCGTAGCCGCTGTAGGTTTCCGTTTCCATGGCCGCGAACACGGTGATTTGCTCGGCGTATTTTGTCTGCAAGCGGCGACATTCCGGCATATAGCGGGCGAAGCGCTGGCGCAGCGTCTCCGGCGTGAAACCCAACTGACGCTGGTCGGTGTAGAGCAAATCCGGCGCCAAGCCGGGCGCGTGCTCGGTGATGCCGACCCAGGCGTAACCATGGCCGATGTAGGCGAGGATCACCTCTTCGAGGCTGTTTTCGGCATGGCTGCAAAACTGGCCGCTGTGGCCGCCGTGCACCGAAACGAAATCCATGACGATTCCTCCCTAGCGGTAATACAGAGTGGGAGTGCCCATGGTCATCAGCGCCTTGTACAGGTGGCGGCGGAATTCGCGGCGATCCCAGATGCCCTGAATATGTCCGCGTTTTAAAGCGTTACGTGCCGAATGGTAATCCGGGGCGATGTCGATGCCGGTGGTCTCGCGGATGACCTGCGGCCCGGCGAAACCGATGCGGCTCGAGCGAATGGCGAACTGGTAGGGCGAACAGCCGAGAAAAGACGCCAACGGCCCGGCGTAGCTGTTGTTGTCGTAGACGACGATGTAGAGACCGCCGGCGTCGATGTATTCGCGTACCGCCATCGTGCATTTCGGCATCTGCGTCACCCCGAATGTGCCTTCCTGGATGCGGATGCCGCCGGTGGTGTGAACATAGGCCAGAAGCGGTCTTTTCTTCCGCTTGGCCAAATCGCAGGCGAGGACGAATTTTTCTCCCTCGGCGGCGCCGACGGTGCCGTTGCGAAAGTCGGCGAACAGCATGGCGACGATGATCTGGATGCCGTTGATCTTGGCGTGGAAGGTCAGATTGCCAGCCGAGTAGCCGGTCTTTTCGCGGGCCGCCCGCAGACGGTCGGCAAAGCCGGTGTATTCGAGGGGATTGCCGGCCACGATCTGGGTATTGAAGAAACGCGGCGAACCCTTGTCGAAGATATTTTCCAGATACCACTGGTATTCGAGCGGGAAATGGTGGCCGCAGGATTCGCAGACGCCGGCGAATTCGCCGTACAAATCCGGCACCCACATATCTTTGCAGCCGTAACGCGCCGCGTTCGGGCAACTGACCGTGCGGTCGGCGCGAGCCAGCGGGCTGGAGTAGGTATCGGTTAACTCCAGCGGGTCGCGCGCCGGCTCGGTCGCCGAAGGGGGTACCACCGGCAGGAGCGGCGCCGGGCGCGAGACCAAGCTCTCGGTAGGTTTTTTCCGCCATTTATCCAGCGCCGATGTCACCGGCAAGGTCAGGCGCTTGACCAACAGCGTGCTCTCGCCGCTCAGGTCGAGAAGCGCTTTACTCACCAGCTTTTGCTGTTTTTTCAGAAAATCGTAGCGCAGACCGTAGTAGAGCTTTTCCGTCCTTGCTTTGGCTAGGCCCAGCAATTCCCGCGACGAGTCGGGACGGCCATAACAGGCGTTTTTGCCCATGTCCAGGTATTTTTGCGAGCGCCGTTGCAAAAGCCTTTTTACTTCGCCGTCGCTGAGATCCCAGGGAATATCGACCGACAAACCTTTACTGTCGGCACCCTTCTGGCGGCGGTGCAGATCCCAGTTGCGAAACGAGCTGAACGTTTTCGCCGAAATCACCACATGGTCGGTGGCCCGCAGCATTTCGGCGCGCAGCGTGGCGAAAAAGGCAAAATCGTTGCGCCTGGCCCCGAGCGGTGGCTCTGGGATGATGCGGTCGATGGTGCCATGGTGCAGGTTGTCGGCGGCGGTCAGGCGCAGGCGGTCGGCGCAGACCTCGACCAATTCCCGCGCCACCTTGCCGTTCTCGCCGGCCCGGCCCTCGATGGCCGCCGCACCTTCCGGCGAAATCACCGAATAGTAGCCGTGGCTGCACATGAGGCGATAATCAGAGAGGCCGATGGCCTCGGCGCCGCCGGAGCCGCCTTCGGAGATCAGCGACACCATCGGCACCGGCAGTTTGGTCATGGTGTAGATGTTGCGCGCGATCTGCTGCGCCGCGCCGGGGTATTCCTCGACCGGATAGGAACCCGGCGTGAAGATATAAAAATGGATGGGAATGCCCTCGACGGCGGCGACCTTCATATAACGCCGGGCCTTGGCGTTGCCCTCCGGACGGCAGGAGCCGCCGTTGCGGTACTCCTCGCCGTGGCCGATTTCCTGACCGATGACCATCACCGAGGCGGTGCGCGACTTGTTCTTGACGCGGCGGACAATGGTCGCTTTGGCGCAGATCATCGCCGGATCGACGCTGGCGTCGTCCTGACCGCCAAGTTCGGTATAATCTTCGTAGACGTTTTCGAGGATGTCTTTCAGGGAAAAGCGCTGGGCGTTACGGACGATGCGCACCCGCTCCATCGGCGTTAGATGCTCTTCGGCGCGCTCTTCGAGAAAGCCGATGGAATCGCCGAGTTTTCTGATCTCGCCCTGGAATTGCTCGGCGCTGTAATCGTACATCGTCTGCTTCAGGCGTTCGCAAGTGGCCTTGAAACCGTCGAGGTTGCCCCAGGAGGAATAGTCTTTTATTTGCAGAAGATAGCTGATGCGCTCTTCGATTTTTTGAAGCTGCTGAAGGAGTTCGTTCATAAAATGAGGGCTCGCGCTCAAAACACCAGCAGGCGGTCGAGACTCTGCCGCAGGTAGTCGAGATTGGTAATGATTGGATTGCCGGACGAATCCAGCCCGCGAATGCTGGCCTCGGCGAGGAAATCCGCCGCCCGCCGCTTCGCCTCGCCGGGCGTATCGGCCCAGACCAGGGCCAGGGCCAGATTCGGGTCGTAGTCGCTCGGGATGGTATAGGAGCGGTCTGAC
>Ga0209629_10000165_pt1 | contig 32424 bp, 17 predicted proteins | sample TergutCu122P5_FD_187286 | JGI IMG/M metagenome (GOLD analysis project Ga0209629, IMG submission 187286) | Cubitermes ugandensis P5 segment gut microbial communities from Kakamega Forest, Kenya - Cu122 P5 (SPAdes) (version 2) | ecosystem: Host-associated > Arthropoda: Insects > Digestive system...
ATGTGATCCTGCTCGCGATCGCAGGGCTCTCAACAATCCCTGACGATCTGTACGAAGCCGCCAGCATCGACGGCGCCGGTGGCTGGAAGTCGTTCTGGCGCATCACCCTGCCGATGATCCGGCCGGTACTGATGATCCTGCTAATCACGAAGACGATCTGGGCATTCCAGACCTTCGACCTGGTTGCGATCATGACCAGCGGCGGGCCGCAGAACGCAACGAACCTGCTCTCTTACTACATCCACTTCATCGCCTTTAAAAGGACCGATTTCGGGAGCGCGGCCGCCATGAGCTATGTCCTGTCCATGATCTGTTTCGCGCTGTCCTTCGTCTATATCAAAGTGTTCATGAACAACGACGACGCTGAGGAACGGCGCGAGAAGAAATTCAGGAAACAGGCGCTGAGAAAGGGACTGGCGATCGACCATGAAGCTTAAGAAAACAGCTGGGCGCGCTGTCCTGTACCTGCTGGTGCTCCTGATCATCGTCATCACGATAGCGCCCTATCTGTGGCTTATCATCTCCAGCTTCTCAACAAAGATCGAGCTGATCACGCGCAAAGTCTTTCTATTCCCGCATAACTTTACCCTGATGAACTATCAGACCCTGGGCGCGGGCGACTTTATCCCCGCCGCAGCCAACAGCATCATCGTGACTTCGCTGACCGTAGTGATCTCGGTGATCATCGGGGTACTTGCCGCCTACGCATTCTCGCGCTTCCGCTTCCGTGGGCGCAACTCGCTGCTGAACCTTTCGCTCTTCACGCAGATGATACCGCCGATCGCGCTCATCATCCCGATGTACCTCATCTTCAAGCGCCTGGACATGATCAATACGCGGACGACACTCGTGCTCATCTATCTGTCGCTGGTCTTGCCCTATCTGATATGGATCATGAAAAGCTATGTGGACGTGACGCCGAAGGACCTGGAAGAGGCGGCGATGATCGATGGCTGCAGCCGGCTGAAGGCCTTCTTCTTCGTGGTGCTGCCCATGATCTCAACGGGGCTTGCCGCCACCGTGATCTTCAGCTTTATCATCACCTGGAACGAGTTCTTCTACGCCTTCAGCCTGACGAAAACGCTCGACGCCAAGACCCTGCCGGTACTGATCTATGACTTCAACTCGAAGTTCGGCGCAAATTATATGATGTCTGCCACCGCGGGAGTTCTGGCGAGCATCCCCCCGGTGCTCATCGCCCTGCTGTTCCAGAAGTACATCATCACCGGCCTGTCAGCGGGCGCCGTCAAGGAATAAACACCAAAGGGCCAGTTCCTTTTGTGTTATTGGGAAGGTGAGTATGCGATACTTCCTCGGAGTCGACAGCGGCGGATCGAAGGCAGCCTATGCCCTCGTGAGCGAGACGGGCGAGGCGATCAGCCTGCACGTCGGTCCGGGTTACGCCCGCACGATCGACAGCACTGATACGACGGTCAGCCTGATCGGCGAGGGCGTCAAGGGCTGCCTCGCCGAAAGCCCGATCAATCTATCCGCGGTGGAGAGTATGGCCATTGGGCTCTCGTTTTACGGAGAGCTCGCAGGCAAGGACGCGGAGATGGTCGCGGCCTTGAAGGCGGCCTTTGTCGGGATCAACTGCTATGTCACGAACGACTCGGAAGTCGGTTGGGCCGGCTCGCTGGCCGGAAATCCCGGCATCAACATCGTCGCGGGTACCGGGGCGATTGCCTACGGACGAAACGCCACCGGCAAGGCCGCGCGGGCAGGAGGCTGGGCGCCCTTCTTCGGCGACGAAGGCTCCTGCTACTGGCTGGGCCGCAAAACCATGGAGCTCTTCAGCAAGCAGGCTGACGGGCGTCTCGCGCGCGGCCCGCTCTATGACCTCGTGCGCCGGAAGTTCTCGCTGGGAGACGACTTCGCGTTCATCGAGCTGATGGAGCGCGACTATCTCCCCTCACGCAAGAAGGTCGCTGAGCTCCAGATCCTGCTTGAAGAGGCCGCCGTAGAGGGAGATCCCTCCAGCTTCCCGGTCTACGAGGAGTGCACCGACGAGCTGGCGCTGTGCATCGCGGCAGTCGCAGACCAGCTGGGACTGACGGGGGCTCCCTTCGCCGTGTCCTATTCCGGCGGTCTGTTCCAGCCCGCCGACGGGCGTGAGCTTAGCGCCCGGGCGAAAGAGCGCTACGTGACCGCGCCGCTGCGCGCCAAGGTCGGGGCACTGGGCGGGCGCCTGCAAAAACCGCTCCTGGAACCCTGGCAGGGCGCGGCGATCTGCGCTGTTCGCGAGTCGTGCCCCGAGCTGCTGGAGCAGGTCATCGACGGCATGTTGAAAGGATGAACACCTATGGATGAGGTCAAAGGCTTTTTCAGAGAGGGCGCGCAATTCTTCGAAGAACATGGCGCCGGATTTACCGCTGCGGAGATCGCGCAGCAGCCCCGCCTGTGGGTGGAACTGGGCACGCAGATGGCGGCGCGTGCAGACGAGATCGCGGCCTTCCTCGCCCGGGCGAAAGAGCGCCGCGTGATCTTTACCGGCGCCGGAAGCTCCGCCTTCATCGGAGACGCGCTCGCGCCACTGATCGCAAAGGACTTCGGCCTGCGCGCTGAGTCCATCCCAACGACCGAACTCGTATCCGCGCCTCACTCGTTTCTGTTCGCCGACGTCCCCACCCTGCTGGTCTCGTTCGCGCGCAGCGGCAACAGCCCTGAGTCCTTCGGCGCGCTGGAGTATGCGCGCGGGATCGTCACAGACCTCTATGAAGTGGCGATCACCTGCGATGGCAGCGCGCGGCTGGCGGAACTGACCGCCGCCTCAGAGACGAGCCTGCTCCTGGTCATGCCTGAGGGCTCCAACGACCGGGGATTCGCCATGACAAGCAGTGTCTCCTGCATGATGCTTGCCGGCTACCTGTTGTTAGCCGGAGACGCCAGGGCAGGTATAACAGACGATATCGCAGGGCTTGCCCGGAACCTGAACGCAGCAGCGTGGTCTCTTTCAGAGGCCGCGGCCCGCTGCGCAGCGTGGAACTTCGACCGAATCGCCTACCTGGGCAGCGGCTTTCTCAAACACATCGCTCACGAAGCCTCGCTCAAGATGATGGAGCTGACGAACGGTACGGTCAACGGAACATTCGAGAGCGCCACCGGCTTTCGCCACGGTCCCAAAAGCATGATCAAAGACACGACCCTGACCGTGCATCTGATCTCGCCCGACCCGTTTACCGCACGCTACGACATCGATCTGCTGCGCGAAGTCTGCGGGCAGAAGAAACAGAATCAGATTGTCGCAATCGCCGCTGCAGACGCGGGAGAGCTGGCAGGCGACGAGGTCGTCCGTGTCGCTCCTCGAACGCGCGATATCTGCGCGGGCCTTGAGATGCTCGCCTTCTGCCAGATGCTCGCGCTCTACAAGTCGCTTGCGCTGGGAGTTGCCACCGACGACCCCTCGCCAACCGGCGAAGTGAACCGCGTCGTCAAGGGAGTCACCATCTACCCGCTCACAGAAAGGGCGTGAGTATGAGTAAGTCCCTGCTTCAACAGATCGTCGCTGCCAATAAGCGCGGCGAGCGACGCGGCATCTGTTCGGTCTGCTCAGCCAACGAGGATGTGCTACGCGCCGTGCTGCGCCGCGCGCGCACAAACGGCTGTCCGGCGCTGATCGAATCGACCGCCAACCAGGTCAACCAGTTCGGCGGCTATACCGCCATGACGCCCGCCGACTTCGCGAGCTTCGTGCGCCGTCTGGCCGCCGAAGAGGACGTGCCGGCTGCCCGGGTCATCCTGGGCGGCGATCATCTGGGGCCGCTCACCTGGACCGACCTGCCTGAGGAAGAAGCGCTTCGCAATGCCGAGCAGCTGGTCGCCGACTGCGTGCGGGCAGGCTACGCCAAGATCCACCTGGACACCAGTATGCGCGTAGCAAGCGATGACGCAGACGCGCCCTTCCCGGCGAGCATCTGCGCGACCCGCGGCGCGCGTCTGGCTGCCGCCTGCGAACAGGCGTACCAGCAGCTTGGCGACGATGCCGATCCGCCCTGCTACGTCATCGGCAGCGAAGTACCCGTGCCGGGCGGCGACCTGCGCGTCGACGCCAGGAAAGTGAGCGATCCGGCAGACGCACTGCAGACGATCGAAGCCTATCGTAAGGCCTTCAACGAAGCAGGGCTTACCAACGCCTTCGGCCGTGTGATCGCCCTCGTGCTCGAGATGGGCGTCGAGTTCCACGAGTGGACGCTCGACGAATACGACCGCTCGCGAACCGCAGAGCTTGTAGCCGCGATGCGCGAGACCCCGCTTGCCATTGAGGGGCACTCGACCGACTACCAGACGCCGGCCGCGCTGCGCGCCCTTTGTGAGGACGGCGTTGCCATACTGAAAGTCGGCCCCGGCTTCACCTTCGCCGCGCGCGAGGCGCTCTTCGCGCTGGAAAACGTCGAGCGGGAGCTGTTCTGCGGCAGCCGGCGCCCGCTCTCGAATCTTCGCAGGGTTCTGGACGCGGCCATGCGCGCCAACCCGAAGTACTGGGCATCCTATCATCAGGGCACAAAAGACGAGCAGTCCTTCGCGCGCGCCTACAGCTTCTACGACCGCGCGCGCTACTATCTGGGAGATCCGCAGGTGCAGACCGCGCGCCAACTGCTGCTGGACAACCTGGCAAGCGCGCCGGTCCCCCTGCCGCTGCTTGGCCAGTACCTGCCGGCGCAGTACGAGCGCGTGCGTGCCGCTACGCTGCGAAACGAGCCCCACGAGCTCCTCTACGACCACATCGGTGACGCCATCGACCCCTACCTGGCCGCCACTGGCGGCGATAGCGCTGAGCGCATAAAGTAAAACGCAGATGGTGTCGGCGCCCCGGATCGTGGACAGACGGTGCGCGATCACGAAGGCCATAAAAAAAGGGGATAAGGATGTCAAAGCCAGTCTCAAAAGCCGCGAGCAGCAAAGTGATGATCGAGCTGGTCTTATAGCGTCCCAGGTAACTGAACAGCTTTCTCAGCACAGCAACATCATGACCTCACTTGGATATCATCAAAAAAAGTACGCCCGGACAGGCGCAAAAAGCAGGGATAAACCCCGTTTCTTATAGTAACATAGGAACGAAAAGCGACACAGAAGGGTCGGTCCCTTTTGTGCGAAATGAAGGGATCTCCTATGCCCCGAACTACCGTCACAGCTTCTGCCGGCGTCGACGCCTATACGGGCGCCTCGGTGCCCTTTCGCAAGGTCGCGCGTAAGTTCCTCCGCTACTACACGCCCTACAAGGGGTTGCTTGCCTTCGATCTGCTGTGCGCCACGCTTGTATCGGCCGTCAATCTCGCGTTTCCGCTGATACTCAGCGCGCTGACCAAGGGGCTGTTCAGCGGCCCGTCCGCAGCTATCTACCACGCGCTCTGGCTCATCGCACTGGGCATGGTCGCGCTCGCGATCATCTCCTGCGCCTCGCAGTACTATATCACCTACTGGGGCCACCTCATGGGGGCGCGCATGGAGACCACGATGCGCCAGGATCTCTTCGACCAGTACCAGCGTCTGTCGTTTTCCTACTATGATCGCAACAACACCGGCGAGATGATGAGCAAGCTTATTTCGGACCTCTTCGACATCACCGAGCTCGCCCACCACGGCCCCGAAAACCTGCTGATCGCCGTGCTTATGATCGTCGGCTCGCTGACGATACTGTTCTTCATCAACATTCCGATGACCCTGATCCTGTTTGCCATCACCGTCACGATACTCGTGCTCAGTTACTACAAGAACCGCCAGATGGGCGCCGCGTTCTTTGACAACCGCGTCAAGATGGCCGGTATCAACACGCGCCTGCAGGACACGCTGTCCGGCATACGGATCGTCAAAAGCTTCACCAATGAAGACATGGAGCGCCGCAAATTCAGCAGGGGCAACCTCGCGTTTCTCGAGTCGAAGTCGCGCGCCTATCGCACCATGGCCGACCTGAGCGCGCTCAACGTGTTCTCACAGGGGCTGCTCTACGCGGCGGTGCTCGTCTGTGGCGGCTTCTTCATCGCGCGCGGCACGTTGACCGCCCCCTGGCTGGCGGTCTATGCCCTCTACATCACGATGTTCATGAGCCCCATCAAGCTCCTCGTCGAGTTCACGGAGCTCTTCCAGCAGGGCTACGCTGGCTTCCGGCGCCTGCTTGAGGTGCTGAGCGAAGACCCCGGCATCACGGAGGCGCCGGGCGCCGTGGCGCTGACCGCGGCGTCAGGCGGCTTGCAAAACCGGATCCGCTATGACAACGTAAGTTTTGGCTACGGGAGCGAAGAGGACGTGGTCTGCGGCATCGACTTCGAGATACCGGCCGGCAGCACGGTCGCGCTGGTCGGTCCCTCCGGCGGCGGCAAGTCAACGCTCTGCGCGCTGCTGCCGCGCTTCTACGAAGTGCGCGCAGGCGCCGTCACGGTTGATGGTCAGGATGTGCGCGAGGTCACGCTTGAGTCGCTGCGCGGCGCCATCGGCATCGTGCAACAAGACGTCTACCTCTTCGCCGGCAGCATCGGCGAGAACATCGCCTACGGCAGACCCGACGCCACCGCAGGCGAAGTCGAACAGGCCGCAAAGGATGCAAACATCCACGACTTCATCTGCAGCCTGCCCGACGGCTACGACACCTACGTCGGCGAGCGCGGCGTGAGGCTCTCCGGCGGCCAGAAGCAACGCATCGCCATCGCCCGCGTCTTTCTGAAGGACCCCCCGATCCTGATCCTGGATGAAGCCACGAGCGCCCTGGATAACGAGAGCGAGCGCTATGTGCAGCGCTCCCTTGAGCGCCTGTCCCATGGACGCACCACACTCGTGATCGCCCATCGCCTCTCCACCATCCGAACCGCCGACCACATCCTCGTGATCTCTGGTGGCGCCGTCCGCGAACAGGGCACGCACGCCGAGCTTCTCGCTGCCAACGGCCTCTACGCCCACTACTACAACCTGCAGTTCGAAGGACTTGAGTCTCACAGGGATGCTCTCTGAGATCGTTCTCGCAAGACTCGCAGCCGCAAGGCCGCCACGCCTTGCGATGCCTCGCGATGCCTTGCGACGCCTCGCCACGCCTTGCGACGCCTCGCCAAGCAATATCCACATAAGACTCAAACGCCCTGATTGGCGCCTTGCAGGTAGCGCCAGGCTAAGCCCCGCGGAGTAGACCAGGCCGGACGGCAAGGCGACAGACTTAAGCTCTGTGCAACAAAAACGGCCTTGAGTGGCAGAGATTAACGGAAACGTACGGTTTCTTCATGCGAAATGGGCTCAAAATGGCACTTGAACGGTCGTTTCCTGCTAAAAACCACTCACAAACCGTACGTTTCCGTTAATCTCTGCCACTCAAGAGCAAAAATGGGCTCTGCTTGCGGAGGGTATTCGGGATCGCCATTTCCCTGGTCAGGGAAACCGGCTCTCCTGGCCCGCCTTTTTGCGGCAACGCAGCTCAGAGGGCGCTACGCAGCAAGTCCTCGCTGCGGGTAACGTCATCTGACAAGGCGCCCCAGGGCGTGGCGGCCTTTGGTCGCCGCGAGCCCTGCGGCAACGCAGCTCAGAGGGCGCTACGCAGCAAGTCCTCGCTGCGGGTAACGTCATCTGACAAGGCGCCACAGGGCGTGGCGGCCTTTGGTCGCCGCGAGCCCTGCGGCAACGCAGCTCAGAGGGCGCTACCTGCAGCGAGGAGCCCCGCCGGGGGAGATTAGCGAGGCTCCTCAGATATGTGAGAACAAGACAGGCAAGCCGCCTTGTGGTCACCGATGGAAGTTAGGCTTGCTCAGCTCCCGCACGTTTGCGGCGCTGGTAAGCAAGCAGAACGAAGAACAGGGCTGCCGCAGCAAGCAACAGCGGAGTAGTTACCGACACGATGTCGCCGGTTTTTGGTAGCCCAGAGGCGCCCTTCGGCGCGGCAGGCTTCGCAGCAGCGGGAACGGCAGGCTTGACGCCGTTGCCCCCGTTATTCTTGGCCGGCGCCCAGATGATGGGATTGCCGTCAGAATCGGTGCCGACTTTGGTGCCATCAGGAAGCTCGGTAACCGGGAAGTCCGGATCGGGGTTCTTGTCCTTGATTGCCGTATCGGCCGGCTCGACGAAGACCACGATCTGATGGACTGCTGACTTCAGACCCGGCGTGTCCTGCGCCTGCAGCGTCAGCAGATAGCCAACGCCCGGATAGTTCACGACTGACCACTTGACGTTGTCGTAGCCAGAAGCAGTCAGATGATTGAAGCCAAGCACCCCTTCCTCAGCATCGTCAATCGAAACGCCGGCCAGCTTCAGGATCTGATCTTGTGTCAAGGTCACACCCTTCTGCACGTAGAGAATAGGACGCTCGACATTGATTACCGGCGGCGTATTGGTATGCGTCACCGTAACCATCACGGTCACTGGCGTCCCGTCAGGCGAGACAAAGGTCAGCGGGAACTCTCCTGCCTCATTGGCCGCGATCGCGTCGTTGATGGCGCCCAGTTCGGTTGGATCCGCCTCAACAGCGGAGAGATCGATCGGGTTGCCGTTTTTATCCCTGGCCACCACGGAAGCAAGCTCCTTGGCAGCGTCCGGCGTGAGCGGATCCCCGCCCCCGACCACGGTAAAGTTATTGCCTGTGATACGGTCGGTACCCTCATCTGGCACCGTGTTCGGGTCGTCAGGCGTTCCCTTGCCATGGTCCTGGAGAGTTACGATAATCGTTACTGGGGTCCCGTCAGGCGTGGTATAGGTCAGCGGCATCGGACCGTTGATCTTATCAGCGATATTCGCGTTGATCGCGTCAAGCTGAGGCTGATTCACCCTCAGCTGATCATAAGGGATAGGATCGCCATCAGGATAAGCGGCTACCGTCTTAGAAAGCTCCAGAGCGGAAAGCGGCGTGAGCGCAACCTCGTCGGTCCCATAATTGAAGTCGTTAGCCCCGATTGAGTCCTGCCCCACCCGCTGTGGAGGCACCACGTCGCGAGAGGACAGCGTAACAGTAGCGGTAGAGGTCTTCCCGTTGCGGTCAGTGACGGTGTAGGTAAAGGAGTCATCCCCCTTAAAACCAGCCGCCGGCGTATAGCTAAAGGTCCCGTCAGGAGTCACCGCCACAACACCGTGAGCAGGCTGGGTATTGGAGCTAACCGTGATACCTGTACCGGTGTCATTGGTAAGAACCAGCCCTGAGATCGGAGCCCCGATTGCGCCGACAAAAGCGTCGTTGGCAGCAACAGGCAGCGGATCCACGGTCAGGTTAACGTTAGAAGTAGAGGTGTTCCCGTTGCGATCAGTGATCGTGTAGGTAAAGGAGTCGGGACCAGTGTAGCTGCCATAAGGCGTATAGGTATAGGTGCCGTCAGGATTAACAACAGCGGTGCCGTGAGCCGGCTGCGTGTAAGAGGTCACGATGATACCGGCGCCTGTGTCGTTGCCACGGGTGCTACCAGACACCTGAGCACCCACTGAGGTATAGACGGTATCCGGAGCTGCTACCGGCAGGGGATCGACCGTCAGATTAACCGTTGCCGTTGAGGTCTTACCGTTGCGGTCAGTAACCGTGTAGGTAAAGGAATCCGGACCGGTATAGCCAGCAGCAGGCACATAGCTGTAGCTGCCGTCCGGGTTAACAGCAGCGCTGCCATGCAAAGGCTGCGTATTGGAGGTCACAGAAATACCGACGCCCGTATCATTAGGAAGCACGCTGCCGATCTTTGTCTGACCAATTCCTGTGGTAGCAGTATCATCGACCGCTACCGGCAAGGCATCGACTGTAAGCGTCACCAAAGCCACGTCAGTCTCGCCGTTTTCATCAGTCAAGGTATAGCTAAAGGAATCAGGACCGGTATAGCCGGCATCAGGCGTATAGCTATAAGTACCGTCAGGATTGACCACAACCGATCCATGTACTGGAGGAGTCTTCAGTTCAGTCTCAAGACCTACTCCGGTGTCATTAGGCCGTGTGGTTCCGTTAAGAGGAGTCCCTGCAGCGGTATGAGCGGTGTCATCTCCTGCCACCGGCAGAGGATCAACCCTGAGGGTCACGGTTGCCAGAGCGGTATTGCCGTTGCGATCAGTGATTGTATAGCCAAAGGAGTCAGGGCCGGTGTAACCGGCAACTGGCGTATAGGTATAGGTACCGTCAGGATTAACAACAACCGTACCATGCGTAGGCTGTGTGTTAGAACTTACGTTGATACCTGCGCCCGAGTCATTGCTGCGGGTCGTACCAGATACGGGAGTACCAACAGAAGTGTGATTGGAATCAGCACCTGCCACGGGCAGGGGGTCGACCGTGAGGCTGACCGTAGCAGTCGAGGTCTTACCTAACTCATCAGTGATGGTATAGGTAAAGGAATCAGGACCGGTATAGCCGGGGGTCGGCGTATAGCGGTACGTCCCATCAGGGTTAAGGGTAAGCGTTCCATGCGCCGGTGGCGTATGAGAGCTAACCGCAATGTCAGTACCGGTATCGTTAGTTAACACGTTGCCGCTAGCAGGTTGCCCCATACCGGTAGTCACCGTATCAGGATTGGCCACCGGAAGCGCGTTTACGTCGATGTTTACCTGGGCCGAATCAGTCTTACCATTGCGATCAGTGATCGTATAGCTGAAGGCGTCAGCACCAACATATCCCGGCGCAGGCGTATAGGTATAGGTACCGTCAGGATGGATCACAACCGTCCCGTGTCCCGGTACCGTGTTATCAGTGACAGAGATACCCACCCCTGAGTCATTGGGAAGTACCGTTCCAGAGACTGCGGCGTTAACAGAAGTAGAAGCTTCGTCATCAACTGCTAAAGGCAGCGGATCAACCGTAAGCATCACTGTTGCAAAGGCCATCTCGCCATACTGATCCGTGATCGTATAGCTGAAGGCATCAGGACCGGTATAGCCTGCTAAGGGCGTATAGGTATAGGTGCCGTCGGGATTAACGATAGCCATGCCATGAGTCGGCTGAGTGTTAGCAGTTACCTGGATACCTATACCAGAGTCATTACTCCTGACGTTACCTGTTATCGGCGTGCTCATCGCCGTGTGATTACTGTCGTTAATCGCGGCAGGCAGGTTGTTTACGCTAATGGAAACAACGGCCGTTGAGGTCTTGCCCAGCTCGTCAGTGATCGTGTAGCTGAACGTATCTACTCCTGACCAGTTAGCAACAGGGGTATAGACATACGAGCCATCAGGATTGATGGTCACGGCTCCGTGCGCAGGTGTAGTGTGACTGGTAACTGAGATCCCTACACCCGAGTCATTGCCCAGAACAGCGCCTGAGACAGCCGTGTTTACCGTCGTATGGTTGATATCAGAGTTTGCTGCCGGCAGTGGGTCCACCACAAGCGATACCTGCGAGGTGGAAGTCTTCCCCGCCTCGTCAGTAATCGTATACAGGAACGAATCCGGCCCGGTATAGCCGGGAGTCGGCGTATAGACATAGGTTCCGTTAGGGTTGACCGTAACGCTCCCATGCGAAGGCGGCGTATTGGAGGTCACCTTGATGGCAACTCCACTGTCGTTAGCGAGCACATTACCCGTAGCAGGCGAGCCCACGCTGGTCTTCGCACTGTCAGGGTTAGCCACCGGGAGCGGATCGACCGTAACCGTCACTATGGCCGTCGAGGTCTTGCCGTTTTGGTCAGTGATAGTATAGGTAAAGGCGTCCGTTCCCGTCCAACCTGCACTGGGAGTATAGCTGTACGTTCCACCAGGGTTAACAGTAACGGCGCCATGACTGGGGCTGGTGTTACTCGTGACAGTAATGCCAGCTCCGCTATCGTTTGAAAGCACGTTACCGGTAACCGGAGTATTGATAGAGCCTATCGCCGTATCATTTACCGCCACCGGCAGCGCGTTTACTGTGAGAGCAACAGTAGCGACGTCGGTCTTTCCGTTGCGATCAGTAATCGTGTACTGGAAGCTGTCGGTGCCGGTAAAGCCCGGTCGAGGCGTATAGGTATAGCTACCGTCAGGGTTAACCGTAGCCGTGCCGTTAGTAGCCTGGCTCCTGAGAGCTGAGGTGATACCTGCCCCGCTGTCGTTCGTGCGGGTAGTTCCAGATACGGGAGTGTTGATTGAGGTGTGATTGGTATCATCTCCTGCCATCGGAAGCGCATCGACATTGATAGTCACCGTTGCCGTAGACGTCTGCCCTACGCTGTCAGTAATGACATAGGAGAAGCTATCTGTCCCGGTGTAGCCCGAAGCTGGCGTATAGATGTAGGTCCCATCAGGGTTGATGGATACTGTTCCGTGATTGGCAGGACTATGGTTAGTTACCGTAATGCCCGTACCAACATCGTTGGTCAGGGCATTCCCAGACACGGGCGTGTTAATCGGAGTCGTGGCACTGTCATTGTTTGCCTGTGGAGTCGCAAGAACAACAAGCTGTACCGGCGGCACGATCTGGGCGATGGGCATCGGGCGCACGGTGATGTCGTCAAAAGCTATATCGTTGCCATTGCCCCCTGGAGCATTATTGCGGAACGAGATCGTGATCTTCGAGCTGCTGCCAACATTAATGATCTTATCGAACTGTGTCCAGTCAGACATAACTCTAGGATCAGTACTAGAATACGCAGAGTACAAATCACCGCTGCTGCCAATTGTGATGTCGGTACCATTCTCTAAGGTCACAACCATTGATGTGTTCGCAGGAATTACAAATGCAGGAAGCTCTTTTGCTGCAAGAGTTGCTACGTACGCACCAACATCATAGTTGCTATAAGGTACTACCGTTTGAGCAAATTCGATAAACTTATTCGGCGGAGGAACAGCTGTTGTTGCACCAATAATCAAAAACTTCCCTGAGGCAGCTAGATTTGCAGGTGTAAGTAAACTGGCCGGTAATCTATTTTGGCCCACTACAGCACCTGTTCCATTAGTAGCTGCTCCTAAGAAGGCTCCTGTCCAAGGATTCGTATGGGAACGTATATCTCGCCAATTTGTGCTTGGGTTTAAGATAGCGCCAGTCATTGAAATTGTGTAATGCCCATCATCCTGAATCGGAAAGAGATTAAGGTTCGTGTCGTAAATATAATTACTTACCCCAGCAGGCAACTGCGGTGAGGCTGTTCCTATATAATCAAAGGTTCCATTGTCGAAAGCTGTCAGGATATTATCACCTGGGCTTAAGCGCGACAGTGAGATGTTGGATACGCTTCCCGACCAGCCAATTGGCAAAAGCAGCTCGATTGACTGTGCTCTTTGTGCTGGCGTTAGTGTAAAGAGTGGGTTGCCATCAAGGTCGATACCACTCGCAGAAAGCAGAGCGCCTCCCACTTTCATGGTTGTTCCGTAAGGTAGTCCTGAGAATTGATAGCTGGAAGAACCCGCATTAGTATCAGTGATTGTTATTCCAACACCGGGATCCGACGCTTGTCTGCGCATGGGGATCGTGCTGGCGTTGATGCTGAATGATAGGCCGTCTGCCGTATTTGAATAGATCGGCGTCCCTGCGGCTGCTGCGGTTTTGACCGGAGTCAGGTTGCTGCTCAGCGAGAAGATGAGCGCGGCGGCGCAGGATAACGCCACTATTCGTCTAAAGACCGCGTTCGGTCTTGTGTAGTTCATGTTGTGATTTCCTCTCTCTATACAAGCACCTCATTCTCAGTTGGCGCTTGATCCTCTCCTTGTGTTCGAAAGCCTTCCCGCAGCGCACCTCCTCCCAAGTAAAAGCTCTCCTCCTTGCTGTGGTGCTTTCTTATTGCCACACGCCGCAATAGTTGTTATGTTGGCGTGATTGTTTTTGTTTTCAATGGTTCCGGGCTGGGCTGGACGCCGGGTCAGCGTCCTCTGCGCATGGACCGGACCGGTTTTCTTGTTTATTGTTTTATCCCATGGCTACCTCGATGGTTCGCGTGGGGGCTTTTTGACCGCTCGCGCTGGTGGCGTTCAGAAATAGGTACCAGACGCCTGGTTGGGTTGTGTCAAGAGTTGACAGTCCCCCTACCCTGATCGGTAGTCGTGCGCCGTTGGCCGCGATGGCGGTAGCGCCAGTGTCGGCGATCAGGCGGGCGGGTGTTAACAGCGTGCCGAGTGGGTAGCTTACGCTGGTAGTTTTCACGATGAGCGTGGGACGCAACGAAGCCCGGGTCGGGGTCGACAGCGGGGGAGCTACCATCGACCCCGGTGTGGGCGCGGGCACAGATGGCGCCGCTGGCGCCGTGGTTGGCGCCGGTGTGGGGTTTGGAGTCGGGGTCGGGGTGGGCGTGGGGGTTGGGGTTACGGCCTGCGTCGTGGTGGTTGTGGTGGTGGTGGTGGAGATTGCTGCCACCGTAGATTGTACCGGAGTTGGAACCAGCGGCGCGTCGAGGGCGACGCGCTCTACGGGTGGGTTTGGAGTTTTTGCGTTATAGAGGGAGGCGCTGCCCAGCAGGCCGAAGGCCAGTAGGGCGGCTGCGACGGCAGCCAGGGCTTTGTGGGTTGTGATCCAGAAGACTGGTCCTGCTTTGCGCACTGACTTGTCGAGGAAGAACTGGGCGCGTGCGGCGGCGGATGTGGCCCCCTTGTCTGCGGCGAGCGCTGCCGGCAACAGAACTGCCATCTGAGCAGTGGTCAGCTCGTGGGCGTCGGCTACCTTGGTTGTAGCAAGATCCTGTATCAGTAGCTGGGACAGGACTGGCGTCGCAGTGGAAATTGCTTCTGGGGGCAGCGGTGCAGCGGGGGCGGCCCCTCCGGCAAGTGCGGTGCTTCCCGCGAGGCGTGACCCGAGGGACACGCCTGCCAGCGCTGGCGCTGATACCTGGGCTGCCGCCCGTTGCAGAGAGGCGCGGGCGTCGTGGAGGCGTTTGCTTACCGCGGCGGGCGTCACGCCGAGGACCGGACCGATGTCGCGCGGCTTGAGCCCCGCGAAGTAGTATAGCAGGATGACCTCTTTTTGCGAGTCGGTCAGCGTTGCCAGCAGGGTCTGAACGAAGCGCTGGCCTGCGCCGGCGTCAAGCAGCCTCTCCGAGAGGAACTCCTCCTCTTCTGGATCCTCGTCGGTGTAGGCGACCTGATCTTCCGGCAGGATCGCTTCGTCGAATTCGCTCTCCTGACGGCGCTGGCGAGCCGCCTGCGTCGATGCGTCCAGGATCACCGTATGGGCAATGTGGTAGAGCCAGTTCTGGAACGCCTGGGGCGCCTGTAAGCTTTCGATCCCCATGAGGGCCTTGAGGAAGGTGTCCTGCACGGCCTCTTGCGCAGCGTCTTCTGAGTTCAGTTGACGGAGCGCCAGATAGTAGATCCGGGAGAAGTACAGCTCGTAGAGCTTCCCGAAGGCCTCTCGGCTCCCTGCCTGCGCCTGTTGCACCAAGCGCGCGTTCCGTGTATGTGCATCTGCTCCCCACATACTATCAAAGACGTGAGTTTTCATTTTCTTTACCCCTTATTCGAAAAAAAGTTGGAAATTTTTTCGCAGCGCCTGCGTTCTCCCTCTACTCCCTCCAACAGACGCGCCTGAGGTCCTGCCCCCGAAAATGAAACAGGACAGCCACAAAGTTCGTCAAAACCATATAGCCTACACGGAACGCGCAGCTGCTAACGTGGCTGCCCTGTTTCAGACGCAGCCACACCAGATAGTGTCATTCCGCTATCCCATGAGACCATATGATTTTGACGAATTCAGCATACCACACAGCGCTGCCAACAGATTTTCCACTCCCCTCAGCGTGGAGCTGCCTTACGGCGAGCGTTTGCTTTACAGGTAGTACCTGACTACGCTGCACGGCAGGTTGACCCCGTAGATACAGAGCAACCACAGGCAGAAGCCTATGAGCTGATAATCTAAGGTCATCACGCAGGGATCGTCAGCCGTTATTGCGGGCAGTCCCCTTCGTTACATACGGTTGAAGCGTTTTGTAGCGTGGCGAATGCGGGCGGCAAGCTGGGGGGTCAGAGCGCGTTGGGGGATGCGCCAGCGCCAGTTGCGGCCGCCGGTGGTGCCCGGAGTGTTGAGGCGGGCCTCGGAGCCCAGGCCGAGCCAGTCCTGGATCGGGATGATCGCGATCTGTGCCTCGCTGGCCAGAGCGGCGGTTATCAGCGCGTCTGCGAGGTCCTGCGCCTCGCCTGCGCCCAGGTAGTCGGCGATCTTGCGACATTCGTCTGCTGCTCGTGAGTCCAGCCAGCCGCGAAGCGTGTCGTTATCGTGCGTACCGGTGTAACAGATCGAATTTGCGGCGATCTTATGAGGCAGGTGGGGGTTTTCCGCGTCGCTGTCAAAGGCGAACTGCAGCACTTTCATGTCCGGAAAGCCGGAGTCTTTGACGAGCTTTCGGGCAGCTTCGGAGAGCTCCCCCAGGTCTTCGGCGATCACCAGCAGGTCCGGGTACTCCCGCCTGATCATATCGGCGAAGGCCCTGCCGGGACCGGGGCGCCACTGACCGGCGCCGGATCCGTCCAGGGCGACGGCATAGAAGTCGGCGAAGGCGCGGAAGTGGTCGATCCGGATGCCATCATAGAGGCCAGCGGCCTGGCTCAGACGATCACGCCAGAAGCGGAGCACCTCCTTGCAGTTCGTTTTCCAGTCATAGACGGGCGCGTTCCAGATCTGCCCAGTCGCGGAAAAAGCGTCCGGGGGCACGCCGGCGGAGCTGGCGGGGCGCCCGTTGCTGTCCACGTCGAAGGCGCTGCGCCTCAGCCAGAAATCGGCGGAGTCCTCGCCCACATAGATCGGGAGGTCGCCGATAATGCGCAAGCCCTTGCCATTTGCGTAGCGTTTCAGCTTGTACCACTGTTGAAAGAAGCGCTGCTGTTCGCGTGTTGCCGCTTCGATCTCTGACCGATAGCGTTCGCGCATTTTGATCAGAATCCGGGCGTCTGGGCAGCGCAGCTCGTCAGGCCAGAGGGGCAGCGGGCGACCCTTCTGGGCAGCCTTGACCGCGACGAACAGGGCGTAGTCAGCGATCCACGCGGCGGCCTCAGCCCGGAAGCGTTCGGAGCCTGCCGCGTCCCGCGTGCCGGTCGCCGCAGGATCCAGCAGAGCAGGATTGCCGGCGAAGGCCGATCGTGACTGATAGGGGCTGAGGCTCTCCCCCGTTGGTCCGAGGGGCAGTATCTGCCACCAGCGCTGTCCGGCGGCAACCAGAAAGTCGACGAAGTCATACGCGGCGCTACCCAGGGTAGGAAGCGGATACAGCACGCCGGCGCCGCGCTCCATGGTCAGCGCAGCTCGAAGATTTCGGCCGAGCAGGGTTCCAGCGTGATCCCCAGCTGCCCGGCTTCCAACGGCACTTCTGCCTCAGCTGTCAGACTGCGCGCGATCGTTAGCTTCCGGAGGAGATCCGCTTCGCCTTCCACCGCCGCGCTCAGATTAATGACGACGTGTTGCTCTGCGTCAGTCGGATTGACCAGCGTCAATACCGCATCAGCGCCGGTAACGCGACCGAAGCGGTCCCGACCGTCGACGGTGTAGCGCAGGATGCCCGCTACGCAGCTATTGAGCGACAGGAAGCTGGCATACCCCGTGCTCATCGCCGGACGGGAGTTTCGCAGCCTGCCAAGCTCTTCGTACCAGCGCCCCATATGCTCGTCTTCAACTGTCCAGGTCCGCCGGTTGAAGGGATCGAGCAGGCCGGTCATGCCGACCTCGTCGCCGTAGTAAATCGCGGGCATGCCGGGCAGCGCGTACTGCAGGGCAGCCGTCAGACGCTGGCGGCGGCCGGCCAGTGCGTAGTCCTCTTCGCTCAGCCGGAACTGGGCCTGATCGGCCCGCGACAGAGCGTCAGCGTCGACGTCTGCGGCCAGCACGCTGCGCTGGCGGCAGACGTCATGCGAGGACAGGAGGTTCATCAGTGTGTAGTACAGCGGCGGCGGATAGGCCTGCTGCTGATGCAGGAGAAAGCGTCGATAGAGATCGGCGTTGATCGTACCCTTGACGAACTCAAGGGTCCGCTTGAGGAAGGGGTAGTTCATGACCGAGTCGAGTCCCCGCCCCAGCGCGTAGTCGCGCCGCCGGCCGTAGGCCTCCTTCTGCGTCGCGTCCTCCCAGACCTCCCCCAGCAGGAAGGACGCGGGGTCGGTCTCCTTGATCGCAGCGCGCATGCAGGCGATCGTGTCGTCGGGAAGCTCGTCGGCAACGTCGAGCCGATAGCCGGCCGCGCCCTCGCGCAGCCAGTGCCGCATCACGCTGTTCTCGCCGCTGATCACGAAGTCGCGCCAGCCAGGATCGCCTTCGTTGACCTCCGGGAGCGTGTCAAATCCCCACCAGCTCCGGTAGTGGTCGGGAAACTCAGAAAACTCGTACCAGCTGAAATACGGTGAGTCCGTACTCTGGCAGGCGCCGAGTTCATCGTAGCGCCCGTACTTGTTGAAATAGCGGCTGTCGTCGCCGGTGTGCGAGAACACTCCGTCCAGAATGATCCGGATACCGCGTCCCCGCGCCTCGGCACACAGACGCCGCAGATCCTCGGCGCTCCCCAGGATCGGATCGACCTTGAGGTAGTCGCCGGTGTTGTAGCGATGGTTGGAGTCCGACTCGAAGATCGGATTGAGATAGATCAGCGTCACGCCCAGGCTTTGCAGGTAGGACAGGCGCTGACAGATACCCTCCAGATCCCCGCCGAACATATCGCTCGGCGTATAGGCGAGTTGTCCCGGCCGGGCCTCATAAAGCGGCAGCTCGTCCCAGTCCTCGTGCAGCATGATGTCGGCCCGACCCTTGCCGTGGTGGTATGCGACGCCGGCGCCGACGCTTTCAGGATCACCCATCCGGAAGCGGTCGGGAAAGATCTGATACATGATCGCGGACTTTGCCCAGTCAGGCGTCTCGAAATCAGGGGCATAAACCGTTAGCTGAAAGGCCGGCGCCAGATCCTGAGAGACCTGGCCCAGACCGGTCGGGTAGGGTGGCTGAGAGCCATAGAAGAAGACAGCTCCGCCTGGCAGGACGACCTCAAACCAGTACCAGAAGAGCCCTCCTCCCCCACATTGCGCGCTGTCAAGAACGTAGCGGCTCTGCAGCTTACCGTCCTCCCAGAACATTTCGACACGGGCGACCTCGTCGCTGTCGTCGCGCTTCACACAGAGGGTCGCTCCTTCGACTTCCAGATCCCGGAACTCCAGAGCTAACCTGACCTCGGTTCCTGCGGGCAGGGCTCCCAACGGACTGCGGTAGATCTCCCGGGCAGAGTCATGCATGATGTGCGCGTCGTCGACCACCTGGTCGCCGACCGTGATACGCGCCATCAATCAACCGCCCTGAGATGCCAGATAAGATCGTTGTAGTCCTGTATCGCCCGATCCGAAGAGAAATATCCGGCTCGTGCCGTGTTCTTCAGGCTCATCTGCTGCCAGCGCTGCGTGTCGGTATAAGCGGCCATCAGCTTCGAGAACTCCCGGTCATACGAGTCGAAGTCGTACAGGACAAAGTAGCGGTCAGCCCCGTCTTCGTTGAGCAGCGCATTAAAGAGGTCGTGGAACTGCCGGTCGCCCGAAACCGGCAGCAGGCCGGAAATCAGCGTGTCCAACACTCGTTTCATCCCAGGGTTGCTCTCATAGAGAGCGCGCGGGTCATAGCTGCGCTGCTCCCGGATCCGGTCGAGCTCTGCGGCTTGTGCCCCAAAGATGAAGATGTTGTCGGATCCGACCGCGTCATGGATCTCGATATTGGCGCCATCCATCGTGCCGATGGTCACCGCGCCATTGAGCATGAACTTCATGTTCCCGGTACCGGAGGCTTCCAGACCCGCCGTCGAAAGCTGCTCGCTGACGTCGGCTGCCGGTATCAGACGCTCGGCCACTGAGACGTTATAGTCCTCGACGAAGACAACCTTCAGGATCTTGCGCACCACGGGATCCGCGTCGATCAGACGAGCTACGGCGCAGAGAAGACGGATGATCTCCTTGGCTCGCCAGTAGCCGGGGGCCGCCTTCGCAGCGAAGAGGAAGGTGGTCGGCGCCACGGCGGCGCCAGGGTCGTCTTTCAGCCGGTAGTACAGATGCAGGATGTGCAACGCCTTGAGCAGCTGTCGTTTATATTCGTGGAGGCGTTTGGCCTGTACGTCAAACATCGTTTCAGGATCGATCTCGACATCCTGCGTGTAACGCAGGAAACGGGCGAGCCGTTCCTTGTTTAAGCTCTTTGCGCGCGACAGCGCCAGACACAGTTCCTGGTTATCCTGCCAGTCGCGTAACTGCTCGAACTCGCCGAAACGTTTCAAAAACCCGCTGCCGATCCTTGAGCTGATCTCGGAGGTCAACCCCGGGTCAGACTGGGCCAGCCAGCGCCGGAAGCTGATGCCGTTGGTCACACCGCAGAACTTGTCGGGCAGCAGCGTGTGGTAGTCCGCGAAGGTCTGCTCTTTGAGAATCTGGGCATGCAGTTGTGAGACGCCGTTGACCTTCGCGCAGACCGCGATGCAGAGGTTGGCCATATACACCTGTCCGTCGTGGATGATCGCTAACCAGTCCGCCTTACCCTGATCATCTGGCCACTGCTGCCTGAGGCGCGCGCGGAACCGCTGATCAATCTGGGCGACAAGGTCATAGATCCGCGGCAGCAGCTCGCGCAGCTGACCAGTGTCCCACTTCTCCAGTGCCTCGCTGACGATCGAGTGGTTCGTGTAGTTAAACATCCGCGTGGCGATTGTGTAGGCCTCGTCAAAGGACAGGCCTTCCTGGTCGATAAGGATCCGCATCAGCTCCGGAATGGCCAGCGCCGGGTGCGTGTCGTTGATCTGGATCGTGTAGGCGTCCGGCAGGTCTCGCAGATCGCCGCCGCGTTCCTTGTAGCGGTTGATCAGAAACTGCATGGACGCCGAGACGAGAAAGTAGAACTGTCTGAGGCGCAGTATCCTGCCGGGCTCATGGTCGTCTTTGGGGTAGAGTACCTGCGATATCGCCTCAACGAGCGTGTTTCCTTCCGAAGCTTTCGCGAAGTCGCCGCGATTGAAGTGTTCCATCTCAAGCTTGGTCATCGCCCGGGCTTCCCAGAGTCTGAGCGTGGCCGGCATTGTGCTCTGATAGCCGATCACCGGCATGTCGTAGGGGTAGGCAACAACGCTCTCATAGTCGACGTGCTGCAGCGCGGTCCCCGTCTCCGTCGAAACTTCCTCCAAGTGCCCGCCAAAGCGTACTTCGACCCGGTCTTCGGGCCGGGGGATCTCCCAGGCGTTGCCAGACTCAAGCCAGTCATCTTCGAGTTCACGCTGCTCGCCCTGCTCAATCTGCTGGCGAAACATGCCATGCTCATAGCGGATACAGCAGCCCGTCACCGGCAGCTCAAGGGTGGAGAGCGAATCGAGGAAGCAAGCCGCCAGACGGCCCAGACCTCCGTTGCCCAGCCCCGCGTCAGGCTCCAGTGTTTCTATCCGGTCGAGGTCAAAGCCCAGTTCCGCCAAAGCATCGCGACAGGCGGTATACAGGTCGAGGTTAATCAGGCTGTTGATCAGAGCCCGCCCCAGCAGAAACTCTGCGGAGAGGTAATAGAGCCGCTTCGCCCCGTGTTCGCGGACCCAGCGATTAGCCTCCACCCAGCGGTCCATGATCAGATCGCGCACCACTCCTGAAACGGCCCGGTAGATGTCGGTCGGCGTTGCATCCGCCGGCGTCACTCCTACGGCACGCCGGAGTTTTTTGACTATCTCTTGTTGTATCTGTTCTTTATCCATTTATCCCTGTATCATCAATCGGTAAAGCGACTCGTATTGCCGGGCGGACCTCAGGAAGCTGTGGTCGACCGACAGTGCGCTTTTTCTCAGCCGGCGCAGCGCGGGCTTATCCCGGTAGATGCGCAGCGCTTTTCTGACGGCTTCCAGCATATCATGGGCGTTGAAGGTCAAAAATGCAAAACCCGTCCCCTCTCCCGTAAACTCGTTGTAGGGCTCAACCGTGTCGATCAGACCGCCGGTCTGTCGCACAACAGGAAGCGTCCCATAGCGCTGCGCGATCATCTGCGAGAGCCCGCAGGGCTCGAACTCAGAGGGCATCAGAAGAAAGTCCGCGCCGGCGTAGATGCGATGCGCAAGCGCCTCGTTATAGCCGATATAGACGCCAGTCGTGTCCGGATACTTCGCGGCGATGTAGTTGAAGAAGTTCTCATACTGGGGGTCGCCGGAACCTAAGACGACAAAGGCAAGGTCCTCCTGAAGAAGCTCTTCCAAGACGGCGCGCACCAGCGACAGCCCCTTTTGTCCGGTCAGGCGCGACACCATCGCGACGATCGGCGTCGTCAGCGGGGTTGCAAGTGAGAACTCATCGCGCAGGGCTTTCTTGTTGCTGCGCTTCCCGTTCAGATCGTCGGCGGAGAACGGCGCTGCTATCTGCGGGTCTGTCTGAGGGTTGAAGTCTTCAACGTCGATCCCGTTTAAAATGCCGGTGACCTCGCCGCGGCGCGCCGAAAGAATGCCTTCCAGCCCGCGACCGGCCCAGGCGTCCATGATCTCGTGGGCATAGCTGGGACTGACAGTCGAGATCTGGTCGGCAAAAACCAAGGCGGCCTTCATCATGTTCGCGCAGCCCTTCGCCTCAAGATACTCCGGCGTGTTGTAGCAGTCCGGGATGTCCAACAGATCCTGCATCAGCTTAAAGCCCATCTTACCCTGGAACTCGATGTTGTGGATCGTAAAAAGTGTCGGGATCTCGCGCTGCAGAATCGCGTTATAGCGAGTCTTCATCAGAAACGGGATCATCCCCGTATGCCAGTCGTTGAGGTGGAGGATATCCGGCTCAAAGTCGATCAGACTCAAGGCCTCGCAGACAGCTTTGCAGAAGAACAGGTACTGTTCGCTCTCTGCGTTGCCGCCGCGATAAATCGCGTCGCCGAAGAAGTCCTCGTTATCGATGAAGTAGTAGGTGACGCCACTTACGTCCAGCGTCTCGACACCCAGATACTTCCGGCGCCAACCCAGCGAGATCTCCGTTGATGCAACCGTCTCCAGCTTATCTGAATATTCGGCCTTGATCCGGGCGTGCGCAGGTATCATCACCCGCACGTCCAAACCCAACGCGGCCAGGGTTTTCGGGAGCGTATGAGCAACATCGGCCAGCCCGCCAGTCTTGGCAAAGGGCATGCTCTCGGACGCCACAAACAGGACCTTCAGCGTATCGGTCACACTCTTCTTCCTTTTCCGACTACGATGGGATAGTTCTTATTGCCGATCAGGCGGCTCGCGTGGCGTACGGTGACGTTCTTGTCCAGCACGACATACTCAAGCTGCGCGCCCTCGCTGATGGCGGCGCCGGCGAAGATGATTGAGTTCTTCACGCTCGCGCCTTTTCCGATGTGGACGTCGCGAAACAGCACCGAGTTCTCGACCTGGCCATCGATGATGCAGCCGTTGGCGACAAGCGCCCGCTCCACGTCCGCGGACTGGCGATACTTCGCCGGTACGGAGTCCTTGACCTTGGTAAAGATACGGTTGCGGGACTGGAACAGCTCCTCCCAGACCGTCGGATCCAAGAGCGACATATTGATCTCAAAATAGGAATGGGCGGACTTCAGCATACCGACATAGCCCGGATGTTCAAAGCTCATGATCTTCAGGTGATCGATGTTGTTCCTGAGCAGATGTTCGCTGAATTCATATTCACCGCGCGCGTAACATTCTTCCACCAGCCGTATCAGGAGGTCTTTGCGGATGATGTAGGACTTAAGGCTGCGTGCCGTCAGCGCAGTGTTCATGGGATTGATCTCTATGCTGCGAACCCGCCCCTCTTCAGAGAGCCCGAAGAATACTTCATGATACTGCTCGTCGACATGGTGATCCATCTCGACGGTGTGGTAGAGGACGGTAATGTCAGCTCCGCTCTCGATATGGAAACGCATCATGTCGCTGTAGTCGAGGTTGTAGATACTCGTGACGCCCGCGAGGACACAGTAGTCCTGGCGCGTCTTACGCATGTAGTCAAAGGCGCTTCTGATGGACTCCACGCCGCCCCGATAAAAGCCCGGATTCTCTCGCAACGAATACGGCGGCAGGATGAACAGCCCTTCGTTTTTGCCGGACAGGTCCCAGGATCTCCCGGATCCGAGATGGTCCATCAACGAATTGTACTTGCGGCTGACGACTACGCCGACACTGCGGATCCCGGAGTTGTGCAGATTGGAGAGCGGGAAGTCGATGACTCGATACTTCCCCGCGATCGGAAGCGCGGCGACCGTACGTTCGTCGATGAGTTCGCGCAGGCTGGGGATCTCATCGCCCGGATAGATCAGACCGAAGGCTTCACGGATCATGATCCCACCTCCGTTCCAGCCGGCACCGTCGCCCCGGGATCGATAGAGACGCCGTGAGCAACCACCGCGATCTTCCGGGCGCCGTCTCGCTGATCGTCGCTGCCGACCAGCGCTCCCGCACCAACCACGACCTCTTCGTCGATGATCGACGTGAGCACCCGGGCGCCCGCGCAGATCTTCGTGTCATCCATGATGATGCTGTCCTTGACAAGCGCCCCTTTTTCCACGAGCACCCGCGGCGAGATCAGACTGTGCTCGACCGTGCCATAGATCATGCAGCCCTCGCAGATCATGCTGTTGGTGACGCGAGCCCCGGCGTCGATGAACTGCGGAGGATCGTTCGGGTTGCGGGAGAATATGCGCCAGCCCTCGTCGTAAAGGTCGATCGGTGGGTCGTCCCTGAGCAGCTCCATATTGGCCTCCCAGAGGGACTCGATCGTTCCGACGTCCTTCCAGTAACCGCCGTATTCATAGGCGTAGAGCTTCTCGTCACTGGCAAGCATCGCCGGGATGATGTTCTTGCCGAAGTCGTTATCCGAGTCAGGATTGGCCTCGTCGGCCGCCAGATAAGCGCGCAGCACCTTCCAGTCGAAGGCATACACGCCCATGGACGCCAGATTACTCTTCGGGTGCTCCGGTTTCTCCGCGAACTCGGTGATCCGCAGGTCGTCGCCGACGCTCATAATGCCAAAGCGCGAGGCTTCTTCATCCGACACCCTGATTACGGCGATCGTCGCCGCGGCCCCGTGCTCCTCATGCGCCGAGAGCATCCACTTGTAGTTCATCTTGTAAATATGGTCGCCCGAGAGAACCAGCAGCGTATCCGGGTCGAACTGCTCGATGAATCCGACATTCTGATAGATCGCGTTTGCCGTTCCTGAATACCACTCCCCCGACTCTCCGACCGAATAGGGCGGCAGTACATAGGCGCCGCCGGTCATGGTATCCAGGTTCCAGGCAGAACCGGTGCCGATATAGGTGTTGAGTTCCAGTGGTCGGTACTGCGTCATAACGCCCACCGTGTCGATACCCGAATACGCGCAGTTGGAAAGCGGAAAGTCGACGATGCGGTACTTGCCTCCGTAGCCAACCGCCGGCTTGGCCTTTTCTGCTGTTAGGACACCCAGACGAGAACCCTGACCGCCCGCCAGGATCATCGCCACTGTTTTTTTCTTTCTTAGCATGGCCCGTCTCGCATCACTTCATGTCGTTTGTTTGCAGCACCATTTTATCACTCTTGAAGTCATAGAAAAGAGCAGTCCTCTTCGGCAGGATCAGGGTGGCGCGGCAAGGCAGGCCGTTCAGTTCCTGGTTCTGCGTCCGGATGCTCGCTTTCGTCTCCTCTTCCGTACTCGCCAGCAGCAACTCAAGTCGACCCGGCTGCGGCAGCGCGACATCGTAGGCAGCGAAGTTCTGCGATGAGAAGTTATAGACGCAGACGACTGAAGACGCGCCGTCTGAGCGTCTGAACGCGAAGACGCTGTTCGTGCGATCCTCGACGTTAAGCCACTGGAAACCATTCCAGTCCCGGTCGTTGGCGTAGAGCGCGGAGTGTTCGTGATAGAGCATGTTCAGCGCCTGAACCCAACGCTGCATCCCGGCATGCGTGTCATAGTCGAGCAAGAACCAGTCCAGCTGCTTCTTGTAGTCCCATTCGATGAACTGCGCGAACTCCGATCCCATGAACATTAGCTTCTTGCCAGGATGCCCGATGAGCCAGGCATAGAGCGTCTTCAGCTCAGCGAACTTGTCAAGATACTCGCCGAACATCTTCCCTATCATCGAGGCCTTGCCATGCACGACCTCGTCGTGAGAATAGGGCAGGATGAAGTGCTCGGAGAAGGCGTAATACATTGAGAAGGTCATCTTGTCGTGCGCGCCGTGCCGGAAGTAGGGATCGCTTGCCATGAAGTCCAGGGTGTCGTGCATAAACCCCATGCTCCATTTGAAGTCGAAGCCCAACCCGCCCTCATCCGCAGGCCGGGTGACCAGGGGGTAGGCCGTTGCTTCCTCAGCCACCGTCATCACCCCGGGATGCGCGGTGTGCAGCACCGTGTTGAGGGTTTTGATGAAGGCTACCGCAGCTTCGTCGATGTTGCTGCCGTCACTGTTCGTAACGCTGCCCGGATGGCGTCCGTAGTCAAGATAGAGCATCGAAGAAACGGCGTCGACGCGGATGCCGTCGATGTGATAGCTTTCGATCAGATCAAGCGCACTGGAGACGAGAAATGAGATGACTTCGTAGCGAGAGTAGTCAAAAGCGTAGGTGCCCCACTCCGGATGCTCGCGATGCAGCGCGTCAGCAGGCTCGTAGAGCCAGGTTCCGTCGAAATGCGCCAGTCCGTGGCTGTCCCGGGGGAAGTGCGCCGGCACCCAGTCGACAATCACACCAATGCCCTGGGCGTGCAGATAGTCAACGAAATACTGATAGTCCTGCGGAGTTCCAAAACGGCTTGTTACCGCAAAAAACCCCGTTACCTGATAGCCCCAGGAGCCGTCGAAGGGAAACTCGTTGATCGGCATCAGCTCGACGTGGGTAAAGCCCATCTCCTTGACATAGGCCGCAAGTTCCGGCGCAAGTTCTCTGATCGAAGGAAACTCGTAGCCGTCCCTGATTCTCCAGGAACCCAGGTGCATCTCGTAGATCGAGACTGGTTCGGCAAGGATGTCGGCCGCGTCGCGACGGGCGATCCAGGCGGCGTCGCTCCACGTATAGTCTCCGCTCTCCCAGACCTTGGAGGCCGTGCCCGGAGGCGTTTCCGCATGCACGGCGTAGGGGTCGGCCTTCAGAACCACCTCGCCGTCCTCGCCTTCGACCCGGAATTTGTAGTTGTCGCCCTGTTGGGCCTGTGCCACAAAGCAGATCCAGAGTCCGCGATAGCGCTCCATGGGATGGGCCGCGCCCTCCCAGTCGTTGAAGTCGCCGACCACGCTGACCGACCGGGCGTTTGGCGCCCAGAGGCAGAAACGCCAGGCGGCGGCGCCCGTGGGAGTCTCGCTGAGGTAGCGGCATCTGAAGATATCTGCCGCGTGCTGCGATCTGCCTGCGTAAAACGCGTCTATCTCCGTATCGTCGGGATAGAAGCTGTGCTCCGGTGTGCTCATTTTCAACCCTTCTTCGCTCTTGTTGGCAGAGGGCGGGTTTTAACCTGTTTCCCTGCCTGTCTTGTCAGTCCCAGGACAGGTAAAACCGGCCCCCAGGAAGCTGCTACATGCTGGCGGGCGCGGATACGCCGATCAGCGACAGTACCGTTTTCAGCGCCCAACGCGCGGCGTCGACCTCGTAGAGACGCGCGGCGGTCAGCGCGGGATCGTCTGCGACGATCACCTGGCAGCGCCCGTAGAACTGGTGCAGCAACGCCGCCAGCTCTTCAGCATAGTGCGCCACGCGGAAGGGCGCGCGATCCCGGGCGGCTCGTTCAACGGTCTCGGGGAAGCCCGCGAGCTTGCGCATGAGCGCGATCTCGCTTTCGTCGACAAGCAGACTGAAGTCCGGATCTCCCGTGATAAGCCCCGCAGCCACGGCGTCGATGTCGGCCACGTCATCTGCGGCGAGACCGGCCGCCTTGCGCAGGATGCTGCAAATGCGCGCATGGGCGTACTGCACATAATAGAGCGGATTGTTCGCGCTCTGGTCCTTGGCAACCTCGATGTCGAAGACGAGCTGCTGATCGCTTGAGATGCGCACAAGATGGTAGCGCGCTGCGTCCACGCCGACTTCGTCAATAAGTTCCTCGAACGTGACCATCTCGCCCGTGCGTTTGGACATACGCACCGGCTGGCCGCCGCGCAGAAGCGTCACGAGCTGCCCCAGCAGGATCTCGAGCTGATCGGGATACCCAAGCGCCGCCACAACCGCCTTCATGCGCGGGATGTAGCCGTGGTGATCGGCGCCCCAGATGTTGATGACGCGGTCGAAGCCGCGCTTGAACTTGTTGTCGTGGTAGGCAACGTCAGCAGCGAAGTAGGTCGCGGCGCCGTCCTTTTTGATGAGCACGCGATCCTTCTCATCGCCAAAGACCGTCGACTTGAACCAGACGGCGTCGTCCTCGTCAAAGATATAGCCAGCCTCGCGTAAGTCCTCGATACTGCGCTGGATCGCGGTCTTGCCGTCTTCGCCCGGCACGTGAAGCTGATGCTCGCTGAACCACTCGTCAAAGCGCACGCCAAAGCGGTCGCAGATCGATTTCATGTTCTCGAGCACCTGGGCATAGCTGCGCTCGCGAAAGTAGGCGCGACGCTCGTCGGTGGGCTTGTCGGCCCAGAGGGCGCCTTCGGCCTCAATGATCTGAGCGGCGATGTCCTTGATATAGGCGCCCTTGTAGCCGATCTGCGTCTCGTCGAAGGGCCTGCCGAGCAGCTCCAGATAACGCTCCGCCACGCTCTCGGCAAAGATGTTCATCTGGTTGCCCTCGTCGTTGAGGAGAAACTCTCGCTGGATCTCATAGCCCGCATGCTCCATGACCAGCGCGAGCGAGTCCCCCAGCGCCGCCCAGCGCCCGTGACCCACGTGCATCGGGCCGACCGGATTGGCCGAGATGAACTCGATCTGCACGTACTCGCCCTTGGGCGCGCCGCGACCGAAGTCAGCGCCGGACTGGCGAGCCTCGACCAGAATACTGGAGAGCGCCGCAGTCGAGAGCGTCAGATTGATAAAGCCCGGACCTGCGATCTCAACGCTGGCGATGTCGGGATTTGCCGGCAGATGGTCCGCGATGATCTGGGCGATCTCGCGCGGAGCACGCCCGGCCTCCTTGGCAAGACGCAGCGCGACCGGACAGGCCCAGTCGCCGTGCGCCGCCTCACGCGGACGTTCCAACTCGATGACAGGCGCCGCGGCAAGCTCCAGCGAGCCGTCGTCTGCAGCCGCGGCCAGCGCCTTGTTAAGCAAGTCGGTCAGATGCGTTTTCATGTCCATCGCGCGGGTGTCCTTTCGTGCTTGCAAGCGTGATAAAAGAGACCGTCCCCTTTGTCACACTTTTTCGGTATTTCCAGTATGGCACAAGCAAGCAAAGAGATGCAGAACACAAAAGGGCCGGTCCCTTTTGTGTTAATGCGACATTTCCGCCGTTTTCTGCCACTACGAGCTACGCAAACAGCTCCTGCCACGAAGGCCATAACTCCCCTGATAATAACAGGCGGCCTCCGAAGAGGCCGCCTGCCACCTGCTACTAAGAGCAGCACAAAAGGGACCGGCCCTTCTGTGCTAAGAAGCGCTGCTATCTATTCCGTCAGCGCCTTCCCTTCCTTGCGGGGCATGAAAACACCCACCACACTCAAAATCACGAACACTGCCGTGATAATCCAAGTTGGTCCTGGCTTGCCAAGGAAGGCCATACCCTTCTCGTAGTTGACCGCCAGCATAACGATCAGGACGACACCGACCAGCGCAAAGACGATCGAGCCGACCCAGTCCAGCGTGGTGATGCCACCTGCCTCCTTGGCCCGGCGATACAGATAGAGGATGACGCCCGGGATGTAGAGGATCAGCACGATGATCAGGTAGTTCATACCGGAGACTACCATCATCCAGATCTGAAACGCCGCAGCGATCAAGCCAGCGATGAGCCAGGCATACTTCTTCATTCCTACCGCAAGCTTCATCTGGAACAGACCGATAAACAGCCAGCAGACTAAAATCGCCGAGGCGCAGAGCCCAAAGGCGAACTCATAGGCACTCGAACCTGCGATCATGAGCTTCGGGAAGTGCAGCGTGAATACGAAGATCTGGCACAGTATCGTGGTCAGGAACAGCGCGAACACCGGCGTGCCCTTCGCGTTCATCTTGCCCCAGACCGAAGGCAGCAGCTTGTGATCTGCCATCGTCTGCACGGCTTCTACAGGAAGCATAGTCCAAGAGAGCCAGGCGCCAAGAATCGAGATTGTCAGCCCGGTATTGATGAACACAACGCCCCAACTGCCCACCTCCTTCTTCATAATCTGCCCGAGTACCGGTGAGGAAAGCTTGACCAGCTCTGAATGCGACATCATGCCAAACGGCAACAGCGAGATAAAGACATAGACGACAACCAGCACGATGAAGCCGATGATCGTCGCCTTGGCGGCTTCGGAGCGCTTCTGCGCGCGGCTCGTAAATATCGTCGCACCTTCGATCCCGACAAAGACCCAGAGCAGCACCATAAAGCTGCCGTTCACCTGCGCCCAGACGGTCTTGAAATCAAATCCCGTCGCTGTCGCCTTCGCGTTGGCAAAGACGTTACCCCAGAAGTCTGTGGTAAAGGCGCCTGCCTTGAAGGCGACGATCGCAATGATGAGAAACACCGCGAGCGGGATCAACTTAGCGACCATAACCACCGCGTTGACCACCGATGCCGACTTGATGCCTGAATACACAAGCAAGGCGATCAACCACATAACCACGCTCGCAATGATCAGAGCCTGCCAGTTCAGTACTGTTGCCGGATCGCCGAGGAACTCTGAACCCGCCGCGGAAACGATACCCGCAACCGCGCCCATAAGCACTGTCGCAAAAGCAATGTTACCCAGCCAGCAGCTCAGCCAGTAACCCCAGCCGCTCACAAATCCCCAGAAGTTGCCAAACCCTTCCTTCGCGTAGGCGATCAGGCCATCGACCTCCGGCTTGTTCTTCACGATGAAGTTGATTGACAGCACCATCGCCAGGAAGCCGACAAACACGATGGCCCAGGCGATGAGCGCCGGACCGGCGGTACCAGCCGCGGCCAAACTCGCCGTCAAGTCAAAGATTCCAGCGCCAATCGAGGAACTGATTACCAGAGCGATGAGCGCAAAGAGACCGAGTTTCTTTGTGTTTGTCATCACCTCTCCTTTCCGCCCGCGAGCGCCTTCAGCACTCGTCGAACTTTCCCAGATACTCACCGAGCGCCGCAAGTCCCTTCTCCAGCACCTCGGTGTGACAACAATAGCCCAAGCGGGCATATCCTTCGATACCGAAGCGTGAGCCCGGTATCAACAATACCCCACAATCACGTAGTATGTCCACGCAGAACTCCTCGACAGGCTGAGGGATATCAATACGCGGAAACGCCACCGAGACATCGGGGGGAACAACCATTGACACGCGCGACTGAGTCGCAACCCAGTTGCGCACAATGTCCAAGTTGCGACGCAACAGCGCGCGGTTACGCGCAAAGATCGCATCCCGGTTCCTGAGCGTGTGCACCGCCAACGCGTCGTCGATGCCACCGGCACAGAGGAACAGGTAGTCGCGATAGTGGCGCATCTCATCGGCCAGCTCTTTGCTGGTCGCCGTCCAGCCCACGCGGATGCCGGGCATGGAGTAGGCCTTCGAGACGCTGCCCGTTGAGATGCCGCGCTCATAGAGGTCAGCGATGCGGACGACGTCGCGGCTCGTGTCGAAGGACTCGAAGACCTCGTCGACGTGCAGGTAGGCGCCGCGCTGGCGCGCGAGTTCGGCGAGCGCTTCCATCTCTGGGCGCTCCATGAGGCTTCCCGTGGGGTTGTTCGCGTTGGCAAGCGCGATCATCTTCGTGTCGGGGCGCAGGGCGGCTGCGAGCTCATCGAGATCGACGCGCCAGCCCTGGTCCTCGCGCAGACGCAGCACCGTGACCTCGGCGCCGAGCGCGCGCGGCAGATCGTAGAGCTGCTGATAGCCCGGCAAGAACGAGACGACGTGGTCGCCCGGCTCGATGAAGGTCATGAGCGACTGGAGGTTGGCGCAGGTGCTGCCCGGCGTCTGCAGGATGCCCTCAGGTTCCACCGTCGTGTAGAGTTTCGCGACCTCAGCCTTGAACTCCGGCGAGCCCTCGATGTGCCCATAGCTGAGAACGCGGCTCTTGAGGTCGGCGAAGAGCGCCGCCGGATCGCTGCCGCCGATAGCAAGTATCTCTTCTAAGGTGAAAGAGGCTATCGAGGACTGGGCGATGTCGAGAGTAGCTCGTGTCTCGTAGACATCAAGCCACTCCTCGCTTGCGAAGTGTTCGATCTTCATCCGATACTCCCTGGTCGCAAACCGCTCGAACTTCACTCTGAGAACTCGCCCAGCGTAGCGGCGATGACCGCCTTGATCGTGTGCATGCGGTTCTCCGCCTCTTCAAAGACGTGGCTCGCCGGGCTGCGGAAGACCTCGTCGGTGACTTCCATGCAGTCGATACCGAACTGCTCCTTGATCTGCTGTCCGTAGACCGTGTTCGTGTCGTGGAAGGCTGGCAGACAGTGCAGGAAGATCGCCTCGGGCCTGCCGCACATCTCCATGATGTCGGCAGTCACGCGATAGGGCGTGAGCAGCGCGATACGCTCGGCGAACTTATCTTCCTCACCCATCGAGACCCAGACGTCAGTGTAGATAACGTCGCTGCCGGGAACCGCCTCGGTCGGATCATCAGTGATCAGGA
>Ga0209629_10000166_pt1 | contig 32137 bp, 34 predicted proteins | sample TergutCu122P5_FD_187286 | JGI IMG/M metagenome (GOLD analysis project Ga0209629, IMG submission 187286) | Cubitermes ugandensis P5 segment gut microbial communities from Kakamega Forest, Kenya - Cu122 P5 (SPAdes) (version 2) | ecosystem: Host-associated > Arthropoda: Insects > Digestive system...
TCCCCCCCCCCCCCCCTCAATTTGTCAACAAAGAAGAACGAAGTATTCAGTCCTTCAAACGCGCTATCCGCGCCCAGGATTTGAATTCTCATCTGGCCGGCCTTTTGGGGGCTGGCGCGGTTGCCGGTTTGGCGGCGACCGGTCTGACGGCGGGTTGCGGCGCGGGCGCGTTCATTCCCTGGCCCTTTGCCGACAGATTTTGCAGCGCGCCATAGCACGCGGGCGTGCCCTTGATAAACTTTGCCATCGCGGTCACATAGCCGCGCGCCTCGTTCTTTTTACGATACTGGTATTGCGCGATTGCGCCGACGGCGACCGCGCCGACCAAGAATCCCGCCACTGCCGCGATTATAATGTTTTTGTTTTTCATCATTTTTTCTTCCTTTTGTTTTTTTGTTTGTATTGTTATTTGGATGGGACGACCCCCAAATGTTGATACCCCTCTTCCGTCAGCATGCGTCCGCGGGGGGTGCGTTGGATAAAGCCCTGCTGCATCAAGTATGGCTCTACCACATCTTCAATCGTATCCGCCGGTTCCGATAAAATCGCGGCCAGATTTTCAATTCCGACCGGACCGCCGGCATAGTGTTTGACGATGGCGGTCATGTATTCGCGGTCTATCTCGTCCAGTCCGCGTTCGTCTATGTGCAACTGGAACAGCGTCGTTTTGATGGTGTCCGCATCTATATCTTTCTTTCCCGTCGCGGCGGCGAAATCGCGCGCGCGTTTCAGCAAGCGGTTCGCGATGCGCGGCGTGCCGCGGGATGAAACGGCCAGTCTTTGCGCGCCGGATGCCTCAATCGGAATGCCCAGTATTTTCGCGCTGCGCGCAATAATTTGGGCCAAGTCGTCGGGCGAATAGAAATTCAAACGGAAATCAATTCCGAATCGGTCGCGCAGCGGATTGGATATCAGGCCCGTCCGTGTTGTTGCCCCAACCAGGGTAAAGGGCGGCAGGTCAATACGAACGCTCTTCGCGCTCGGCCCCTCGCCCAGCATGATGTCCAGTTTGAAATCTTCCATCGCGGAGTACAAGACTTCTTCTATCGCGGTGGGCAAGCGGTGGATTTCATCAATGAATAAAACATCCATGGGTTCCAGCGCGGTGAGTATCGCGGCCAAGTCGCCTTGCTTCGTCAACATGGGCGCGGCGGTGCTGCGGAAATTCGTCCCCAGTTCGTTCGCGATGATATGCGCGAGAGTCGTTTTGCCAAGGCCCGGGGGGCCGTATAACAGGACATGATCCATCGCCTCGCCCCGCGAACGCGCGGCCGAAACGAACACCGACATATTGTTTTTCAAATCGGTCTGGCCCACAAAGTCCGACAATTTTTTAGGACGTATCGTCGCCGCCATCTCGTCGGGAAGTTCGGGATTTGAAAATCTTTCTTTCGGTGAATGTTTCATTTTATAATTTTTGTTGCTATGGCTTAATATATCAAAGAATTTTAATATTTCCAAGATATTTTATTAATTTTTTTGGATTTTGGCAAACAAACGAATCGTTGCCAAAAAGCATATATTTTGGTAAGCTTTCGCATGAAGATTTCAGGAGCATTCAATGAAATGTATAAATCTGGCAAGCATAAAGTCCAACAATGGAAAAGTGTTTGATTTCAAGGACGTTATTGAAAGCGTAGAGGGGCACGCGGTTATTAAATTCAATAATGACAATCTGTTGGCCGTGTTGAGAAAGGCGGCCGACAATACTGTAAAAACTATTAATAAAGCGCCGCAGTTCCAGGGGCGTCCGAATGAATTTGGAAACCTGGTGCAATGGTATTTCGCAAAGGAATGCATAAGCGCCGGCTTGAAATACAACGCCCCCAAAGATAACAAAGGACATTTGAAGGAAAGCGGCTATCCGGATGGCGAAATAGAGTTTGAGGGCAAGCATTATTACATAGAGGTAAAAACATACGAGCAATCTAAAAAGCAGCAAACGTTGCGCTCGTTTTTTTATTCGCCGTCAATGACTTCAAAAATAACAAGAGATTCGCCGCATTTATTGGTTGGCTTTTCTACAAAAGATTTGAGGTTGACGGGATTTCATTTTACAGACATGTTCGCGAAAAAGGTAAAATTAAAGCTTGAATTTAATACGAGCAACAGAGAGCTTTACAAGGACGCCGAGTTGTTATAATAAGAACAGCTTTGGCTGAATCTCCTTTTCATGCTTTTTTATTCTGGCTTTCGCCTGCTCCACATAGGATTTTTCAATATCTATTCCTATATAATGACGGCCCAGCTCTTTGCAGGCCACGCCGGTTGTTCCGCTGCCTATAAACGGATCCAGAACGATGTCGTTTTTATTAGTCCAAGATAGAATGTGATCCCGGGCGAGCCATAAAGGGAAGATCGCCGGATGTTCCAGATGTTTGCACATGTTCTCTTGGCCGGCTGTATTTCCCTTCCAAATATTATAACGCATGCCGAATTCTTGAATCACCCTTTTCCGTTGGGTCGCGAATGTTCCATCCTTTTTTCTGGTGGTATTTTCCCCCAGCGAGGAATATCCGACGTAAATATTCTTTCTGTCCATGATCGGATTAAAGGTTTTCGGGCCGCCCTTGGACAATACGAACATAAATTCAAAAATCTGATGATAGCGATTTTTTGACGGGTTGGAAAAATTGTTCTTTTGATAAATCATTGTGTCATGGATTCTGAACCCTATTTCTTGAAAAAATAACGCCTGTCTAAAACTCGTAAGGGATTCCCCGCCTTTTATCGTTGCGTCCCCGACCACCCAAACCATGACTCCGCCGGGCTTTAATACGCGGAACAGTTCTTTTGCTATGGACCGAAATGAAAAATCAAATCCTTTATAATTCCGCAAATCATCATAAGGGGGCGAAGTCAGAATAAAATCAATTGAAGCGGACGGCAATTCTTTCAGCTTTTCAGCGGCATCGCCGCAAATGACGCTATCAATCAAATTATCTAATTTTCTATTCATATCTTCTAAAATTAACAATTATAACAACTTGTTTTCCGTGCTTTCTTTGCCGACGTATGCTTTCACGTCGCTGTATAACTGCTTCAGTTCCGCCGGCGTCGCGTATTTGTCGTCCGCGTTTTTGATGCGGATGGTTTCCAGCTCTATCTTTGCCTGACGCTTTAATATCTGGGTCAGGTAATGGCTGAACGCCAGCGCATCTTCATCCTCGTCCGCGCCCTGGACCAGCAATCCCCTGTTCGGCCGCGGCGACAGGAACGAGAAATCCGACGCCGTATAGTCCGGCGAGACCAGGACAAACCCGGAAACCTCGGGCCGGCGCATCATGGCCTGCAAGCAATACCAGGTTCCCAGCTGGTTCCCTGACAGCCATATCTTGTCGCTGTCCTCGTTCTGGTTTTGAATCCAGTCTATCACTGTCGCTATGTCCATCATATTGTCCGCGGTGGTGCCCAGGCCCCCTTCGGAATCCCCCACGCCGCGGTAATTGAATCGCAAAACGGAAAAGCCCGCGTCCATGAACGCCCGGAACATAGCGTAAGAAATCCGGTCATTCATGTGGAACCCCATCCGCGGATTGCCGGAAAAAACCACGGAAAGCGGCGCGGACTCGGCATCCGATTTGTGGTATACGGCGTGGAGCTTGCCGACTTCGCCCGGAATCATTACGTCTATCATATTGTTTGCTCCCTTTGGTCGCAAACAGTGACTAGTTACTGGTGACTAGCGACTGGTTTGTATCTTGTTTAAGTAATTTATACACTAAACGAAATGCGAATTGCAATAGAAATTTGTCAGTGGTCGTTAGTCATTAGTCGTTGGTCTTTTGAGCTCAATACAAACATATTAAATTACAAATAAGAACTTTCAAGACGTTTGTGGACGACCAATGACTAATGACTAACGACTAACGACCAATGACCACCGATTTTTCCCTTTACAATCCCCCGGCGTTTGTTCTAATATCGCAACGATAAGAGGAAGGTGCGGATATGGCGCGACAGATTTTTGCCCCTCAAAAGGCGCGGTTTTTTGGTTTTCGCAAAACGGCGGCGTTGCTGGTCGCGGTAATGTTTCCGTTGGGCGGGCACAGCGCCGGCCAGCTGCAGACAATATACACCGAAACGCCGGTCCAGTCGTATCACGCGTCCCCCAACGACGTGAACTTTGTCCCGGAAACTCAGTTTATGAACCGCGCGGATTCGCTGGACTATGACGATAATATTCAAAAGGCCCGCAGCGCGGAGCAATTGATGAATCCCGGCGTCGCCTTTGGCGACCGGCCGGCCGTCATCTGCCGCGATTTCGGATGCACCAGGCTGAACGACCGCATCACGCGCAGTTTCCTGTTCAACAGCCTGGCGAACCAGTTCATGGTGAACACCCGCTCGCGCGTGTTTATTTGCGAGGCGGACCCATTTACCCGTTCATGCCTGCAAGGGGGAATAACTTTCCCCGTCCGCGCGGGCGCGGCGAACGCATTGATAAAAATCCCCACCGCGACTATTTCCCAGGTGAATCTGTCCCCCGGCCTGTCGCGGGCCAGCATCGGGATAACGTATGACCTGTTGGTGAACGGAATATCCATGCGGTGCGAGCCCACAGTGATGGAGGTCGTCGTGCCGTCCAATTCCACCGCCACCTTGGCCAACCGCGAGTTTCAGTGCACCGTCACATCCGACGGGCGGACGAACGTGTCGCTGCTGATTAACATAGATTACATAGATTTGGATTACGGGATTATGGGCGGGTATTATTCGCTGGGGCTCCAGGGGCCGACGGTCGGCGGCGGCACCGGATACGCGCTGTTCAAGACGGCGTATACAAACAAGGGCATGCGCATGGATGCGAACGCGCCCGGCGGCGGGGCCGGCCTGGGCGCGGGCGACAGAAACGGGCTGGGCAACGAAAATGGGCTCCAGGTAATCCAGCCGGGCGAATACGCCGTGGAACCGATGCAAAAATAGAATAGTGCTGGTGGCTGGTAGTTTTGATTTAACTAAATCTCACCAATCACCAGCACGAGTCACCAGCCACCAGCACGAGTCACCAGCACGAGTCACCAGCCACCAGCACGAGTCACCAGCACGAGCCACCATCAACCAGCACCAATTATGAACAAAACAATTCTTATCATTGACGATGACGAGGCATTGCGCGGGTCACTGGCCCGCGGGTTGCGCCAAAATAACTTTAATGTTATTACGGCGGATTCCGCGGAATCCGGCGCGGCGGTATTGGCGCGCGTCGCGCCCGACGCCGTTGTCCTGGATCGCATGATGGGCGGCGCGGACGGATTGACGTCATTGCTGGCGTGGCGCGCCGCCGGACTGGACGTTCCGGTTATAATGCTGACGGCGATGTCCGGCACCGAAAACACGATCGCGGGATTATCCGGCGGCGCGGACGATTATCTGGCAAAGCCTTTTCAGCTGCGCGAACTGGTTCTGCGTCTGAATAACGTAATGTCGCGCCGCGCGCCGGCCGATATGCCAAAGCTGCCTGACGGGTTGGCTTATACCGGCGGAGAATTTTTTATCATTAACTCAAAAGCCGCGCCGCCCGACCAGCGACCAATCCGCCTTCGCCAAGGCTACGGCGGACAGGCGACCAATCCGCCTTCGCCAAGGCTATGGCGGACAGGCGACCAATCCGCCTTCGCCAAGGCTACGTCAGACAGGCGACCAATGACCAACGACCAACGACCAATGACCAACGACCAACGACCAATGACCAGCGACCAACGACTGTTGCCCCTTTCTGCCGCGGAAAAGAATTTTTTACTGGAATTAACGAATCCTGTTGGTAATATAGTATCCGGGGCGCCCATGATTGCAAAACGGCTGAGAGAGAAATTGAACGCCGCCCTGCCCGATACCGATATCGTGACGGTCAGGGGGAAAGGATACAAATTGGTGGTTGGTGGCTAGTGCTGGTGGCTGGTAAAAATCTCCGGTCACAAGCACCAACCACCAGCACGAACCACCAGCACGATTTGCGAACGGAGTGAGCAAATGAGACTGTTTCCACGCTCTTTTCTCTGGCGGACTATATTGATGGTCTTGGTGCCGCTGATCGTCGCGCAGATAATCGTGGCCAACGCGTTCTTTGGCAACCACTGGGCGCGCGTGCACGCGACGATGGCGCGCACGATGTCGGGCGAGATTGTCGCCATGCTGAACCTGCTGGACAGCGGAAATGACGCCGCCGTCGCGACGATGGCGCGCGATACCGGAATCAATATTTCCGTGAATGAAAAACTGAACCGCCCGAAACGCACCAGCAATTTCTCGCGCGAGGCGGGGCTTCTGGCCGCGGATCTAAAGGCCAAGATCAAGGGTCCCGTCAACGTTTATGTGGATCGCGGAAACCGGCTGTTGTTCGTGGATGTGCCCCGCGACGACAGAATCATAACTTTCGCGACCGCGCTGAAAAACGTGTATTCCACCAGCACAGAGGTTTTTATAATCTGGCTTGCCGGGTCCATACTGATCGTTTCCGTGCTGGTCGCGCCGTTCATCATTTTGCACACCCGATCAATCCGGCGCATCGCGCGCGCCGCGAACAAGTTCGGACGCGGCCTGGACGATCCGAATTTCGTGCCGTCGGGCAGCCGCGAAACCCGCGACGCCGCCCGTGCGCTGATTACGATGAAGGAGCGTCTGAACAGATACAACCGCACCCGCACGGACATGCTGAACGCCGTGTCGCACGACTTGAAATCCCCGCTGGCGCGCATGCGCCTGGCCGTTGAAACGGGCCCCGCGGATGCGGACGTTTTATTGCGGGATATTGACAGGATGAGCGAAATGGTGGACGGATACCTGGCGTTCGCGCGCGGCGAAGTGCCGGAAATAGAGCAAGAAACCACCCTGCCCCCCATGCTGACGCGCATTGCCCGCGATGCGGCCGGCGATAAAAAGATAGCGATGAACTTTCCCGAAGAGCCGGCCTTGTTCTATGCGCGCCCCGGCGCGCTCGCCCGCGCTTTCGGAAATATAACCGAAAACGCCGCGCGTTACGCAAAGCGGAAAATTGAGATTACAGAGCAGGATAAGGCCGAATACGTTGAAATCACGATTGACGACGACGGCGTCGGAATTCCGGCCGACAAACGGGCCGACGCTTTGCGGCCATTTGTGCGGCTGGATACGGCCCGCGGCGCGCATACCGGCGGCACGGGATTGGGGCTGTCCATCGCCCAGACGACGATAGAAAACCACGGCGGGCAATTGTTTCTGGAAGACTCGCCGCTGGGCGGTCTCCGCGTCCGCGTCGTGCTGCCGATTTAATGTAGGGGCAAATAATTATTCCACCCACAAAAATCTGCGATTTTTGCGGGGCCCGGATTTGCCCCTACCAATATTTAATAAACAATTTGCCATGATTAATAACCATCCGAAAATTTCCGTAATCATTCCAGTCTATAATATGGAAAAATACCTGGCCGAATGTTTGGATTCGGTTGTCGGCCAAACATACCCGAACACCGAAATAATTATCGTGGATGACGGCAGCACGGATGGATCTGTTGGTATTGCACAAAAATATGTAGGGGCAAATAATTATTTGCCCCTACAAAAGCATAAAACAAATCGGAATCTTGAAATAAAAATCATAAAACAAAAAAATGCCGGCGTTTCGGTCGCGCGAAATACGGGACTTGCCGCGGCGGCGGGCGAATGGATTCATTTTACCGACCCGGACGATAAACTGGCATCGCCGGATTTTTATGAAAAAGTCATGGATGCAATCGTGACCAACGACCAACGACCAACGACCAACGACCAACGACCAACGACCAACGACCAACGACCAACGACCAACGACACCGACCTGGCCGCCGTCGGCGTTTTGGACGAAAAATACGGGGCGCGGCCGACATTCGGATATCGTCGCGCGCGCGCGTATGCTCGTCCCCAGGCAAAGATAAACGCGACGCATGTGGCGCGCCGGCCCGCGGTTTGGAACTATATTTTTCGGCGCGAAATGCTGACCGCGCGCAATCTGCAATTTGAGCCGGGTCGCACGATCAGCCAGGACGTCATGTTCAGCATTCCGGCCGTTTATTACGCGCGCGCGATTGTAACCGTGCCGGGCGCTTATTATTGGTATCGCCGGAATCCCAACGGCGCGATACGCGACCCCGCGCGGAAAAATGCGCGGCGGCTGGACAAGGAAATCGTCTGGACCCGTGCCGCGGAATTCGCCGCGCGCCACGGATTCTGGTTCGGCCCCCGCCGCGCGTTCTGGAAATGGATTCGGGCGAGATTCGGCCGTTGCCCCGGCAAATAAAACCCCGCTTGCGCGGGGATTTATAAAGCTATCGGCGAACGCGATGATGGGCGTTTTTATTTTTCCGGCACAGGAAATCTTACCGTCTGTAAAACTGCATACAGTTTTTTTTCGTTCTCTTCTTGCTTGGCGAGCGAGCGAGTCACTTCCCCGTCATTCAGTTTTTTCGCGCGCGCGAATATTTTACCCAATGTTTTTTGCGAAATGCCGGTCATGGGTTCGGGATAGTCAAGCCCCCTGAGATAAGACATCCCGAAACTTTCATCCTTAAGTTTTTGTATCGTAAAACGATAGCCATTAATATTGTTTACTTTGAATGTGTATGTATCCATCGGGTTCGGGTCGGGAATAATATTTAAATATTCGGAATCCAAAAAAGAAATCCAAAGCTTGTCTTTTTCCGAAAGCTGTTCTTCCGGCGCGGAAACGGGCGCGGGATTTTTTGAAACGTCCGTTTTCCTTCCCCGCGAAAAATACGGCAGATTGAGCACAGGGTAAAATCGGGATAATGATCGCGGAATTTTCATTGCGTGTGCCATTTGGTTTGTTTTGATTTTTATTTTTACATCGGTCCGACCGATTGTCAATCTCAATAACTGCTTGACAAATATGTAATATATGATAGGTTGTTCAGGTTATGAAAATATATAAAACCACGCTTGTCACCATAGAGCCCGCCGATATAATCGGTGGAGTTTTCCGTGTGCCCGACGGCATAACCAAGATTGCCAATCGCGCCGCGGCGATGGTGCGCGGGGAACTGGAAACCCTGATATTTTCGGATTCCGTGACCGGCGTGGGCCATGCCGCCTTTTTCGGATGCTCTAAATTGAAAATTATAGAATTTAATGAAAACTTGCTGACTGTTCACGGGGACGCTTTCCATAAATGCTATGGGTTGGAATCGGTAAAGATTCCAAAAAGATGGCTGGAATTTTACCATTTTTTATTCCAGGACTCGCGGAAAATTCGCCAGATTATCCGCGGCGACACGGTATGGCCCACCGAATTCTGTCACAACGGATGGCCGTATGTCTTGACCGATACCGCGATGACCGAGTTCGGCGAAATGAAGCTGGGCCAGCGTCTGGCCTTTTCCGGCGATGATATTGTCGGGAGCTTTTACGTGATCGCAATGATAAACGGACGCGGGATTCCGTTGCAGATTGCTACAAAGGACGCGTTTCATTCGCCGCAAACCATAAGCGAGTTAAAGTGCGTCTATGCGCATTCTCATATTGCGAACTCTGATGAATACACATTGCTGGACTGGGGAGAGCCACCGCGCACAGACCATCCAAAGCACCGCCATCTTCGCGGATTTTTGCGCCGGCATCCTTGTTCCTGGGAAAAGGTTGTTCGGATTGTCCGCGATACGGATGCGGATTCGTTCGCCGGCTGCCTGCCCGCGGAATGGATTGCCGGCGTTCCAAAAGACGAAATATCAACCCGCACGGCCGCGATTCACGAAATATTGCGCAATTTTGCCACCGATAGCTATGGCAAGCCCATGTATGGCAATAAAAAGGCATGGGGCAAACCGGCCGGGGAATTATCCCGTCTGTTGGGAAAAAACATTTTTATACAATATAACAACGCGGGCAAGTTTGGCAGGACTTTTAAGATATCAACCGACGGCGTGGAAAAATCTTTGGTTCTGAAGATATATCATTCGGACAATAATAACGACTTTTTCCGCAAAAACAGGCATGACACCGAGATAAACAACGCAATCTTGACCGGCGGTCGCCAAGATTTCAACAACGTCTATCTATCCGGCGTCGGACTGCGGCGGGCTGAGTTATATATCCTGGGCCGGTGGCGGGACGGGAACGAGCCGACAAAGGCGGAAACCGACCGCGCGAAATTTGTGCAGCCGCTGAGGGTTTTCCAATACACGGACAACCAGCATATAGATGAAAACATGCTGGGCGGAAAATTCATAGATTACGGCATGGTGCGCGTCAACCGCAATTTGAACTGGGATCGGGACATGAAGAAAATCGTCCGCACCATCGGCTATTACGGTTCGTCCAAAAATCCGGCCGCATTTTTGGTTCCGCTGAATAAATACAGCGACGCGCAACTCGCGCGGGCCGTGAATTATATGAAATCAAGATATGCGGATACGAAAACGGGCTATACGGTTTACTCGCCGGAAATGATTATGAAACTGCATCTGTTGGAAGAACGCCTCCGCGCCCGAAAAAAATAAAAACTTTTTGTCACTCCCGCGAAGACCATCGTCAAGTCTATAAAATCGTAGGGGCAAATAATTATTTGCCCCTACAATACCGTGTGTGTTTAATAATTTTTACTTTTTTTCCGTAAAGTCGGCGTCGGTGCTGCCGTCTTCGTTCGGCTGTTGCGCGCCGCCACTGTTCTGCGAAGTCGCGCCGGAGCCATCGGCGGAGGCGGATTGCGATTTGTAAATCGCCTCGCCCAGTTTCATCGCGCGCTCTGTCAGCGCGTCGGTTTTGGATTTCAGCGACTCGGTCGTCGCATCCGCGCGCGCCAATTCATCGCTCAGCTCTTTCCGCGCGGCCTCTATCGCGTCGCGGGTTTCCGCATCCACTTTGTCGCCGTGTTCCTTGATGGATTTTTCCACCGAATGAACCGCGGTCTCCGCCGTGTTTTTTGCCTCGGCCAGTTCGCGCTTTTTCTTATCCGCCTCTGCATTCGCCGCGGCTTCCGCCACCATTTTCTTGATGTCGTCTTCGGACAGACCGCCGTCGGATTTGATGGATATCGCCTGCTCTTTTCCCGTGCCTTTGTCTTTCGCCGACACATGCACGATGCCGTTGGCGTCTATGTCAAAGGATACTTCTATCTGGGGCATGCCGCGCGGCGCGGGCGCGATGCCTTCCAGATTAAACTGACCCAATAGCTTGTTGTCGGCCGCCATGTCGCGTTCGCCCTGGAACACGCGGATGGTCACCGCGTTCTGATTGTCTTCGGCCGTGCTGAATACCTGCGATTTCTTTGTAGGAATCGTGGTGTTGCGATCAATCAGCCGCGTAAACACCCCGCCCAATGTTTCAATTCCCAGCGACAGCGGCGTCACATCCAGCAACAGAACATCTTTCACTTCGCCCTTTAAAACGCCGCCCTGAATCGCTGCGCCCATGGCGACGACTTCGTCCGGGTTCACACCCTTGTGCGGTTCGCGGCCAAAGAATTCTTTCACGGCTTTCTGCACCTTGGGCATGCGGGTCTGTCCGCCGACCAGAATGACCTCGTTAATCTGCGACTTGTCCAATCCGGCATCCAGCAACGCTTTGCGACAGGGTTCTATGGTGCGGTCTATCAAATCCTCCACCAATTGTTCCAGACGCGCGCGCGACAGCGTGATGTTGAAATGCACCGGCCCGGACGCATTCGCGGTCAAGAACGGCAGGTTGATGTCGGTCGTCTCGCGCGATGATAATTCTATCTTGGCCTTTTCCGCCGCTTCTTTCAGGCGCTGCATGGCCAGCTTGTCGCCCGACAGGTCTATGCCGTTGGATTTCTTGAACTCGTCAATCAGGTAATGCAGAATCCGCGCGTCAAAGTCCGCGCCGCCCAATAACGTATCGCCGTTGGTGGACTTAACCTCAAACACGCCGTCCACGATCTCCAAAATGGAAATATCAAACGTTCCGCCGCCCAGGTCGTATACCGCGACCGTTCCGTTCTTTGCCTTCTCCAGCCCATAGGCCAATGCCGCGGCCGTCGGTTCGTTCACGATGCGCAGGACGTTCAGGCCCGCAATGCGGCCGGCGTCCTTGGTCGCTTGGCGTTGGCTGTCGTTAAAATAAGCCGGCACGGTAATGACCGCATCCGTCACCTTTTCGCCCAGATAGCTTTCGGCGTCTTTTTTCAATTTGCCCAGAATGATTGCAGAGATTTGCGACGGGGCGTATTTTTTGTCGTCGGATTCCACCCACGCGTCGCCGTTTTCGCCCGCGACTATTTTATACGGAACATGCTTTTGAATTTCCTTTGCAGCCGGCGAATCAAAGCGCACGCCCATCAGACGTTTGATTTCGTAAATGGTGTTTGCGGGATTGGTTACCGCCTGGTTCTTGGCCGTGATTCCGACCAATTGCTCGCCATTATTTGTAAAGGCAACGACAGAGGGCGTGGTCCGCTGGCCTTCGGCATTTTCAATTATTTTCGGGTCCCCGCTGTCCATAAATGCGACCGCGCTGTTGGTTGTCCCGAGATCAATTCCGATAACTTTCGGCATATTTGTGTCTCCTTATTATTCCTAAATGCGCTTGCGCATTTCCTGCCCCTTGAGGGGGCGGGATAGAAAATCTTACGAGCATGGCGAGTTAGATTTTCTTGGGTGGGGTGAATGCTTCAATATGTAAAACATCACCCCACCTAAGAGTTGCTAGCTCGTTACACTCGCAAGCCAACTCTTTCCCGCCCCCTCAAGGGGCAGGAGAGCGTTTCGCGCTTTTTAATTATTCCCCCGCAATATAGTGAAAAAAAATGCCCAGTCAAGGGGGATAAATGTCTTAATTTTGGCAAAATGCATTGACAAATCGGTTTAAAATGTTAATATGCCCGCATATTTATTAAATATAGAGGAAGTTATATGGATTCGTTTACGTTTTATTCTGAAGTGCTGAAACCCCGTCCGAAAACCCCGGAAGAGATTATGCTGAACCCGGATTACAGCATTCTGAATTCGCAGCGAGAGTTTGCGTATGCCAAGGCGCGCTGGGCGGACACCATGCAGCCGAAAATGACGGGTTCCGATGCCGAACTTGTCCGTATCCTGACAAGAAATGGGATTGATACCGAACTGGTGGCACCCCGCGGATTTGTACATTACGAAGGGTTCTGGCACTCTGCAATCGTAATGGTATTGGTGGCGTTGCTGAAAGGGACAAGATTTGTAACGATAAAAAATTCGCTGACCGGGAAAGACGAAGTTGTTACCACGCGATCCGTTCTGATGCAGCAAAGGGGACCGGCACCAAAAGTAAAAAAATACCCGGAACACTGGGATATAACCGCCGCGGCGCATGTTAAAAACGTGGATAACACGCCGGTGGACGGGATATACCGCGAATTGACAGAAGAAATGAACGCGATACTGCCCGAAGATATAGATTTGCGCGATTTTTTGCAATTTACCAATTTTGATCGGCAAGAAATTATATCCGATACAAATATAGAGAACCAGCGTTACTTTTCATACGTCTATTTTACAGATCCAACCCTTTTCACAATCAAATACAACGATGGCGAAGTTCAGGATTCCCGGTACAGACCGGTCATGGAACTGTGGGACATGAAAGAAGAAGGCATTTTGCATCCCAGAACAGAATACATAAAACCGTTATGCGATATGGTTTTGAGGTTAAGATAATGAACGATGAATTAAAACCGAATCTTACGGAAAGCGAAACATACCGGGTGGCCAAATGGGCCGGGATTAACATCCCGCTCTTGGCCATATCTGTGGCGTTTGTTGCTGAACGCGGGGATTTTGGCTGGTTCATTTTGCCCGGCATTCTGGGCGCGATTACCACGCCGCTGATGCCGCGTTTATTCAAAAAAATTAACAAGCAGGATTTATTGCGTATTCTGGGAATCTGGGCGCGGGCAACCGCGACCATTACGCCGTTTGCGTTGGGTTTATTGGCCCTGGGCAGAAATGCGACGGACGGCGATCCCCGGCAGATACCTTTTTCAATTGCCCAGGCCGTAGAGTTTACAGGCCTTATATCATCCATTATATTCACGTTTGATTTTTGGATTGAATCTCAAATAAAAATGAATGCCTTCAGAGAAACCCGTGATTTGCGCGATACCGCGAATGACAGCCCCATTACAAAAACACTTGTCCAGGCGGCGGATGCGGTTATTAATCCGATTTCAAAAATTTTTGGTGGAATTAAAAACAAATTCAGCGACAACCACCGGTAAAAAATCCGATTTTCTATTTCACCGGCCGACTAAACTGAGCCCGTCATTCCGTTGGCTCGCCGCAGGCGAGAACAACGGAATCCAGGTTAATTACGTGCGCGGCATAGCCGCGCGGCTTTATTTCACCTGGATTCCGGCGTTCGCTCCTTACGTCGCGCCGCCGGAATGACGGGCTCATTTTGTTGTTGCTTTTACTGTTTCTTTTCTTTTATTGCTTCATTACTTTTATTTATTTTCTTGAACAACGGACTTTTAACATTATAAATAATACTGTCATCCGTCATTTTGATATTTATTTTTTCAGAATCATATTCAGGTGACGGGATAACATTTGCGGATTCTTTTATGAATTTCCACCACAAGTCTTCCCATTCCGGATTCATTTTTTCTATCAAATCCTTTTTCCAATTTCTGTTCCAATCTTTTAGTTGCTTCTCGCGCCGTATAGCAGATTCTATATCGGGGAATGTTTCATAGTAAACTAATTTATTTGCATCATATTTAGCCGTAAAGCCACCGTATCTTTTATTCTTGTGTTCTGCGGCGCGTTTCATTAAATCGTTGGTTACGCCGACATACAGTGTTCCGTTGCGCTTGTTTGTAACGATATAAACATAGCCACCTTTTTCAATCATTTTAAGTTACCATGTTTTCTAAAAAAGAGTCCGTCATTCCGGCGGCGCGCCATGGCGCGCGAACGCCGGAATCCAGGTTGATTACGTGCGCGCAAAGCGCGTAGCTTTATTTACCTAGATTCCGTTGTCGGCGGCAAAGCCGCCGCAACGGAATGACGGACTCAGTTTAGGTTTCACTTCCTCTCCCCTATATAAATCCCCATGTTCATCGCGACGGACAATAAGGGGTGATCGGGCGGCACAAGCGCGTCGGACACGGACAGCCCGGGAATGTTCGGGTCGGGCTTGATATCGCCGGCCGCGAACATATCGGCCAAGGATACGGTTTTGCAAACCCCGTCGCGTATCGCCACCATCATGTTGGTTTCATTGTTTTCAATGGCGGCCAGCGCGCAATCCGCCATCTGCGCGGCCAGAATCCGATCCGGCGCGGTTGTATCGCCCGCCCGCTGGATATGTTCCGGAAAGCTGACGCGATTGTGAATGTCGCGCTTTTTCAATAAACGGCTGATGATTTCGGCCGGTTCGCCCGAATGACCGCGGATGCGGATTCCTTCGGCCACAATGATGATTCCGTAATCGCGGCCCTGCCCGGTCTGAATCTTTTCGCAATGCGCGGCCAGGTTTTCCGGCACGAATTTTATTTCCGGCATCAGAATCGCATCCGCGCCCGCCGCGATTCCGGCGGATAACGCCAGCATCCCGACATTGCGCCCCATGGTTTGCACGATGAACCAGCGATGGTGCGATCGCGCGGTCAGAATCAGCTGGTCGCAGAAGCCGGCCAATTGCTGGACCGCGGTAGCAAATCCGATCGTGGTGTCGGTCAGCGGTATGTCCATGTCTATGGTTTTCGGAATCCCGATCAGCTGCAGGTCGGAATACAGCGCGCGCGTCTTGTTCGCCATGGACAGCGATCCGTTCCCGCCGACCAGAATCATCGCGTCCAGGCCCAGGATCGCCATCGCTTTCTTCATCCGCGCGGAAAAAATCTCGTGCTGGCCGGATTTCGCCGCGGTTTCAAAATTTAACGAATGAGAATTCCCATTGCGCAGGTATGAACCCGACAGCCGCGCGTTCTCGGCCGGCAGAGTGTTGTAATCAAATTCTATAAAGTGGGGGGCGTTCTCGCGCGATAATCCGTCCGTGCCGTCCAGGATGCCGATCATTTTGTGTCCGCGCGAAATTCCCGCGACGGCCAGCCGCCGCACAACGGAATTCAATCCGGAACAGTCGCCGCCGGTCGTCATAATCGCTATTTTTTTGGTCATGGGTCCTTCCTTTTATCATTTTATTGTATCATAAAAACGTGAATTTTTATAGGGGGCGGATAATATCCGTCCCCCACAAGATTTTAATATTGACAAACACTTTATACGGATGCTATGCTATGGGGCGTAGGAGCGCGGAGAGAGGAGAATTTCCACGGGTCAACGACCCGCCCCGCCGCCGCAAAGCGACGGCACCCCCCCTCGCAGTTGGGGGAACACGAAGGAAACGCGCCATGTTTAGAAAGAAAGAAAGATTTTCCGACATCGGAACTATCAAGAAAGATACCAATGACATAGTGGACGAAGCGTTGGAGAAACAGTCCCAATGGAGGGCCGGCCGCAAAGGCGCCGAGAAACTGGTCCCCGCAAAGAAAAGATCCCACGTCCGCGCGCGCGCGGATAACCCCGCCCCCGCCGCATCGCGCCGCGGCAAAGGCGGATGGCTGGCATACTGGTTTCCGATACTTTGCGCGATTATCATAATTTTATTGATTCTTTGGGCCGTTTTGCCAATGCGCGGATGCGCCCGCGTCGCGCCCGTGCCGGAACCGACGACGAATACCGTTGTCATAAATGAAAAAGTTCAGCCTTCGTTTGATTTGGTTCGCATAGAAAACGGCGGGCGCATTGTCATCGCCGGCCGGTATCTGCCGAACAAAAGCGTGTCCGTGATGATGAACAAGGAAATCGTCGCGACCGTCGCCGGGGACAAGAACGGCGAATTCGTGTATGCGCCGGCCAAAAAGTATGATGCCGGAAATTATGTGATACGCCTGGTCGCGGTGGATTCCAACGATGCGACCGACGCATTGGTATTTGTCTATATGGCGCCGGACGGGGCCGAGAATTCAATGTCTCTGTTGATGACGGCAGAGGGCAGCCAGCTGTTGCAATCGCCGAAACTGTCCGACGGCGACTTGGTCGTGACCAAGATAGACTATCTGGCGAACGGACGGATTGTGGCCCAGGGTTCGGCCATTCCGCGCCTGCGCGTATCGCTGTCATTGGACGGCCGGGATCTGGGATTCGCGCGGGTAAGCGACCACAAGAATTTCGGCCTGGGCGCGGATGTCGGCAAATTGAATCCGGGTCAGGAATACAAACTGGATATCCGTTTGCACGACAGCCTGGGCAACACCGCCGCGACCGTCACGCACAAGTTCATAATGCCGGAAATGACCGGCGCGGACGACACGTTCTATACCGTGCGCCGCGACGATTGCCTGTGGTTTATCGCGCGGAATTTTCTGGGCCGCGGGCCGTTGTTCACCATCATCGCGGCAAAGAACAATATCGCCAACCCCGATTTGATTTATCCAAAGCAAAAGCTGCAGATACCCGTAAAGGCGAAATAAAACATGCAATATACCAGCAAAGAAAAAAAGCAAGGCCGAAAGTATAATAAATTTAATACAATAGTAAGCGATGATATATTTTCTCAATTTAAAGATGATTGGAATCATGGTGATTACAGCGCAGTGACAGTATTGTCGCACTCCAGAACCGAAAGCTTGATGAAATGCAAAAGACGAACAGGCAAATGAAAGAAAGCTGGCTGATTGAAATACGCGAGTCGTATTTTTTATGCTCGGTCAGCAGAACCCCCGGATACAGCCAGGTCAAAGTCAGGTTAAGGCCCGTCCCGGCCGCGCCCGATGACATGGACCCGGTCGCGCTTAACCATAAGTCTTCGGACGCCAAGCCGGGGTTTAATTTCGCGCGGATTCGCGAAGTTTTCAATGACAAGTCCGAAACCGTGGAATACAAATACACCGACAAATACAAAACCAGATATTTTATCAGCATAACGACGTTCATTAACACTGGAACTATAAAGATTATCTTGAAAGGGGCGAATGAAAGCGGCCGGTCAATAAGGACCGAAATATTGGTTGACAGCGCCGGAAACGAAATAATAAAGCGTCGCAAAGACCGGTATCTGAACCAGCAGCGAAATAATAAAGCCCGGAAAAAATAAAACCGCTAGGCTATATCTCTCCCAAAATCTGCCCCGGTCCGTAAATCGTGCAAGCCCAGCCTTCGCCCTGCGGGCTTCGGCGGGCACTCAATTTTCCATTCCTCGCTTTGCTCGGGGAAAATTGGTGGTGCGGGCGAAGGGAATCGAACCCTCGTCTCAAGCTTGGGAAGCTCGCATTCTACCATTGGACTACGCCCGCATTGCCGTGGGAATTATAAACGCGCGCGCGCAAAAGTCCAGCGGATTTTTGACTACCCCGGAAAGCTAATATCGTTCGCCGCGCTATGCTTGCGAACTCAAAGCTTTCCGGCCCTTCTGAGAAGGGCAATTCGCGCTCATAATTTTCAAACGAATGAGCGCGAGATACCCTTCGTAGAAGGGTCGGAAACCTTGGCAACTTCCGGGCCCCGACAAAATCGCAGATTTTGTTGGGTGGTTGTTGCCCTTAGGTTTCCGGGGTAGTCGCGATTGATGTTGCCAAACCAAAATCCGTGTATTATAATGTTCGCAAAGGAAAATCATAATGGATTACAAACAGGTCGCTGAAAATGTTTTTGATACGGAAATCCGCGGATTGACCGAGCTGCGCGCGGCGCTGTTGGCTGACCCCTCATTCGGGCGCGCGGTGGAATTATTGTTAAACCGGCGCGGCGCGATCGTCATCACCGGCATGGGCAAATCCGGCCACATCGCCAAAAAGATCGCCGCGACGATGTCCAGCACGGGCAGCCGCGCGTTTTTTCTGCACCCGGGCGAGGCGTCGCACGGCGACATGTCAATCATAACGCCGGACGAAGTCATAATCGTCATATCCAATTCCGGCGAATCCAAAGAGCTTTCCGACATAGTCGCCTATGCCAAACGGTTCGGGATTCCGATGATTGCGATTACGCGCGCGGCGGAATCCGCCCTGGTCCGCGCGGCGACCGTGTCAATCGTCATGCCGGACGTGCCGGAATGCTGCACAATCGGCAAGGCCCCGACGACCAGCATGGTCCAGACGCTGGTCCTGGGCGACGCGCTGACGGTCATATTGGAATCCGCGAACAATCTTACGCCCGACATGTATAGAAACTGGCACCCGGGGGGCAAATTGGGCGCCAGCCTGGTCCGCGTGTCCGACCTTATGCATACCGGGGCCGATCTGCCGCTGGTCGGCGAAGACGACGATTTTGTGGCGGCGGTGGACGTCATGGGCCGCCCCGTTCGGTTCGGCTGCGCCGGCGTTGTGGGCCCGTCCGGAAAATTGACCGGCATATTTACAGACGGCGATATTCGCCGCGGCGTGATGTCCGGACTGATCGGCAAAAAGATGCGCGAGATTATGAAGCTGAACCCGCGCGCCGTGCCCGCGGACACCCTGGCGGCCGAGGCTTTGCGGATTCTGAACGATAACAAGATTCAGACCTTGTTCGTGACCGATGCGAACGGCGCGCCGGTCGGAATTATAAACTTCCACGATTTGTTAAAGGCGGGGATAATGTAAAAACGGCGCAACGCGCCGTTTTTAGTGACAGAGTGACAAAGTGACAGAGTGGCGGATACCGCGCTATGCCCACCCAACAAAATTTTCAATTTTGTTGGGGCCCGGGGCGCGGATGCGAAACAAATTTACTTGTCGGCAAAGCCGACACATTAATTTTGTCACTCTGTCACTTTGTCACTGCGAGCAAAAGCGAGCCTTGTCACTATTTTTATTTGACTTTCCCTTATTTCTGGTTCATAATGCAACCGCAAATCCCCAAAGATTGCCATCGTAAAATCCTGGCCGCGGCGTGCGGCGGGAACATCAACCGGCGAAGTCTCGCTCTTGATGAGGGCATTTTTGCATGGTCTTTTGCAGAAGATAAAGGAGTAATGGCATGTCTAGTGAAAAACAAATGGTAACGTATAATGAAATTTCTATGCAGATTATAGAAAATGGCGTTTCAACGTTTTATATGTTCAGCGACGAACGCGAGCCGGGCTCTTTAAAGGGGACAGTCCGCCTTACACGAGGGGTTCCGAATATTATAATTATGAATCCCAAACTGGAAACTATTCCTGAACTTGAGAGGGCGGGGTTCAAAAAAAAGCAGTCTGAATTCAAAGAGAATGCCAGATAAAGGAGCAAAAAATGGCCACATACAAAGATTTTAAAGAAATTATGCGGTTTTGCAAAGAAAATAATTTGCGAAAACTGCCGTTTCGCGAAGCATTGGAATTATTAATGCAGAAAAAGAAATAACCAAAAGGAAAAATAATGGCAGTTGTAATCAGATTGGCGCGCTATGGCGCGAAAAAACGCCCGTTTTACCACATCGTCGTGACGGATTCCCGCAATGCGCGGAATGCCGGCGATATATTGGAACGCGTCGGGTCATACAGCCCCATGCTCCCCCGCGATCACGCCGATCGCGTGAAGCTGGACGCGGACAAGATAAAGGTCTGGATGGCGCGGGGCGCGAAACCGTCCGACCGCGTGTATAAATTCCTGGCCGAGGCCAAACTGGCGGCGGAAAAACCGCGCCCGGTCCAAACCAAAAAGAGCCAGCCGTCCGAAAAAACGATGAAAAGACTGGAAGACCGCGCCGCGAAACTGGCAAAAGCGGCCGAGGCGAAAGCCGCAGCAAAAACAGCGGCCGAACCCGCCCCCGCCCCCGCGGAAACGCCCACAGAACCCGTCCCCGCGGAAACCCCGGCGGAACCGGCGGCGGATGCCCCGGCCACCGAACCCGCGGCGGAGTAAAATACTATTTGCCCCTCCCGCGCAGGCGGGAGTGGGTCTTTGAACCATCAGAATTACAAACAGATATGAAATCTGCGAGAGTATAACGGAATTATGTAGGGGCAAATAATTATTTGCCCCTACAATTTTATGACCCTATTCCGGCCTTCCCCACCCGCCACAATCAAAAAAAGATTGTGGCGGGGCCCGGGTCGCCGGAATGACAAAAAATTTGACTTTCCCCCGTTTCGGGGGTATTTTTATGTTCAGAGGAATGCGCAACATAAAAAGGTAACACTATGGCTCTTAAAAACAAAATTTTTCAGACATTGGCCGGGCGGGATGATCCAGATAAGCTGAACCGTCTTTATTTTCTGGGGGCGGAATATGTCGCCGATCATCCGTGTTTGCTGAAAATGTATATGAGACTGGTAAAAAAATACGGCAATGATGGAAAATGATAAAATTTTGGTCGGAAAAATCGTCGGGGCCCAGGGCCTGCATGGCGAGGTCCGCGTGCAGACCTATACCGCCCATCCGGATGATTTTAAAGAGCTGAATATTATTGTAGGGGCAAATAATTATTCCACCCACAAAAATCTGCGATTTTTGCGGGGCCCGGATTTGCCCCTACAAAATCCGAAATTGAAATTCATCCGCGCGCTGCCGCACTCCGCGATTATTATCGCAAAGATTAACGGCGTTGACGACCGCAACGCGGCCGAGGCCCTGCGCGACACGCCGCTATTCACCGAACGCGCCGCCCTGCCCGCGTTGGCCACCGGCGAGTATTACCAGGCGGATTTGGTTGGGATGAGGCTGTCATCCCGCAGAGCGGCGTTAGCCGCGAGTGCGGGATCTGGTGGATTTGGGAGAGATACAAATAACAGTCATTCAAGCGACAAGATCCCGCACTCGGACGCTGCGCGTCCTCTGCGGGATGACATTACCATCGTCGCCGTTCATAACTATGGCGCGGGGGATATTTTGGAACTCAGCAATGGCGAGATGGTTTCGTTCGCCGGCGCATCCGTGGATTTGGGAAAGAGAGAGGTAACCCTGAAAGAATAAAATGATAAAAACGCCCCAGAAAATTTTATCCGCAAATAAAACCGACAACGTTTGGGAAATCGCGACAGAAGGCGGCGACGTATTAAAATTATATCCGTATCAGTTTTTAAAAAAAGATGTTGTTATCCGCGCGGGGTATTTCATCGTATCATGCACTTATAATTGCAAACAATACGGAAACTGGTGCAAATCCAGAAATCTAATCGGCCGCGACGATATACCGGGCATACGGCAAGGCAAACATTTTCCGTTTAATCCGATTGTTCTCTGCAAACAGCAGTTTTATGAAATTCTTAAAAAGGTTCGGTAATGATGCGTCTGCGCCCGCGAGCAAGTTCTTGCAAACCAAAATTATTCATGTAAGATAATCCCCCAAGGCATAGAGAGAGTGGCGACAAAAAAGGAAAGCGAATGACAGATTTTACAGATAAAATTACAAAGGTCAAAACCAGATGGCGGACAAACAGGGTTGGTTATAAATATAAAGAATACCATGCGGCGGAATATCTGTTTGTATTGAAATGTTCCGGACAATTGAATGTCCCGGCATACCGGGTCGTTCCTTTGACACGGCCGGCAAAGGGAAAGCTTCTCAAAAGCTGCTCCCGCGAGCTATGCAACAATCACAGCGAATATTGCCTTTATGAACACGGCGGCTGGTGCGAGAACGGTAAAAAATACCTTATTATGAACAGCCCGGGAATCCGTCGCTAATGCACTTTAACATACTGACGATTTTTCCAGAAATGTTTCCCGGCACGTTGGGCGGCGGCGTCGTCGGACGCGCGCTGGAGCGCGGGATTTGGTCGTATGACACGATAAATATGCGCGACTTTGCAATCAATAATTACGGCAGCGTGGATGACGAGCAATTCGGCGGCGGCGCGGGAATGGTGATGCGCGCCGACGTCATCGCGGCGGCGCTGGATTCTGTCCCGGCCGATAAGCGCGGTAAAATCATATATTTTTCCCCCCGCGGAAAGCCCCTGAATCAGAAAATGGTGCGCGAGTTTGTTAATTGCCCCCTCCAAGGGAGGGGGCAATTCACCCTGCTCTGCGGACGCTATGAAGGCATTGACCAGCGCGTGATAGACGAATACGGCATGACAGAGCTTTCCATCGGCGACTATATCTTGTCGGGGGGAGAGGTTGCGGCGCAAGTTTTTATTGACAGTTGCGTCCGGCTGTGTGATAATGTCGTTCACGGCGGGCCAGAGTCCGTCGGCAATGAAAGCTTTGAAATCGGGGGGTTGGAATGGCCGTTATACACCCGCCCGTCAGTATGGCGCGGACGATCTGTCCCAGAAGTCCTGCTGTCCGGCCACCACGGCAATATAGAAAGGTGGCGGAAATCCCAATCGGACGAAATAACAAAAGAACGTCGTCCGGACCTTAAAAAAGAAGACAAGAAATGAATATTATCAACAAGATAGAAAAAGAACAGATTGCCAAGCTGGCCGCCGGAAAAAAAGTTCCGGAATTCAAATCGGGCGACACGGTAAAAGTGTATGTAAAGATCAAGGACGGCGACAAGTTCCGCACCCAGATTTTTGAGGGCGTTGTCATAGAGCGGTCGGGCAGCGGCGCAAACGCGGCCTTTACCGTGCGCAAGGATTCATACGGCGTCGGCGTGGAACGCAAATTCCCGCTGTATTCCCCGGCTATTGAGAAGATAGAAAAAGTCCGCATCGGCCGCGTCCGCCGCGCGCGTCTGTTTTACCTGCGCGAACGTTCCGGCAAAAGGGCCCGCATTGTGGAAGACCTGAACGCCACCGCCGCGGAAAAAGCGGCCAAAGCGGAATAAAATTCCGACTACCCCGAAAACCTAAGGTCGTGCGATACAAGCACTCCCAGGTTTTCTCCCCTTCGGAGAAGGGGAACTTGCGCTCACTTGTTTAAAATTTGAACGCGCTGAATTGCCCTTCTCAAAAGGGCCGAAAATCTTGGCGGCACTGTCTTTGTGCGCCTTAGATTTTCGGGGTAGTCAGGTTTGTTAAGATATGAAAAAAATATTTTTGCTTTTTTCAATGCTTGTTTTGTTTGCCGCGCCCGGCGCGAATGCCGCCGACTATATTGACCGGGGCACCGCCGTCATCCGCATAATGAACAAGGCCGCGGGCAAGACCCAAATCGCGCGCATTGCGGTCGGCAAGAACGCCGGATTTGAAAAGCTGAGCGTCCTCGTCCGGGCGTGCCGGGAAACCCCGCCGTATGAGATGAAGGATTATTTCATGTTTGTTGAAATAGGCAGAAAGAACCCCGAAACGCCGCTGATATTCAGCGGCTGGATGAGTGCGAATGATCCGGGCGACAATCCTTTGCAGGATGCGGACTATGACCTGTGGCTGGTCAAGTGTGAGTAATTGTATGGGCGGATACCGGGCCCCGACAAAATCTGCGATTTTGTTGGGTGGTTATTATCCGCCCCCTATGAAAATATAAATTGGGAAAGCGCCATGAATTATATAAAAAAACATTTGGTGTTCGCAATCGGTCTGGCGGTTCTGATTCTGGTCGCGCTGGTGTTTTTCGCGACTATGAAGGCCGAGAATTTGGAAGACGGCGACATGCGCAACTGGACGGGCGCGTCGGAATCGCGTCGCATCGCCGCGGTCAAGATTCTGACGGGGGGCGAAGAAAACACGGACATCATGGTCGCGTGCCTGAACAAGATCTCTTCTCTCCCCGATTCCGGCAAGACCAAGGTTAAAGACGCCGCGTCGTTGTGCCTGACGGGAATCCTGCTGAAAGATAGTTTGTAATAATTTTGGCAAGGCGTTTTTGCGTGTTGTTGGGATTGTAGTTTACAGAGGAGAAACAAGGAGTAAATTATGGGGGATATTGAATTTGAAAAAGCTCTTAACAGGTTGGGCGATGATGCCGTGCTGAGCGTTGCGTTGAGAATGATAGATGTTTTTAGTAAGTTTTACCATACACAGGCCAAAGAGATACAGGCCCTTTATTTGGAAAATAACAATAAAATCTGCGATATGATATTTAACAAGCATCAAATAATCGCCAATGCGAAGAGAGAGTTCATGGTTCATGTTGATCGCGCAATAACGAGAAAACATCTTTTAACCAATAAACAAATAAAAATGATTATTAAAAATCTGAATAGCATTGGATCTGTGCATAAAGTGGATTTGTTTCCGATAAGATTGGGTTGCAGTTTGTGGGCCAAGGCGCGTTAGCATTATGGATAAAAAAATAATCTGTCTTGGCATTGAATCCAGCTGCGACGAAACATCCGCCGCGGTGGTTGATTCCGAACGCAATATTCTTTCGCATGTAATATATTCCCAAATTCCTGAACATCAGAAATACGGCGGCGTGGTGCCGGAATTGGCCGCGCGCGCGCATATATTGGTCTTGGACGATGTGATCCGCCGCGCCCTTGCCGACGCGGGCGCGGGCATATCCGACCTGGACGTTATCGCCGCGACCGCGGGCCCGGGACTTATCGGCGGGGTTTTGGTAGGATGGATGGGCGCGGTCGGCATCGCGCAGTCAACCGGCAAACCGCTGGTCGCCGTCAATCATCTAGAGGGCCACGCCCTGGTCCCGCGGCTGAAAAACGGCGGGACGGATGCCGCGGTGGAATTTCCGTATCTGCTTTTGCTGGCGTCCGGCGGGCATACGCAGATTCTCCTTGTAAACGGCGTCGGGAAATACGAAATGATCGGACAAACGCTGGACGACAGCGCGGGCGAAGCGTTTGACAAGGTCGCCAAAATGCTGGGCCTGGGCTATCCGGGCGGGCCGGTTGTGGAAAAGCGCGCGGCCGGCGGCGACGCCGCACGGTTCGGGTTCCCGCGCCCGCTCTGCGACAAACCCGGATGCGATTTTTCGTTCAGCGGAATAAAAACCGCCGCGCGGACATTATTGGAAAAAGAAAAAGCGACCAATGACCAACGACCAATGACCAACGACTTTGTAAATGACTTTTGCGCGTCGTTCCAGGCGGCGGTTGTGGATTGCATTCTTAACCGGGTTGGCAACGCCATGCGCGACCCGCGGGTAATCGCCGCCGCGCCGCGCATGATTGTGGTGGCCGGCGGCGTGGCCAAGAACGCGGCAATTCGCGGCGGCATAGAACGGCTGGCCGCGGAACACGGCATGGAATACGGCGCGCCGCCATTGAACCTTTGCACCGATAACGGCGCGATGATCGCCTGGGCCGGAATTGAAAATTACCTGGCCGGCCGCGTTGTCGCGGGGCCCGTCGCCCCTCGCCCCCGCTGGCCGTTGACGGAATTATAATAATTTGATATAGTATTTATATGGCTTTCTCTGCAGAATCTTATGATAAGGCGACCGAGAAAATGCGCATAAAAGCGCGCTTTCTACAATTGCATATTAATTTTATTACACCATATAGTATTGAAAACACTGTTTGGTGGCTACGCCAGTATTTCAAGAAAGTTTCGTTGGCGGAAGATAAAATTGAAAAAGAAAAGAATCCGAAATATGCGCGGCAAGTTTCTTATTCCCAGCATAGCTGTTGTGTCGCCACATATATTCTTTATCACATGTTCGGCCGAGATAGCTTGTGGGTGCCGTATATGTTGGAAAACAGTCCATATTTTACCGGCCCACATTACTATTTGAGATTTGCCCCGACGGGCGAGTGGTTTGACATCACTGCAGACCAGTTTGATGAATTTCCCCAATCAGAATACAACCGCGGAAGGCAAGCCCTTGAATTTGTAAGCAAGGCATATAAACCTGCCCTTGCAATATCTAGTCAGTTAGGCGTGAATTTAAGAGACGGAATTGACTTGTAAAATGTTTTATGTCGGTATTATAATGATCAGGTAATGACGATTCCAAAACCCGAACCTTTTGTAAAACCCGATATGATTTTTTCCGTGTCCGACGCGGCCGCGCTGTTAAAGGGCGTGATTGAAACTGCGTTTCCCGTGATAAAGATTCGGGGCGAGCTGTCACAAATCACGCGCGCCACGTCTGGGCATATCTATATGACCATCAAGGATGCGGGCGCGGCGATTTCTGTGATAATATGGCGCGGAACGCCGGTGAATTTCCAGCTGGCCGACGGGCTGGAAGTCATAATAACCGGCCGGTTCACGACATACCCCGCGCGTTCCAACTATCAAATCATCGCGGCTGAAATAGAAATGGCGGGCGCGGGCGCGATACTGAAGATGCTGGAAGAGCGCAAGAAAAAACTGGCGGCAGAGGGTTTGTTTGATGCGGCGCGCAAGAAACCCCTGCCCCGATTCCCGTCCGTAATCGGCGTTGTGACATCGCCCACGGGCGCGGCGTTCCAGGATATAATAAATCGTCTGAAAGAACGTTTTCCAGTGACAGTCTTGTTGTATCCCGCGCAAGTCCAGGGCGTGTCTGCCGCGACAGAGGTTGCGGCGGGAATAAAATTCTTTAACGACTTGCCGAAATTTGATACGTCCGTTACCGCGGGTCTACCCCTGCCCTTGCGGCAGGGGTCGCCGGTGCTTTCTTGCGCGGCGGGGGATGGGTTTAATGAATCAAATAAGCAAAATGATTTAAGCGATACTTTAATTAACCCACCCCCCGGCCCGCAAAACCGTGAGCCGCCCCCCGCCGCAAGGGCGGGGGTAAGGCCCGATGTCATCATTGTCGCGCGCGGCGGCGGATCGTTGGAAGATTTATTGCCGTTTTCTGAAGAGGTTGTGGTTCGGGCGGTGGCGGCATCCGAAATCCCCGTGGTGTCCGGCGTCGGGCATGAACCGGATTGGATGCTGATAGATTTTGCGGCGGATTTCCGCGCGCCGACGCCGACCGGCGCGGCCGAGGCGGTCGTGCCCACAAAAATCAGCGTTCTGACCGAGACCGAGAATTTGTCGCACCGGCTGTCGTCCGCATATGTTTCGCGGTTAAAGAATTTGCGCGCCGCGGTTGTCGGCCTGAGTGTCAAATCGCCGAAACAAATGATTATGGAACGCGCGCAGCGGTTGGATGACCTGGGCCGCACCATGAATATTATTTTTCAGAATAAAATTACCGCCGCGCGAACCACGATGATGCATGCGGACCGCCTGCCCGTCCTGTTGATCAACCGCCTGGCCGCGGCGCGGCAAATCGTAACGCACGCGGGGCAGATGTTGTCATCGCTGTCTTATAAAAACGTTTTGGCCCGCGGGTATGCGATCGTCCGCCACAATACCAAAATCATTTCCCGCGCCGCCGACTTTGCCCAACCCGCCGAAATAGAATTCGCAGATGGAATAGTAAAGGTATAACCATGAAAGAAAATGTGTATTACGCAGTTGCAAAACGTGGATTGAAATAAATCAAGTGTTTTTCAATAATGTTTTCGCGGTGGCGACGGCTTCCGGCGTGATTTTTTCGCCGCTGATGATGCGGGCGATTTCGGACAGCCGCGCGTCGCCGGCAAGTTTGCACACATCCGTGGTTGTCGTTTTTCCATCGCTTGATTTTTTAATCAGATAATGCGTATCGCCGAATCCCGCGACCTGGGCGGAATGCGTGACCACGATGACTTGTTGTAGTGGCGCAGTTTGGCTCCGTCGCGTCTCCCCCCTCATGCCCACCCCACGCGACACAACCAGTCGCGCGGGGGCCCCGGTGGGGGGGAGTGGCTCGGCGCCGCTTGTGGCGACGGCCGAGGGGGGGCTACTTCCGATTAAATTATTGCTTGATGTGTTTATTTTATTTGAAGAAGCCCCCCACACCGCGGCGATACCAGCCGCGGAGCTCCCCCCAAGAGGGGTGGCACGCGCCGGAGCGTCGGATGCGACGGAGCCCGCCAAACGCGCCAATCGTTGCCCCACCGCGGATGCGGTCGCACCGCTTATCCCCGTATCAACCTCGTCAAACACAAATGTCTTGGCGGCGTTGCCATGCGATAGAACGACGCGGAGCGCCAGCATCAACCGCGCCAATTCGCCCCCGCTGGCGATTTTATTCAGCGGCGCAAACGGGGTTCCCGGGTTGGTTTTAATCATAAAAGTGATAGCGTCGGCGCCGGCGGCGGTGGGGGCGCCCGTTTCAATCGCAACATCAAAATCCGCGGATTTGAGTTTCAGATCGGGCAGCTCCGCCAATATTTCCGCGCGCAGATTCTTCGCCGCGTCAACACGCGCGGCATGCAGGCATCCTGCGGCCGCGTCATATGCGGCCCGCGCCGTCACCGCGGCGGCGGTCGCGCGCTTTAATTCCGCGTCGCTGTTGTCCAGCGCGGCCAACTGTTCCGCCATCTCGGCCAGTTTGTTGGGCAATTCATCCGGCGCGACGCGGTGTTTCCGCGCCGCGGCGCGGAGAGCAAACAGTCGTTCTTCGGATGATTCCAGCGCGGCCATATCCACGGCATCGCGCGGGGCGATTTGCTCTGCGACCTCTGCCACCGCCGCGCCCAGTTCGTAAAGTTTATCAATCTGCGCTGCATAGGGATTCGGGTCGGTTTTTATGCGCCCCAGAATATGCGCGGCGTTAAACAGAGATTCGCCAATGTCGCGCCCCCCACAACGCCCGGCTACGGGGGGCACGCCGCCCATCATTGCGGCATGCGCTTCTTTTAATATCGCCCCGTTTTTTTCCATATCCATCAGCATCGCGCGCTGTGCGGCCAGCATAGCCTCTTCGCCGACAACGGGGCGCAGCGATTCCAGCTCTTTCACATTGTGTTCCAGAAATTCTCGCTCCGCCGCGCTGCGCGCCAGCAAATCTTGCAAATCGTGCAACTTCTTGTCCGCCGCCCGCCATTCGTGGTATGTGTTGCGAACGGCGGATAATAATTCAATATATTTTTGTCCCCCCACCGTCGCACGAGAAAGTGCCGCCGACTCCCCCCAAGGGGGGAGTAATTTATCGCTCACTGGTTGCGAAGTGAATACGTGCTCAACAACTCCCCCCTTGGGGGGAGTCGGCGCGCGATTTTGCGGACCGGTGGGGGGACAAGAACTAGCAAACTCATCCAATGCCGCGACGTGTGTTGCCGGATCCAGCAGAGAATGGCTTTCAAACTGGCCGTGGATTTCCACGCACTCGTCCCCCACTTGCTTTAATGTCTTGATTCCGACGGGCACATCGTTGATCCAGGCGCGCGATTTGCCGTCCGCCGACAATGTCCGCCGCAGAATTAACATCCCGTCCGGCGCATCAATATCAAGTTCGGAAAGAATATCATAAAGCGCGGAGCGCTCACCCTTGCCCTTGCGGCAGGGGTCGGCCGCGTAGCGGACGGGGGATGGGTTCATTAAACTATCACCCGAATCAATTTGATTATTTAACCCACACTCCGCCCCGCAACCTCGCGAGCCGACCCCCGCCGCAAGGGCGGGGATAAAAAATTCGGCAATAACCGATGCGCTCTCGCATCCGTGCCGGATCAGTCCCACGTCCGACCGCGCGCCGAGTGCGAGCGCGAGAGCGTCCAACAGGATGGATTTCCCCGCCCCCGTTTCGCCCGTCAGCACGTTCAATCCCCGGCCGAACTCCAGATCCAGCCGGTCAATCAGAACAATACCCGAAATACTCAGACGCGTTAGCATATGATTATTATAGGATAAAATTTCTTTGCAATTCAATTGAAAATTGCGGATTTAGTGCTATTATTTCCGCAAATGAGAAAGCTGTTTTTCCCTTCCCTGGTCCTGATTGCGCTTACCGCCGTTCCCGTGGCGGTACATGCTCAAGATACGCCCGCCGCGCATGACGCCGCGACTGTGCGTTCGTTTTGGGGCGAGCATGCCGGCGGCATCACCGACAAAATCGCCCCGGCAAACAAAGATGCAAAAGATTTATATCTGACGCTGGATGCGTGCGGCGGGCATGGCGGTGACGGATACGATAGCGATATCATCATCTTTCTGCGCGCGAACAATATTCCGGCGACATTGTTCATAAACGCGCGGTGGGCCGACGCGAATCCGGAAACTTTCGCGGAATTGGCCGCCGACCCGCTGTTTAAAATTGAAAACCACGGGACCAAGCATCGGGCCGCATCCGTCAGCGGCAAGTATGCGCACGGTATCCGCGGCACAAAGTCCGCGCAAGAGCTGGCGAGCGAGATCGGCGACAACGCGGACAAGATAGAAAAACTGACCGGGCGGCGTCCGACATGGTATCGTTCCGGCGCGGCATACTATGACGCCGAATCAATTAAAATTATTACGGAAAAGTTAAAGATAAAAATCGCCGGCTTTGCAAAGAGCCTGGATGCCGGCGCGACCCTGCCCGCGCACGATGTTTACCGGATAGCCATGACGGCAAAGCCCGGCGATATCTTGCTGGCGCATATGAACCAGCCCACCAGCCCCAGTGGAATCGGCCTGCAGCTCGCGCTGGCCGAATTGATAAAGCGCGGCTATACCTTCCGCCAGCTGCCGGATTGACACAATTATTAAATAACCGTGTCAAAAAAAATTTGCATTTTTCTGATTTTGTTATAAAGTTATACGTGAATCCATAGGGATATGGCTTCGGGGGTGTTAGAACCCTCACTAGTTGCGGCGTGAAAACGTCGTTATTCTTGACGCGCGTTTTTACGCCGTTATCTCCGACAGCAAAGGGTCGGGGAGCCGTTGGCTATAAAACAGGGTCGTGTCTCGGCGCCGCTTGCGGCGACGGATCGCCCAAAGGCCGCGGAGTCATTCCAACTAGTGTGATTTCTAAACTTCCCGACCGCCATTCTATGGCGGTTTAATTTTGGGTTTGCGAGAGAGGGCAACTAAAAGGGAATGTTATGAAAATAAACTCTGAACAGATGGCCTTGCTTAAAAAGGCGATCGGCTCTTGGAATCGCGAGAATAACTGCATTTTGGCTCTGATCACCGATGAATTCTTAAAAAAAGACTTTGATACTCTTGTCGAGCTGATTGCTGAAAATAAATCCGACGAACTATTAAGTTTGCTTATTCCGTACGCGGGCGAAGAAACAAAAAGCTTTTGGCAAGATAACAAGTGGATAGAATTATCTAAAACAGATGACTTTATAAAATCATATAGGGAAACCCCATTGAAAGACGATTCCGTCATGTGGACCGTGAGAGCCGAAGGCGGCGAGACATTATTCCATACACTGAAAAACGATGGCTTCAAATTGGAGATTCTGGCTAAAATAAGCGACGAGAATAAATTGTTCGGTGTATTGAATGTTCCAAGCTATAACGCCTCCCCGATTTTGCATAGCTTTAACAACCCGAATTCTTATTTCAAATTGTTTGAAAGAATAAAAAATCAAGAGCATCTAGAGGATTTAATTTGCCGCGGTCGCGCCGCATTCTATAACACGATTAATTTGTTTATGAATCATGAGAGTTTAATTTTTGG
>Ga0209629_10000167_pt1 | contig 32002 bp, 29 predicted proteins | sample TergutCu122P5_FD_187286 | JGI IMG/M metagenome (GOLD analysis project Ga0209629, IMG submission 187286) | Cubitermes ugandensis P5 segment gut microbial communities from Kakamega Forest, Kenya - Cu122 P5 (SPAdes) (version 2) | ecosystem: Host-associated > Arthropoda: Insects > Digestive system...
GGGGTTGGGGTGGCCGTCGAGCTCTTCGTCGGCACCTGGCTGATGGCCGTGACGACATCCAGGCCCTCATAGACCTGGCCGAAGACGTCGTAATTGAAATCCAGCTGGATCGCCCCGCCGACTTCGATATACTTGTCCAATATGGCCTTGGGGTACTGTGAGCCGAAGGTCACCGTGTTGCCGCTCGCGTCCTTGGCGTCCTTGCCGCTTTGATCCTGCATCGGCTGATCCAGCATGGAATCCTCAACCTGCTGAACCTGGGAGAGCGTGTTGTCGTCGAGCCTGTTATTGGATACTATGAAGAACTGGCTGCCGTTGGAGCTCGGGTCGCTCGAGCGCGCCATACTGACCGCGCCGAAGATGTGGTGCAGGTTTGGCGTGACCTCCGTCATGAAGCCCGCGGAGCCCCAGATGCTCTCGCCGCCGGTTCCGTCGCCCTTAGGGTCTCCGCCCTGGATCATGAAGTCCTTTATTACGCGGTGAAAAATTAGCCCGTTGTAATAGCCCTGCTTGGCGAGGGTTTGAAAGTTCTCGACCGCTTTGGGCGCGTACTGCGGGAAGAACCGCATTTTAATGACGCCCATGCTCGTCGTGATGACTGCGATATCCTCTCCGTTCACCATCGGGGAGAGCTGCGGCAGATCGATGTTCACCGGGGCCTTGACGGTGTCGGAGGACGGAGCGGGCGAGGCGGGGGCCGTGGGCGGCGGCGTTTCGGGCGGCGCGGTGGCCGGCGCGGGCGGCACGGCGCCAGAGCAGGCGGCGAGCGCCGCGGCGAGCGCGGCGGAAACCAGTATTGCCGGAAATCTTTTCATGACATTGTCCTTTCAGATTAAATTATAATAAAAAATCATGTGAACTGGGTTTTGATCCGCGGGAACATCAGCACGCCGATTGTCGTGGGGCCGGAATGCGCGCCGATTGTGGCCCCGGCCTGCAATACCGGCGAGACGGCCTCCTCGCCCGCCTCCCTGACGAGCAGCTCGCGCATCGCCTGGGCGTCCTCCGGGCAGTCCGTATGGATCGGGCCGATGTAAAAATCCCTGTAGCGGCCCTCCATATAGTCGAGCGATATCCTGACGATCTGCTCTATGGCGCGCTTGCGGCTCCTCACCTTGGCGACGGGTATGACGTCCCCGTTTTTGAGCAGCCCGACGGGTTTTATGTTGAGGAGCGTGCCGACCAGGCTCGACAGGCCGCCGATGCGCCCGCCCCTCTGGAGATACTCCAGCGAATCCATCGTGAAATACGCGCGCGAACGGCTTATCTGCCGTCTGATGAGGTCTATGACCTTCAGGCTGGAGAGCCCCTCCGCGCTCAGGCGCTTGGCCTCCATCATCATGTATATCAGCCCGTATGACACGCTGTCGGTGTCAAGCACCAGTATCTTCCGCTCGCGGTACCGCTCCAACAGGATGTTGGCGGCGTTGACCGCGCTCTGATATGAGCCGGACAGTTTGGCGCTGAGGCAGAAGCACATTATGTCCAGCTTGTTCTCGAGATACGGCAGAAACGCGGAGAGATAATCGTCCACGGAGGGCTGCGACGTCTTGGGCATTACGCGCTCCCGTATCGCCTTGTAAAACGTCTTTAAGGGAAGCTCCACGTTCTCCTTCAGATAATCGCGCCCGTTTATGGACAGATACAGCGGGACGATATCCACGCCCATATCCTTGGCCTGATCGGCGGACAGATCGCACGTGCTGTCCGATATTATCTTGAAATCCTGCAAAGGTAAGACCTCCTTTCTATATTTATTATGTGAGTTCGATTGCTCGCTTACATTACAACCGGCTAAAGCCGGAAGACTTGGTTCCGCCTGAAAGGCGGACTAAATGGCTGACCGCGCCCGCAAATCTGCAATTACAGGACGCTTTTAATTCAGCGGGCGGACAGGGTCGTCCGCCCCTACGGAATACAAAAGCTCGGCTTGGCTGAATTACGCCAAAGAAAATTTGTCGAACTCGCGTTATTATAAATGTTCACTGAGCCCGGCTGTACTGCGCGCCGTCCTCCGCGTCCCGCCGTGGGCCGGCCTGCGCGGCCAGGCGTATGGCCTCGGTCTCCTCGGCGGAGAGTCTGCGCTTGCTTTCCATGCGGTTGATCCTTTTTAAATACACGTTGGAGCCGTCCCGCGTCACCAGATTGGAGATGACGACGCCGCTGCCGGTCTCGTCCAGCAGGGCCAGGGAAAAGCTGAAATCGCCCCCCATGTTTTCAAAGGGGTTATAGCGGACGACGCCGATATTCCGCAGGCAGTGGCTCATTTTTTCATTAAGCGCGCCGATTTCCAGTTGCGTCTGGTCGTTCCTGTCGCTGACGCGCCTGACGTAATCCAGGTAATCCAACAGCATCTGCTCAAGGTTTTCATTCCCCGGGGCGCGCTTTATGGCCCTGGCGGTCCTGACCCCAAAAAAGCGCGATATGCGGCGGTGCATCAGCCTGTTGCTGATCAGCAGGCAGACCGCTACGATTATCAGCACGACGTTCACCGACAACAGTATGGCCGCCGACAACGCCTGCGGGTTATTTAAGATATCCTGTAAAATGATTTATCCCTCCGAGCTGGAAGCTGGAAAAAAGAAGAGGCCAGAGGCTGGAAAACCCCGTATCCCATTTTATGCGGGGAACGGCCTTGACCGCCGCGCCTGAGGATAACGATGGCGCTATACGGCCGTTTGTACATATATGGCGTCGCCCCGGCTTTTAACTTTTTCTGGCCTCCGATTTTTCTGGCCGCCGGCCTTTAGTTGCCCTGCCTCGCGCTTTTGAGCATGCTCAGGATCCTGTCCAGCTCGTCGTTTGAATAGTATTCTATCTCGATCCTGCCCTTGCTGTCCTTATCCCGTATCCTCACCTGTGTGCCGAAGAGGTATTTCAGATCCCGCTCCAGCCTTTCGAGAACGGCTTTATTAGGGTTTTGGGGCGCGGTGCCGTTTAAGCCCCGCCCGTCCTTGCGCTCATCGGCCTTTTCCGCCGCCGCGAGGGCTTGTCTCACCGCGGCCTCAAGCTCCCGCACGCTGTAGCCCTCCTCGATGCAGCGCTCCGCCAGCTCGAGGCAGAGGTTTTCATCCTTTACGGCGCAGAGCGCGCGCCCGTGCCCCGATGTGAGCGTGCCGGCGGATATGAGCTCCCGCACGCGCTCGGGCAGGTTCAGGAGGGCGATAGTATAGGTGATGCTGTTGCGGCTCTTGCCGAGTTTTTCGGCGATGGCCTCGTGCGTCAGGAAAAACTCTTCCTGGAGGCGTCTGAACGACAGCGCCTGCTCTATCGGGTTTAAATTCTGCCGCTGTATATTCTCAACGATGGCCACCTGCAGCGCCTGAACCTCGCTCATGTCCCGGACGATGACGGGAACGGTCTTGAGCCGCGCCAGGCGGGCGGCGCGCCAGCGGCGTTCGCCCACGATGATGGAGTAATAATCCCCCTCGTCCTTGACGACCAGCGGCTGTATCACCCCGTGTTCCCGCAGGGAGGCCGCCAGCTCTTCGAGGGATTCCTCGTCGATATGCTTGCGCGGTTGATCCCTGTTGGGCTCTATGCGGTTTATATCGACCTCTGTCACGCCCCGCGCGTCCTGCGCCCCCCCGGGGAGGCTGATCTGCGCCGCGTCAGGTTCCGCCGGCGGCGGCAGCAGAGCGCCAAGGCCCTTGCCGAGCCCCTTTTTTATCTGCGGCATATCAACCCTCCTCGGCCGATGGATCAATGTCGGCGGTATCATGGATTTTCCGGCGCGCGCGGGCAGTGCGCTCATTGCGCCGATGATGTTTATTATGTCCTATATGTCATATATCATATATTAATCAAGCTCCGCCCCTGTGGGGGAACACGGTTTACGGCGTCGCGCAAATTTAGCTGTAGGGACGGGTCTTGATCCGTCCGCCTCGCGCCGGTTCCGTTTACGGTAAGCTTTCCCACTTCGCCGTCTTAAGGGAAGGCGGCGGGAGCGGAGCCCCATATGCACTAATTTAATTTTAACTAACCCGTCATTGTGAGGAGCGAAGCGACGAAGCAATCCATAAAAACCTTGGTTTCATCATGTTTCTGGATTGCTTCGCTTCGCTCGCAATGACAGTAAAAGGCTAAAGCTAGTGCATATGGAGCAGAGCCCCCGCCCTACATAAATATTTTAGCCGCTTTCCATGCTGCGCGTCATTGCGAGGGCAATGATCGGCCCGTCCTCATACGCGTATACGCCCGAAGCAATCCAGCCACGCGTAACCTGCGCATACCGGATTATTGTAGGGCGGGGGCTCTGCTCCCGCCGCCTCGCCGCTTGCAGGCGGAACGGTCAAGACCGTTCCCTACAGCCGTGCGGGATTAAACCTATGCGCCTAAAAGTGTGGCGCGGACCGTGCGCCCACCGTGTCGATGATGTTTATTATGTCCTATATGTCATATATCATATATTAACCAAGCTCTGCCGGAAAACACGGTTTTTAGCGTCGCGCAAATTTGCCGCAGTACCCGCTTCCCATGCTGCGTCATTGCGAGGGCAATGATCGGCCCGTCATCATATGCGTATACGCCCGAAGCAATCCAGCCACGTGTGTGGATACACTTAATAAACCATAGATAGTCATATTTATTATCAATAAACCTGCGCATACCGGATTATTGCAGGGCGGGGGCTCTGCTCCCGCCGCCTCGCCGCTTGCAGGCGGAACGGTCAAGACCGTTCCCTACAAAAACGGGTTGCAGGATTTTCTCCGGCCTCGGGGCTCAATCGTCCCGGCTATAGTCCAGGACGGCCTCCGCCAGCAGCTTATAGCTCTCCGCGCCCTTTGAGCGCTCGTCGTAAAGGCAGATGGGCAGGCCGTGGCTGGGGGCCTCGGAGAGGCGCACGTTGCGCGGGATTATGGCCATGTATATGTGCTTGGGCAGGTGCTTCTTGACCTCCTCGACGACCTGGAGGCTCAGATTGGTGCGGGAATCGTACATGGTGAACACCACGCCCTCCATCCTTATGGCGGGGTTGAGCTTGTTCCTGACCAGCTCAATGGTGTGGATAAGCTGGCTCAGCCCCTCCATGGCGTAATACTCGCATTGGATGGGGACGAGCACGGTGTCCGCGCCGACGAGGGCGTTGACCGTAAGCAGGTTCAGGGAGGGGGGGCAGTCTATGAGCACGTAATCGTACAGGTTACGGCATTTTGACAGCATGTCCTTCAGGCGGTATTCCCGCCGCGGCATGGAGATCATCTCGATCTCCGCGCCGGCGAGGTCAATGTTTGAGGGCATGAGCAGGAGGCCGGGTATCATGGTTTCGATGAGCGCCTGCTCGATATAGCATTCGTCCAGCAGGACGTTGTATATCGTGCGCTTGCGCGCGCCCTTGTCCACGCCGAGGCCGCTGGTAGTATTGCCCTGCGGGTCACAATCTATGCAGAGCACGCGCTTTCCGAGCTGCGCCAGAGCGGCGGACAGGTTGACGTTCGTCGTGGTTTTGCCGACTCCGCCTTTCTGGTTGGCGATCGCGATAACTCTGCTCATCGATAGAACACATCCAAATCTCCTAGATCAATCCAGCGCGATGGGGTCGCTCATGCGCCCCCTGCGCGCGATATACAGGCCAAAATCCGCGTTGGGCACGATACCGTTGGCCAGCAGCACGCGGCTGACGGTTTCCAGCGCGGTCATGGGCGTGTTGTTTTCCGCGCTCAGATGCCCGAGGAACACGTGTTTCAGCCTTGCGCCCGCCACGCGCGCCAGGAGCTGCCCCGCGTCCGCGTTGGAGAGGTGCCCGTAATCGCCCAGCACGCGCTCCTTCAGCTCCGGCGGGTACCGGCCGGATTTGAGCATGCGCACGTCGTGATTGCTCTCCAGGAGCAGGATGTCCGCGCCGTTTAAGTTCTTTACGACGTCGTCGGGCGCGTGGCCCAGATCCGTCGCCACGGCGGCCTTCAAACCCTGGGATTCAAAGGTATAGCCCAGCGTCTCAGCGGCGTCGTGCGGCACGTTAAACGGCCTGACGGCGATGTCCTTGACGGCGACGGGTGAGCCGGCCACAAGTACACGCCTGTTTTCCGGGGCGATGCCGCCGACGTTTGAAACCCGGTCTATGTAACCCCAGACGCGCCTTGTGGCGAATACCGGGAGATTGAACCTGCGGGAGAGGACGCCCACGCCGGCGAGGTGATCCGCGTGTTCGTGCGTGACGAAGATGGCGTCCAGCAGATTGCCGTTGATATTGAGGGCGGAGAGGGCCTTTTCCGCGTTTCTGCCGCTGATGCCGGCGTCCAGCAGCAGATGCGCGCGCTGCGTGCCCACGTACAGGCAGTTGCCGTTTGACCCGCTGGCGATGGGGCAGAATCTCATTCGCATTGTCAGTATCCTCTCCGGAAGCCCAAAAACCTAGCCCTCAACGCGCGCGATGTCCGCTCCGAGGGCGGTCAGCTTCTGTTCTATGCATTCATAGCCCCTGTCGATGTATTTGATTTCGTCGATGACTGTCTGGCCCTTGGCCGCGAGGCCCGCTATGACCAGCGCGACGCCCGCCCTAAGGTCCGTGGCCGCGACTTGCGCGCCGGTTAATTCCCGCTTGCCCCTGATGACGGCGACACGCCCCTTGACGGTGATATCCGCGCCGAATTTCCTTATCTCATCGATGTATTGAAAACGGTTCTCCCAGATGTCCTCGGTCATTATGCTGTCGCCGGAGGCGATCGACAGAAGCACCGTGGTCTGGGGCTGCAGATCCGTCGGGAAACCGGGGTATGTGGTGGTTTTGATATTGGCGCCGGTGATGGAGCCGGAGGCGACCGTGATAAAATCGTCCCCCTCGACGACCGTGCAGTTCATCTCCCTGAGCTTGGCCACGAGGGATTCCATGTGCTTGGGGATGATATTGCGCACGGTCACGCGGCCGTTTGTGACGGCGCCGGCGATCATATAGGTACCGGCCTCAATCTGGTCCGGGATTATCGTGTATTCCGCGCCGTGCATGGCGGCGACGCCCTTTATGCGTATGACGTCCGTCCCGGCGCCCTTGATGTTGGCGCCCATGGCATTCAAAAAACCCGCCGTGTCTACCACGTGCGGCTCCTTGGCGGCGTTCTCTATGGTGGTTTCGCCCTCGGCGCAGACGGCGGCCAGCATGATGTTGATAGTCGCGCCAACGCTCGCCATGTCCAGGTATATCTTTGTGCCGACGAGCCTATCCGCGCTGGCCTTTATCGCACCGTGCTCAATGGCCACCTTCGCGCCCAGCATCTCAAAACCCTTTATATGCTGGTCTATGGGGCGCGGGCCGAAATTGCAGCCGCCCGGCAGGTGCACCTCCGCCTTTTTAAAGCGCCCCAAAAGCGCCCCGACAAAATAGTACGACGCCCGGATCTTTCTGAGCGATTCGTGCATGGCGCGGTAATCGGTTATGGACGATGTATCGAGCTCGAGCGTGTGTTTATCGGCGAAGCGTATATTCGCGCCTATGTGCGCCATGCCGTCCACAAGGCAGCGCACATCCTCAATGTACGGTAAGTTCTCGATCCGGCTGAACCCGGACGCGCATATCGCCGCCGGGATTATGGCCACGGCGGCGTTTTTGGCGCCATTGATGCAGACATCGCCGAACAGGGGTTTTTGTCCGCGCATAACCAGTTGTCCCAAACAATCACCTTTTATTTCAATTTGTCGCTGTTCAGCCCCTGAAGCTCCCGCGGGACAAACATTCCGTCCTTCCTTATCAGGACGCCGTCAAAATATATCTCGCCGCCGCCGTATTCCGGCGTCTGTATGCACACTATGTCCCAGTGCACGGCGCTCTGGTTGCCGTTGGGGGCGTCCGCGTAGCATCGGCCGGGGGTAAAATGGAATGAGCCGGCTATCTTCTCGTCGAACAGCGTATCGTTCATGGGCCTGACGATATACGGGTTCACGCCGAGGGCGAATTCCCCGATATAGCGCGCGCCCTCATCCGTATCGAGCACCTTGTTTATCCGTTCCGTGTCGTTCGCCCTGGCCCGGACGATCTTACCGTCCTTGAACTCAAATTCTATATCATTATAAAGGAAGCCGTCGTGCGTGGAGGCGGTGTTGTAACGCAGCGTGCCGTTGACGCTGCCGCGCACGGGCGCGGTGTAGATCTCCCCGTCCGGTATGTTCATGAGGCCGTCGCATTTCACGGAGCCGACGCCCTTTATGGAAAACGCCACATCCGTCCCGGGGCCGCATATCCGGACCATATCCGTGTTGTCCATCAGCTCCTTGAGGGGGTCCATAGCGGCGGACATCTTGCCGTAATCCAGGTTGCAGACGCTGTAATAGTAATCCTCAAAAGCGGCGAGGCTCATGTTTGAGAGCTGCGCCATGCTTTCGTTAGGGTAACGCAGTATGACCCACTTTGTTTTTTTGATGCGTATGTCGGAATGGACCACGCTGCTGTATAAGACGGAATTGAGCTCCAGGCTGCGCGCCGGAACGTCCGATAACTCGCTGATATTCGCGGGAGAGCGGATGCCGATGTACGCCTGCATGTTTTCCATCAGCGCGCCGTCAACCTCCGCCAAAAGCCGCAGTTGTTCCGGCCTTACGCTCAAAAGGAAAGCCCTGTCGGTCCGCTCGTTGGAAATCCTGACAAACGGCAGCGCGCCGGCCCTGTACGCTTCCTCGACAACCAACGCGGCCAGCTCAAGGCCGCTCGTTCCCTTGAGCTCTATCAAAACCTTTTCGTCCTTCTGCAATCTGCACGAATAATTGACCAAATTCCTCGCCAACACTTGATTTCTTAAATCCAATATGAACTCTCCCTTTTCATGCGCGGGCTTATTCGATTTCCTTATCCGATTTCATTTGGCGGCACGTAAAACCACACATCCTATAATATAATATTTTTTTATATAATACAATAGCGTTTCACATTTTTTTTGCGCAGGCGTCGGTCAAAGCAGGTTCCGCGCATTCCGCGGGCAAACAAAAAGCCCCCGAAGGGGCTTTTTGTTATCGCTTGGATATATATTACGGGGTGGTGCCGCCTGAGGTGTCAGTAGTGCTAGTAGTGCCGCCTGAGGTGTCAGTGGTGCCTCCTGTGGTATCGGTGGTGCCAGTGGTGCCGCCTGTGGTGTCAGGGGTGCTTGTGGTATCCGTTACGGGAGCGACGGATGTGCTGGCCGTGCTGGTGGCTGATGTCGAGTTGTAGATGGCGGTCCTTGTAGCTTCATCCCAGTCCACTCTCACGCCGAACGCGTTGCCCATGGCCCTGAACGGTACCATCAATCTTCCCGGAGGTGCGTTCTCGCACTGTACGGATTTGCCGTTGGCGTCAACCATCGGAACCTTCTGGCCGTTGATCACCATGAAGGTCGAACCCTTGGTGACCTGGATGATCCTGGCGTTGGTGATGATTGTGGCGGTGTACGTGTTATCGTCGTAAACGATTGAGGAATCGTCAACGCCGAACGCGTTGGAGATGAACCTCAGCGGAACCATCGTAGTTCCCGGAGAAATCTTGGAGATATACGGGGCGACGTCCATGGTGTAAGGATCGCCGTTTACGGTGTAACTCTTGTTGTCTATAGTGACTCTGACCTCGCCGACAAGGGTGGCCACGTCAGACGCGCTGGAGGTAATCGAGATATACGGGGACTTGATATAACGCGTCGCGAATTGGTCGCATTTGTCGGTTCCGAGGCCGGGGCCTGTGTCGGAGTGCCCACCGTTGGCAGTGGCGACAGTGGTATTGCCGTTGGCGGCAAGGTTAAGCGTCTGCTCGCTGTTATTGACGAAAGCGCTGCCGGTGAGAGCTACGGCGTACGGGCTGTCGTTGGATTCGGGAATGGAGCGGCTGACGTTGGCGACGATGCCGCTCAGGGTGATTGTGGAAGCGACCGTTGACGGAGCTTTTACATTGAACAGGAAGCCGCTGGAATTCTCCAGTATGATACCGCCAGCCGACGGAGCGGGCGTTGCCGAATACTTGACGCCTGAGAAGTACATGCCGTATACGTTATAATTATTGCTGCCAGCGTCAGCGACGATATTATCCCAAGGATCCATCACGGCGAGTTTATTTACTTTGCCGCCTTGAAGCAGGGCGCCTGGCATATTCTCCGTGAGGGTGATATCCTGTGTCGGGACATACTGCAAGCCGACCTTTGTGCTGGTGACCTTTGTGTCCAATTTTACCGGGGAAACAGCCGTGGCGACCTTGCAGTTCGGAAGGTCGGTCAGGCCGGTGGCGGAACCCGTGCAGGAAATGGTGATGTCGCCGGTGAAGCCGAGATCGACGCTGAGCCAGGAATCGATCTGCATCGTGGCTTTCGAGTTGTCGTCAACCTTTACGTTGAAGATCTTGAGGGTTTTGCCGTCAAGCTGGACATTGGCGTAGGATTGCGAGTTACCGGCGTTGCCGCTGGCAACATCCCCGCCGGTGCGAGGGGCGGCTTTGGAGTTATTGACGTTCCAATATATTAAATTATTGATACCGTCGGAGCCGATACTGTTGAGATCTAAGTTGCCGCCTGGCGCGCCAGCACCAGTGCTAATTTTATCAAGTTTCGGGAACTTAACTTCCATAAACTTAACCTTATCCGGCAGGATGAAATCCGTCTCTCTGTTGCCCCACCAGGAAAGGGGAGCGTTCTCGGAGAATGTCAGACGGGCGGCCTTATGATAAGCGTCATAGTTGGCGCCCTTGACACCGTTGCTCGATACGTCGTAACGTCCGGCGATAAGCGTAGGAATGTTGGTATCGGCGGTCAAGCTGATAGTCCAGTCAACCCTTGTGCCGGCCAGTACAGCAGACTGATTGGTGACGCCGGCGTCGATATTTTGGACGTTGAGGTTAATAGCGTAATTGAAAGGAGTGTCGTTGTCAGCTTCCAATTTCGCGCCTACGATGGAGATAGAGCCGGGGGCGCTCACTGTCCTCTGCGGGAAGTTTAACGTCACAAGCAACTGGGAATCGTTTTGCCCGTCGCCGTTGAGACCGAGGCCCAATCCCCACATGCCGCTTGCAACTCGAACAACGGTTTGCTTACCGTTTATGGTTCCGCCGCCACGAATGAGGGGGTTGGTTCCGCCAGTACCGGTGTCGTTGAAACCCACGTTGACCGATGCGTTTGCAAAGATTGCGTCGCCGACTACGCGCGCGCCCGATAGATTCCAATGGAAGCCGTAAGGGGCGTTGATATAGAAGGTACCGGACTTCAGGGAACCGGCCTGCGTCTCAGCGACCCTTATCGCGTCAAGCGAGAACTCACTGCGGGCGGTATTTGTGCTGTTTGTTACGGTAGTGTTGGTAGCGCCCGTGCTGATCGTAGCGTAGGCGATAGTCTGGCCGGATACGCCGGCGTTAACGTCCGCGACGCTGACGCTAACGGGGTTGCCGCTGTTGTCGGCCAGTATAGCAAGCGGGATTACAATATCCCAATCAGAACTGTCGTATGATACCACAGCTCTGTTAGTGGGATCAAGTGTATGCGCCGGCATATTCGTCCTCGCGTCGCTCGGAAGGCTGGTAGCGGTAGCGGCCAGTATAGTGACGGTCGCATTTCCGGGAACCGCGGTATCGACAGTCAGCATGTACGGAACTTCCAACCTTATAGGATTGCCGGTGGAGGTACGCACCTTGTCGGCCTTTTGGATAAACCTGTAATAATTGCCGCCGATTCCGGTAATCTTTTGAGTTACTTCCCAGGCGCCTCTTACGGGATTAAACGTCGTGCCGACATTGGCGGAACCTGTAGATGTACTATTATCGTAGTAACCGAAGGTGTTGTAGATGGTATTATTCTGTACTCCCATATTACTCCCGGGGTTTGCGGGCAGACCTATGGGTGTCGCACTGCTAAGGCTCGGCGTGGCGCCGTAATTGTAATTGGCCGAGTACAATGTGTTAACCTGGCCGCTAACATTAGGATTGTTCTGCGTTGACCTGAAGTTCCATTTCGCTCCGGAAAGATTCACCGTGAACATTGAGCCGGCGATAACGGAATTCTGCGGTGTGATCACAAGATACCCGCCGTTCTTTGTGTAATCGACGTCGCCGTCATTGTTTACGGAACCTGGAACAGCCGACAAGGATGTGTCGGTAGTCACTGAACCCGGCTCAAACAGCGCAGTCTTGGCGGTGATGACCGAGGTTGTGGTGATGGAGTTTGTCGTCCAGGCCGACACGCTCATCGCGGGGATCATTGAGGCCGCCATGGCAGCCGCCACGAAAAGAGCAAGTTGTCTTTTCATTAAATTTCCTCCTTTTAAATTTGTTATTGAACAGATAACGGGCGGCGGACGGATTAACGAGGCGGGCATGTGGGAACCGCCTGTATAAAGAACGCGCACGCCATGCGTTTCTTATCACACGGTGAATTATAGCACCGCCGATTTACCGCGTCAACATTTTACGAAAGATGTAACGCTAATGTAATAATGCCCGCAATCTGCGTTCAAAGCATTGGATAAGCCGGCGGGACCGCGCGTTTTTTTGCGCCTGAATGACCGCGGCTATAATAATATTATAGTGTAAAGGCGTGAATATATGTATTACGTTTGGGTTACAGATGCGGCGGCGCGCGGGCGCGCGGGTTTTTGCGCGTTTTTGCTCAGAGCGTGGGCGAGATGTAAATTTTGCTTAAATTTGAAAAGGCGGCCATTTGATTTTAGATCGGGCCAGCTCCGCGCGCGTCTTTGCTGGGCGGCCGCATACGAACCTTGGGCCCGCGCCCATGCCATCGCCAATTACTGGTTCGCGGCCTCCGGGTAATAGACGACGAACCAGTTCAGGCCGAACTTGTCCGTGAGCGAGCCCAGGCATTGCGTGAAAAAGACCTCCTGCAAATCGAGGCTGACCTTTCCGCCGTCTTTCAGCTTGTTGAAGATCTCATGCGTCTCCTCAATTGTTCCGCAGCTTACGGTCAGGCACACGTTGCCGTCCATCCGGACCTTTTTGCCGTTGGGCGCGTCCGAGAACATGACGGTGCTGCCCTTGATTTTAAGGCCCGCGTACATGATCAGCCCCTTGGCCCGATCCTCAGGCGTGCCCACAAAATCCGGGTTGCCGGGCATGTCACCGCAGATCATGAACTGCGGCGTCTCCAGCCCGAAGACCTCCGCGTAAAACTCGACCGCCTGTCTGCAGTCCCCGTTGAAATAGATGAAATTCTCAATTGCCATGTGTGTCAGACTCCTCAAAAAAACCTGCTCGGATTGCCGCCGTCTTGTAACCTCTCAATCCGTCATTGCGAGCGAAGCGAAGCAATCCAGTATACGCATAAACCGTGATTTCCTGGATTGCTTCGTCGCTTTGCCCCTCGCAATGACGGATTTATAGAGGCCGCCGTAAGAGATCGCACCTTCCACGGAAGACTTTAAGGGGAATACGAACCAGATCTCAGGTTCCCTGTCATATGGCCATTGCCGCCAATCCGCTCGTTTGTCAAACCGGCGCGGCACGCTATCGCGGTCCGCGGATTTTACCCCTCTGCCTTTCTGACCGGTTGCCGGATCACGGTCTTCAGCTTCTCCGGCGCGGTTTTGCGGGGATCAGACAGGTATATCTCATGGTGCCGCCGGGTACCGCCGATGTCGATGACATAGCCGTTTTCAGCGGCGCAGCGTTCCATCGCGATTATGGTCGCCGGTTCGTTATCAAAGGGGCCGGTGTGCAACGCTTGGACGCACAAGCCCTCCGCGTACTTGAGCAGCCGCGCTTTTGACGTGCCGAAGCCCGGCTTCTTCACGGCGAGCGAGGCCTTGGCGGCTTCAAATATCTCCGCCGTCACGAAATCCGGCTGACGGATGGCCGAGGTCCACACGAACCTGCTCTTATCGGTAGCGGCTACACTGCCGGCGGAATCGCCGGCGACGCTCCAGAAGCCCTCCAGCGGCGGGACGACATACTCCAGAATCGTCTTGTTGCCCATTTTGACGGCGTAGGACAGACCGTACAGCATCTCAACGGCGGCGGCGTATTCCGCGCTCGCGTTCGGGTCGCCCCGGCCGTCGACGGCGATGAAGGTCATCTCCGGCACGTCGATTATGACGGGCGTAGTTTTAGGCTGATATAGGGCTTTTTGTTCTTTCTTGAAATCCATCGGCATATTAACCTTCTCCCCTTCAATGTGCGCCGTGATAATCGTGTAACTGCGGGCGTTGATTGTTATTACGCAATTATCGGAACGCACGTACCAGTTCTTTCCCTTTCGGTTTATAACGTCCGCGGTCAAGACCCGCCGCTTGCACCATTCCGCGATGTCTTGGACGTCCAGGCCCAGGTTTTTCCTGACGCGCGCCGTGCCCAGGCCCGTCGTGTGTATTCTGCCGAGATTCTCAAGCAATGCTCCGCTCATCTTCGCTTTCTCGCCTTCGGCTTAATGAGGTCGAAACTGTTCCCGATCATGCGCCGCAATTCGTCCTCCGGCACGTCGCCGCCCAGCGCGACCGTGTTCCAATGCTCTTTGTTCATGTGATAAGCGGGCGTTACGCTCACGAACACCTGTCGCAGGAAGTCAGATTCTGCCGGATTGCATTTCAGGTTGACGCAGAGCTGCCCGCCGCGCTCGTAGATGAACGCGAAGCTCTTTTTATTGGCGCGGTGGCGCATGACCGTCCAGGCGTTATCGTCAACTATAGCGTCAAACGGGTAATCCTCATAGGCGGCGGGGAATGTCAGGCAATAATCTATCAATTCGCGGCGGGTCATGGTCATGGGTCCATCCCTCATAAATATCGCCTGACTTTTCCGCAATAATCCGCGTACTCCCGCCCGTAATGCGCCCGCAGGAATTTTTCCTCCCGCAGGATCTGGCGGTGTATCGCCGCGCCAAAGAACACGGCGACAAGCAGCAGGGCGAGATTCGGCGCGATCAGCAACTGCCCTATGAAGAAAACGTCAAAGCCCACATAGAGCGGATTCCGGCTCAGGGAGAAGGTTCCGCTTGTAATCAGCTCATCTTTTGTGCTCTCATCAATCCCCACGCGGAAGGACCGCCCGAAGTTTTGAAGCGTCACGGCGAACCAAACAAGCGCGGCGGCGCATAAAACGGCCCCGCACCAGCCGAGGACGCCGCTGTCGATTACCCGGCGCTGCAAAAATTCCGGCAAAGGCAGTCCAATTAACGTATAGATGAAAAACAGGACCGGGATGGCCAGCAGGAAATCGCTTTTGTCCGTTTTACCGAATACCATTGCCTTTACGCCCTGCCGCCTGAGGATCGCGGCGCGGATCAGCACCAGGGCGATTAGCAGCAGGAACGCCGCGATTGCGATGATTTGAAAGCCCATGAGCGTTTCATCCCTTGTGCTGATGATAGAATTCCTTCAGCGACGCTTTTGTGCCGTCGTCGAGATAGTGCCAGCGTACGCCCCGGATCGCGCCCTCCAGCGCCGAGAGCCGCATGATGCAGGCCGACGGGTCGCGGGCCAGGATGCGCAGCCATGCCTCCCGGCTGCCGACTTGCTTCAAGTCCTCAATGGTAGTGATGCCCACGTCGTTGAGCTGGCCCTCCAGCTTGGCGGCGATGTTAGGCAAAGTTGTAAGTTCTCCCATAATCTTGTCCTACTTTCTCAAAATCAGTTCCTGGCCCTCCGCTTCGGCGAATCGCTTGAGCGCGCCCCGCAGGTTTTCGCCCTTTTCGGCCAGCGACAACGCCTCTTTCAAACTGCCGACAGAAAGCAGCGCGGCGGCCAAGCAAAAATAGCTCTTGCTTTTGCCGTCGTCGTACCGTTTCAATGCCTCTTCGAGAAACACTATCCGCTCGGCTTGCCGTTCCAGAAAGGCGTCCAGCCCGATTTCGGCGATCATGCGCTGGTTTGGCATGACGCGCCGGTGTGTGACAAAAGAGTCCCGCTCCCCCGTCTCCTTATCGAATTTCCCGCAGGGGAACCCGCCGCACTGGGCGCACACTTCCAGCCCGCGCTTCTTGACACAGCAGGTGACAAACGAACAGGATGGGTGCTTTTGCTCAAACCCCTCTCCGCCGCAGCCGGGGCAGCGCGACGGGCCAGCGGTATAGTACCGGGGGCACAGCCCGCAGTCGATGCCGCAGCAGCCGACGGCCGCGTGTTGCCGCGCGCTCATCGCCATATAATATTCGCGGGCTTTTTCGGGGCCGAGCGCAGATATGTAACGGAGGGATAGCCGACGGCGAGGCATATGGCGATGTTTTCCTTTTCGGCAAGCCCCAGCGACTGACGAATGGCCGCGTTCTGATTGGCGGGACGGGCAAACAGGCCGACATAGACCGTACCGAGGCCCAGCGCCTCGGCCATCAGTTCCATGCTCATCGCGGCCAGGCACGCGTTGGTGCTGTTCTCCGACACGGCGAGAATCAGCGCGGGCGCGTTGTAGAACAGAAAGCCGCGTTCCAGCTTGTATTTGCGCATATCCGGGCCGCCGGACGGCGCCGCCCTGCGGTACTGGGCGATCACCTCGTCCTCCAGCGCGTCGATGCCGGATTGGATCACGATATACCGCACGTTCTGCAAATTGCTGCCGCTGGGCGTGAGCCGCCCGGCCTCGATGATCCGCTCGAGTTTTTCCCGCTCCACGGGCATCCGCTTATATCGGCGGACGGAGCGGCGCAGCTTCAAATGCGCCTTCAGGATGCCCGCGTCCAGCGTTTCGGGCGCTTCGCCTTTTTCCAGAATATCGTCCCCGACGCCCTTAATCTGCACGGCGTTCGCCGGGCAAATAGCCAGGCAGTGCCCGCATTTGAGGCAGTCGTCGCTGAGGACGACCGCCTTGCCGTCCCGGATTTCCAGGGCATGGCGCAGGCAATCGGCGGCGCACTCGCCGCATCCGGTGCATTTGTCCCGGTCGATGACGATCTTGATCGCTGATTCCATTATTGATTCACTCCATTGATTACTTGCGGTCAAAATACGGCGACTTACCGGACACCGACAACGGGATGCCCATGATGAGCTTATATTCGCCCAGCAGGCCCAGTGAGGCGGCGGCCTTGCCGATGGTGAACATAATCCGGTTGTCGATCCGATTATCGGCGGCCAGCGCCACCGCCGAACCCAGCGCGATCCCCAGATCCAGCGGCGCGAACACGCAGGTCGCCCCGGCGGACTGACAGGCGGCGCAGTTTTCGAAGTCGCACAGTTGACATCTCTCATTTAGCCCGCGCGTATCGTATTTCGCCCCGACCAGCACCACTGCGCCGCTGGCATCCACATTGCCGGCGTCCCGGATCATGATTTTCCCACCTTCACCCTGGCTTTTTCCGATACGGCGCATCTCCTCCGCGAGGCGGTCCTTGTCCTCGCCGGTCAGCACCGCCGTATCCGTCTGGTCGATGCCGCAGGCTTTCGGCGCCGTGCGCGCCGCCGCGCAGACGGCATAGGCCAGGTTAAGCACCGCTTGTTCCTCCGCTTTTTTACTGTCGATCATCATAACGATTCCTCCTGGATTTGATTTAATGGGTTGACGTCAGTTCTATGTATCGGATTGCTTCGCGCGTTGACGGTCAGGCAGTCTTTAGGCTGCGCGCGCTCGCAATGACGGACTGCGGCGCGCTCCCGTTTGCCCGTCATTGCGAGCGCGCGTACACTTAAAATTAGATGGAGTAAACGCGCGAAGCAATCTAGCCGGTTTGCGCTGCATATGCTTTAGTAGGGGCGGCCTATGAACGTCCGCCGGACTAAAGCGATCCGACGCTTTCAGGTTTATGGACGCGTAAAGTAGGTTTCTGTTTAATGCGGAGTCTTGGTTTTAGGGTCGTTTCCGAGGCTGCGGGCGGACAGGGTCGTCCGCCCCTACGGCACGAAATCCTTGACTTCACTGAATTTGTCGAATGAAAATCCGTCAAACTTACGTTATTTGACGTCAGTTGATGTACTGGATTGCTTCGCGCGTTGACAGTTGACGGTCAGGCGGTCTTTAGGCTGTGAGCGCTCGCAATGACGGACTGCACATATAATTTCGCCATGAGTTCGGCGCACCGGATTATTTCGCGCGTTGACGATCAGGCGGTCTTTAGGCTGCGGGCGCTCGCAATGACGAACTGCGGCGCGCTCATGTTTATCCGCCGTCGCGGGCGCGCGTTAATTTTTGAAGTCCTCAAAGCTCTCCAACGTGCAGCCTTTGGCTTTGACGGCCGCCTCCACGCGGTCCTTGCAGCGGCTTGTCCCGCCGCCGGAAACCATTTTGACGGATACGGCCCTGCCTTACGGGAGCTGTTCCAGCACGGCGTTCACAAACGGCGGCGGATTGCCTGCCCAAACGGGAGAAAACAGGACCAGGCGGTCATACGCCGCCAGATCCGCGCCAAGCGGCCGAATCGGCCAAGCTTTTCCGCCCAGAGCGGCAAAACACCCGATAGAATAGGCCTTGACCTTGCCGGGGCGCCTGACTTCTTATATTTCTTTTGTTTCCACGGTGCCGGCGGGCCCCTTGGCGGCGAGCGCCTCCGCCCGCGCCTTTGCGTGCCCGGTGTAAGAATAATAAATGATCAGCGTTTTCATCCGGATTCCCCCTCGGTTTAGACTCGCGCCAAAATATCTGGGCGCGACTGTCCCGCTGACAGTATACCTCATAAAATTCCGTGTTGGCAAGTGTTATGGCATAAATTTTACCAAATTTTCCGACCTGCGATTTCCGGCGCTATCTCTCCCATACTTTTGAGGCGATGACGGTTATGCCGTCCCTGATCGCGCCGTCACAGCGATTTTCCGACCTGCGATTTCCGGCGCTATCTCTCCCATACTTTTGAGGCGATGACGGTTATGCCGTCCCTGATCTCGCCGCCGTAGCGGTTTTCCGTCTGATTTCCGGCGCTATCTCTCCCATACTTTTGAGGCGATGACGGTTATGTCGTCCCTGATCTCACCGCCATAGCGTTTTTGCGCTTCCGCGAGTATGTGGTCCGCCAGCGCCTGGGGGGAATCGCTTTTAAATTCCTTGAGCGCGCGCGCGATCCAGCCCTTGTCGGACATGTCGCTCAGGCCCCCGCCCGCCTCGTTGGCCCCGTCGGTGACCATGAGCAGCATGTCGCCGCGCCTGAGCTGCTTTGAGTAGACCTCGGAATCGAGGATGTTCAGGATGCCCATGGGCAGGCTGGTGGAGCGCACCGTCTGCACCGCGCCGTCGCGCAGGATGTAGCTCGCGGCCGCGCCTATCTTGGTGAATTCCGCGCTCCCCGTGCGCATGTCGAAACAGCATACGTCGAGGGTTTGGAAGGTCTCCGCGGTATTCTTGAGCACCAAGGCAGAATTGATGATCCGCACGGAGAGCTGTCTGTCAAAGCCCGCCTGCACAAACTCCTCAAACAGGGCGACGGCCGCCGCGCTCTCGTCATGGGCCGTCTGGCCGGAGCCCATCCCGTCAGAGACGACTATATAGAGCCGCCCGTCCGCCGATTCAAAGAACGCGTGGCTGTCCCCGGAGAGGGCGGAGCCGCTCTTGGGCAGAAAGGACACGCCGCTCTGGAGCTTGAACGGCAGCTCCTCAAAGAGCCTGAGTGTGCACCCGTCATCGCCGCCGACATCGCTGAAGGCGCATTGCCCGGCGGGCTTCAGGCGCTTCCCCGTGGCCTTGCAGGCTGCCTGTATTATCTCCCGGCACCGCTTTTTCCCCACCTGCTGATACGGGCTGCACAGGGCGCGCCCGCCAGCCGTGTGCGATATGGTCAGCTCGAGGCCGCCGTCCCTGAACTCCCGCGCCATCACCCCGGCCACGGGCAGCTCGGACGCTTTCATCTGCTTCATCACCGCGCTCTCGATATCCTTGTTGAAGGTTATGTCGTAATCCGCTTCGTCCGCCAGCGTCCTGACGATCTTCGCCACCCCGCCGAGCTGCTGCGCCGCCAGCCTGCGGCTCTCCGCCAGCCGGTTCATCCAGGCTATGTTGACGCTCTTGAGCTCGTAAAGCCGCGTGAGGGTCCCGGCGAACGCGTCAGGGGCGACGCAGGCCTGCCGGAAATCCCCGGGGATGTCGCTTTCCGTGAGCGCGCCCTTCTTCTCGCAGGCCGCCAGCATCTCGTATATGGCCCCGTGGGTCTCGTATATCCGGGTTTCCCAGCATTTTACGCGCCGTTCGCACGGCTCGCAGCAGGCCCTGGCGGCGTCGCTTATGAGGGCGGCGATGTCGGCCTTGTCCATGGCGCGCTTTCTTTCCGGCGCGCCGCTTATGCCGTTGAAGCTGTTGGCCAGTTTTTCAAACGAGCCCGCCAGCGCCGCCAGCTTGTCCCGTATCACCCGCTTGGCGCGCTCGGAATGTTCGGCGTACGTTTCCGCGCCGCCCCCGCCCGCGAACGCGAAACGGCGGCTGAGGCCGAGGCCGCCGAACAGCCCGGTATAGAACCCCGCGTTCCCCGGTATAAAATAGAAAGCGGCCGAGGCGGTGAGCAGGGCCAGGAACATCTCCCGCGAGGGCATACCCCCCGTCATGTACGCCGTCAGCGCCGCCGCGCACGCCGCGAACACAAGGATCACCGCCAGCTTCCCCTTCTTGCCGAAGAGGCCCGCGAACATGCCGGAGACGGCGATGATCAGCGGGAACGGCGCGTCCGACATGCCGGCGAGATACAGCACGAGCCCGATCAGCACCCCCGCGCCGGCCGCGTGCACGGCCCCGCCTTTATAGGCCACGGCCAGAATACATAGGTACGACAGGAATATCCGCAGCGGGACGCCGCCGAACGTCATGTCGGAGGCCCCCGCGATGCCCAGGCCCAAAATAAGCGCCAGGCTGATGATCTCCTCCGTGCCGAAATTTGAGCCCGGCGCCGCCATAAGCCCGGACCGCAGGGCCGCCCCGCCCCTTCGCATCACTATGCTGGCCAGGAAGGCCAGCGCGGTCTCCAGCGCGGTCAGCACTATATAATACGCGCCGCCGCCGTTTCTCAGCATGAACACGCACGAGCCGCAGAACACGCTGGCCGCGGCGGCCGCAGCCACGGCGAAGACGCCCGGGCCCTTTATAAACTTCCGCGAATCGAGCTGCGACAGGCCGAAATTGGCCACGGCCATCGCGCCGAGGCATACGGCGTATTTGATGAGGAACGCGCCGCCGAGCTTGGTCAAAAGCCCCGCGCCTATAAATATCAGTATTATATAAAACTGAGCGCCCGCGCACATAAACGCGGATAAAAACGCTATGGCCGCGGGGTTAAATGTCTGGTCAAACATCACCCGCCCGATCAGAAACCCCAGCACCCCCAGCCCCAGCGTGGTAGCCTCGTTCCGCCCGAAGGTCAGCCCCTCCGAAAAGAGCGCCCCGCCGCCCTTTGCCGCCTTTGCCCGCCGCGTCTCTTTTGTAAGCGCACGCTCCATTGATAACACTCCCGTCTATAGATATACGAGCATTATAATATCGGCCGCGCGCGCTTTTTGTCATAACGAAACGGGAATAAAAACTTTTATCCCGTCCGCCGCCGCGAATATAGCTGTTTCGGGCGATAAGCGTCTCCGGCGAACACGGAAACACCCTTAGAGCCTATCCAACAATAAGTAATCTCGCTCCTTTTCGGCTTTTTGACGCTATGCCGCGTCAGCGCCTCCTAGTATTTTATCCGGTGAGAATATGTAGTAGGGGCGGAGCTTGTCTCCGCCCGGTGTGTACGCTAAAATAGAAATGCAGCAAAAGGTCACGAAAAGTGCAGCGCCCTAACGGGCAAAAAATAAGCCAAATCCAACGCCAAGCAAAACGTGCTATCCTAAAGTGGTTCGCGAAATCACTTAAAAGGAGGCACATAAGAAAGGTGTTGAAAATGGCTTAGATCGATTATATCAAATATCTTTACGAATGTGAAGGTAAATCATTACGCGAAATCGCGGCGGAAATGAAGCTGAACTTTCGGACGGTACAGAAGTACGCCTACATGAACAACTTCAATCCGCAGGTGCTGCCCAACGTAGCACCGGAATCTTACCCCATCTTGGGGCCGTACATACCGACGATTGACGAGCGGCTGGAAAACGACATAGAGGAGCCTCGCAACCAGCGGCACACGGCCAAACGGATTTGGAAACGGCTGCAAAAGGAACAGAAATTTACCGGGATTTACCCCAGCGTGAGGCGGTATGTGGCTAAAAAGCGCTGGCTTCTGAATCAGGCACGGGAGGGATTCCTACCAATCGCTCAGCCGTCCGGCCACGCGCAGATGGATTTCGGCAAGTTCAAGTATTACGACGGTTTGGGGATTTCCCATCAGGGTCACTACCTGATTGTGACTTTTCCGTATTCTAACGCCGGGTGGATGCAGGTGTTCCCCTCCGAGAACCAGGAGTGTCTGCTGGAGGGGCTGAAACGTGTCTTTTATCACGTTGGCGGCGTCCCCATCCGTTTGCGGTGCGATAACATGACCACCGCCGTGGTTGAGGTGCTGGAGGGTACGGAGCGAGTCGTTACGGATGGGTTTCTGCGGTTTAAGCTCCATCACCGTTTCGAGGCGGATTTCTGTAACCCGAACAGCGGCAATGAAAAAGGCAACGTAGAGAACAAAGTTGGCTATGACCGCCGGAATCTGCTGGTACCGGTGCCGGTTATCGAGGATTTCACCGCCTTTAACGAGGAACTGTTCACCCAATGCGATGCGGATCACGACCGGGAGCATTACCGGCACAAGTTGTCCATCGGGGAGTTATGGGCCCAGGATAAGGAAAAACTGCTGTCCCTGCCGGAATACGAATACGAGGTATACCGCTATGAATCCCACAACGTAAACAAAACCGGCTTCATATCCATAGACACCAATAAATACGGACTGTCCCCGACATTCGCGGGGAAAACAGTGCAGACCAAGATTTTCTTTGACCGGGTGGAGGTGTATTACGACCATCAGCTACTGAAAACCTATGAACGCAGCTACGGCAGCCGGCAGGAAGTTACCAACTGGAAGGAATATCTGCCCATCCTGCTGCGTAAGCCCGGAGCCGTCGAGCACACACGGTTCTTCGGCCAAATGCCCAAGCTGTGGCAGGATTACCTGCACAGCGTCAAAGGCAGCGAGCGTAAGTCCGCGCTGATGCTGCTTTCAGATATAGTTATTCCAGGTCGTGTCCGACTGCTACGAGCAAAAGAGCCTTATCATCACGTCAAACTTGGAGTTTTCACAGTGGAATACGGTGTTCGGCAACGATAAGCTCACGGTGGCGATGATTGACCGCCTGATCCACCACAGCCACATTCTCGTGTTCTCCGGCCCCAGCCACCGTCTGGAAGAATCCGTACAATGCCAGCGGACTGGTCGTTTCATTGCTTCGTCGTCCCGTATTTGGAATGGATGATTTTTAAAAGGGAACAATTCGGCGTGGGTGATATATACGATCTGCTCTGTTGTGCCGGGGCGCGTGGCATCCCTCGGCGGCGGCGGTTTCGGAGCAACGGGGGCAGGCGGTGTTTCGCCTTTTTCAGGGTTAGTTCCTAAACCGACGCCGCCAATATTTGCCGCTTGTTTGGCTTCTTTTGGGCCTTTGGGCGGACGGGGGCTTCGTTCGACGTTTTTCAATCTTTCTTTTTTGATTCTTTTTCTATTTTCTCTGCTTTGGGTGGTCTGCCGCGCCGCACGGTATTTTTCTCCGGGGACTGTTCGGCGGCGGCTTCCTTCTCGGGTGTAGAGGTCTGCCTGGCAACGGGAGTTTCCTGTGCCGCTTTATCTTGCTTAATATCCTGCTTTTCCGATTCTTTCTCCACCGCCCGCTTTTCTGATGGGGTAACTGCCCCGTTGTTTGTTGCCTCGGGCGTGGGGACGTCTATCGGCGGTTCCTTTGGCTCCGGCATGGGCTGTTCAGGCCGTCCCATACCGACAGGCATAGCCGATTCATTGGGTTCTGCCATGTGTTTTTCCTCCTTGTACTGAATTTTGACATAAAAAAAGACCCTGTTGTTTTGCAAGGCCCGATTGAGATTATTCATCCCTCCTTCCCACCTCGGGTCAACTTGGCCCGAAGTAAGACTATCCGTTAAACAAAAACACCGCCTCGTTGTCCCGATGGGCGGTGCTATGTGTAATATGATAGTTTTTTAATTTTTTGTTTAAGTATGGATTTTAATATAAATCTGTTGTATTCTATAGATAGATAAAAAAATTATTGCGGGGAGCGAACGGCATCAATATACAGAATGAAACAGACTCATACACTTACCAATAAAAAACGCTGCTCATTGTTGTCAAGCAGCGTTTGATTGTAGGTTGGCTCTGCGTTTTCAGTTGTTTTGAGCTGTTGTACATTGTATAACGATGTCTCTGTCCGCCCGCTGAACCAAAGGCTTGCGATAAATGTTAGATTTTAAGCGCTGCCGCGGGTCTTAGCTGCGTCCTCGTAGGCGCGCCTGAAGCTGGGCAGGGAGCGCTCTATCATATCGTAATCCACGCAGAAGGCGATCCTGAAATACCCCGGAGCCCCGAAGCTCCTGCCGGGCACGACCAGCAGGTTGTGCCCCTTTGCGATATTGCAGAAGGCCGCGTCGTCCTCTATGGGCGATCTGGGGAACATATAGAACGTGCCCTGCGGCAGGCCGCATTCGTAGCCCATCCCGCGCAGGCTGTCATAGAGCAGGTCCCGGTTGCGGCGGTAAACGCCGATATCCACCTGCTCGTCGATGCATTGCGCGATCACGAGCTGGAACAGGGACGGCGCGTTGACAAAGCCCAGCACCCTGTTGGCCACGGTCAGCGCGCCCTTCACCTCCTCAAAGCCGTCCATCTCCGACGGGAACGCGGCGTAGCCGATGCGCTCCCCGGGTATGGACAGCGTCTTGCTCAGGGAATACACGATAAACGTATTCTTGTAATAGCGCGGCACAAACGGCGGTTTCTCGCCCTCAAAGACCAGCTTCCGGTACGGCTCGTCGGAGATAAGGTATATAGGGTGGCCGAACTGGCGCTGCTTGGCCCCGAGTATGCCCGCCAGCGCCTCAAACGTCGCGGCCGGGTAGACGGCCCCGGACGGGTTGTTGGGGCTGTTTACGAACACCAGCTTGGTCCGGGCGGTCAGCTTGCGCTCAAACTCGTCCAGATCGGGCAAAAACCCGCTGTCGCAGCCCTCGACGATGATGGGGACGCCGCCGTTGACGGCCGTGTAGCTGATGTATTCCGCGAAATATGGCGAGAAAATGGCGACCTCGTCCCCGTCGTTCAATACGGAGCGCATGATGATGTTGACCGCGCCCGCCGCGCCGCACGTCATGATGATGTTGTCCGCCGTGAAGCGCGCGCCGTATTCCGCGTTGACGGACCCCGCGATAAGCTCCCGGGCGTCCTCAAAGCCGGCGTTGTTCATGTACCCGTGCACGCGGAACGGCGATTCCGCGCCCAATATCCGGTCGATCGCGGATTTGATGGAGGCGGGCGTCGCGACCGAAGGATTGCCCAGGCTGAAATCAAACACGTTTTCCTTGCCGTGGAGCTTCGCCAGGGCCGCGCCGGCCTCAAACATCTCGCGTATGCCGGAGCTGCTGGCCACAAGGCCCCTTAATCTGTCGGATATCACAGTTCATCTCTCCCGGTATGTTCAATTTTGTTCTGAAAACCAATAATGCAATTATACATTATCTTACAGGCGCTGTAAACAGCTATGTATCGCGCCGGCACGGCAAACGCGTGAATATTCGTGGCATGATGTTCAGCCGCTGGGCCAGAAGCCCCACGGCAAACGGCATGGCGATCCCGCCCGCGCTGGCCGCGGCGGTCAGCATCCCCATGGCCGGGTCCGAGCCCGAGTCCTTTAATATCCTCCACGCGGTGGAAACGGCCGTTAAGCACATAGGGGTGGTTCGTTTGTGTGACACAACAGAACCGTTCCTCTTATATGTGTGGCACAACGGAACCGTACCTCTGATATGCGTTTGCAACATAAAATCAGCCTCCTGATCTGCTGAAAAAGAACCACAAATGTTCTATTCGGCAAATTATGGAGGCTGATTTTCGGGAAGTCTAATATAATTAAATAAAGGTTACTGTAACATCAGCGATATTATTTTATTATATAGTAAACCCCGCCGTTTGGCCACCAGTAGCTTCCGGAAGTATAATAAACGCCATTTAAATTTACACTATAAGTATACATAGTTAAAAATGAATAGGCTGTAACAGTGACATATGATCTGCCTGGTACCGGAACATCAAGAGAACATCCGTATGTGTGGCTAGTTCCAATATCCATGCCGCACTTTGCCTTTACAATCGGACCAATACCAGCTTCAACACTACACGAGAAGCTGACCGTACCGGTGCAGGAGATATTTTGATGAAGTGTCGCTGTGGAACTCAGATTATTTTGAACAATATACGGTGTTCCTTGGTTAGCAAAATAATAATTATTGCCCTGGTATACTTGATTATAAATGGAATAAGTCGTCGCTGCTTGGGCTTCTACACATGGATCTAAAAAACTCAAAGGATTGCTATCGCTTACAGACGGTTCATCAAAAACGCCAACGGTTATCTCACTGATTGTATCCGGGTTTGCAAAATCATTGTCTGCGGCTATTTGCATAATTGTCGCTTTGTCCGTTACTACTGTTTCCTCAACATTTACACCGTTAGAAGATTTAAACTTCTTTACTTTTGAATCACTTTTAAAGATAGCGGATTTGTTGAATACTTTTACTTTTTCGGCATCTTTGTTGTTGCCTTTTAAAATAGAAGCCGAATTACTTGGAGGATCAGTTGACTTGGACGACGACGATGCAAATGCGGGAATAAAATTAAGCGAAACTACAAATACTAATAAAAAACAAACAAAAACAATTCCTTTTGAAAACCTTTTCCCCTTTTTCATAAATAACGCCCCCTAAAATAATAAATTATTGTACTGCTCTCTTAGAGCTGTTTGTACTGTCTGTATTATATTCTCAAGTATGGTAAATGTAAACAATTATTTAATAATATTTTTTCGACAATTTTTGAATGCAAAGACACAAAAACACACAGGGACGGTTCTCCTGCGTTGACGAATAACGCGCAAGAGAACAATCCTGAGCGGCCTAAAATCACTCCGCGCTCCTGAACTTCAGGGCCAGCGCGCAGGCCGCCGTCAGCGCCGCCGATATTGTGACGAAGCCCATGCCCGCCATGATGTTCAGCCGCTGGGCCAGAAGCCCCACGGCAAACGGCATGGCGATCCCGCCTGCGCTGGCCGCGGCGGTCAGCATGCCCATGGCCGGGTCCGAGCCCTTTAATATCTTTCCCGCGGTGGAGACGGTCGTGGGGTATATGCCTGAGAAGAAGAGCCCGAGCAATACTATCGCCGCGATCGTGACGGTCGGGTTTGGGCTGTTCACGAACACCGCGAACATGACGGCCGCCCCGGACGCCTGGATTAAGACGAGGGTGGCCTTTTTGATTCTTGCGGACAGGTACGCCGTTATGAGCCTGCCGATCATCATGACCGCCCAAAAGAGCGAGAATACCCGCTGGGCCGTCGCGTCGGCCATCCTGCCGGAATCTATCAGATACGTCACGGCCCAGCCGTTGACCGACGTCTCCGTACCCAGATAAAAAAACAGCACGCCCCCGGCCAGATAAAAACTGACGTTTTTATAAAATGGCGCGCGGTTTGGGGCGGCCGCGCCGGGCACATCGTCCGCTTTGCCGGCTTTTTTGTCGGCGGGCTCGCCGTCAAGGGGCAGCATGGCATAGACCGCGACCATCGTCAGCGAGAGTACCAGGCCCACGCACACGACGACCTTCCAGCCAAACCCAGCGCCGATCAGCGCGGAGGCCATGAGCGGCAAGATAAACGCCCCTATGGCGTAAAACATGTGCAAAAGATTGAGGTAGGCGGATTTGCCGGTGGCCGCGTCGTTGACGATAGCGTTGTTGACGTTGCTGACGCCGCCCCTGCCCAGCCCCGCCAGAAGAAAGAGGGGGATGAGGATAAAGACGGTATCGGTCGCGATGACGCCCAGATATGACAGAAAGATAAGGGAGGACAGAGCGACGATGGTCTTCTTGCGCCTGAAGCGCAGCGCCAAAAAACCCGTCACAAAGCTCGCCAGCAGGTTCCCCGCGGCGCTCACGGATACGAACAGCCCGCCCGTTTTGTAGTCTATGCCGTAATCCCGCATTAAAAACGGCATCACCGTGCCCAGCATGATGACCATCATGCCGCTCACAAAATATGTATAATACGCGCCCGCGAACAGCGCGTTCTTATTATTCTTCATAAATCACCGATTTTATAAGGCGTCTATTTTTTCGCGCAGCTCCGCGCTGACGCGGTTCCTGCCCCGGGCAAAATTCTCGCCGTCCGCAAGGCGGGAGGGGCTGCCGACGCGTATCTCCCTCTTATCCATATCGGCTTTTATGGGCGTGAAACCGATATGCCCGCCCGTCCTGGCGGCGTAAAAGCGGTCGAGGGCGATAAACCCCGAATATATATCCCCTATCTGCTCCGATTCGCTCGCGTAGTCAATGTCCGGGAAAATCAGCAGGCTCTCGCCGCGGCACAGCGCCTCCACCGATTCCTGAAACGTCAGCTTCAGCCCCCGCACGGAATCCCGGTACACCGGCACCGCCCGCGCGGACCGCAATAATCTGGCGACGAAGGGGGACAGCGCGCGCGCGATTACCCGCGCGGCGGCCTTGTTCCAGCCCGTGCGCTTTGAAAACGTGTAATCGGCGTACTGCCGGTAACACGCCTCTTTATCGCAAAAACACCACAGCGCCCAGACGCGGACCGGCATTTCAAACCACAGCAGCACGCGTATCACGCCCTTGAGATTCCGGTGATGCCCGACAAAAACGGAGGGGCCGGCCGGGAGCTCGCCCGCGACTTTAAGCCGCCTGCTGAACAGGCGCACAATCCGTCTGCAAAAGTAAAAGAGGCTCCCGTAAAACCGCTTGCCCCCGTTTTCGCGTGCGCCGTTTTTATCGGAAAAGAGATTGAAGAACAGCGATTTCGCGTTGCGGGCCGAATCCGGCACCATCCTGTAGTGGGAGCGGCTGTTGTTGTCGAAGTATATGATCTCTATGGGTACCTGTATTATGTTGATATTGAGGCGTTTCGCCTGGATCAGCATGTTCAGTTCGTAATCGTATCTCTGCCCGGACAGATTCGCGAGCCAGCCCAGTTTCGCCGCGGGTATGCCCCTGAGCCCGGTTTGCGTGTCCGGGAGGTACTGGCGGTACAGCAGATAAAACAGCAGGCTCGTCAGCCTGTTGCCGATGAGGCTGCGCACGGGCGTGTTCGCGTTCGCGAAGTCCCTCACGCCCAGGATCAGGCAGTCCGGGTGGCAGATGAGCTCCCGGGAAACCCTCAATATGTCGCGCGGCTTGTGCTGGCCGTCGCAATCGGCGGTTACCGCGCCGGAAATATCCGTAAAATTCCGGGCGCAGTACGCGAAGGCGGTCTTTAACGCCGCGCCCTTGCCCTGGTTGGTATCGTGTCTTAAAACGGTGACGTTCGGATAATCCCCGAGCCGGCGGAAGATATGCGCGGCGGCCTCGCCGCTGCCGTCGTCGACGACGACGACCCTGCCCTCCCGCATCTGATTCAGCTCGTCTATCAGGGTGATAAGCTTTTGGTCCGGCTCAAGCGCGGGAATAATGATGACGTGCTCCATTCAAACCCCCTGATCTTGCTACTCACGGCTGATACTGTTTCTTTTTTTTCATCGACATGAAGCAACCATACCAATTCCAGTTTCACACATTCCGATGTTCGGTCAGAACGTTCAGCGCCCTCTGGCGCTTCACTTCCCTCCATGGCAATGGTTCAGCTTGGAATTGGTATTACATCCGGAATGCGCGCAGACGCAGCGAAATCCTTTTGTTTATCTGCGCGCGCCAAAGAAGGATAGCTGATTTATGTCAACCTTCATCAAGAAACAGCATGATTCCCCATTCAACAATGCACCGGCCCGGATCCGCTCAAAGCCAGTGCATAATCAAATATAGCGGCATCGCCGCGTTATTAATATTATAGCGGCATCGTGAATCAGCGTCAATAGGTTTTTGAAGTCACGGGGTTCTAGCCCCGCTCTTTGCGCCTGGCCGCTATGGCCGATAAAACCTCGAACACCCCCATCAGCAGCAGGAAGGCGGCAAAAATCCTGCGCAGTAGCCCCGCGTCGACGCACGAGGCGAGCCATGACCCCAGGACCGCCGTGGCGGCGCCGGAAACGGCGATGCGCAGTATATACCGTTTCTCCACGTCCCCCCGCCTGAAGTGCACAAAGAGCGCGGCGGCGGCGATGGGCGCGAAACAGACGAGGTTCAGGCATTGGGCGGTCTGCTGGCTCGTGCCGAAGAAGATGACCAGCCCGGGGATCAGCACCGTGCCGCCCCCGATGCCCATGCCGCCGATGACGCCCGCGAAAAAGCCTAAAACCGCGTAAAGAAGCATCTGCATAAAAAAACATCCTCATAATCAGAAAAACATTCTGACGGCGGCGATTATAATAAAAACGCCGAAGATTATCCGCAGCGCCCCGGAAGAAAAGCGCCTCAGTATCTTTGCGCCCAAAAACCCGCCGAATACGCCGCCCGCGGTTATATACAGGCACAGCCGCAAGTCAAAAACGCCGCTTTTGAAATATACAATGGCGCTGATTACGGAGAGCGGCAATATGACGGAGATGGCCGTGGCATGGGCCTTATGCGCCTCGACGCCCAAAAACCGCTCCAGCGCGGGCACGAGTATCGTGCCGCCGCCCGCACCGAACAGCCCGTTGGCGAAGCCGGTGGCGGTCCCGATGAGGACCGATTTTATTGATTTTATTTGTTGTTTTTCGGGGGTTTTTTTATCCAATTCACACCGCCGCCGGACAGAGAGTCTTGCGGATATTATTAGCGCGGACCCTCTTAAGTATCCATATCGAACGCCAGTCGGCGCGTCTATACATAATTAGTATGATTCATTATAATATTTGTATAAATTCTGCGGATAATAATCGTGAAAACTTTTTCAAGGAGTTGTCTGCATGGACTATGTGACCGCGTTTATTACCGGGGGGATCATCTGCGTTATAGGCCAGATAATCCTGGACAGGACAAATATGACCGCCGCACGCATATTGGTGCTGTTTGTGGTGTTGGGGGCGGTGCTGGGCGGCCTGGGCGTTTACGATCAGCTCGTGCGGTTCAGCGGGGCCGGCGCCACGGTGCCCCTGCCGGGCTTCGGATATCTCTTGGCCAAGGGGGTCAAGCAGGACGTGGCGGCAAACGGCCTCCTCGGCGCGTTCAGCGGCGGGCTCAAGGCGGCCTCCGCGGGCGTCTGCGCCACCGTCTTTTTCTCGCTCATAGGGGCGATGCTGTTCAGATCCAAGGGCAAATAGGACGAAAAATAAAAAAACGGCCCAAACGCCGCAATCAAATGCCGTAAAAAGAGAACATGGCCACAAGATAAACAAGTGACCACGCCCTGCAAAGATATGGGGGATATAATTGCCAAATCCATGAGAGCCGCGGTGACGCCGGCTCTTTGTTCCGCCTTACGCTTACGGATTATATATTCGTTCGCGTTTCAGATTTTTTGGGGTAGATTTCGCGCGTTCAGAAAATTTTTTATATTTGTACGGATTGATATTCGCGCGCCGCGACCGGCCGGTCACGCCAACAAACGGGTTATAACTTTAGAACGGGTCATAACTTTAAAAGAACGCAAATTTTGATATTGATTATTTCGCGGGCATGTGTTAAAATGGACTGAATCAGGAGGTGTAGAATGACTATATTACACATTGTGCTTTCGGTTATATTTTCTCTGATCAGTTTTCTTCTCATCGGCGTCATACTTCTCCAGAAGAAGCGCGCCTCCGGCCTCGGCACCATGGGCGGCATGGCCCCGACGCAGTCGTATTGGGACAAGAACCGCGGCAGGAGCGCCGAGGGCAAACTGGAGACGTATACCAAGATAATCGCGGCGGTCTTCTTGCTTCTTTCGCTGGCGCTCTGCGTTATAAAATAGAGCGAGGCTTTAAAATCGCGTTCAAGGCCCAGTGTTACACCGGTAAAATTTTACGGAACGCTGTAGGGGCAGACCTTGTGGCAGCCTCTATAAATCCGTCATCCGGCGAGAATATGCCGTAGGGGCGGAGCTTGTCTCCGCCCGGTCTGGGAGCAGACAAAAGGCAATCTCTATAAAGCTCCACAATCGGTCATTGCGAGCGAAG
>Ga0209629_10000168_pt1 | contig 31955 bp, 28 predicted proteins | sample TergutCu122P5_FD_187286 | JGI IMG/M metagenome (GOLD analysis project Ga0209629, IMG submission 187286) | Cubitermes ugandensis P5 segment gut microbial communities from Kakamega Forest, Kenya - Cu122 P5 (SPAdes) (version 2) | ecosystem: Host-associated > Arthropoda: Insects > Digestive system...
TTGGGTCAACAACTGCCCTCGTAAAATCTTCGGATATAAAACAGCTAACCAAATGGCAGCTTGAGGTAATTGGTAGAAATTGGTTGGGCAATTAAACTTGCAATTTTCATTTTGTCGGTTGTCGTGTAAAAAACGGCTTGACAGGATCAGTAAAACATGGTAATATAGGTTAATCTTAAATTTAAACCGTTGATGCGGAGATAAAAACAGCAGATGCGCTTACAGAGAGTTCGGGCGGCTGAGAACCGGGCAGAGATGCAGGCTGTTAAATGGACCGCGGAGGGCACGGTCAAAGGCGCGCAGTTTCGCGCCGAGTATTCCGTGACGTCAGGCGCGCGTCAGGCGCCGGGGGTATGCTTGTACCCCGATGAGCGTACGAAGTTTTCGTAAATCAAGGTGGCACCGCGGATATGTTTTAAGACCTATTCGTCCTTGGCAAAGCTTTATTTTGCCAGGGATTTTTTATTGCGTTCCGTAAGTATTCTTTAAATAACATTTATCAGATAAATATTCATCAGATAAATATTCAAAAGATGAAATCAGATAAATTAAATTTAGAAGGGATTTGATGACATGATAAGGCCATCGCTTGAGGAGGCGCGGCGGGTCCCCGCCGATCAGTTCGACATTATACCCATGAGCGCGGAGATGTACGCGGATACCGCCACGCCCATCGAGGTGCTCAGGGTGCTGAAGGGCGTCAGCAAACACTGTTTCATGCTAGAGAGCGCGGAGGACTCAAAAAACTGGGGCAGGTACACCTTTTTGGGCTTTGGCCCCACCCTGGAGATCACATGCCTGGACGGCGCGGTAAGGGTCGGATCCAAGCTCAAAACGGGGGACGCCGAGTCGCTCAGGTCCGGCGACCCCAACGAGTGCATCCGCGAGATATTAAAAGAGCGGAGAAGCGTGAAGTTTGAGTATCTGCCCCCGTTCGCCGGCGGGCTCGTAGGCTATTTTTCCTACGATTACGCCAAGTACACGGAGCCGTCGCTCAGGCTGGACGCGCATGACGAGGAGCGCTTTAACGACGTGGACCTGATGCTCTTTGACAAGGTCATCGCGTTTGACCATTACCGGCAGAAGATCATCCTGATCGTCAACATAAGCGTCCAAAACCTCGAGGCCGGATACGCCGAGGGCGCCGCCCAGTTGGAATACCTGAAAAACCTGATAAAGAGCGGGACGCCGGAGCGCATCGCCCCGGCCCGTGTCAATTCCGAATTTGCGGCGCTGTTTACGAAGGACGAATTCTGCCGCATGGTGAGCAGGGCCAAGGATTTCATCAGGGAGGGCGACATATTCCAGGTCGTGCTGTCAAACCGCCTTGTAGCGGATTTTGAGGGCAGCCTCTTCGACATGTACCGGGTCCTGCGGACCATCAACCCGTCTCCGTATATGTTCTATTTCGGCGGGAGCGACCTCGAGATCGCCGGGGCTTCGCCGGAGACGCTTGTAAAATTGCAGGACGGAAAGCTGTTCACCTTCCCGCTGGCTGGCACGCGCCCGCGCGGCGCGACCGACGAGGAGGACGCCGCCCTGGAGAGGGGCCTGTTAGCGGACGAGAAGGAGCTGGCCGAACACAATATGCTGGTGGATCTGGGCCGCAACGACCTCGGCAAAATCTGCAAATTCGGCACTGTCGCGGTGGAGCGGTATATGTCGGTGCTGAGGTTCTCGCACGTGATGCACCTAGGGTCCACCGTCAGCGGCGAGATTCTCGACGGCAAGACCGGCCTGGACGCCATAAACGCCGTGCTGCCCGCCGGGACGCTGTCCGGCGCCCCCAAGATACGCGCCATGCATATCATAAACGAGCTGGAGCAAAATAAGCGCGGTATATACGGCGGCGCTATCGGCTATCTGGATTTCACGGGCAACATGGACACCTGCATCGCCATCAGGATAGCCTATAAGCGCAACGGCAAGGTATTCATCCGCTCCGGGGCGGGCATCGTCGCCGACAGCGACGCCGAATCGGAGTACCGGGAGTGCGAGAACAAATCCATGGCGGTGCTCAACGCACTGCGGCAATCGATCGGAGGGCTGGACTGATGGTATTGTTGATCGACAATTACGACAGTTTCTCTTATAACCTGTATCAGCTCATAGGGTCGATCGACCCGGAGATCGAGGTCGTACGGAACGACGCCGTGAGCGTTCAGCGGATCAGGGAGCTGGCCCCGGGCCGCCTCGTGATCTCTCCCGGCCCCGGCAAGCCGCGCGACGCGGGCATCTGCGTCGAGGCCGTGCGCGAGCTCTATAGAGAGATGCCGATATTGGGCATCTGCCTGGGCCATCAGGCGGTCTACGAGGCCTTTGGCGGCGTGGTCTCATACGCCGGAGAGCTGGTGCACGGCAAGGCGTCGGAGGTGACGATAGATGTGGACAATGCCCTATTCAATGGGCTGCCCCCCGCCATACAGGCGGGGCGCTATCACTCCCTGGCCGCCGCAAGGGCTACGCTGCCGGAGGTGTTGAAGATCATCGCGTGGACCGGGGCGGGGGAGATAATGGCGGTGTGCCACAGGGAATTGCCTGTGTACGGCGTGCAGTTTCACCCCGAGTCCATACTGACGCCCAAGGGCAAGACTATCATTGAGAATTTTATAAGGGGGTAATTGATGTGATAAGGGAAGCTATTTTATCATTGGCCAAGAAGCGGGATCTGTCCTATGAGACCGCCGAGGGCGTCATGCACGAGATCATGAGCGGGGAAGCGTCCCCGGTCCAGATGAGCGCGTACCTCACGGCGCTGAGCCTGAAAGGCGAGACCATCGAAGAAATAACGGCGTCGGCTTTCGGTATGCGCATGCACTGCATACGGCTGCTGCACGACGTGGAGGCGCTGGAGATCGTGGGTACCGGCGGCGACGGGGCCAACAGCTTCAATATCTCCACCACGGCGGCCATAATCGCGGCCTCGGCCGGCGTGCCCGTGGCCAAGCACGGCAACCGCAGCGCCTCCAGCAAATGCGGGGCGGCGGACGTCCTGGAGGAACTGGGCGTGAACATCCATATCCCGTCGGAGAAGAGCGCGGCGCTGCTCAAAGAGATCAGCATATGTTTTCTCTACGCGCAGAATTATCATATCTCCATGAAATACGTGGCCCCCATACGCCGTGAGCTGGGCATCCGGACGGTGTTCAACATCCTCGGGCCGCTGACCAACCCAGCCGGCGCGACCATGGAACTCATGGGCGTTTACGAAAGGGAGCTGGTTGAGCCGCTGGCGCGGGTCCTGTGCAATCTGGGCGTCAAGAACGCGATGGTCGTCTATGGGGAGGACGGGCTGGACGAGATATCCCTTTCCGCCCCGACCTTTGTGTGCGAGGTGCGCGGCGGCGACACGCGGTCATATATGATCACCCCGGAGCAGTTCGGTTTCAGGCGCTGCCAAAAATCCGAGCTGTGCGGCGGCGAACCGCCCGAGAACGCCGCTATCCTCAGAGCTATATTGGACGGGGAAGCGGGGCCGAAACGCGACGCCGCCGTGCTGAACGCCGCCGCCGCCCTTTACGTGGCCGGGAAGCACGCCTCCGTGGAATCGGCGGTGGCGGAGGCGCAGGAGCTCATTGACAGCGGGGCGGCGCGGCGCAAGCTGGACGAGTTCATCCGCCTGTCCAACGAGGAGCCGCGCGCGGACGAGGCTCAGGGCGCGACGTCATGAACATACTGGATGAGATCGCGGCGCGGACGAGGGAGCGCATAAACGCCAAAAAGAAGGACCTGCCGCTTGAGCTCCTGATGGAGTCGGCGGAATCATTAAAAAACGGCCCCGGATTCGCCGCCGGCTTCCCCTTTGAAAGGGCTCTGCGCGGGGAAGGCGTGTCCGTGATCTGCGAGATAAAGAAGGCTTCGCCCTCAAAGGGCGTCATATCGCCGGATTTCCCCTACGCGCGCATCGCTAAAGAGTATGAGGAGGCGGGCGCGGCCGCTATATCCGTGCTGACCGAGCCGTTTTACTTTATGGGCGACGACCTTTATCTGCGGCAGATTGCGGGCGAGGTCGGCATTCCGCTGCTGCGCAAGGATTTTACGGTGGACAGATACATGATTTACGAGGCCGCGCTGCTGGGCGCCTCCGCCGTTTTGCTGATATGCGCCATATTGAATGACGAGACGCTCGCGGAGTTTATCGGAACGGCGCATGATCTGGGGCTTTCCGCCCTTGTGGAGGTGCACGACGAGCGCGAGGTCGATATGGCGCTCGCGGCCGGGGCGCGGGTCATCGGGGTCAACAACAGGGATCTGAGGACGTTTGAGGTGGACTTTGCCCTGACCGAGCGGCTGCGGGGCATGGTGCCCGCCGACAGGCTGTTCGTCTCGGAGAGCGGCGTCAAAGGCCCGGACGATATGGAGAAATTGAGGAGGATCGGCGCGGACGCGGCGCTGGTGGGCGAGGCGCTGATGAGGAGCGCGGACCGGAAGGCTGGGTTGAGGAGGCTGATGGGCCGCGGATAAGGCGATTGTACCCCTATCGGCTGAAGCCGATAGACATGGGTCCGCCTGAAAGGCGGTGAGCCCGGCCGCCTCTGTGATACTGTTTCTTGATGAAGGTTGACATAAATCAGCTATCCTCCATTGGCGCGCGCAGATAAACAAAAAGATTTCGCTGTGTCTGCGCGCATTCCGGATGTAATACCAATTCCAAGCTGAACCATTGCCATGGAGGGAAGTGAAGCGCCAGAGGGCGCTGAACGTTCTGACCGAACATGGGAATGTGTTAAGCTGGAATTGGTATCGCTGCTTTATGCCGATGATAAAAAAGAAACAGTATGAGGAGTGAATATGACCAGAATAAAGATCTGCGGCCTGACGCGGCCCTGCGACATAGACGCGGTGAACGGTGAGAGACCGGATTATATAGGGTTCGTGTTTGCGGACAGCCGCAGGCGGGTCACGCCGGCCCAGGCCCTTGAGCTGCGCGGGAGGCTTGCGGAGGGTATCGTCCCGGTCGGGGTTTTTGTCGACGATACGGTCGACGACGTGGCGGCGCTCGTCGAGGCCGGGGTGATCGAGATCGCCCAGCTCCACGGGAGCGAAACCGAGGCATATATCAGGGCGTTAAAAGCGCGGATCGACAAGCCCGTGATCAAGGCGGTTTCATTTGAAACGCTCAATAACCCGGAATGGGCCCGGCAGGACCGGAAATGGCAAAACACATGCGCGGATTATCTGCTGTTTGACAGCGGGCCGGGCGGCACGGGCCGCAGTTTTGACTGGGGGATGATCGGCCGCATCGGCAAGCCGTTCTTTCTGGCCGGCGGGCTCCATATGGGGAACGTCGCGGCGGCTATCGCGGCGGTGCAGCCCTTTGCCGTGGATATCAGCAGCAGCGTCGAGACAGACGGATTAAAGGACCGGGAGAAGATAAAAGAGATAATCAGGAGGGTAAGAAATGCTTGAAAAGGTTATAGAAAAAAAAGGAAGATTCGGCCCGTACGGCGGGCAGTACATCCCTGAGACGCTGATGAAGGCCGTGCAGGAACTGGAGGCCGCGTATCTGCGCTATAAGGATGACCCGGCGTTCAAGAGCGAGCTTTCGGAGCTGCTGGATAATTACGCCGGCAGGCCGTCGCTGCTGTATTTCGCCGGAAAGATGACGCGGGATCTGGGCGGGGCCAGGATATATCTGAAACGCGAGGATCTCAACCACACCGGCTCACACAAAATCAACAACGTGCTGGGCCAGGTGCTGTTGGCGAAGCGGATGGGCAAGACGAGGGTCATCGCCGAAACGGGCGCGGGGCAGCACGGCGTGGCCACAGCCACGGCGGCGGCGCTGATGGATATGGAGTGCGAGGTGTTCATGGGCAAGGAGGACACGGAGCGGCAGGCGCTCAACGTGTTCAGGATGGAGCTGCTGGGCGCGAAGGTCAACGCGGTCACCAGCGGCACGATGACGCTCAAGGACGCCGTCAACGAGACCATGCGCGAGTGGGTCTCCCGGGTGGCCGACACCCATTATGTACTGGGCTCCGTCATGGGCCCGCACCCCTTCCCCATGATCGTCCGGGATTTTCAAAAGATCATCGGCGAGGAGATAAAGCGGCAATGCGTTGAGGCGGAGGGGAGGCTGCCGGACGCGGTGCTGGCGTGCGTCGGCGGCGGCAGTAACTCAATGGGCACGTTTTATGATTTTATAGGCGACGCATCCGTAAGGCTCATAGGCTGCGAGGCGGCGGGCCATGGCGTCGACACCCCGAAAAACGCCGCGACGATAGCGAACGGGAAGGTCGGCATTTTCCACGGCATGAAATCCTATTTCTGCCAGGACGAATACGGGCAGATAGCCCCGGTTTACTCCATCTCCGCGGGGCTCGATTACCCGGGCATCGGCCCGGAGCACGCGTATCTCAAGGACATCGGCCGCGCGGAATACGTGCCGGTCACGGACGACGAGGCCGTCGAGGCCTTCGAGTATCTCTCGCGCACGGAGGGCATAATACCGGCCGTGGAGAGCGCCCACGCCGTCGCGTACGCGAGAAAGCTGGCGCCGGACATGGGCCGCGATCAGGTCATCGTCATCTGCCTTTCCGGCAGGGGCGATAAGGACGTCGCCGCCATTGCGCGTTACAAGGGGGTCGATTTGCATGAATAGTTCCGAAAGGATCAGAGGGGCTTTTTACGATGGCGCCGGGAACGCCAGGAAGGCGCTGATAACCTTTATCACGGGGGGGGACCCCGATATAGCCGCGACGGAACGCCTGATCGCCGCCATGGAAGCGGCGGACGCCGACATCATTGAGATCGGCGTGCCGTTCTCAGACCCCATCGCCGAGGGGATCGTCATTCAGGCGGCGGACGAGCGGGCGCTGGCGGGCGGGTGCACAACCGACGCCCTGTTCGAGATGGTCGGGCGCCTGAGGGGATCCGTCAGAATCCCGCTGCTGTTCATGACCTATGTCAACCCCATTTTCACCTACGGCAAGCGGCGGTTTATGCGGCGGTGTGCGGAATGCGGCGTCGACGGCGTCATCGTGCCGGATATGCCGTTTGAGGAGAAGGACGAATTGGCGGACGAATGCCGGGAATCCGGCGTCTGCCTGATATCGATGATATCCCCCATATCGGACGAGCGCGTCGGCATGATCGCCAGGGAGGCGGAAGGGTTTTTGTACTGCGTCTCGTCCCTGGGCGTCACGGGCATGCGCAGCGAGATTAATTCGGACGTGGGCGGCTTGATCCGCGAGGCCAGGCGCGTGACGGACGTCCCGTGCGCGGTGGGCTTCGGCATCTCCACGCCGGAACAGGCGCGGGATATGGCGGCCATCTCGGACGGGGTGATCGTCGGCAGCGCCATCGTCAATATCGTCGCCGAACGCGGCGCGGACAGCGCGGAGCCGGTGGCGCGGTTTGTCAGGGAATTGAAAGCCGCGATATCTGAGAGCCCAATGTCGTCTGTATAATCAGCGCCATGCTGAGCGCTGCGGTCGCCCGACGCCATAAGTGCGCCCGGAGCCTCATAGCCGCACCGTTCACAGATCCGCCCATGCGGCCCAGACCTTGTGTTTTTTATTTTTCACCGCATCCATGGCCACGGCCGCCGCGATGATCACGCCCTTGATGATTTGCTGCCAATACGGGTTCAGGCCAATGAACGTCAGGCCGTATTGTATTACAGTTAAGACCAGAACGCTTACGACGATGCCCCGCACCCTGCCGACGCCGCCGCGAAATGATACGCCGCCGAGAACGCACGCGGCTATGGCGTCCAGCTCATAGCCGAGGCCGTAACCGCCGTAAGTACCCCCCGTGCGGGCCGCCTCAAGGACGCCGGCCGCGCCGTAAAAAACAGAGGCCAATACGAATGCGCCGACAATCGTAAGGCCGACATTGACGCCGGAGACGAAAGCGGCCTTGCGGTTTGCGCCGACGGCGTACATATTCTTGCCGAATGCCGTTTTCCTCAGGATGAACCAGACCAGGATTATGAAGAAGACGGCAACGGGTATCAGCACGGGTATTTTGTTGAAAATCAGGTATTGCCCAAGGTTCGTGAAATCCGTGCGCAGGCCGCCTATGGGCTGGGATTTGTTCGGCGGCATGTCGAAATACAGGGAGGCGGCGCCATAAACCAATACTTGCACGGCCAGCGTGGCTACGTACGCGGGAACCTTAAACCGCGCGATCAAGAGGCCGTTAATAAGGCCGAACACCATGCAGGCCAGGATGGCCAGTGCGATGGGTATCAACAGATTGACCTGCGGAAGATTCGGATAGAAGCGGTTGCCGTAATCCGCGGTCTGCAACATGGAAGGGGCTATAATGACTGCCATGCCTAAAATGCGGTTGGCCGAAAGGTCAATGCCCCCGACCAGCAGCGTAAAACACAGGCCCAGCGCGATGATCAGCCTTGTCGAGGACTGATGGAGGATATTGACAAATACGGAGATCTGCGCGAATTTGGGATTGGCGCACGCCATTGCAATTATCATTATAATCAGGGCCAATATTATCGCGTTGTTGAGCAAAAAGGCCCTTACGGCGTCTCCGGATATGTACGCCGCCGCGCCGGGGCGCAGCGCCCTCAGAACCTGATACGCCCCATACAAAACCAGCCCGAAGCCGATCATCAGCAAAAAAGCGGGCATATCAAAAAGCCGGCTCAGCGCGTCATTGTCGGCGTGATATAAAAAGCCGAATATCGCGTGCCCCTGCAAAAACGTCAGGAACGCGCCGGCCAGCGCCAGCGGATACCCGCAGGCCATAAAGGCGGCCCCGAATTTCCCGCGGCCGACCGAGCCCTTTAGCTGTTGCGGAGCGGGATTCGCCTTTGAAAACATTGCGGCCGCAGCCGCGGCGCAGCTCCCGCCCGCGATTATGAGGCCCAGTACAAGTATCGCGAAACCGGAGCCGCGGATGAGCTTATTGAGGTACAGAATATATATTACAGCGCCGGCGAAGGCCATAACAAGCCCCGCGGTCAGCGCGGCACCGCCGGCCGCGGGGCCTGGCCGCCGGTTTGCCGGAACCGCAGATGTCATGAGACTCACCCCCGTTTGTTCTTATAAATCATAGGCAAATTACCCCCGGATACTGGGATCCGGGGGTAATCGTATTTTCAATATGTCTTTATCTCTTTCTGTATTTCGCCATATCCATGGCGACGGCGACGGCGATGATAACGCCTTTGATGATCTGCTGCCAGTACGGGTTCAACCCTATGAACGTCAGGCTGTACTGTATGACAGTGAAGATAAGGACACCGACGACGATGCCCCGCACCTTTCCGACGCCGCCGTTTAAGGAGACGCCGCCGACGACGCATGCGGCTATCGCGTCCAGCTCATAGCCCAGGCCGTAGTTATTGGTGGCGCCCGCCGTACGGGCCGCCTCAAGGATGCCGCCGACGCCGTATAAGAGCGAGGCGAACACGAAGATGCCGACGATGGTAAGGGGGACGTTGATGCCGGAGACGATGGCGGCCTGCCTGTTGCCGCCGATCGCGTACACGCTCTTGCCGAAGACCGTTTTATTCAGCAAAAACCAGACCAGTATTATAAAGAAGATGGCGATGGGTATCAGCACGGGTATCTTGTTAAAGATAAGGTACTGCCCCAAACTCGTGAAATCCGTGCGCAAACCGCCGATGGGCTGGGATTTGTTGGGCGGCATATCGAAAAACAGGGAGCAGGCGCCGTATATCATGACCTGCACGGCCAGCGACGCGATGAACGGGTGCATGTCAAACCGCGAGACCAGGAAGCCGTTGATATAGCCGAACACCATACAGGCCACGATGGCCAGCGCGATGGGGAGCAGTATATTGACCTGCGGGAGGTTCGGGAAGAAGCGGTTGCCGTAATCCGCCGTCTGCATCATGGAAGCGGACAAGACGGCGGCCAGGCCGACCGAGCGCCCGGCGGAAAGGTCCGTGCCGGCGATCAGCAGCGTGAAACAGATGCCGAGCGCGATGATCATCTTCGTCGAGGACTGCTGTAGGATATTGACAAATACGGATATCTGCAGGAATCTGGGGTTGATGCACGAGATGACGACGATCATGAAGATCAGGGCCATCAGTATCGCGTTGTTCAGCAGAAAGGTCCTCATGGCGGCGCCGGAGATGTCCGTGTCCGAGCCGAGGTGCTTTGTCCGCAGATACTGATTCGCCCCGTACAGCACTATGCCGAAGCCGATTATCAGCAGGAACGTGGGCATGTCGAATATCTTTTTCAGCGAGTCATTGCTGGGGCTGTACAGGAAACTGAATATCAGATGCCCTTGCAGGAACGTCAGAAACGCGCCGACCAGCGCGAGCAGGTACCCGCAGGCCATGAATATCGTGCCGAATTTCTTGCGGTCGATAAAGCCCTTTGCAATTTGCTCCTCAGATTTCTTCTGTGAAAACATGGAAACCAGGACACAAACCGCGCCCACGATGACAACGCACAAAATCAGGATTGCGGCGCCGGCGCCCTGCAAATTTTTATTGAGGTACAAAATATATAGTATAACGCCGACGATGGCGACAACAAGCCCCGCAATCAGCGTATACGTGCCGATCGCGGGATTCGAGCTTTTGTTTGTCGGAGCCGTATCTGTCATGAATCTCAATCCTCGCTTATTTTCCGAAATTTGAATTCACAATAATAGATTTAGTTACGCCGTTTTGGCGCTCGCCGTGATGAACTGCGCGGAGAGGCGCATGATCTCGACCTGGCTGAAATCCTCCTTTTCGAGGGTGCCCGTGACGCGGCCCTCGCACATGACCATTATGCGGTCCGACATGCCGATCAGTTCCGGCATCTCGGAGGAGATCATGATGATGCTCTTGCCCTGGGCGATGAGTTGGTGCATGATGGTGTATATCTCGTATTTTGCGCCGACGTCGATCCCGCGGGTGGGTTCGTCCAAGATCAGGATGTCGGGCTCCGTCAGAAGCCAGCGGGCGATGAGGACCTTCTGCTGATTGCCGCCGGAGAGATTGCGCATCAGTTCCGCGAGGGTGGGCGTCTTGACGTTGAGTTTTTTGGTGGCGCTGTCCGCCGCGCTGTACCTGATTCCGTCTTTTAGGATCCCAAACGGCTTCGCCGTGTAGTTGCGCTGGTTGGCGATGACGGTGTTGTCCAGGACGGACAGCGCGCCGATGATGCCGGAGGCGCGCCGCTCCTCCGTCAGCAGGGCAAAACCGTGTTTCTTCGCGTCGCTGACGCTCTTGATCTTTAATTCCTTGCCCTCTTTTTTGATACTCCCGCTCAGTATGCTGCGCAGGCCGAACAGCGATTCCACGAGCTCCGTCCGCTGCGCGCCCACGAGCCCACCAATGCCCAATATCTCCCCGCGCCGCAGCTCAAATGAGACGTCGCGGAAGGAGCGCTTATTGGTGGACGTGAGATTGTCCACGCGCAGGCACACCTCCTTGCTCGGGGTGTAATTCTTGGGCGGGAACCGGTTTGTCAGGTCGCGCCCGACCATGCGGCTTATGATAAGATCCGTGGTCAGCTCGCCCGCCTCCCATGTGCCCACGTTGGCGCCGTCGCGCATTATCGTGACTTCATCCGCGATATTAAGTATCTCTTCCATTTTGTGGGATATGTATATGATAGAACGGTTCTCCGACCGCAGCTTGCGGATGATTTTGAACAGATACTCCGTCTCGCGCTCTGTCAGCGAGGAAGTCGGCTCGTCCATGATGATGATGCGGGAATTATAGCTCACCGCTTTGGCAATCTCCACCAGCTGCAGATTTGAAACCGATAACGTGCCCGCTATTGTGGAAGGGTTCAGGTCTATGTCGATCTGATCAAACAGTTCCTGTGTCTTCCTGTACATCTCTTTATGGTTCACGGCGACGCCCAGCGTCATCGGAAAACGGCCCAGCCATATATTTTCCATAATGGGCCGGTAGGGTATGGGCAGCAGTTCCTGGTGTATCATGGATATGCCATGATCCAGGGCGGATTTCGCGTTGGGGATATGTACCTTCTGGCCGTCTAGCATTATCTCCCCGCTGTCCAGGGTGTATATGCCGAACAGGCAGTTCATCAATGTGGATTTGCCGGCGCCGTTTTCGCCCATCAGGGCGTGCACCGTTCCGGGTTTTACGTTCAGGTGGACATGGTTTAAAGCCAGCACGCCGGGGAATGTCTTTGTTACGTCCTTCATTTCAAGCCGGTATTCGCTCATGCGCTCATCTCCCTCTATGCCGATGGATATCGTCAACTATAAAAAGGGGGCAAGAGAAGCAAACTTCCCTTGCCCCCCATCGCGGCAAACCGGTTGCCGCAGCAGGTATAATGATTTATTATGACATGAAATCCTTGTAATTATCCTGTGTAACCTTTACGTACGGGATCCAGACGTACTTGCCCTCGACCTTATAGCCGACGTTGGCGTCGTTGATTTCCTTATTCTTGCCGGCGGCGTCCGCGATATTGACGGCGGCTTTCGCCTGGTTGACGGCGTCATTGAGCACGGTGCCGAGCAGGGAGCCGTCCTTCATGGCCGCGAGGCCGGGGGCTGTCGCGTCGACGCCCACGACGGGGATGTACTTGCTCTTGTCGCCCTTGTTATAGCCCTGGGCTTGCAGAGCGGCGATGGCGCCGAGCGCCATATCGTCGTTGTTGGCGAAGACGACCTCGATGGAAGCGATGCCGAGAGAGGTGATGAACGCGGCCATTTTATCGGTAGCCTTAACCTTATCCCACATGGCCGTGTCGCTGGCGAGCTCTTTTACCTTGATGCCGGCGTCCGTGAGGGTCTGAATGGAGTATTTTGTGCGGGCAACGGCGTCGGGATGCCCGGGCTCGCCGGTCAGCATTACGTAATCGATCACGCCGTCCTTGTTCTTATCCGTTTCGGGATGCGCTTTCCAATAATCGGCTATGATCTGGCCCTGGGCGGTGCCGGACTCTTCCGGATGCGCGCCTACGTACCATACGCGGTCATATGTTTGCATATCGGCGTCCGCCGGCATACGGTTGATCAGCACCAGCGGCAGGCTGGCGGCCTTGGCCTTCGCGATGATGGGGGCGGCAGCCGTGGGGTCAACCGGGTTGATGATCAGGGAGTTTACGCCCTGGTTGATGAAGTTGTCCACCTGGTCATTCTGGGTGGCCTGTACGTTTTGTGAGTCGGAGATATTGAGCGTATCGCCGAGCGCATTAGCGCGGTCCGTCATAGCGGCGCGCACGCCGGCCATGAATGTGTCGTCAAACTTGTAGATGGCGGAGCCGATCTTGATGGGCCCTGTGGCTGGCGGTTGGGCCGCCTGTGTTTGGGCCGGCGGCGGGGCCGCCGGTGATTTAGCCGGACCCGAATTGTTGCCGCACGCGGCGAGACTGAACGTCATTACGCCGGCTATGCCGATGATAAGCGCATTACTCATCTTTTTCATTACATTTACCTCCCGGTTTCTTTTAATAAATATATATTATTAATATCCCGCAAAAAGAATTTCATTACTAACTTTAAATTACCAAACTTAAACCATTAAGCCTAAAATCACTTAAATCACTTAAATCACTTAAATCACTTAAATCACTAACCTTATTAACTGTTCAGCCTATTATTGATCGCAGAACTCATTATTTGCATTTGAGACATTTTACATACAACATTTTGACGTACCCTTATAAACACCCCGGTACCGAATAAGACCGCGGCGATTTCATAGGCAATCCGTCTAAAAGTCATGAAACGATTGACCGAAGTTCTTAACTGAACCGCCTTATTTTTTCACCTGCCTTTTCACCTTCCTAATTTTTTCACAATTTTTGCCCCACCACTCTAAGCGATATCATCATAATATAATAATACGGCTGATATGTCAATATATGTTGCAAAATTTTTTTCTGGCTCTTGTGGAAAATTGTGAAATAATGGTCGCATTATGTCGTAAATTGCGATAGACGGGGCCGTGCCGTGTCTCGCGGCGCCGTCGCGTGTATAATTTATCAGGGCGCCTGTCCATAACGGCTCACAGCCTTTTCAGTAGCTTCAGCGACAGCTCGCTGTACGGCGGGTACCGCAGCGGTATATCGACGCGGGTGGATTTGCGCAGCACGCTCTTGTAATGCGTAAACGCGTCAAAGCCGGCCTTGCCGTGGTAACTGCCCATGCCGCTTTCGCCCACGCCGCCGAACGGCAGGCGCGGGACCGAGATATGGACCACCGTGTCGTTGACGCAGCCGCCGCCAAAGGACACGCGGCGCATGAAATACCGCTCGGCTTCCCTGCGGGCGGTGAACAGGTACATGGCGAGGGGCTTGGGGCGGGCGTTTATCAGTTCTACGGCTTCCTCCGGGCGGGAATAGGCCAGCACGGGCAGGATGGGGCCGAAGATCTCCTGGCCCATGACCGGCGCGTCCCAACTGACATCGTCCAGGATAGTCGGCTCGATCCGCAGTGAATCCGGGTCGCGGCCGCCGCCCAGGGCTATTCTCTGGCCTTCAATAAGGCCGAGCAGGCGGTTGAAATGCCTCTCGTTGACGATCCGGGGGTAGTCCGGGTTATCGCACGGCCTCTCCCCGTACAGTGCCCTGACGGCGGCCGACAGCTCGGCCAGCAGGCGGCGCTTGACAGAAACCTGCGCCAGCACGTAATCCGGCGCGACGCAGGTCTGCCCGGCGTTGATAAATTTCCCCCAGGCGATGCGCCTGGCCGCGAGCTTTAAATCCGCGGAGCTGTCCACGATGCACGGGCTTTTGCCGCCCAATTCCAGCGTGACGGGCGTCAGGTGCTTTGCCGCGGCTTCAAGCACAGTCCTGCCTACGGCCGCGCTGCCGGTGAACAGGATGACGTCAAAGCGCTGGCAGAGCAGGGCCTCGTTCTCCTTGCGGCCGCCCTGAGTTGCGGTCACATGGCGCGGGTCAAACACCTCGGCGCACATGCGCGCTATCAGCGCCGACGTCGCGGGGGAATAGGCAGACGGCTTGACTACCGCGCAGTTTCCGGCGGCGACGGCGGCTATGAGCGGCGTCACGGTCAGCATAAACGGGTAGTTCCAGGGGGACATTATCAGCGCCGCGCCGTATGGCTCGGGATATTTCCGGCCGGACGACGGGAAATTCTTCAGGTTTGAGGCGGCGTATTCCGGGCGGGTCCAGCGCCGTATGTGCCTGAGGGTATACCGCAGCTCATCCAGCGCGACGCCCACCTCTGTGGCGTACGCCTCGAAAGGCGGCTTGTTCAGATCCGCTTTAAGCGCGGCCATAATATCCGCGTCGTGAACGCGCACCCAGCGCTCCAGCTCCCGCAGGCGCTCCACGCGGAAGCCGACGTCCTTTGTGCGCCCCGCGGCGAAAAACGCCCGCTGCTTTTGCAGAACCGAGGAGATATCGACCATATAAAATCCTCCGATACGCTATACTGACGTGAGTCCGACAGATCTTCTTTAACGAAATTCAGCAAAGCCGAGCTTTCGTATTCCGCAGGGGCGGACGACCACATCGTTTTACAATGTACAACAGACATCCCCTTAATATGTTTGTACCGTCGTGTTAAACCTTCCATTCAATCTGGACGCTTTCGCTTGTGGCGTTGATTCTGGAAATCAATCCGTCCACCACAAGCCGTTTATCCTCAAAACTCACATTACCCCAGTTTTTGAGATAGCCGGATATGCTTTTCGCATATTCCGGGGCAAGGGATGAAGCTTTCATATCGGCAATCGCTTTTGTAAGCGTTTGCCTTTTCGCGTCCAGTTATTCGATCTTACCGTTCTTACGTAAAGATTAACGTAATAAAAGAAAGCTTGTTTGCCTTAGAATATAAAATTCTAATTTTGGTGGATAATCCAACTCGTTTATTTTTATTAGTTAAATATGCTGACCCAGTGGAGATACATTTTAAGATTTAATGAAGTTTTCCATCATTAAAATAGCTGATTTTATCGGGTCATTGTATTCAGATTCAAGCAAGGTTTTAATTAGGACATTACTCAGCTTTAAGGTTTTGTTTGGAATAATAACGATTTTATTTGGCACTCCATTCGCTCCTTTGAATTAATTTATGCATAGAGCGATAGGGGGTTAGGCCAATTCACCCTATCCATGTTTATATAAGTCAAACACATTTATCTAAACAAAAAATGGCTTACGCTCCTTATGGCCCCAATTTTCTTATTGGAAATTAATAATGTCATTGATTTTCCAAACAGCAACGGCTAAGCATACCGCAATACTGATCAATAATACAGTCAAGCCAAGTAATTTTTTCTCTGGTTTTTTCTTCAACAATATGCATCCAGTTACTACTCCAGCTATTGGTATAAGGTAGACAACGATGAAAGCAATGGCAGCGATAACCCCCTGCATGCCGCGTCCAGTGTTGTCCCACCAGAATATGCTGGTGTTGTCCGCGCGTTGCTGTCCGTCAAAGAGGGCATACAACATAAGCTGCTGTGATAACCTTCGAGAATTCACGTGAGAAATCCCGTGTGTTTACATTTTCGTCAAAACTTTCAGAAAAAATTTCCTCCGGATAAGCGTCGGCAATAAAAAAGTCCACGCTTTTTAACGGTGATTCGGCTTTGCTTATAGTAAACTTAAACACTTGGCCCGGCAAATAATTACCTAAGAACTGGCCGTTGGGCTTGACCTCCTGGCCGTCGAAATAGAAACTGACTCCGGTTTCCATAGCCTCCGCCGGTTTGCATTTGAAAACCAAGCCCGCGCAAACAAACACCATTAAAAATCCCGCTATTGATAAAATCCTTTTCATTAACAACCCCTTTTTTATATAGCGGCTGTCAGAATCTGCCGACGCCCACTACTATCTCTTTCAGCACGGTGACCAAGATGCCCACGGTATCGATGGAGGTCAGCACGGTCACGTTGTTCTCGATGCCGACTGCGCGGATGTGGCGGGCGTCCTCGGCCTTTTTGTAATCCTGCTCCACGGTGAGGTTGATTATATACGAGATATAGTTCTTCCTCAGCGTGTCTATGATGTCGTTGTTGACGTCCAGCCGCTGGACTATGCTGGAGGGTATGCCGTGCTCCCGCATGAACGCGGAGGTCCCGGAGGTGGCCATGAAGTTGAAGCCGAGTTCGTACAGGGTCTTGACATACGGCAGTATGTCCTGTTTATATATGTCGTCCACGGTCACCAGCACCGCGCCGTATTTCTTCACCTTCATGCCGGAAGCGCAGAGGGCCTTATAGACCGCGCGGGTCATCGACCTGTCATAGCCGATGGTCTCCCCGGTGGATTTCATCTCCGGCCCGAGTATCGTGTCCATGCCCTTGATCTTGCTGAAGGAGAACGTCGGGGCCTTGATATAATACTTGTCGGGGGTCTGTTTAATCTCCGTGGAGCAGCCCAGCTCCTTGAGCTTTACGCCCAGCATGACCTTTGTGGCGATATTGGCTATATGGCAGTCCGCGGCCTTTGAGAGGAACGGGACGGTGCGGCTGGAGCGCGGGTTGACCTCTATGACGGAGACCTCCTCGCCCTTGACCACAAACTGTATGTTGAACAGCCCCACGATGCCCAGGCCCAGGCCCAGGCGCACGGTGTAATCGAATATGGTGCGCTTTACGCCTTCCGATATGGAATACGCGGGGTAGACGCTGATGGAGTCCCCGGAGTGTATGCCGGCGCTCTCGATATGCTCCATGATGCCGGGGATATAGACGTCCGCCCCGTCGCAGACGGCGTCCACCTCCACCTCCTTGCCCTTGATGAATTTGTCGATGAGCACGGGGTGGCTGTGGTTCAGGTTGACCGCCGTATTCAAATATTGCATGAGCATGTCGTCGTTGTAGATGATGCGCATGGCCCGCCCGCCCAGCACGTACGAGGGCCGCACCAGCACGGGGTAACCTATGGCGTCCGCGACCTTCAGGCCCTCGTCCAGATCGAACACGGCCTTGCCGGGGGGCTGCGGCAGGCCCAGCTCGCGCATCTTTATCTCAAACAGGCCCCTGTTTTCACAGGTCTGGATGCCCAGCAGATCCGTGCCCAGTATCCTGACGCCGTTTTCGGTCAGGCTCTGCGCCAGGTTTATGGCGGTCTGCCCGCCGAGCTGCACCACAGCCCCAACGGGCTTTTCCAGATCGGCCACGTTCATGACCTCTTCGATGGTGAGCGGCTCAAAGTACAGCTTGTCGCTGATGGTGTAATCCGTGGAGACCGTTTCCGGGTTGTTGTTGACGACGATGGCCTCATAACCCATCTGGTTGATGGTCTTTATGGCGTGGACGGAGGAATAGTCAAACTCTATGCCCTGGCCGATCCTTATGGGCCCGGAGCCGATGACCAGTATGGACTCCCTGTCCGTGACCACGGACTCGTTCTCGTCGGCGTATGTCGAATAAAAATACGGGATGTACGAGTCAAATTCCCCGGCGCAGCTATCAATCATCTTGTAGACGGGTATGATATTGGCGCGCTTCCTAAGCTCGCGCACGTCGTTGTCCTCCGCGCCCCAGAGCCGCGCGATGACCTTATCGGAGAACCCGAAGCGCTTGGCCGTCCTCAGGGCGCCGATGTCGCCGGGGCGCTCCTTGATGAACCGCTCCGTCTCCACGATATTCTTGAATTTGTGCAGGAAAAACAGATCTATCTTGGTATACTGATAGATAAGGTTCAGATCCACATTCTTCCGAAGCAGCGCGGCTATGGCGAAGACGAGCTGATCCGTCGGCTTTTTTACAAATTCCGAGAGCTCGAGCCGCGTAAATTCCTCAAACACCTCGGATTTAAAATAGTCGATCTCTATCTCCGTGGAGCGCAGCGCCTTCAGAAACGATTCCTCAAAGGTGCGCCCCACGGCCATGACCTCCCCGGTGGCCTTCATCTGCGTGGTGAGCTCCCTGTTGGCGGAATCGAACTTATCGAAGGGGAAGCGCGGTATCTTCGTGACAATATAATCCAGGCTCGGCTCAAAGCAGGCCATGGAATTCTTGAGCATGATCTCGTCGAGCGTCATGCCCACGGCGATCTTGGCGGAGACCCGCGCGATGGGGTATCCGCTGGCCTTTGAGGCCAGGGCGGACGAGCGGGAGACGCGCGGGTTCACCTCTATGACGTAATACCGGAACGAGAACGGGTCCAGCGCGAACTGCACGTTGCAGCCGCCCTCGATCTTGAGCGCGCGTATGATCTTTAAGGACGCGTCGCGCAGCATGTGATATTCCTTGTTGGTCAGGGTCTGGGAGGGGCACACGACGATGGAATCCCCCGTGTGCACCCCGACGGGGTTGATGTTCTCCATATTGCACACGGCTATGGCCGTGTCGTTTTTATCCCGCATGACCTCGTACTCGATCTCTTTGAAGCCCTTGACGGACCGCTCGATCAACACCTGGCCGACGGGGGAGACATTCAGCGCGTTCTCCGCCATTTCCGGCAGCTCTTCCGGCAAATCGCAGAACCCGCCCCCCGTCCCGCCCAGGGTGAACGCGGGGCGCAGCACGACGGGATAGCCGATCCGCCCGGCGATGTCCAGCGCCTGATCCACGGTCACGGCCACGTCGGAGGGCAAAACCGGCTCGCCTATGGACTCGCAGAGGGCCTTGAACAGCGCCCTGTCCTCGGCCTTGCTCAGCGCCTCGATCTTCGTGCCCAGCACCTCGCAGCCGCATTCGTCCAGCACACCGCTTTCGTGGAGCTGGACGGCCAGATTGATCCCCGTCTGCCCGCCCAGGGACGGTATGAGGGCCTGCGGGCGCTCCATGCGTATGATCTTGGCGACGTACTCCAGCGTCAGCGGCTCCATGTAGATGATGTCCGCGATGTCCTTGTCCGTCATGATCGTGGCGGGGTTTGAATTGACCAGGAGCGTCTCGTAGCCCTCCTCTTTCAGGGACAGGCACGCCTGCGTCCCGGCGTAGTCAAATTCCGCCGCCTGGCCTATATTGATGGGGCCGGAGCCGATGATCAGGATTTTGTGTATGTCCGCGCGCTTAGCCATGTGTCCCTCCAGATTCCCTGCCAAATGTCTCTATATTGTCCATGAATTTGTCAAACAGGTATTCCGAATCCTGCGGGCCCGGGCAGGATTCCGGGTGGAACTGCACGCCGAAGATGAAGTCCTCCGCGCGTTCCGCCCCCTCCACGGTGTTGTCCAGCAGATTGACGTGCGTGGCTGTGAGCCCGCTGTTTTTTAAGGAATCCGCCTCCACGGCGTACGAATGGTTCTGGGAGGTTATTTCAATCTTGCCGGTGACGAGGTTCTTGACCGGGTGGTTGGCCCCCCTGTGCCCGAATTTGAGCTTTATCGTCCGGGCGCCGTTGGCGAGGCAGATTATCTGATGGCCCAGGCATACGCCGAAGATCGGGACCCTGCCCTGCAGCGCCCTCACCGTTTTGATCACGGCCGGGGCTTTCTCCGGGTCCCCCGGGCCGTTTGAGATAAAGACCCCGTCGGGCTTTAAGCACATGATGTCCTCCGGCGGCGTGAAATACGGCGCGCATATGACGTTGCAGCCGCGCTTTTTGAGCAGCCGTATCATGTTCAGTTTTATGCCGCAGTCTATGGCGACGACGTTGTATCTGAAATTCGGCGTGCGCGTATACCATATCCTGTCCTTGGCCACGCCCGAAAGATAATCCTCCGGGGCGCTGTACGCCCTCAGCTTTTCGGCGGCCAGCCCCGCGTCCGTATCCGCGTCCGTCAATATGGCCAGTTGCGTGCCTTCGTCGCGTATGGTCTTGGCGAGCCTGCGCGTATCTACAGAAGAAATGCCCGGAATATTAAAAGCGCTTAATATCTCGGGCAATGTCTGAGTGAATCTGAAATTTGAGGGGTATGTCTGATGTTCGTTGACCACCAGCGCCGACAGCTTCGGACCGAAATTTTCATAATCGTCGTCGTTGATGCCGTAATTGCCGATAAGGGGATATGTCATGGCGACTATCTGCGCGAAATACGATGAATCGCTGATGATCTCCTGATACCCGACCATCGACGTGTTGAAAACGATCTCCGCGACAGCCTCCCTCCCGGCGCCAAACCCCTCGCCAAAGAACTCATGTCCGTTTTCCAGTACCAGTTTCCGTCTCACTTAATGACCTCCGTAACGCGTTCACTGAATAAGCATTATAGCACAAAACCGCGTGTGTGTAAACTGTTTTCCAGATATTTACACACCCGACGCGCGAACCCGACGCGCCGAATCCTATTTTATACATAAACCGGAGGCATGGGACATTGCGGCTTCCGGGCTATAAAAAACAGCCGCCCATGAATCGGGTGCGGCTGTCGCAATAAAGATAAATTGCATAAACCGGCGCTTTGCCGTCTATGATATCTTGCACTCAAGGCGCAGCTTATCGGCTATGAGCGCGATAAACTCGCTGTTGGTGGGCTTGCCCTTGTGTTTTGACACGGTGTAGCCGAACAGGGCGTCTATGCTGTCGATCTGGCCGCGGCTCCACGCCACCTCAATGGCGTGGCGTATGGCGCGCTCGACCCTGCTGGAGGTCGTGTTGCACTTCTTGGCGATCGCGGGATAGAGCTCCTTTGTTATGTAATTCAGGACTTCGCTGTCGTTGACGGCCATGATGATGGCCTCCCGCATGTAGTTGTAGCCGCGGATATGCGCCGGGACGCCGATCTCGTGCAGTATGGAGGTGACCTTTTTCTCAATGGGCACCTGGCTGTCGTCGGCCTGGCTCATCATCATCCTCGCCATCGGCTGGTTCTGCGTCTTTGCGGTCTTTCTGTTCATTTGCCTGATACGCGACGCCAGCGCGCCCATATCAAACGGTTTTACAACAAAATAATCCGCCCCCAATTCTATGGCCTTCTGGACGATGTTATCGTGCGAAAGGGCCGTAAGAATCAGACAGACGGGCCTGCTGGCGCTATCCGCGTCATACTCTGTGTTGAGCCTCTCCAGGACGCTCATGCCGTCCATATTCGGCATGATCAGATCAAGGACCGCGATATCCGGCTTTGTGGAGACGATCCTGTCAAAGGCCTCGATACCGTCCAGCGCGTTGCCGACAACCTCCATATCCTCCTGCCTGCCCAGATACTCCCTGAGCACGGCGTTGAAGTCATAATTGTCATCGGCCACAAATACCTTGATCTTCTCATCCTTCTTTAGTCTTTCCTCTTTTGCCGTTGTCATATGTCACCCCGCCATATGTATTCTTTTACGCTCATATTATAACAATATACAACAATTATTTCAATACAATTCATATAGATATATTTCGCGCTTTTTGGATGTTATTCTACACAAAAATTTCAGCCAGGACATAATGCATCCGGGCTGAAACCGCTGATCTGACAAAAACTGTTATTTATACAAATTATATAGCTTCCGCTACATGGCCGCCGCCGGGCCCGCGCCCTGCTGCGATGTCGCAAATTGCGTGAGGATCTGCTTTATGCTGGAGGTGTCCTGCTGGTTCGCCTCGGGCGCAGGGTGATAATACCCCTTCTGTTCCGCCACTTTATATAGGTCGTATTGAAATTTCTCGTCGCCGTCGCGCATCTGCTGGAAGGTCTGGCGCAGCGCCTGGTTGGCGCACTCCGTGATGACCTTCGCGTAGTTCGATAGACTTGCCTTCGTGCCGCTTAGCACGTCCAATACAATGTCTTTTTCGTTCAATTTGATTCCTCCTTTTACTGCTTACAGCATCTTGATCAGGTTTTGGGCTGATTGCCGCGCCTGGTTCGCGGCCTGTCCGAACATTTGCTTCAAATGGGCGTCATTGCACTGCTCGGAATAGTTTGTGAGCTTGGACGCCGTCGTTTGATGGGCGATCACCATCTCTCTGATTGAATTCAGTTCCGATTGATTAAAACCCGGCATTTCCTTTCCTCCTTTCAGTCAGCCGTCAGCCAGTTCGGCCTTAATTGCTCAGAATACTCTTTGGATCAACCGGAACGCCGTCCTTTTGAACCTCGAAAGCCAGATGGCTCCCGAGCAGAACGCTGTAAATACTAGGCTTCGCGACGCCGCCAATGACCTGGCCCTGTGAAACGACGTCGCCCGGCTTCACCAACATACCGTCTTGTAACTGACTGTATGTAGTCACCCAGCCGTTGCCGTCGTCAATGACGATCATGTTGCCGTTTCTGTCTGTGGTTTTAACTGATTTGACAATGCCGTCGGCCGCCGCCTTGACCTGCGTGCCTTCAGCCGCCTGGATGCAGAGCTCCTCGTTGGTGCGGTACTGATCCAGCGTCTTGTCGTATATCGCCAGCTTGTCGCTGAAATCCATCACGACCTGTCCCAGGACGGGCCAGAGCATCTTGGAATCCTGGCTGAACGCCTTGAACTTCTTCGGGGCGGGCTTCGGCTCGGCCTTCGGCTTTTGCGCGGGCGGTATCGAGGTCTTTGAGGCCGCGAGCACCGGCTGTTGGGGCGGGCTGCTGTTTAACGCCTGCTCAGCCTGCTGCTCGGCCTGCGCGGATTGCCCGACCGTGGGCGATATCTGCGAATAGGCCTGCAAACCGGCTTGATCCGGCACACTCTGGAAACTCTGGGCCGGCGCTTGTGCCTGAACCCCGCCGGAGCCGCCGGTGACGTCCGTTCCGCCCGCCGCGCCGATATCATACCCGTTCGTCAGGTCCTGGGACGCCTGCGGCCCGGCCGTATTCTGCGTATTCTGCGACAAGTACGGTTTCGCGCTGTTGTCCAGCGTCTGCTGCATCTGGGACAGATCGATCCCGCCGCCGTTATTGGCCGGTTTGTAAGTCGCGGGCTGCAAATTGACAAAGGAGATTATGGCCGCCACGATCATCACGACGCCCAGGCTCGAGTACAGGGCCACATAAAATCCTTTCTTCTTGAAAACGCTTTCCTTTGGTTCTTTTTGATCATTCATTCATTCTACACCTCCGATAGTAGTAGTATTACCCCACGCATTTACAATTATTCAAATTATTTCTATAATTTCAAAAATTTTCAAATTGCGCCGGGTTTCCGCAAAATCACTTACAGCTCTACAGATTCCGACTAAAACAAGCTCTGTGAACCCGTCTCGGCAACCCCTATAAACTCGCCATCGGCAACCCCTGTGAACCGTCACCGGCAAGCTCTGTAAACCCGTCATCGGCAACCTATGTAAACCGTCATTGCGAGGAGCGGAGCGACGAAGCAATCCAGGAAATCCCGGTTTGCGCGTGTACTGGGGTTTGCGCGTGTACTGGATTGCTTCGCTCCGCTCGCAATGACCGATTGTGAGGTTTATAGAGATTGCCCTAATATTTCATCCAGCAATAACATGCAGTCCGGGCGGAGCTTGTCTCCGCCCGGAATACGGGCAGACACGAGGTCTGCCCCTACAGCGTTCTTCAAAATTTTGCCGGATAGAGCCCTGAGTCCCGGCTAAGCCTCCACCGTTTTGATCCTGGCCCCCAGGGCGTACAGCTTTTCCTCCAATCCGTCGTAGCCGCGGCGTATATGGTGTATCTCCGAAATCTCCGTGACGCCCTCCGCCCTCAGGCTGGCCAGCACGAGCGCCGCGCCCGCGCGCAGATCCGTCGCCTTGACCTGGGCCCCGGCCAGGGTCTTCACCCCCTCTATGACGGCGCTCCTGCCCTCGATCTTGATGTCCGCGCCCATGCGCTTGAGTTCGCCTATGTGCATGAAACGGTTCTCAAAGACGGTCTCCGTCACCAGGCTGGTCCCTTCGGCAAAGATCAGCAGCGAGACGGCCTGCGCCTGCATGTCCGTCGGGAAGCCGGGGTACGGCATGGTCTTTAAATCCACCGTCTTGAGCGTCTTCCCCTCGGGCAGGGAGACCCGCAGCATAGCGCCCGTTTCATCCGCCCCGCCGCCGTCCCTTTTGCCGGCCTCCTCTATGCTCACGCCCGCCTCCCGCAGCTTCGCTATGACGGGGCGCAGGTGATCCGATATCACATTTTCAAGCACCACGTCCCCGCGCGTTATGGCCGCGGCGATCATCAGCGTCCCCGCCTCGATCCTGTCCGGGATGACGGCGTACTCGCCCCCCCTGAGCCCGCTCACCCCGTCGACGCGGATGGTGTCCGTCCCGGCGCCGCGCACGCACGCGCCGCACATGTTGAGGAAACCGGCCAGATCGACTACCTCGGGCTCCGTCGCGCAGTTCTCGATGACCGTCTGGCCCTCCGCCAGCGTCGCGGCCATCATGATGTTTTCAGTCGCGCCGACACTTGGAAAATCCAGGTATATATCCGCGCCCTTCAAACGTCCGGCGCTCATATTGACAAAGCCGTGCTCGCTCTGGATCCTCGCCCCGAGCGCCGCGAAGCCCTTCAGATGCAGATCCACGGGCCGCGAGCCGATGGCGCAGCCTCCCGGCAGCGGTATCCTGGCGCCGCCGGTCCTCGCCAGCAGCGGCCCGGCTATCATAAAGGACGCGCGCATGGCGCTGGCGAGTTTATAAGGTATCTCCATCGGCCTCTCACCCGGATCCCTCGCGGATCCGAGGGCGGCCGGCTCAAGCGCTATCACGCCCGCGCCGATGTCCCTCGATATGCTGACGCCGAGATGTTTAAGCAGCAGTTCCATATGCGCCACATCGCTCAGATCCGGCACCTCTTTCACGACGCTGCGCCCCTCCGCCAGTATGGACGCCGCCATTATCGGCAATACCGCGTTCTTTGAGCCGCCGACCCGGACCCTCCCTTTGAGCGGCGGGCTCTGCTCGATCACTAACTTCTGGTTTAAATTCTGGTTGGTTTTTTGATCATTGTTTTGATTAAAATTTTCCATAATCTGTCTCCGCAAAGCTGTACAAGCTGTAATCCAGGGCTGTAATTGTAACAAAACTGTAATATATTCTTTTCCGGATTCCGGCCAAAAAATACGTATTCACAGGAATTTTACAAATAATAAACAAAATGGCGTTGACTTTTTATTTGCGCGGATTTATAGTACAAGAAGTGATATTTTATGATATTTATAAAGAATAGAGGATCGCCAATGTATATAACACTTTCCGACGGCAGCACCAGGGAATACCTGAACGCGGAGGCCCTCTTCGCCACGGAGGAGGGGCAGAAGACCTTCCGCCATACCGCGTCGCACATCATGGCGCAGGCTGTAAAGCGCCTGTTCCCGGAGGTGAAGCTGGCCATAGGCCCTTCCACCGCGGAGGGATTCTATTACGATTTTGACAAGGACAAACCCTTCACGTCTGAGGAGATCACAGCCGTGGAGGCGGAGATGGGGCGGATCGTCAGAGAGGATCTGGCCCTGGAGCGCTCCGTCATGCCGCGCCGCGAGGCGGCGGAGTTTTTTGAGAGGGTCGGCGAGCCCTATAAGGTCGAGCTCATCAGCGGCCTCCCTGAGGACGCCGTGGTCACGGTCTACAGGCAGGGCGAGTTTACGGATCTGTGCGCCGGGCCGCACCTCCAGAGCACAAAGTACGTAAAGGCGTTTAAACTGGACGCCGAGGGCGGGTCGTCCGGCGCGTACTGGCGCGGCGACGAGAAAAACAAGATGCTCTGCCGCATATACGGCACGGCGTTCCCCAAGCAGAGCGAGCTCGAGAACTATTTAAAGGCGCGTGAGGAGGCCAAAAAGCGCGACCACAACAGGCTGGGCCGCGAGCTGGGTTTCTTCACCACGTCGGAGCTGATTGGCCAGGGGCTGCCGCTGCTCATGCCCAAGGGCGCCAGGGTGGTGCAGATCCTGCAGCGATTCGTCGAGGACGAGGAGGAGCGGCGCGGCTACCTGCTGACCAAGACGCCGTTCATGGCCAAGACGGATCTATACAGGGTCTCCGGGCATCTGGACCATTACCGCGAGGGCATGTTCTTCGTCGGCGACGAGCAGAAGGACGACGAGGTCTTTTGCCTGCGCCCCATGACGTGCCCCTTCCAGTTCACGGTCTATAACGCCCAGCAACACAGCTATAAAGACCTGCCCATAAGATACAACGAGACCTCGACGCTCTTCCGCAAGGAGGGCTCCGGGGAGATGCATGGGCTGATACGCGTGCGGCAGTTCACCATCTCGGAGGGCCATATCGTCTGCACGCGCGAGCAGGTCGCGGAGGAGTTCAAGCAGTGCGTCGATCTGATCAAGTTCATGATGACCGCCATCGGCGTCCAGGACGACGTGACGTACCAGTTCTCAAAATGGGACCCCAAGAATAAGGAGAAGTACATGGGGGAGCCGGCGCTCTGGGAGGAGACGCAGGACAACATGCGCGTCCTCTTGAACGAGCTCGGCATCAATTTCAAGGAGGTCGACGGGGAGGCCGCCTTCTACGGCCCGAAGCTGGACGTCCAGGCCAAGAACGTCCACGGCAAGGAGGACACGCTGATCACCGTCCAGATAGATTTCCAGCTAGGCGAGCGCTTTAACATGGTGTATATCGACAAGGACGGCAACAAAAAGCACCCGTTCGTGCTGCACCGCACGTCCATTGGGTGCTACGAGCGCACGCTGGCGCTCCTGATAGAAAAATACGCGGCGTCCTTCCCGACGTGGCTGGCGCCGACGCAGGCCATCGTCCTGCCCATATCCGACAGGTTCAACGAATACGCCGATTCCGTCCTGAGCAGGATAAGGGAGAAGCGCATCCGGGCGGAGGGCGATTTCAGGGCGGAAAAAATCGGCTATAAGATTCGCGAGGCGCGCAATGAGCGCATACCTTATATTATAGTGGTCGGCGAAAAAGAGGCGGCAGATAAAAACATCGCGCTCAGGAGCCGCTCGGGCGACGAGGGCGCCATGGAGCTGGACGCGTTTATCGCCCGCGTCCTGAAAGAGGTCGAGGAAAGGACCAACAACAGCGGCGTCAGCGGCGCGAAACAGGATTGACCATGAGTTTCCCGCGCGTCTGCGGTTTGTATTCTATGCGGACAGCGCGGTTCCAGATAACTGTAGGGGCGGCCTCCGGCCGTCAATTAAACCTTTATGTAGGGCGGGGGCTCTGCTCCCGCCGCCGTCCCGCCAGCGATAATTTCGCTAGCGGCACACCAACGCGGCAACAACCGTAGGAGCCCTCCGGCCATCCGCTAACCATAAGGCCACGAACACGCGTAGATATATAAGGCGGCCTCTTATAACCTGTCATTGCGAGGAGCGAAGCGACGAAGCAATCCAGAAAAAGCCTGGATTTAACGTAAATCTGGATTGCTTCGCTCCGCTCGCAATGACACAGACCAGTGTATTATACGGCGATAAAATGTAATAGTGGCGGAGCTTGTCTCCGCCGGGAATACGGGCAGACACGAGGTCTGCCCCTACAGTGTTCTATAAAATCTTGCCGGATTGAACACCAGGGGTTTTAGAGGTTCCCATAAGACGTGCAAAGCAGCAACCGTAGGGGCGGCCTCCGGCCGTCCGCCAAACCGCCAATTCCGCAGGGCGGGGCCCCCGCCCCCAGCCACAACGTCAATAGTCACGCGGCGTCAGCCGCAGGAGGATCAAATAAGTGCAATCCAATAAATCCAATATATTGTCGACAAATCCGCTTTCAAAATTTATATTCTTAATAGCCGCCCTCGCCGTCTGCGCCGGCGCTTTATCGGGTTGCGGCCATGACGCGGCCGCGACCGCCTCAAGCCCGCCCGGCTCATCCGCGCCGGCCGTCGTGCAGGACCCGACCAAATTCGCCCTGACGCCGGACGAACAGCAGCTTTACGACAAATACAAACAGGGCGGCTATAACCCGTCCGTCTTCAAGAACGCGTCGCAGAACGTCGTCGCCAAGGTCTATATCGAATGCGGCGTTTTGGCGGATTCGGACGGCGAATACAATCTCTATTCAAAAAACGGCCTGACGGTCTCCGAAGATGAATACCGGGCGTACAATGAGCAGGACGTCGCAAGGGGCGGGGCCACCGACGGACCTTACAGCAGGCAGACTATGGCGGACGCCAATTTCCTGGGCGTGGGCAGCGCCAAATTCGTCAACGACACCGACACGATAGGGCACCTGGAGTTCACGACCAAGGCCGGCGACACGCTCAAGCTGTACATGTATAAAGAAAAGAGCGACCTCTGGCTCATGAAGTTCCAGCCGACCCTCTCACCCTTCGACAGCGCGCCCGCCGGCGCCCCCGGGCCGTCCGCCAGCATCTCCGTTCAGGGCTGACGCGGCTGATCCGCGTTTGATATGGATACGGGCATTAGATACAGGCTGTGCATATTTGACCTGGACGGGACGCTGACCGACACCATCGGGGGCATCGCGTATTTTGCCAACAGCGCGCTGAACAGATTCGGGTACGGGTCCATCGAGACAGAGGCGTATAAAGTCCTTGTGGGCGACGGCGCGCGGGCGCTGATTGAGCGCGCCCTCCGGAGTGTTGGCGCCCCAGTTGCCGATGCCGGCGCGGTCCTCAAGTTTTACAATAAAATCTACAACGAAAATTTCCTGTATAAAACGACCGTGTACGACGGCATACCGGAACTCCTGGCGCAATTAAAGCAAAACGGCGTCAAGACCGCCGTGCTCTCAAACAAGCCCCATGAGACAACCGTCAAGGTGCTGGAAGCGCTTTTTCCGCGGGGCGCCTTCGATATCTATTTTGGCGCGCGGGAGGGCGTCCCGCTCAAACCGGACAAAACCGCCGTCCTTGAGATAATCGGAAAGCTGGGCGCGCGCCACGGGGAATGCCTGTATGTCGGCGATACGGCCACGGATGTGCAGACCGGCAAGGGCGCGGGGCTGTTCACCGCTGGCGCGCTCTGGGGCTTTAGGACGCGCGCGGAGCTTGAGCAGGCGGGCGCAGACGTTATCGCGGAAAAGCCCTCGGACATCCTTGCGCTGATTCCTCTTTAAACCCGGATAATCCAATGGAAATCCCTATAGATGTTAAGCGTATCAAGATGAGTTCGGCGCAGCGGAGTTGCGCCGAACTCATCTTATATTGTTGACAGTGTAATCCGGTGATAAAATGCAGTAGGGGCGGAGCTTGTCTCCGCCCGGAATACGAGCAGACACAAGGTCTGCCCCCAACAGATGCAAACTATCTTGGTAAAAAAAGTAATGGTTGCAAATATTATGGACAACGGCCAGAGGTTTTTGATGAGGCTCGCCTCAAATAACGCAAACGCGGCTGTTGAGGGTTATGCCTTGAGAAAATGCTCTTTCGCGCTGCCGGGCGGAGGAACATAAGACCCTTGTAACAAACATACCGGAAGAAGAAATGTCTGATAACGATCTGGCCTGCTTATACGCCAAAAGGTGGGGAGTTGAAACAAAATACCTCGAACTTAAAGAGCGGCTGCAGATTGACAAATTCTCCGGTAGTTCCGACAATATTATTTTGCAGGATATATACAGCAGCTGTATATATCTAATCTCGCCGCTTTCATTTGCTATGAGTCGGATGAAATTATCAAAGAGCGGACAGCCAATAATAACAACAAAATATGAACAAAAGGCGAACAGAGCGATTTGTATCGCAGCGCTCAGAAGGCGGTTTATCGATATATGTCTCCTGGATAATGACCTTAAGCGTGATATCGCGCTTAAACGCCTATTCGACGACTAGCAAGAGTGTGACATATACCAGGAAATCCAAGCCCAGACTCTGCGATAAGCGGCAAATCAAAAACGCTCGTAAGGGCAACAGCAAATTCTTCCTGTGACCTACTATTTCCAGGTTGACTCGCGACCGTTGGGGTGCGCCCCTACAGGATGCTAGCCCTTTATTGAATTTACCGAAAGAAGATTTATCGAATTTATATTATTATAATTTGCACCCGTTTAATGCCGCGCCAATAGATTACAGTATATTTGACGTGGGCTATGCGCGTTGGATTGTTTTGCGCGTCAACGTTTAAACAGTCTTAAGGCAATGAGCTCCCGCAATGACGATGTAGGACGCGAACGGGCTCACGTTATTTTAAACCGGGAGGTTTTAAAATGAATATTCCTAATGGCCTGTGGTACACCAAAACCCACGAATGGGTGGCGTTCGCGGGGGATAAGGCCCGCGTCGGGCTGACGGACTGCGCCCAGGAGACCATGGGCGGCATCGTGTTTGTCTCCTTGCCGTCCGTCGGGGATGAGGTCGCCGCGGGCGGCAGTGTCGGCGAGGTGGAATCGGTGAAGGCGGTGTCCTCCGTTAATTCCCCGATCGGCGGCACGGTCTGCGCGGTCAACGAGGCGCTCGCGGACGCGCCGGAGACTGTCAACTCCGCGCCTTATGACGCCTGGATCGCCGAGCTTGAAAACTTCGGAGGGGAGGAAAGCGCCAGGGAGGGCCTGTTATCGCCGGTTCAGTATGAGGCGTTCTGTCAGGAGGGGATTTGAACGATGGGCGGCTATATACCCGCCCCGGAGGCGTCGCGGCGCGCCATGCTGGGCGCTTTGGACATCGCGTCGGAGGAGGAGCTGTTCGCGTGCGTTCCGGAATCCGTCCGCCTGAACCGCCCGTTGAACCTGCCGTCGGGCAAATCCGAGATGGAAACTCTGGAGGCCATGCGGCGGCTCACAGAGCGGAACACGGTGTTCAGATCCGTGTTCCGCGGCGCGGGCGCGTACCGCCATTATATACCGGCGGCGGTAAAACGCGCGGCGGCCAGGGAGGAATTTGTCACCGCGTACACGCCGTACCAGCCGGAGGTCAGCCAGGGCACGCTGCAATCCATATTTGAATTTCAGACAATGATCTGCGAGCTGACCGGCATGGACGCGGCCAACGCCTCCGTGTACGACGGGGCCGTGGCCGCCGCGGAGGCCGCCGCCATGTGCAAGGAGCCGGGCCGCCGGGCCGTCGTGGTGTCGGCGGCCGCGCACCCGCACGTCATGTCTATTCGCTGTCTTATGGCAGCGTAGGACTGGAGTTTGAGTTTGTCCCATAGCTCGCTCTGTCCGGCTATAATGAGGGCCAGCGGGCTTTGGGAATCCATCTTGAAATTGAGGAGAAAACGAACTTCTTCCAGCATCTCGCGGCCAAGTAGGCGGGACTCATCGACAATGGCCACAGGAATAAGGCCGTTGACGCCTTTCATGTACGCTGCTTTATGTTAATAGACCTCTTCCGAAACTTGTCAGATGATGGTCTAATATACCAAGGTGATGACGAATGAAACGATACGTGGAACTAGCGCCCGAAGTTTTGAAAGAGTTAAACTTTCGGCGACTAA
>Ga0209629_10000170_pt1 | contig 31866 bp, 29 predicted proteins | sample TergutCu122P5_FD_187286 | JGI IMG/M metagenome (GOLD analysis project Ga0209629, IMG submission 187286) | Cubitermes ugandensis P5 segment gut microbial communities from Kakamega Forest, Kenya - Cu122 P5 (SPAdes) (version 2) | ecosystem: Host-associated > Arthropoda: Insects > Digestive system...
ATTTCCACGAGAGAGGACATCTACTAAGCTTGCTGAAGTTCTAGTCTTTCCAGTTCCTGTAGCCATGACGAGAAGAGAAGACCTGGATCCTTTTTCTATATTTTCACAGACCGCAGCTATTGCTTCTTTTTGATAATATCTATCTGTGATTTTATCAGACACTGGAATCTCTAATAACTTCTTCTTTTGGCTCCTTCTTGAAATCAATTTCTCAAGATCCTGTTTTGAAAATATACCAAAAACTGCTCTTGAAGGGTAATTAACATCATCCCAAATCTCATATTCAAAACCATTAGTTGTGAAGATTATAGGTCTTCTTCCAGTTTCTTTTTCTAGGCAATCAGCATAGAGTTTGGCTTGAATCTTACCATCTCTTGGATCTTTAATGGTTCTCTTTGCTTCAATTAAAGCAAGAGGTAGTCCATCTTTTCCATAAAGAACATAATCTATTCGACCAATTCCACTCTTTGTAGGCATTGAGCGGACAGGAACTTCTTCTTTAGCGTCTTTCCCTAAATCCCAGCCTAAGAGTTTTAAATCCACATCGATATATCTCTTTCTAACATCATATTCAGTAAGCTCCTCTGGTGTGAATGATCTGGAATTTTTATTTTCATCCTTTTTAGAAGTAAAGATTTCGCTCTTCTTTTCAATAGGCTTAAGTTCTTCTTTGCATTTTTTACCATCGATTTTAACCATTGGGTCCGAGTCTTTTATGGCTTTCCTGTCGGATGCTTTGCCTTCTTCTAAGAGTCTTTCGTCAAAATGACGTTCTGTATAATCTTTCCCATAGCAGTAATCTAACCACTCAATGAATTCAAATAGGGTAGATAAGGATAAAATGGCTTCTGGTCTTGTAACTTGCTTATTTGTATGGACAGCTAAATTTCCAAGTTTAGTAATTATCTTAAGCTTGGACCAAGTAGCAGGATCCACAGCATCTTTAAAAGAATCTTCAAAGATAAGTGATGATAAACTGTCTTTATAAGGCATACTCATAGTACTATCAGCAGCATAGACCCATTTGATTGCAAGTTCTAAGGCTTTTCTCGATGCAGCGCAGGACATGGCAGGGGAGAGGGGGAGTATGGTCTCAGCTTCAATGGCAGAAGAAGCAAAAACTGAATAATCGGGTTCTTTTAATAAAAAACTAAAGTTCAAAGAAATCAACTCCAGTGCATAACAATTTTCTATAATTCAACATATTATAAATTATAACATTTTTTTCTAGATAAAAAAATAAAGAATAAGATAAACTTACTCTTTATTATTTCCGAAAATTTAAATATCATAGATCTAATTTTAAATCGTCTGCATAGTCATAAGAGATTAGCTCACAATCTTGAGTATACTGCCAAGCTTTTTCCTGATGAGATAGCTCCGATATTTGACAAGTGCTTAAATTTTTTAATCTTGATATGACTTTATCTATAACATTTAGCTCGTCTTCTGAGAAGATATTAAGATCAAATTCATCATTTGGTTTTATTATTTCATAGCCATTTTCAGCTTCTTCGATTGAAATAACATCACACCTATCCAGATAAGAAGTGATTTTGTTGTATCCTTTTTCTTCAATTACAGGACCATATTGCTTTTTTATATAGCGAAGACCAGTTATAGAATTTATATTTTCCTTGAAATAGAAGAAGTCGATGTACCATAAAATTTTATTTAGTTTGGTCCTGTAAAGCTTAATTTTTGAAGAAATATATAGGATAAGACTTTCTATTTTATCAAAATCAAGCTTTGTAAAACCATTGTAAATGCTTGGTTCATGGTCATATAATAAATAAATATCGTCTAATTCATCGTTTTTAGTATTATCCACAATGTTTGAAATCACTTTATTATATGTTTTTTCAGTTATTTTATGTTTTGCAAAGGCAAGCTCTACCTTTTCTTTGAAAAAAGCATCATTTTTGATTATATTCCTCAAAACATCGTCGTGAGCTTGATTTTGAAGAGCTCCATTTTCATATCTGTTGATGGTTATTTTACCAAAACCAAGGATGTAACCTAATTCTCTTTGAGAAATATTATATTTTTTTCTAAAGTCTGTTATTTCTTTCGAAGTTACAAATCCAGCTAATTCCTTGTATTTAGAATAGAGATTTAGTAAATTTTCATTTTCAATATCTTCAATAAACATATCATTCCCACATTCAAGACAGTAGGGAACGATTTGATCGACATTAACTTCGATATTTCTAAAATTTATGATTGGTTCGTGTTTTAATTCGTAATTTGTTTTTTTGTTGCAAGTAGTACAAAAAGCAGTATTCATGTAAATTCCCTCCTAAATTTTTATGTATGAAATGAGATGCATACTATTTCATCTGGTGGATTAAATCTGATTTTTATATAAATTTTTGTTTTCTCGTATGGATAACTAAATTTATAAATGAAACCAGGAAACCCATCTAAATCTGGTTCTGATGTCTTATTGAGAGCATGGGTTGGGGACAATTTAAGTATGATGCTCTTTATATTATCTATGGTAAAACCATATTCTTTAATGAAGTCTTTGTTTTTAGATCTATAATGAGCGATGGAAAAATTGCCAGCATTTAGACTGAATTTTATATCCCTCAGAAATACTTTTAATGGTAAGGTAATACTTTTATTGTCATAGTTGATGGATTTCACCTACTTCTATTATATCATTTTTTTATAAAAGTGCTATCATTTAGAGGCACTTTTATATTATTGACAATAAAAATAGGTTTATTCATGATTTAAAAAAATGATAAAGTTTTTGTGCGTTAATTTTTTGAGAGTAAATTCATATAATATTTGATACTTATGAAGCAGATAATAACTATAAACTTGATAAAGAATATGTGACAGAGTCATACTTAAAAACTATTTCTATAGATGATGCGTATATAATGAGAAATGAAATATTTGCAAGACATGGACGACCTTTTAAAACTCCTGGACTAAGAGATTTTTTTGAAAGTAAAACTTGGTATAAATCAATTGAAAATTTTAGCGATGATGCTCTTAATGATGTTGAAAAAGGTAATGCTGCTATAATTTTAGGGCATGAGAAAAAAATGGGATGGCAATAGTGATTAGCTAAATAACATCTACTTAAAATATAGAATTTTCAAAGGGTTTTAGCAAAGCTATTGCTTAACCCTTTGGATAAATTTATGTTATACTCAATAAAAATATTGACTCATAAGACCGTAAAAAAGATACTGAGATTCATTAAGCCCTTTTTTAACAATAGATTTTTGCCCTTCGATTTTTTCAACTATGTTAGCAAATTGTTTTTGTAATTGGAGAGGTGGGATAGGGATATTGACATTCATAATGTCAGATACAGAAACAGCAGGATAACTTGCACCTCTTGCAATTTTAACTATATCATTAATAAATTTTTCAGATGTGCAGATTTTAAATATATAATGGTAATCAACATTTTCTTTACAACGAATAATACAAAAACCAGTAGAAGCAACTACTAAAGTATCAGTTTCTAATTGATTAATGGCTACTGAATTTAAATTTGGTCTTACAGTAGAAACTAAAATATCATTTTTAATTATAATTTGTTTTGCTCTACTTGGTGCATCACTGGATTCTAAATTTCTGCGTTTATATAAATCGTTATGTAATTCTTCTGGAATGTATTTTACATTTTCCCAATCAATATTTTTAGAAACAACATTTTTTGATGATAGAAAAATATAACCCTCTTCTACATAAGTTGGTGTTTGATGAGTACCATCCGTTATTAATTCACAAACATCCCCCAACCTAACCTTCTCCCACCTACTCACCTAAAAGTGCCTCCAATTCCTCCATCTTCTCCCCAATCTCCATATTAATCTCGTGCAGCCTAACCATTATCTCCATAGGATCATCGTATTCAATTTTCTCATACTCAATTTCCTTATACCTATTTATGGAAAGATCGTAATTATTCTCTACAATCCTTTCCTTATCCACCAAAAAGCTCTGTTCTGTGTTTTTCCTATTTTTCTCTTCTTCAAGATTTTTAAATCGAGCTACTATATCATCAATATCTCCATTGTTCCCAAGATCAGTCCTCTTATCATCTAGTGAAAACCCATCTGATTTCATATCATAAAACCAAACCTTATCCGTTCCGCCGATACCAGTCTTTGTGAATATTAAAACTGCAGTTGAAACTCCGGCATAAGGTTTAAACACTCCAGAAGGCATGGAAATAATCCCTTGCAGCTGATGATTTTCCACCAATTCCTTTCTCAATGATTTATGAGCATTTGAATTTCCAAACAAAACTCCATCAGGTACAATACATGCACACCTTCCACCAGTTTTTAATAGTCTTATAAAAAGCGCAAGAAACAAAAGCTCCGTTTTCTTAGTTTTGCACACGACTTTTAAGTTATCGTTGATGCTTTCTTCATCCACAGTCCCTGTAAAAGGAGGATTTGCAAGTACTACATCAAATGCTGAACTTATTCCATTGCTCTTTGATATGCTATCCACATACTCAATGTGAGGATTAGTAATGGAATGAAGCTGCAAATTCATAGTAGATATTCTAAGCATGGTTCTATCCATATCAAAGCCTGTAAACATTGTACCATCAAAGTGTTCCCAATCTTCTTTTGTCATTTCGCTTTCATAGTTACTTCGTATAAATTCCGCAGATGATACTAAAAATCCCGCAGTACCACAAGCCGGGTCGCATATTTTATCCTTTGGCGTAGGATTTAAAAGTTTTACCATCATCTCCCTTATATGCTTAGGAGTTCTAAATTGCCCATTTTGCCCTGCTGTAGAGAGTTTCCCAAGCATATACTCATAAAGATCTCCTTGTATATCTAAGTCTTTTATATCTTTTTCATATAAATCATCAAGACCTGTTATTATCTTTTGCAATAGTTGAGGTGTGGGTATGATGAATACAGCGTCCTGCATGTATTTTGCAAAAGCAGTTGCTTTTTCTTCATGCATTGTCTTTATAAAAGGGAAGACCTTTGTGCTTATGATTTCAAATATTTCCCTAGGGTCTTTAGTTTTAAATTTGCTCCAGCGCATAGATTGACCATCTTCATCTTGTGGAAAGGTTCTTTGCTCAGTTCCAATGCTCTCTCTTTCAGACTCCTTATCATCTAAAGAACGTATGAACATCAAATAAGTGAGTTGTTCAATAACCGTGAGAGGGTTTGTAATGCCTCCAGCCCATATATCTGTCCATATTTTATCTACTTTATTTTTAATTTCTCCTGTTATCATATGCTTTAATATTAATTAGCATCTCGTAAAGTTTCAACTTCTTCATGTGTTAAACCTGTAGCTTTAACTATTTGGTCAAGTGGTAAATTTATTAATAATAGATTTTTTGCTATAGTTAATGTTCCTTCTCTTTTACCTTCAGCTCTGCCTTCAACTTTACCTTCAACTCTACCTTCTTCTTTCGCATGTGTCAATGCTTGTGCTTCATCATGACGAGCTTTTGCAAGCATTCTATCTAACTCTCTAAATTCAGCAGAATTAGAAACTGTTTTATATGCTTCTATAGCCTCTTGCATTATACTAACCTCCAATTTTTTTATTTTTATTAAGTCTGCTTCTGTTTCTGCAGCAAATAGATGTAACAATAATTCTAAAAGGTTCTTTGGATCTAATCTTTTAGGCAACTTCATCAATTCGTAATATATCATAACCATTTTATCTGAAAGTGGCATATGACTTATTACTTCAAGAGGACGGAACTCTGTGTGATACTTCTTACAATCAAACTGATTGAAATTAAGTATACTTACAACTATTGTGATAGGTAAATCTTTATAATCTGCCCCCATTGTTAGTGCTGTAGAATATTCTCGAGACCAATTAAATAAACTACGCTCTACGAAGTTACCCTGATCCCTATTCTGAATTTCTAAGTTCACTAGCTGTCCATTTATCCTCATAAGAATGTCAAATCGACAAAACTTGGTTCCGAAGATCTCTGGTGGTATCTCAGTATTTAATATCTCAAATTGACTAATGCTCTCATATTTTATCTCGAGTAGCTCAGACATGAGTATTTTTAATAAATTTGGAAATTTTGTAAAGACCATCTTAAATAAAAGATCATTTTTTAATGTATACTTTAACTTTACCATATAACTATTCCTCTCAAGTTTATAAAAAAATTATATCATAAAATTGAGAAAATGTCCTTAGCTCAATTAGCAAAGTAGAGACATTTATTACGGATATTTGTTTATTTCTATTATATGCTTTTGCTATTTTTTTATGATTGTTTCTTTATTTTCTTCATTTAAATTTTTTTCAAGAAACATAGGGAATCCTCCTCAAAGTAGGTGTATTCTTTACTTTATAATATGAATAAGCACAATGTAATGTCAAGGATTACTTTCCAATTTTCATTGTTATTGTTCGCTACGATATAAGAGCCTACTTGACTCTAATTTTTACCCAATTACCCCCGTAGGTATGAAAAGCATGTTCTAAAAATATTCCAAAAACTTTTCTTCCATTTTATATGTATTTTCTCAATATTTAACAATCTTTTTATAATAAACAGCACACCAATTTCTCCATAAGCCTTTTCGATTTAGTTCTGCTTTTATCTACTTTTATGGACATAGATTTTTATTTCGACACTGTTCAAAATATAGGGTCTCCCCATCTATTCAGTTGTGTTTTATTAGACAGCCAATATTTCATTTAAGTTTTTCCCAGTCACCTTCTCAATTAAACTTCCATCTAAGAAGTTATTTTGAATATAAAATTTCATATGCTCTCTGTTAACCTTCACTTTAACCATATTTTCAAGTTTCTTTTCAGTTACTTTACCAGAAAAATTAGCATTGATAAATTCTTTAAAATCGATGATATTATTGAATAATTCCTTTAATGCATCTTTATTTACTGTAATTGTAACATCTGTGTTTTGAGGCACAAAGTCCTGTATAAAGTTTACTTTTTTCTCAATTTCATATATAGATGCCTTTGGATTTTCAATCAACACTTTTAATTTATGGACTGCATTCACATCTTCTAATTTAGTATTTTCTAATATATAGAGCTGGTTCTCATGGCTTAATCTTGCAAGCATCCTAGCTGGTCCGAGCTTTAATTTTTTCTCATTAACAAGTGTCATCGCTTCATTGCATAGCTTTTTAAGAGTAAGGTAATTAAACACTGTACTATCGCTTATAGACATCTGAGTTGCTATTGTTTCTGCTATATTTATTTCATTTTTATATTTCTTAGTCCTTTGGATCAAGGCATATTTTTCCAGAATTGATTTAGTATATACTTCTTGTGATATTTTTCTATAATTTAAATTTACGTCAATTATTAAGCTTCTTTCAAAATATTCATCAATAGGTTCATCTAAGACGAAGCAGGGTACTTTTCTGAATTTTTCCTCTTTTTTAAATTTAAATATATTTTTAAGTGCTTGAAATCTTGAGTTTCCACTTATTATTGTGAAGACTTCATAATCTTTAGTTTTAACTAAGAGTGGTGTTACGATCCCAATTAACTCGATTGAGGACATTAAGTTTAACAGTTCTAATTTATCTGGTTTATCGAAGTAATCCCATCCATTATTCGTCTTTTCTATTTTTTCAATGTCTATATACATGAAGTTTTTAAATAAGTCTATTCCATTTGTGAAGGTATCATCTCTTCTTTTCAGCATGTCTTCGATTATTTTCCTGGAATGTTCCTTTACTTCCTGTGGTGATTCTCCTAAATTTAGTACCTCATCTTTAGTTAAATTTATATCATTTTTTAACCTATAGTGTGGCATAAGGTCATCTCCAAAACTAACTGAGATTTTTTCATATATAGCATCTACGTCGATATTTCTCTCCATTTATTAATTCTCCTAAAAATTATTCATAGTAAGCTTTTGGGCTTCAAATATTTTATAAATCATCATTATTATTATATGCTTAAACTAGAAATAATTTCCTATTATTAAGTGTAACAATTTAATTTCATTTTCATATTATAAAATATATTCCGAAGTTCTAAATTTTTTTGTTCTAAAAATGATATAAAATTATAAAATATATGTAAGAAAAATATTTGAATAACAATGTTTAGTAAAGGGGACAAATATGAACTCCATAAATTTAAATATCAAATGGAGCAAAAGAAAAATCATCACTTTAAGCACAATTTCATTGATAATAATAGCTTTAATTATTGGTTTTTACAGGATTGTACTTTTTGTTAATTCATGGGATAATCTAATTTATAAAGGTGTGTACATAAAAAATATCGATGTTTCAGGTATGAGCAAAGAAAAAGCCTTAATGATAATAAATTTAAGCTATGTCGATAAAGTAAAGGATAAAGATGTTAATTTAAATTTTCAGAATCTGCAATATTATTTAAAATTAAAGAGATTAGGACTTAAAAGCGATGTGGATGCTGCTGTTGAAAATGCTTTTCAATATGGAAAAGATTTTTCATTGATTGGTAAACTTAAAGCTATAATTAAGCCTCAGAGGGTCGATTTTGATTTTCAGATTAAATTGGACAATTCAAGCCTAAACAGCGAGCTGAATGACATTTTAAAGGATATCTATAAAGAGCCTGTTAATGCACAATTGAAGATAAGTGGCAATAATTTTACAATAACGCCTCATGAAGATGGAAGAATAGTTGATAAAGACGAGCTAAGTAGAAGAATTACAACCTATATAAATGATTATAAGGATGAAGCAATTAACATAGAAGTGCCTGTTAAAGTAGTCAAACCAAAGATTGATGACAGCACTTTAAAGCAAATAAATGGCATTATTTCTTCTTTTACAACAAATTTGGGAAATTCTACAGAGGGAAGAATCAAGAATATTGAAAAAGGGGTAAGTGCTGTTAATGGTACCATCCTTTTACCAGGTGAAGTATTTAGCTTTAACGATACAGTTGGGGACACTTCTCAAGAAAGAGGTTTTTTCCCTGCCCCTGAAATAATACACGGTAAGCTTGAACAGGGTTTTGGAGGCGGAATATGCCAAGTATCCAGCACTTTGTATGGTGCGATACTCAGAGCTAATATTATTCCAATACAGAGGCAGCATCATAGTTTTCCGGTTAACTATATTTCTCCCGGATTAGATGCCACTATTGTCTATGGAGTAGTAGATTTTAAGTTCAAGAATATTTATGATTTTCCAATATACATAAAGGGGAGCGTAGCAGATCAATATGTAACATTTAGCATATATTCAGATGTTTCTGCACTTAAAGGGAAGACTTATCAGTACTACTGCACGAATAAAAAAATAATTCCTGCAAAATCGATTTATGTTAACGACCCTACTTTATGGAGCGGTATCTACGAAACTAGAGTAATACCAAGAGATGGAATAATTTGTGATATATATCGTATAACTTATGATAAAAATGGCAATATTTTAGAAGATAAATTCATTTATAGAGATACTTATTCCCCAATAGATGAAATAGTCGCTGTTGGTACAAGAAAAAGATAAATTTTTTGTAAAAAGTCTAATGCAAATTAGTTTATTTTTCTTTATAATATATTTAACATTACTAAGAGAGGATACCTTAAGATGGAATTTAATTATGTAATCACTTTAAATAAAATATTAAATAGCATGAGTGAAGTCATCATAGGAAAAGGTGAAGTGATTTTAAGCATTTTAAAAGCGTTGATTGCAAATGGACATGTTTTGATTGAAGATGTGCCTGGAGTAGGTAAAACAACTTTAGCAAAGGCATTAGCTAAATGTTTAGATCTAACATTTAACAGAATACAATTTACTCCAGACCTGCTTCCAACAGATATAACAGGAGTTTCTGTTTATAATCCTAAGACGATGGATTTTGAATTTAAGAAGGGACCGATTTTTGCCAATTTAGTACTTGCCGACGAAATCAATAGAGCTACAGCAAAGACTCAATCTGCACTCCTGCAAGTCATGGGAGAAAATATACTCACTGAATGGAACACAAACTATAACTTTCAGCCGCCATTCATGGTCATTGCAACACAAAATCCTATAGAATATGAAGGCACATTCAGGCTTCCGGAAGCTCAGCTTGATAGATTTTTGCTTAAAATTTCAATAGGATATCCTTCAAAAGATCACGAAGAGATCATTTTAAAGACGTATAAGGAATATGATCCATTAGATAGAATAAATCCAATTGTAAAAAAAGAAGAAATACTTTTGCTTCAAAAAAAATGTAGAGAAGTTTATGTATCTGATAAGATAAATAAGTATATACTCAATATAGTCGATAGAACAAGGTATAATAGCAATTTGCTCTTAGGGGTAAGCACCAGGGGTACTTTGGCACTTCAAAGAATCGCACAAGCAAATGCTCTAATATTAGGAAGAGATTTCGTCATACCTGAAGATGTAAAGAGCAATGTAATCAGCACTCTTGCTCATAGATTAATTCCCAGTCAGAGTGCGCTTATCAATAAATTTAATAACGAAAAGATATTATTGGATATATTAAAATCCACTATAGTGCCTGAAAGTTAGGATCCTGAGATGATTAAAGTAAAATTCACATTTATTATAATCTATGTAATTTTATTTGCGCTTCCGCTATTTATTAACGAAAAGATCTTTTTTATCATATTCTATGGTGTTACAATTATAGTAATCATCGAATTATTTTATCTTATATTGATATTTAATTTTACCCTTGCAAAATTTAACGAAAAAGAAATAATTTTAAGGGTAAAGGATAGACAAAACGTTAGAGTATTCATACATAATAAATTAAGGCTTCCTATATTTTACCTAAAACTTTCATATAAAATCGATGGGGAAGAAATTGAAAGCTTAGTTCCTGATCTATTTTATAGAGCAAATGTACACTGCAATGTTAAAATGTATTTTGAGAAGAGAGGCATATATACATTAGAAAACTTTAGAATGTATTTTATGGACTTTTTGAATATAATTACGCTTAATAAGTTAGTATATAAAGAATTTAAAATTAAAGTATATCCAAACGTAAAGCAGATAAATTTAAATGTGAAATATAGCAGCCATATTTTAAAAGATGAAAAAAACAGTGGAACAGTGGAAGATGTGGTTCGGATTAAAAATATCAGGAAATATTCATTTGGAGACCCAATTAAAAAAATTCATTGGAAACTTTCTGCAAAGCACAACGAGTTTTTTGTAAAAGATTATGATAGCATTTCTGGTGGGAATCAATTGATGGTCCTAAACATGAATAAAGATGAGTATGGTTTTAATAAGCAGGAGAATGATGAAGAGATGGTCTCTTTACTTTGTTCAATTATTAGTTTATATTTATCTTTAGGACAATGCATCGACTTGAGAATTTTTTCAAAGGATGTAGACAATTTTTTATTAAGATCTCAAAATGATTATGCCATGCTACTTGAGTATTTTTTAAAAAAGACTATCGAAAGTGGAACGCACATTGTAGATAGGTTAATTTCTGATGATAAGTGTTATAAAGAATATGGAGAAATATTCTTATTTACTCCTATAATAAACAAGGAACTTGCTATAAATTTAGATGATTTAAGTAGGGCAAGTGGAAGAAGATACACAATATTCCACATTGGTAAAAGCCCTATGGATGTAATTGAATCGCTTAAAGCACTCGAGATTAAAGCGTATGCATTTAACGATATAATACTTTAAGGGGGTATTCTATGTTAAATTATATATTAGTGTATATAAACATCATTTTAATAAACATCCTGCTCTTTAATTGCTATAACATTAACGATTATGGCTTTTATACTTTAAATTTTGTCATCTTCTTATCCATGGGTGTTTACTATATCTTTTCCCAAATCATAAAAAAAATACCTAAAAAGACTTACAAATTTTTATTTATAATGGCTTTTTTAAGTTTTGCTTCTTATATTATATATTTAAATAGGGAGCATCTGTACGAGTTTATTTTAGATTTGAATAATAAAGCTCTTTATTTAATAAATGCTATTTATTCCAGGAGGATAATCGAATTTAGCGAGATAAGATCTCTATGGTTTATTTTATTACCTATCGTCATCTGGATATTTATGATGCTATGTAAGAGAAAGCTTCAAATAATAATCATCATCTTAACATTAGCATTAGGTTTTTATTTAAACTATGCAGGATTTAGAGCAGAATTTATAAACGACATAAATTTGTTTGCTTTTATTTTAATATTTGATATTGTGGTAATTTACTTCATGAAGAGATATCTAAAAACAATTGAGAATGAAAATGAATTAGAAGTAAATTATCGTTCCATTGTTTTCATTGCGACCTTTGTGTTTATAAGCTTTGCTGTATTTATGGCATTTAATGCTAGCGACTTATCCGTGAAATATGAATCGAATATTGCAAGTTTTGGAAGCGATTTAAACACAAATATTAGAGATTTCTTTAAAATAACAGATTCGAAAAAGCTGATAAACGATACAGGATCTTCTTTGATTTCCTTTAATAATAATGAAGTGGTATTGGGAGGAGATTTAAATTTAGATGATGGGCTTGTATTAACTCTAAATACAAATGGATCTATAAAGTATTTAAGGGCTAGGACGAGAGATTATTATAGCGGATATTCATGGATGTATACTTTTAAAAGTTATTCCTCGGTAGAAAAAGATATGACTATTCAATATCCTCCAACATTAACGGATATATTTGATGCTAGGATAAATTTATCCCAATATGGAAATAAAAGACTGGTATCACCATTGTATTCTTATCAATTTGATAATGATAAGATAAAATATAATACTAATGATTTTACCATTGAAAGCAGCAGTTTGAATATGTCTTATAGTTTTAAATATTATAATGGAGGGATTATATATGATGATAGCTATAAGGGTGCTCAAAGTGAGTATTTAGAATTACCTCCTAACATTCCTAAAAGTTTAATAAACTTAACTCATGAGATAATAAAAGATGCCAGGACTCCCGAAGAAAAGGTCAATAAAATAGTAAACTATTTAAGGACCAATTGTAAATATAGTTTAGATGTGAATCCAGTTCCAAACAATAGGGAATTTGTTGATTATTTTGTCACTACTTCTAAAAAGGGATATTGCACTTATTTTGCCACAAGTACAGTGGTCATGCTTAGAATAGCTGGATTAGAATCTAGATATGTTGAAGGTTATTTGGTTAAGAACAATATAGATGAAAATGGATCCTATATTGTTACTAATAGAGATGCTCATGCCTGGGCAGAAGTTAGAACTGGTATTAATATGTGGGTCACGGTAGATGCCGTTCCTGAAGTTGAGACTCTCGATAATCAATTTGCACAAAATAATGTGCCTATTCAATTGGCACCAACTGAACAAACCTTTGCAAATAAGACTTCTGCATTAAAACAAAATAATTCAACTGATATAAATGAATCAAATAGTGTACAAAGTAATAAATCCATGAGTTTACTTAGCATCATTAAGTCTTTTGGCTCATTGAAATGGTATATGAAGGCTCCATTAATTATTATATTTATATTCATAGCATTTTTAATTTATAAATACTTATCTAAAGTTTATAGAAAAAATAAATTTATAAATAGTAAAAACATAAATTATTGCCATATTTATTTCTTAAGTCATTTAAATAAAATCGGATATAAGAAGACAAATAACGAGACAAATCTTGAGTTCTCTGAAACTATTCAAGATGAGGAAATAAAAAATACATTTTTAAATTTTATCTATAAATTTAATAGGGAAGTTTATGGGAATAAAAAGGTGGATTTTACAAAAGAGGATAGAGTTAAGCTTTTTGATTATATTAATCAATTTTATATAGACAATACAAAGCTTTATAATAGAATATTTTCATTTTAATTAATAACAGCTGCTCAAAGCAGCTGTTTTTTTCATGAGTTATTTAATACATTGTTATCGTAGAAACCGCTATAATCTTCTATAGTTTCATTTAATTCATGTAGTTCTTTTGCTAAATCTATACCCACATATCTAAAATGCCATGGTTCAAAACTAATACCTGTAAGATTTGATGTTTCTTCAGGATATCTTAAAACAAATCCATATTTATAGGAATTATTTAAGAGCCATTGTCCTTCTTTGCTATTTTTAAAAGTATCAACGAAAGAAGCTAAATTATTGCCCATAATACCATTACTGACCTCATCGTTTACTATATCTACGGCAAGACCAGTTTGATGTTCGCTGGCTCCAGGCTGGTTTGTATAACTATCATCAGCACTATAAATAGTACCTTGGGTTTCGTATGATCTATATCCTGAGAGCATATATAAATCACAATTTTGAAGTTTAGCGGCAGAGAACATATCCTTTAAAGCAGTTGCAGCAACTTGAGTTAATAGGTTTTCACTGTCAGAACAGGTAACGGCAAATTGAACTTCTGGTTTAACTAAATTTTTAGGCGTAAATGTTTTATCTAATTTGTAATCTTTATTCACTAATACATATATGCTATATGGATCTTTGCTAGGAGTTACTATTTGAAATTTTTGTTTGGTAGATGTAATTTTTTCATTAATTTTCTTCTCATCTATTAATATGCCGTTTTTATATGTTTGTTCATAAACTACTTGTTTAACTTCGATGTAGTTAGTTGGGTCGTTTGGATTAATAGTGGTTTCATCTTTTGATACTTGTTTTGTCTCTATATTGTCAACTACCAGACGCATTCCTTCTTTTGGTTTAGTCGTTAAATCTGCTGGGTTAAAGACTTGGGTGTTTTTAATAGGTAAACCATTTTCTTTAAGTACATCAAGGAGGGTATTTGCACTGGTATTTACATCCTTTATTTTTCCTTCGTAAATGATCTCAATATTACAATTCCTATTTATATTTAGTGTGGAACCATTTTTGATTTTGCCGCTTACATCAATAGAGGTTTCATCTTGATTTCCTATAGTGATTTTTCTTTTAGATAATTCATCAAGATATGAATTTGCAAAAGTTACAACGCTGATTTTCTTATCACCATCTACTATAGTAAAGAATTTTACTCTGTAAATTAAAATTGATAAGAGTATGATTATTGGAATTAACAATAACTTTAATATTCTACTCCTATATGCTGAGTATCTTCTTCTTCTTCTGTGCTTGTAAACTGTCAAAGTTATCATAAATATTCTCCTGATAGGGTAAGTAATGTTATTATAACATAATGTTATAATTAAAAAAAGGTCTATTAAGCTATTAAGACCAATTGATTTTATTAACTATATTTATTATAGAAGTCGCAAGGCTTCTCATTACATTGCTTGAAATATTAACCTTGCAGTTATTTAAATAATACCAATTTATAATTATTGGTACAAAAGTATCTTCTAATTTATCAAAATCAATTAAATCTATTTTTTCTAATTCTAATTTCATCATATGTACCTCCAATTAACCATATATAGATTTTATTCTTATTTGATTTTTTTGGAAATTAACATAATCATGAAATATGTATAAAAATGAATAAAAAAGTATTAATCCAAAAGATTCTAGATTAATACTTTTAAAGATTATATAGATTATATATTTTTAGCATGGAAAAAAATTAAAAATGTCTTAAAAGTGCTTATTTCAGCTATGTTTTATTGATAAAAAAATTAGAAATTCATTATATTATTTAATGAATTTAACATTTTAAACCTCCTAACAATTTGCTAAATTTAGCCTATTAAATATTGTTTAATTAATGTTTATGCTAAGTTAATTAAATATATAGTATTATATATTTAAATGATTTGATATATTTTGTCTTAAAAATATAAAATTCTTCTTTAAAACAATAAAAGTCTTCTAATAGAAGAAAATTAATCTAAATAATTCATGATAATATTAAATATAAATAAAAATAATTTATAAATATATTTTATTAGTTAATTAGACTAAATTACTTGATATATATATGTCGAAGTTATAAAATTAAATTATTATTAGATTATAGTTCCAGAAAGATGTTAATAATATAAAAAAAGAGTTATGGGAGAAAAGAATTGAGTGATCATAAAATTTTAGATTTACCTAAATGTGAAAGACCATTCGAAAAATTAATGCTTCATGGGGCTGAACATTTATCTAATGCCGAATTACTTTCATTAGTTTTAAGACAGGGAATTAAAAGTCAAAACATCATAGACATCAGTTACAGGCTTTTATATAAATTTGAAGGGCTCAGTGGTATATTTAACTCAAGTATGGAAGAATTAACAAAGATAGCAGGAATAGGGAAAATAAAGGCAGCGCAGATAATTGCCATTAATGAAATTATGAAAAGATGTAATAGCTTTAAACCTGAAGAGAAGATACCTCTGGTTAACCCTCAAAATGTCATGCAATGCTTAAAAAATGATTTAGAAAGTAAAACTCAGGAGGAAATTTTTATTTTAGTTTTAAATGTAAAAAAATATTTAAAAAAGATGATCTTAATATCAAAGGGTGACTATAATTCAGCCATATTAAATCCAAAGCTTGTTTTTGAGCATGCTTTTAGAAATGGAGGAGATTCACTAATATTGGTTCATAATCATCCTTCTGGTGATCCGACACCTAGCGAAGATGATGTTCTGATTACCAAGAAATTAATTGAATGTAGCAAAATATTAGAAGTTAAATTGTTAGATCACATAATCATAGGTAAAATGGGATATTTTAGTTTAAGTGAAAAAAAACTTTGTGAATTTTGAAAGGGGTTTATTTAATGTTTGGGATTTTTAATTTCTCAAGAGATATGGGAATAGATTTAGGGACAGCGAATACGCTAATCTATGTAAAAAATAAAGGAATTGTACTTAGGGAGCCATCTGTAGTTGCAATCAACAACGATACAAAAAGGGTTTTAGCAGTTGGGCTTGAAGCTAAACAGATGATAGGAAGAACGCCAGGGAATATTGCAGCAATTAGACCACTTAGGGATGGCGTTATTGCTGATTATGATATGACCGAAGCTATGATAAAAAAATTTATTGAAAAGATATCCAGAAAGTCATTTACTTCTCCAAGAATTGTAGTTTGTTTCCCATCGGGTGTAACAGCTGTAGAAAAAAGAGCCATCGACGAAGCAACAAAACAAGCTGGAGCTAGTAAAGTTATGCTTATGGAAGAACCAATGGCGGCTGCTATAGGTGCAGGACTTCCTGTTTCTGAGCCTTCCGGGAGCATGATAGTTGATATTGGTGGTGGAACTAGTGAAGTTGCTGTCATATCTTTAGGTGGAATCGTAACTTCTCTGTCCTTAAGGGTAGCTGGAGATGCATTAGATCAGGCAATTATAAATTATATTAAGAAAGAATATAGCTTGATGATAGGTGAAAGAACTGCTGAAAATGTAAAAATGGAAATAGGCTCTGCTTTTCCTACTGAAAATAATTTATCAATGGGTATTAAAGGGAGAGATTTAATATCAGGACTGCCAAAAGTGATAGATATAACTGAAGATGAAGTTAGAGACGCTTTAAATGAGCCTGTATTATCTATATTAGGTGCTATAAAAACAACACTTGAAAGAACTCCGCCTGAGCTTTCAGCTGATATAATGGAAAAAGGAATAACACTTGCTGGTGGGGGAGCTTATTTAAAGGGTCTTGATAAATTGATCAACCATGAAACTCATATGCCAGTACATATAGCTGAAAATCCATTAGATTGCGTAGCTCTTGGTGCTGGTAAAGCATTTGAAATTGAAGATAAAATATACTTAATTTAATTTATGAAAAGACCAAAGCATTTTTTTGAAATAATTATCATATCTTTGATAGTTATATGTGTCTTTGTCATAGGCTATACATATAATAGAACTGCTGCATCTTCAATTGAGAGCAAAATAGAGTTTGTTTTAAGCAAGGTTCAAGGGGTTTTTTATGGAATTGGCAATGGAATAAGATCATCAATAGATAACGTAAAAAACTTCTCAAAAATTAAAAGTGAAAATGAAGCGTTAAAAAAAGAAATTTATGATCTTACAAAGGAAAATGAAGAATTAAAAGCAAATGCTAGCGATATTGAGCAGTTTAGAATAGCGTTTGATATTGCTAAGACAGATGATCTTTATACAAGAAAGGGTTGTAATGTTATTGGCATGAATAATCCTGGAGGGTATACTGATAAGATAACCATAGATAGAGGAACAAATGGTGAGATAAAAAATGGTATGGTAATTGTGGATTACTTAAATGAACTTGTTGGAAAGGTAGTTACTTCAAGAGAAGACAATGCAATAGTACAACTCTTAACTAATTCAGATATACGAGTTAGTGCTTCGGTTAACACACCTGACAATGTGTATGGAACTGCTTATGGTTATAGTGATAATTTAAATAGAGCTATGTGCAAGTTTGAAATTTCAATAAATGCAGATGTAAAAATAGGAGATACTGTTGTGACAACTGGGGTTGGCAATATCTATCCTAAAGGAATAAGTATTGGTGAAATAACAAGTGTAGAAGAAGATAAAGTAAAGCTTCTAAAAGTTTGTAACGTGAAGCCATTTGTGGATATTAGTAAATTAAAGCTAGTTTATGTAATTATTCCATCTAATAAGCTTAATGTGGTGTATTAAATGAAGAAGTTTATATTCTTTCTCATGATATTTTTCTTCCCGATACTAGATAGCTCTATAATGCCAATCTTATCAGTTTATGGATTTTATGGAAGCATTTCCTTTGTTTTTTTAATATGCTATACAATTTATTATGGCGAAAAAAATGGAATAATACTAGCACTTGTTTTAGGATTAATACAGGATTTACTATATATACATGTAATTGGCATAAATATGTTGTGCAATATTGTTGTAGTTTATTGCATCGTTCAGATAAGAGAAATATTAAATAAGGAAAAGAAACTTTTAATATCTATTTTGACATTTCTTTATTCCTGTTTAAAAGGAGGTATTGTTTTTATAATTTTTTTCTTAATAAAGCAAAATTATAATTTGTACTCAATTTTTTTTCCATCTATCATTAATTTTATTATTTGCTTTTTATTATATAAATCATTCTATAAATTCTTTAATTCTAAACAGATGAAAAAGGAATGGAATTTTAAAGAGAGGTGAATTTATGAAGAGTAAAAATAATGATAAAGAAAAAAAAGAAAAGTTTAAGTTTCCCAGAACTACTGTCTTATTAATATTCATGTTTATTGTTTCATCTATTTTATTTGTCAGGCTCATTTTTCTGCAGGTTGTAAATGGTGATGCATATCGAGAGAGAGTTAACACTTCTTCAGTGAGGACATTGATAGATCCGGCACCGAGAGGGAAAATTTTAGATACAAATGGAGTAGTCCTTGCAGATGATATTGTGAGTTACTTCATAGTATATAATCAGACTCCAGAGACAAAGCTATCCTTTTATCCTACCATCGATAAAGTCATGAACATCATGGCTGAAAATGGAGAAAAGCTTAATGATAATTTTAATATAAAGTATGATGCAAACAGCACAGAAAACCCGTATAGTTTTGATTTTTCAGCTACCGATGAAGAGGCGAGAAAACAGCAGGAATTGAGATTTAAAAAAGATAATGGACTTGAAATCAAAGCAACTTATGACTTGGGAGATGAACTAAAAGGAAAATCAGACGATGAAAAACAAATTCTGATCGATAAAAAACTGTTAGAATATACAGCAGAAGACACATATAATTATATTAAAGATGATATTTTAGAGATTTCATATAAGAGTTTCTTTTTAAACCTTTGTGATCTATATAGCATCGATAAAGATAAGAGCATAGAGTATTTTGATGAATATTTTAATCTAAGTGTAAAAACTGTTGACAATGTGATGAAAACTTTTAGAGGGAGCAGTTATCCGCTATCAAGTGATATAAAAGCACTTATAGAGAGTTTGGGCTTAGATAATAAAAAATTTGATAAAGCAAAAGAGAGAGCATATGTCATTATTGCTGCCCAGATGAGGCTTCAGATGTTTTCTGGATACGCTCCTATTGTGATCTCAAATAGCATAAAAGATATTACAGCCACAATAGTCAATCAAAAGTTATCGGATCTTCCAGGAATCGATATAAATTTTGAGCCTGTTAGATATTATCCATTTGGAACATTAGCATCAAATGTACTTGGTTATTTAGGGAGCATAAGTGCTGACAATAGTGAAGCGTATAGTTTAAAAGGCTACGATATTTCAAAAGATTATGTGGGTGCTCAAGGTATTGAAAAAGCATTCGAAAATGATTTGAAAGGCAGTATTGGTGGAAGGGTAGTTAAATTAAACGACCAAGGCAGAGTTGTAGCTGAATTAGGCAGCATGAGTCCATCTCCTGGCAATGATGTTCAGCTTACAATCAATAAAGATGTCCAAGTCGCAACAGAGGATTCTCTTCAAGTTGTTATGCAAAGATTGCAGGATGATAACCATCTTTTCCCGGATGCAAACTCCGGCAATGCTACAAGAGGCGCAGCTGTCATGATAAATGTTAAAACTGGAGAAGTGATTTCTTTAGCTTCTCTACCTGGGCTTGATCCTAATGATTTTGCTACACCAGGGAGTTTAACACCAGAGAAGAGCAATAAATATTTTAATACTGACTATCAAGCATTTTATGATAGTTTTGTTAAAAAAATGGGACTTTCAATATCTTTTGATAAGCTGTTCCCAATAGATGAAAATACAGGCAAACCGTATGATTACTACGACTTAACTCCGAAACCATTTGTTAATTATGCGACTGAACCGTTAGTATCTCCAGGATCAACATTCAAACCTATTACTGCAGTGGCTGGACTTTCAGAAGGATTGATCACAACTACTCAAACTATACCTGATGAATATAGATATACTAGATATGATAAACCAGGTATAGTAAATAATCAGTTTAAAGATTGGAATGCTGTTCCATATCCTGATGTAAATGTAACAAAAGCCATAGTAGTTTCAAATAACCATTTCTTTTTTACTGTTGGGGATTGGTTACAAGAATTTAGGGGACCTAATAAGCTTGCAGAATATGCATGGAAGTTTGGTTTAGGAGCTGATCCTGTTAACTATAATGCAAAGGATAATGCTACTGGAATTGAAATTCATGAAAATTTTGGTCAAACATTTAATGATTATTCATATAGACACACTTATATGGATGGTTTCATTTCTGATATAGATAGCCAGATTTTAAATGATAATAATATAAATATAGCTATTACCAATGAAGATTCGGATGATATAAAAAATATTAAAAATCAATTAAGAGATGAAATAGAATATCAAATTTTGCATAATACAATTGAAAAAGACCATGGAAAAATTTATGAATTGTTAAGAAATTTAACCGTTAAATTAAATGTCCCACAAGAGAATTTTGATTATGGATATGTAAATTTAACTAATCGCATGAATGAAAAGATTAATGAATCTATATATCCAGGTAATTCTTTAAATGCAGCTATTGGTCAAGGTATGGATCAATATACACCGCTTCAATTAGCTGTTTATATGGCAACACTTGCAAATCAAGGTGAGAGAAAATCAGTTCATGTTGTTAAAGATATATTAGATCCAAATGGAAATATCATAAAGAACATTACAAGTCAAACTTTAAGTAAACTAGATATTAAACCTGAAGATTATGCTGCAATACTTCAAGGTATGAAAGAAGTTAACTTTGCTGAAGATGGTGGTACTGTTGGTGAAGGTGTATTCAATGGTTTTCCAATTGCGATAGCTGGTAAAACAGGATCCGCAACTTTCGCTGAAGGTACAGAGGATTTAATTGGTAGAACGAGTTATGCTGTCTATACAGGTTTTGCACCTGCTGATAACCCTGAAGTTGCTTTTTCTGTTGTAGTTTTCGATGGAGGTCATGGAGGAGCTGTTGCACCCGTTGTTTTAAGAATGATGGAAGCTTATTTTAAGGATGAACTAAAAGCTAATGGATATAAACCTAAACAAGATTTAAAAGGCTATGAAAAATATGATATGAATTCATATATTAATGAAATATACAGCAAGTAAAAAAAGACTTAATGAAATATTTTCATTAAGTCTTTTCTATAATTTTCTTTTCTGCTCTTTATTAAGATGATTTAGAAAATATGGAAGGAAATTATAAAAAATTGTAGAATCTATCTAATAGTGAGTTGGAGGGATCTGCATGAATGAAGGTATAGTAATTAAAGGCAGCAAAGATGGTATAAATATTGTTATTGATTTTAATAAATTTAGAGATTTTGATCAGATGGCTACTTTGCTTAGATTAAAACTCAGAAAAGGAAGTAGTTTTTATAAAAATTCAGTTGTAAAGATAACCACTCAATTAAAAGACCTTCAAGAAATATTCTCAGAGGAATTACAGAGCATTTTATTTAACGAATATGGGATTAAAGAATGCATTTTTGAAGACATGATCGAAGAGAAGGTAAATGAAAAGTTTATTGGGATATATGAGGGAAAAACAAAGTTCATTAAAAATACAATTAGAAGTGGACAACTTATTGAATATTCTGGTAATATTGTGATTATAGGTGATGCAAATAAAGATTCCGAAGTTAAGGCAGGAGGAAATGTAATAGTTCTTGGTATATTGAGAGGGGACGTTTATGCTGGTGTTAATGGTAATAATCAAGCTATTATTGCAGCATCAAAGCTTATGCCGAGAATTTTAGGTATTGATACTGTCATAACAAGATCACCAGAAGAATCTGAAAATAGATATGATTTCCAATATCCTGAAATAGCAAGATTAAAGGATGGTATTATAATTGTAGAGCCATACTTAGTAAACAAATATTATTTTTGAGAGGAGATATCACATGGGAGACGCAATAGTAGTTACTTCAGGTAAAGGCGGGGTGGGGAAGACAACTACAACTGCTAATATAGGCACAGCTCTAGCAAAAATTGGCAAAAAAGTTGTTTTAGTTGATGGTGACACAGGATTGAGAAATCTTGATGTTTTACTTGGCCTTGAAAATAGGATTATTTATACTATAATAGATGTTTTAGAGAATAGATGTAAGCTTAAACAGGCTTTGGTTAAAGACAAGAAGTTTCCAAATAACTTGTGCATGCTACCAACAGCCCAGACTAGAGATAAAAATGATATATCTAAACACGATATGGAAGTGGTAATCGGAGAACTAAAGTCATATTTTGATTACGTAATAATTGATTGCCCAGCTGGTATTGAACAGGGTTTTGAGAATGCTGTTGTGGCAGCAGATAAAGCCTTAGTTGTTGTAAATCCTGAAATAACATCTGTAAGAGACTCAGATAGGGTTATTGGGAAATTAGATGCAAGAGGACTTGACGATGTGGAATTGATCATCAATAGGTTAAATTATCAAATGACTCAAAATGGAGAAATGCTGGATGTAAATGATATTTTAGATTCACTAGCTATAAAATTAATTGGAGTTATACCAGACGATAAAAATATTACAGTTTCCACAAATAAAGGTGAACCTATAGTATTAGATGAAAGCTCTTTATCAGGTAAAGCATTTATGAATGTGGCTAAGAGGATACTTGGAGAAAATATCCCTATTGAGGATTTTAGCAATCAAGCTGAAAAAGGATTTTTATTTATGTTAAAAAAGCTTTTTGGCATAAAATAGGGGGAGCTTAATGTTGTTTAATTTATTTAAGAAGAAAAAAGACTACTCTCCAAAAGAAAATGCTAGAGATAGATTGAGGCTTATATTGATACACGATAGAGTGCAACTTTCCCCTGAAATCTTAACTATTATGCGGGAAGAAATACTAAATGTAATCTCTAGATATGTAGATGTGGATCAAGATGAGCTTGAAATAAGGATGACACAAGTTGAAGGGGATGATTATGGAAATAGTTCTCCTGCTCTTGTTGCAAATATTCCAATTAAAGGTATTAAGAAAAGGTAATGATGCTATTATTTTATATTTATATTGTAAAAGAAGTTCCTAATGTATATTTATAGGAACTTTATTTATTTTAAATTCTTTTCGGTTTGTGCTATAATTTATTTGCATAAGGTGGGTGTGAAGTGAGTAAATTATTGATAAGTAAAAAAATATTAAAAGATTTGGATTTTGTGCTTCTCCTTACAGTTTTAGCTATCGTTGCTGTTGGGATTGTGAATATTTATAGTGCTACATATAAAGATGCTGGATTTTATTATGTTAAAAGGCAAATCTTCTGGCTCTGTTTTTCACTTATTGTCATGTATGTTTTAATTTTAATCGATTATTCAACAATCGGTGTTTATTCGGAAATAATTTATTGGTTTTTTAATGTTGCACTTTTATTTACATTTTTATTTGCTATTGCTACAAATGGAGCAAAGGGTTGGCTTTATTTTGGTCCTATAAGTTTTCAAACCTCTGAATTTGCAAAGATCGCTTTGTGTATATTTTTAGCTAAAAAGATATCGGAGTTTGAGGGGAAGATAAGTAAAATAAGCGAGCTTTTGATTATAATTGGGTATGCAGCGATTACAATGGCACTCATAGTTATCGAGCCTGATATGGGTATGACGATGCTTTGCTTTTTTATGGTTTTAGGTATAATTTATGTATCTGGAACTGATTGGAAACAGATTACTGCTTTGCTCATTTTAATAGCCGGTATTATTGTTTTTGTTTTAAAATTTCAGATGTTACCTTCTTATATGAGGGATAGAATTACAGGTTTTTTTGACACAAGTGGAACTCAAACTGATATTTATCAATTGTTACAATCTATAATCGCAATTGGATCTGGAAAAATATTTGGGAATGGATTTTTGCAAAGCATCAAAGTTAGTGGCGGATTTGTTCCAGAAGCTTCCACGGATTTTATTTTTTCTGTTATAGGAGAAGAGTGGGGATTAATCGGAGGCACTATACTTATTTTATTATATATAATACTTATATCTAGGGTGATCAAAATTTCAAAAAAAGCTAAAAATAGCTTTGGAATGATATTTTCTTCTGGAATTGCTTCTTTATGGATTTTTCAGATTTTCCAAAATATTGGAATGACTATAGGTGTTATGCCTGTTACTGGAGTTACACTTCCTTTTGTGAGTTATGGAGGTAGTTCACTATTGTCGTGCTTTATGGCATTAGGGCTCATTTTAAATATTGGTATGAGGAAGAAGAAGTTTATGTTTTAAAATAATTATATTCACAAAAATTTAATCTGATGAGTGAAACATGCATAATTTACTTAGAAAATTAAACATGCTATAATTGTAATGAGAGACATTGTAAACAAAAAAGATGATAAATTCGAGGTCTTAGCAATGAATGATAAACTCGTCGATGTTATTAAGAAACCTGGCATAGTGTTGAAAGATGCTATCGATAGATTTAAAACCCGTGATATTGAAACCCTAATTGAAGAATTTTCTACTGAAATGGTCACGGTCATTGAAGGAATTAGCGATGATCAAGAACGTTTAGGCAAAGAAAATGTTGACGTTAAACAAAGATTAGACTCTTTGGAAGATAGATTAATAGAAATCGAAAAGAGAATCGATAAAAAGCCAGAACCTGCACCAAAAAATACGCTTCGCCAAATAACGATTCTTGCAGGTATTATAATAATCGGTTTAATAATTATTGCTATTTTAAATCTATTAAGGAGGTAAGTAAATATGTCTACATACGATGAACTTTTAGAACGCTATAAAAAGCGTAAAAATGAAACATTGGTTGATACTATAACTACTGGTTTAACTTGTGCTGATGAAGTAGCTGTTCAACTTGGATTATTTGATTCATTTAGCATCTTTACTCACGTTATCGATAATGTACTTGACATAATCCCATTTTTAATAATTGTAGCAACCGAAGGGTCAAAAGTCATTTTGGGGAAGAAGAAAGTATCAAAAGCTGTTAAAGATGCGTCATATAGGTCAATAAAAAGTGGAACTGCTATGGCAGTGGGAGCGGGAGTAACAGCTATTGGAGGCGGAATTTTAGCATTACCTGCTGCAGTATCTGTTAGATTCTTTTTCGATAAATATAAGTCAAAAGCGATGTTAAAAAGAAGATTAGAGGATAGAATCACCACTATGAACTATTTAAGAGAAAAGTGGGATCATGCATACACAGGAGAAATACCTCTAATTGAGGCAGAAATTATTTCGTAGATGTAAAGCTTTCTTCAAATATTGGAGAGAGCTTTTTTAATATTGAATGCATATATTGATTATAAAAGAATATAAATATTATATGTTTATTAATATATGAGGTGAAATTGTGGAGGATTACTCAAATGAATATAAAGAATATTACGGAACCCTTAAAAATAAATATACAAAAAACAGCAATCAAAAGCATAGCAGATTTAAAAACATCATAAACGCTTTTGTATACCAAATTATCATAGTATTGATTTTAACCCTTGGTGCTTATATTTTAAAGATAAGCGATATAAAGAACAAGGTAGCATTAACTTTTGTAAAAGAGAACATCTATTTTAAAGGTATTTTGCCTCCTAGCATAGAAAAGCTTGATTCAGTTCAAAAAGCTTACAATATTATCAAAGAAGGATATGATAAAATTAAAGTCAATTCATTTCAAAACACTACCGACTAGAGGTCAGTATGAAAAACAAAAAATTATTACTCTTAAATATTTTTGTAACATTATTAGTAATTTTTAAGTTTAACTATGGAATTGCTTTTTTAATGGCTTTGATTCACGAATGTGTGCATACTTTTGTATGCTATCTGTTAAATTATAGGGAAGCAAAGATAAGCATCAGACCATATGGTTATTTTCTTCAAAATTATGAAATTGAGTATGCTTCATATAAAGATGAGGTTTTAATATATACTTCAGGACCATTATCAAATATAATCCTAGGTATATTTTTTTATTTTATAGGAAATATCGGATTGGTTGAAATAAATTTTGCCCTGGGATTAGTAAATTTATTGCCATTTTATCCCTTAGATGGAGGTAGAATTTTTACAAGCTTTTTAACGAGAAAATACTCCTATAAAAAAGTGTATAAAAATATATTGATTTTATCGCTAATATTTTCATTTTTACTAAATTCATTTAATCTATTTACACTGTTAAAACATGGAGATAAATATTATTACAATACTTCTCTTTGTATTTTTGGAGTATTTATATCCCTTTGGTGTCTAGAAGAACTCGAAAGAACAAATTATATTATTTTAGGTGATATCGTGAAAAAAATTAATGTCTTCAATAAAAGGAAGAAAATTGAAAATTTTTTTATTTCTGTGCACATTGACATCAGCTTACTAGAAATGGTTAAATTGATAGAGAGAAAAAAATACACGGTCTTTTTAGTTTTAGATAGTTCCATGAACTTAATAGACACAATTTACGAAACAGAAGTGATGGAAGCTATTAAAGATTATGGGAATTTGAATTTAAGAGAGTTTTTAGAAACTTAATGAGGTGAATTGATGAACATTACCGATGATATACTTTATAAAGTGGAACATCCTGCTAGGTACACCGGCGGTGAATTGAATATGGTTACTAAAGATTTAAAAGATATAGATATGAGATTTTGCTTTTGCTTTCCTGATGTGTATGAAGTAGGGATGTCTCATATAGGGGGAAGGATTTTATATCATGTTTTAAATGAAAGAAAAGATACTTATTGTGAAAGATGCTTCGCCCCTTATGATGACATGGAAAAGCTTATGAGAGAAAACAATATACCCCTCTTTTCTTTAGAAACTAAAGAGGAACTTAGAAAATTTCATTTTATAGGCTTCACTCTTCAATATGAAATGAGCTATACAAATATTTTGAACATGCTGAATTTATCTAAATTATCCATTAGAAGCGGTGAAAGATTAGAATCTGATCCCATAATCATCATGGGTGGATCCTGTGCTTATAATCCTGAGCCTTTATACGATATAGCAGATTTATTTGTAATGGGTGAAGGAGAAGAAGTCATAAACGAAATACTGGATATATATAAAACATTTAAAGGGAAAAAACGTGAATTTTTATATCATCTGGCTGTTAATGTAAAAGGGGTCTATGTTCCAAGCCTTTATGAGGTAGAATATAATGAAGATAGAACCATAGACAGATTTTACCCTATTAGAGAAGGTGTCCCTGAAAAAATTGAAAAGAGATTTTTAAAGAGCTTAAAAAATGCGACCTTTCCAGATAAACCTATAGTGCCTTATATAGATATAGTACACAATAGAGTGGTGATGGAAATATTCAGAGGATGTACTCAAGGTTGCAGGTTTTGTCAAGCAGGGTTTGTTTACAGACCTTTGAGGGAAAAACAAAAAGAAGAGATTTTAGAAAAAGCCAGAGCGAGCATCGATAACACTGGATACGATGAAGTCAGCCTATTATCCCTCAGTACATGCGATTATTCTAATTTAAAAGATCTATTAAAAGAAATGATGGGAGAATATGAGGATGAAAAGGTGAGCATATCCATTCCATCTTCAAGAGCCCAATCTTTGTCGGTGGATCTATTAAGTGAAATACAAAAGGTTAGAAAATCAGGGCTTACTTTTGCACCGGAAGCAGGAAGCCAAAGGATGAGAGATGTAATCAATAAAGGTGTAAGTGAAAATGAAATATTAGAAGCTTCTTATAATGCATTTTTAAAAGGTTGGGGGACAATTAAGCTTTACTTTATGCTTGGTCTTCCATACGAAACAATAGATGACGCTATTGCTATAGCAGATCTATGCAATGCAATTAGAAACCAATACTATAAAGTGCCTAAAGAAAAAAGAGCGAAGGGCTTAAAGATAAATGCAAGCATATCTATATTCGTGCCTAAGCCATTTACCCCTTTTCAGTGGTCTCATCAGAGTGCACAGAGGGATATTCTGGACAAAGTTAAAATAATAAAAAGCAGATTAGCTAAAAGCATAAATTTAAGCTATCATCAAACTCAAACTAGTTTTCTTGAAGCTGTATTTGCAAGAGGGGATAGGAAGCTGTGCGAAGTTTTAATCAAGGCTTATGAAAATGGGGCAAAATTCGATGGATGGACAGATTTCTTTAAATACGACGCTTGGGAAAGAGCATTTGCTGAGAAAGGTATCGATCCTGATTTTTATATTAAAGATAAAGATTACGGAGAGGTTCTTCCTTGGGATTTTATAAATATTGGTGTATTAAAAAGATACTTGATAAATGAGAATGAAAGAGCAAAAAAGGAAATATTGACAAATGATTGTAGAGAAAATTGCACAGGCTGTGGGATAAATTCTGAGCTTGAAGGGAAGTGTTTCGATGGTTCGATATATTTTAAAATTGACTAAAGGAGAAAAAATAAAATTTATATCTCATTTAGATTATTTAAAGGCTGTTCAAAGGATAATTAAGAGAAGTCAGATTCCTGTTCAATATTCAGAAGGATTTAATCCACATATGAAATGCTCCTTTGCTATGCCGCTTCCTGTAGGCATTTTTTCTCAGGGCGAATATATGGATATCTATATGCAAAAAGAAATAGATAAAAAGATGACTCTAAAAAAGCTAAACGAAAATAGCGATAAGAATATTGAATTTTTAGATATAAGGCTCATGGACGATTTAAAGATTAAAAAAGCCATGGCTTTAGTGGAAGCTTGTTTATATACTATTGACTTAAAAATAAGCGATTCTACCTTTAGCTCCATGGAACTTAAAAAGCTTATGGATGATGGCAATTGGATGTTTTCTAAAAAGACGAAGACAAAAGAAGAAATCATTGACTTAAAAGAAGGCATTGTAGAATTGAATTATAAAATTGAAGATGAGTATTTAAGAATTGTTTCATTACTAAAGAGCGGCAGCAAATTTAACCTTTCACCACAAATTGTAATAGAATTTTTAAAAGATAAATTATCTTCATTAGATAAGGATAGCTTTCCAATAGTGGAAAGGATTGAAATGTACTATGAAAAAGACAATTCTTATATTCCTATTGGATTGATATAGGTGAATCCTATGACCGAAGTGTATATAGATTCTAGCCCATATTTATCTCGCATAGTAGTATTAAAAAATAACAAGATAAAAGAATTTTATATCGATGATAAAAGCGATGTGCCTAAAAAAGATGAAATATATAAAGGCGTTGTCAGAGATATATCCAGGGGTTTAAAATGTGCTTTTGTGGACATTGGCAATTGTAAAAAAGCATATTTATATTTGGAGGATTCCAATGAGCAGGTAAAAAAAGGCGATGAGATTTTAGTCCAAGTTCAGAAGGTCGAAAAAGATGGTAAAAAAGCAAAAGTTACCACTAATATAATCTTAACTGGGGAAAAAGTGATCCTCACTAATTCTAAAATCTTTTCCATTTCTAAAAATTATAAAGATAAAAAGCTGGGTAGAGCTGTTTTAAATAAATTAATAAAGCCTTTAGGCGTTGGCATGATACTTAGGACGAATTCTTTTTATTACTCAGTAGATGAGATACAGGAAGAATTTGATTTATTGTTAAATGAATATAATAAAATAAATAAAAAACTCTTATTCTATAAAAAACCTGCTCTTTTATACGATAACTATGGTATTCTAGGTAAAGTTATTAGGGATAATATAGATGTAGATTTGCACAGGATTGTTGTAGATAATGAAGATATTAAAGACAAGGTTTCTGAAATTTTAACTCAATATAAGCATAGCATCGTTGAAATAAAAGTACATAATGAGTCCATGCATTTATTTAAGTATTATGGTATTGAAAAAGCTCTGATGCTTTTATATGAGAGAGTAGTTCCTTTAAATTGTGGTGGTGAAATTGTAATAAACAAAACAGAAGCCATGTATGTAATAGATGTGAATTCAAAAAGAAATGTGAAAGAAAGGGATCTCACGAGCACAATTTACAAAACAAACATCGAGGCTGCAGAGGAGATCGCAAAGCAGATCACTTTGAGGAATTTAAATGGAATTATATTGATAGATTTTATCGATGATGATGATGAAAATAGAAGAAATGAAATCATTAAGAGAATTGATTCAAATTTAAAAGACAGCAAGAGCAAGTATACCATTTTTCCTTTTACCGATCTCAATCTATTGCAGATAACAAGAAAAGATGCTGGATTTGGGCTGAATGAATATTTAGGGATGCTGTGCCCTTGCTGCAAAACAAAGCAATATAATATATTAAACAGCAGATATTTATTTCATCAAATTTATGTAGAAATACATAAAATCAATGATAAAAAATTAAATATATTTATACCTGAAATTTATAGGGATAGTACTGTAAAAGATGAAATCATGAAGTTTAATGATAAGAGTAATGTGATTTTTTTTGATGAAGATAGATTTAAAGTTGAGACCACAATATAAATAAAAATTTTTAGGAGAGAGTTAATGAGCTATAAGAACTTTATTTTTGATATAGATGGTACCATCATCGATAATGAAGCTGCAAATTTAAAAGCTCTTCAAATAGCATTAGATGAAAAAGGTGTCCACGTAGAATTAGATGAATTGAGATTTTCTCTTGGTATTCCTAGTGAAGTTAGTTTAAAAGCTTTTGGCATTACAGATATAGAAAAAACGATGAGAATGTGGGGATCCCATTATCAAAAGCTTTGCTTAAAAAATCCTCAAAAACCATTTAGTGGGATAGAAGATGTGATTAAAACTCTGAAAAAGAATAAATATACATTAGGTATCGTCACATCAAAAGACAGGATTGAATATAGAGATGAATTTGAAAATTACGAAATCAGCAAATACTTTGATGGCTTTATCTGCACTGATGACACTTTTTATCATAAACCTAATGGTGAACCTTTGCTTGCAATTATTAAAAAGCTGAATATAAACCTAAGTGAGACTATTTATATAGGAGATGCTGTTTATGATATGGAATGCGCGCAAAATGCAGGAGTTGATTTTGGGATAGCTCTTTGGGGCGCAAAAGATCTTGGCAAATTTAATTATTATTCTGTTATTCTTAATAAACCGGATGATATATTAGATCTCATATAAAAAATTATT
>Ga0209629_10000172_pt1 | contig 31686 bp, 24 predicted proteins | sample TergutCu122P5_FD_187286 | JGI IMG/M metagenome (GOLD analysis project Ga0209629, IMG submission 187286) | Cubitermes ugandensis P5 segment gut microbial communities from Kakamega Forest, Kenya - Cu122 P5 (SPAdes) (version 2) | ecosystem: Host-associated > Arthropoda: Insects > Digestive system...
AAAAGCCGTCATGGATAAACTCGTGGAAATGGGCATCGCTTCCGACAGACTGAAAGCGGCAGGCAAAGGACAAACCAAGCCCATCGCCGACAATTCGACCGACGAAGGGCGAGCCAAGAACCGCCGCGTGGAATTTGTGAAAATATAATCAATTGTCTGAACTATGATTCTTTTGATTGATAGGATTCGAATGATAATCATTCAATCATATGAATCACAAAAATCATAGTTCAGACACCATCATTTATTTAATAAAAAAAAGATATGAAACCGGATGAAACAAATATTGGACCGGAAAATCTGAAAGATATTGATGTTATTTTCACTCCTTTAGAGCATATCCGGTGCATTGAGAATGTAATCTTCAACTTAGAACGAACTCGCCAAGAACTTCTAAAAGTAGCAGAGGGAATGGAGCCGATCAATGGTTCATAGCCTACGCTTAAAATCCTATATTCAACAGGTTTGAATTAGTTTGCCGTCGTTGCTTGAACCTGCACCGATATCGGCATTTTCATCGTTTATTGCTTATCATTAAGTAAAAAATATAAAGCATTGAAAATTACATAAATACAATATGTGATCAATAATTATTCGAGAGAAAAACAGCTTTATTATTAGTAAATTGATTTTTTTTTCATAAATTTGAACCGAAAATTCATTGAATTTTTTTTATCTTTACGGATAGATTTAAAAAATAAAAATCAAATTAATGATCACTTTTGACTTATGAGCTTAGAACAATTTATTAAAGATTTTACAGCTGAGTTTGAAATGACAGAGCCGGATGAAATCAGAGCTGAAACATCCTATCGAGATTTGGACGAGTGGGATTCTCTTCTCGGTCTTGCTATCATCGGTATGGTAAATAATAAGTACCATATAAAAATTAGCGGCGAAGAAGTGCGAAATGCAAAAACCGTTGAAAATTTGTTCAATTTGGTAAAATCGAAACAGGGATAACCGGCACATGAATTCTCCTTTTTCATTGGAAGGTAAAATTATTTTGGTAACCGGCGCTTCCTCCGGAATAGGACAAACAATTGCTTTAACTTTGTCTCAAGCCGGCGCCGAAGTCGTAATTACCGGAAGAAGTATAGATCGACTCACCGCAACCTATGAATGTTTGTCAAAGAATAAAAAACATTCAATGAAGACCGCCGAATTAAACAATGAAGAAGAGATAGACAATCTTTCGGAATCATTGCCCATTTTGGATGGAGTTGTTTTTTGTGCCGGGGCAATCGAATATATGCCGGCAAAACAGATAACTGCCGAAAGTATGGATTCATTAATGAATATTAATTTTAAAAGCCAAATATTGCTCTACAAAGCATTGCATAATAAAAGAAAACTTGCAAAAAAATCATCATTGGTTTTTATTTCTTCCATTTCTTCCCAAACCGCAACCCCTGCTACCTTGGTATATGCAGCGTCAAAAGCTGCAATAGTTTCTTCTGTAAGGGTTTTAGCCTCTGAATTATCCAAATTGAAAATCAGAGTGAACAGCATTAGTCCCGGATTAGTCAAAACGCCTTTGTTGGATAATTCAATAGTAGAACAGGAAAAGTTTGCGGAAAATGAAGCCCGTTATCCCTTAGGTTTTTGTGAAGCAGAAGATATTGCAAATGCTTCCATTTTTTTATTATCGGATGCATCAAAAAAAATAACCGGCACGGATATTGTTGTGGATGGAGGTTACTTGCTAAAACGGTAGAATTATGAATACATCCTATATAAAAGCAATTTCCTATTATGTCCCCGATACTGCAATTACAAATGCAGACCTAATTAAAGATTTTCCGGACTGGTCGGAACAAAAAATAGTTGTAAAGATAGGAATTAAAAAACGTTATGTTGCAAACGACATGACTGCCGGAGACTTAGCCGAATCGGCTGCAAAAAAGCTCTTTTCTGAACACAATATTGATAAAAACTCCATTGACACGCTTATATTATGCACACAAAGCCCCGATTATTTTCTCCCTACTACTGCTTGTATTTTACAGGATAAGTTAGGCTTGCCTACCACTCTGGCAGCATTCGATTTCAATCAGGGCTGTTCCGGATTTGTATATGGATTGAGCATTGCAAAAGGAATGATATCTGCCGGAATTTCAAAAAATATACTATTATTAACTTCAGAAACTTATAATCGTTACATCCACAAAAACGACCGAGGCAACCGTACCTTATTTTCTGATGCCGCCGCCGCTACACTTGTCTCTACCGACGGTTTCCTTGAAATAGGCAATCCTGTGTTAGGAACCGATGGGAGCGGATATAAAAACTTGATCGTAGAAAGCGGTGCACATCGCATGAAAAGACAAGGGATAGAAATTGATTCCGAACAAACGCGCTCTCCCGATTATCTGTATATGGATGGACCGGCTATTTTCAATTTTACATTGGAGTCCGTTCCTATATTAATAGAACAAACTTTAATAAAAAACAATCTGAGGCAGGAAGATATAGACCTTTTTGTCTTTCATCAAGCAAATAAACATATATTAAAATTCATCAGGGAAGCAATTGCTATTCCCGAAGATAAATTTTATTTATGCATGGAGGATTTTGGCAATACAGTATCATCTACCATCCCGATTGCGCTTTATCACGCTCAAAAAGAAGGTCGCATTAATAATGCAAAGAATCTTATAATTGCCGGCTTTGGAGTTGGATATTCTTGGGGTGCAATAAATTTGATAAACAGTTATGACATTCAACTCCATTAATTTCCTATTCTTTTTATCGGTAACTTTTCTTTTGTATTGGATTGCTTTCAGTAAAACTAAAAGTAGACAAAACCTTTTTATATCAATTACCGGTTTAGTATTTTATGCATGCTGGGACTGGCGTTTTTCAGGTCTGATTATCGCAACGATACTATCGACCTACTTTGGAGGATTGTTAATAGCTAAAGCTAAAAAACAGGAAGCGGTTTTTTTAAAGAAAAAGAAAAGTTGGTGGATATTTATTTCTGTTTTACTATTGAATATCGGGATATTGTTTTTTTTTAAGTATTTTAATTTTTTTATTCAGAGTTTCATTGATGTTTTCTCGCTTTTTGGAAAAAAAACGGACATCACGTTGTTTAAGATTATGTTACCGATAGGGATTAGTTTCTATACGTTTACTGCGTTAAGCTACCTTATTGACATTTATAAAGATAAAACCTTACCTAATAATGATTTTTTTGCTTATGTCGCTTATGTGAGTTTTTTCCCGGCTCTTTTCTGCGGCCCTGTCGGTCGATCAACAGAACAATTACCTCAGTTTTTTTCAAAAAGAGTATTTTCTCTCTCATTCATCACAAAAAGCGCTCAGTTGATGTTATGGGGCTTTTTTATGAAACTATGCGTTGCCGATAGAATAGCGGAGTACATTAGTGCCGTAACTTATAATATTCCTCAACATAGCGGTTTATCGCTGCTGCTTGCCGTTGTATTATACCCATTCCAATTGTATTGCGACTTTGGAGGATATTCACTGATTGCCATAGGAGTCGGGACATTATTCGGAATCAACTTGCAAGAAAATTTCAGACGCCCCTATTTATCGGTTTCTTTTTCGGAATATTGGAAACGCAACCATATTTCGCTTACTCGATGGTTAATGGATTACATTTATTATCCGCTTATCGGATACAGCGATAAACTGCGATACTGGAACTTCTGTATGATTGTAACATTCCTGATCAGCGGGTTTTGGCATGGAGTGGGGTGGACATTTATTCTGTGGGGGTTATACCAAGGCCTTTTTATAGTACTATCAACCAATAATGCAAAAAGAAGGAAAAAATTTGAAAAGAAAAGAAATTTACAAAACAACATTCTTTACAAAACAGCCGCAATAATAATAACTTTTGTCATTATCAGCTTGGGCTTGATGTTTTTCAGAATAAACAATATCAATGACGTTTTTTTAACCGTTAAAACAATATTTACGAATTTCAGCTTTCATATAGATACAGCTTTAAAACCTATCGCTTACATTAGTATAGGAATGATTATCCTGCTATTTAAAGAAATCCGGGATGAATTTTTCCCCAATAATCTCCGGTTATTAGAAAATCCTAATATGATCTTACGACTTTCGGGTTATACTTTTCTTATTATTTTAATAATACTGATTGGTGTGTTAGATAATTATCAATTTATTTATTTTAAATTTTAATCCCAATGAGTATAACAAAGAAATTTTTATTGAAGCTATCGATCTTGATCGTTTTTATAATATTCTCGGACCTATTTTTCGGTCATATTCTACAGGCATTATATTTTAAGGCTAAATATAATGAAATTTATACTACGAATCAAATCGTTAATAAGATAGATGATGATGTTTTGATTTTTGGATCTTCGAGAGCTTCTCACCATTACGTCCCATCCATCCTTTCCGATTCATTAAAAATGTCTGTTTTCAACTGCGGACGTGACAAACAATGCATTTATTATTACTACGGATTATTTATGAAAGTAACAGAAAGGTACCTGCCTAAACTGATTATTTTAGACATATTCCCATCAGACTATAATCGCAGCATCTATTCAATCGACGGAATGAAGGAATTAGCTCCATACTACGGAAGCAATAAGGAATTGGATTCATTGATCTATTTAATCAATCCTTTAGAAAAATACAAAATGATCTCTATGCTTTACCGTTACAATTCAAGAATAGTTGATATTTTAGGAGATATATTTATAAAAATAGACCGGAATTGGGAAAATGGTTATATCCCTTTTTTCGATCAAATGAATCCGGTCAATTTAATCGAGCCCGTAAATAAAAGCAAACCAATAATTGAACCCGAAAAATTAGTTTATTTAGAAAAGTTTATTTCGTTTTGTAAACAAAACAATATTCCGATTTTTATCTGTATATCCCCTATTTACAGCAGTGGCAATTGCGATTATTCTGAGGATTTTCTCCCGCTGGAAAATATAGCCGAAAAATATCATGTCCCCATTTTTAATCACACTTGCAATCCTTTATTCTCAAAAAACAACTCTTTATTTAAAGACGGATTGCACTTAAACCATGAAGGAGCAACTTTATATTCATCCATTATCGGACAAGAAATTAAAACATACTTGGAAAATAATCATTCACCCGGAAAAAACTAAGAAAAAAAAAAGACCCGTCTTCATTTTTCACCCTTTTTGGGGATTGACGCATATACACTTATTCCATAACTTTGCATCGTAATTCAATTTATAAATAACAACTAATTACAAGGATTATGGGAAATGCACGAACTGTTATCACCGGAATGAGCAGTGATAATGAAAAAAAAACAGTCTACAATCAACCGGGCGCCACTTCCGGACTTGGTCAAGCGGAAGGAAGAAGACGAACATCAGGAACAGTAGCCGCCGGAAACACTCCTTATTGGGAAGGGCAACAAACGCAGGCAAAGGAAAAACCTCTCGTGGGATTTTTAGTATCGGTATCACGCACACCGGAAGGGGAATTTTGGCCGCTTCGGTTGGGTGAAAATACAATCGGATCATCGAGCGATTGCTCAATCATCCTGAATGAAGCAAAAGTAAGTGAAAAACATGCTACCTTAATTATTCAAATCAACGAAGAAGAAAATTCTCAATTGAATGTTTGGATAACCGGACTTAATGCAACAAACGGCACTTATCTTAACAAAAAACTTATACCACCGCAAACGGCTATTCCATGTAATAATAACGACAAAATTAAAATCGGCAGTTACGAATTACTACTGATGTTATATGATGCGAACATGCATGGAATGAAGAGCGTTGAGAATTTTACCCCCAAATACGAATTATATTAAGGAATAATGGCAATTGTTCGACTGCAAAGCGAAACGGATAAACTTGAAAGGCAGTACTACGAGTTTGATCCCGAAACCGGTATGTTGGGTGAAGGAGGGATGGGTGTTGTTTATAAAGGAAGACTCATCCATACCGATACCGGACGAATGGAAGACGTAGCCATCAAAGCCCTTTATAGAGATTTACCGAACGAGGTCGTTGAACGGGCGCTAAAAGAAGCCAATATTAAAATCAATCACGATAATGTCATCCTGATGCGAGGATCACTGTCTTTGAAAGAGAACAACGGCAAAATCGGATATTATATTATCAGTGAATATTTGGAAGGAGAAACTTTAGATAAGCGATTAGCAAGGAGCGGCAAGTTATCGAAGCTCGAAGCTTTGAACATTATCAAGAACGTTTTAGCCGGACTCTCGGCTTTGCATAACAGGAACTTGGTACATCGCGACATTGACCCGTCAAATATCATGATTTGTAAAGACGGCCGAGTTAAAATCATTGACTTGGGCGTAGTGAAAGATATGAATATTACAGGTCCCCGGCAAACCATGGTAGGACAATTCATCGGTAAATATGAATATGCTTCACCCGAACAATTAGTAGGTTTACAAGATTTAGTCAAACAAACTTCCGACATCTATTCCACAGGAATCGTATTGTATGAATTACTCGCGGGAAGACTTCCGTTTACCGGGACTACCTACGAAATAACTACAGGACACAAAGAAAAGCCGATTCCCTTGGAATTTATCCCCGATAAAAACCTGCGCAAAATTGTTAGAAAAGCGACGGCTAAAAAAATAGAACAACGCTACCGATCTGCCTACGAATTTATTGTAGATATTGAAAAAAATCTGATCGGCGATTCCCGTCCGATTGGAAATCGCTTTTTCTTTATCGCAGGGATAGTCGGGATCGTTGTCATAGTTAGTATTGGAGCATTTATGCTTTCTCAACGAAATAACCGCTCGTGGCAGCAACCCTACGGTGAAGCTTTATCGCAAGCATCCAAAGAAATGGCATTCTCTCACTATACCGAAGCTTTGGATGCCTATCGAAAAGCGTATGATATTCATAAAGAAGACAGCATTGCAAGAAAAATTGAATCGTTAGATTTGTTGTCACAGGGAATGGATGCATTTAATCGTTCGGATTTTGCTAATGCTGATTTATTATTTCGTAAAGCAGAAAGTTTAGGTTTCGTTGAAACAGAGAATCCCGAATTACTTTATATAAAAGGTAATATGTATAGGTATGGATATGGAGTGGCTCAATCGGCAAGTGTCGCATTGGATTATTATCGGAAGGCGGCGGAAAAAAACTACTCTCCGGCTCTCTATAAATTGTATGTAGCTTTGAGTAAAGAAGAACCGAAGCAGGCAATGGATTATCTTACGCGCTCCGCCAAACAAGGTTATGTCAATGCGCAAAGTTTATTGGGCAGACTGTTGCTTGAGCAGCATGATAAACAAGGATATGAATGGCTTCGTCAAGCAGCGGATAAAAACTATCCCTATGCATTGGCGCAAATCGGGATACTTTATTTTGACAGCAAGCGAATTCCAAGCAATAAACCCATACAGGAAATTTTGGGAATTACGGGAGACGATACCTTTTCGCAAAATTATTTGAAAAAGGCTTTACAATATGACTCTGAAAATTATTTAGCGAATTATGGAATCGGACTTTACTATTACACGGACGGCAACCTGAAAGAAGCAGAGAGATATTTCAAAACTGCGCAAAAGAAAATTTCAGAACTGTACAAAATTCCATCCGGAGAGGATGAACTGAAGTATCCAAATCTCGGGAAAATAAAAGATTTTATAGATTACGTGGTCAAATGAATAAAGAAAAAGAAATGATGTTATCGTGGACTTTTGAGTCACTTATAGGAGGACGCAGTGAAAATCAAGATTTTTACGGTCATTGTGAAACCCGTGACGGCAGTCGGCTGTTTGTAGTATGCGATGGCATGGGAGGCATGAGAGGCGGAAGCATTGCCTCAAAGGAAGCCGTGCGAATCATTCTTGAAGAAGCAATCGGCTCGCTCGAATCGAATCCCGAACGATTACTGACCACCGCTTTGAAAAAAGCAAACGCATTAATTTTCCAACTCGGACAGTCGAAAGAAGAACTTCGAGGGATGGGTACAACAGTCGTTGCCCTTCTCATAAGCCGAGAAAAAGCTACAACTGCCCATGTCGGCGATAGCAGAATCTACCAAATACGCGGAAAACGGAAAATCTTCCGGACTTTTGACCATTCGGTGGTCTTTGAATTAGTTAAGCAAGGAAAACTCAGTGAAGAACAGGCGCGTATATCGTCCGATTCCAATCTGATTAGTCGTGCATTAGGCATGAAACCGGAAGTAGAGCCGGAAATCACCGGCAACCTGTCCTATCGAAAAGGCGACCGATTTATGCTTTGTACCGATGGAATTTCCGGTGTAGTTGAAGAAAAGAAACTCCTCAAAATGATAGCGGTTGGAAAATCGGTCGAGACAACGGCAAAAAACGTCACTGCTCAAATAGATAACCTGGGGGTTCAATCCGGAGGAGGACATGATAATCTGACGATTGCCCTCATCGATGTAAAAACAAATTCAACAATTAAACCGGTTGCAGATAAGAGATATAAACTGATTATCACCATCCTGCTCTTTTTATTACTTGTCTCAATCGGTTTGAACATATATAAATTTTTATAATTATCATCTTTTGATTAATAAACCATTAAAAATAATACAACATGCAACTTATTAGTATCGGGAAAAGTTCCGGAAACAGGATTGTAATAAACGATCCACGCATCAGCAGTTATCATGCGGAGATTCTGCTTGGAGACGACGGCTCCATCTTTATAACCGACAAAGGAAGTACCAATGGTACAACAGTCAGAGGACAAATCATTCAGGCGGAAACTGAAGTCAACGTAAACAGAGGAGATAAGGTTACGTTTGCCGGTGTAGCTGACCTGGATTGGTCCAAAATCCCCATTGTTACCCCTCCGCCACCGCAATGGAAAGTTTACAGCATTGGAGGCGGACTTAAAAACCGAATCCAAATCAATGATGCTTCCGGGCGAGTCAGTCGGTATCATGCCACATTAAAAATTGATCCGAAAGGGCAAATATTTATTAATGACCATAGCACGAACGGGACATTTGTTAATGATGTTCGCATTCAATCCGGTCAGGATGTGCGCGTCAAACGAAAAGATAAAATTTCATTCGCTAATGCCGCCCCATTGGATTGGAAAATTGTGAAGCCTTCCGGCTCAAGCCCTTGGGGAATCATTGCTGCAGCGCTTGTCATCCTGCTGATCGCCGGAATAGGTTTTTTGGGTATGAAATCGGGATGGTTCGGCTCCAAATGGTCGTTGGAAAAAACATATAATACATATTCCAATTCCATTGTATGTATCTATCATGAATACCGAATCGTTGCCAATTTACTCAATGGCGATCAATTGGTATTGGATGTCGATAATGACGGAAACTACAGAAGTAATTATGCAATAAAAGGAAGCGATGAGGCCGGAAAGTATACCAAAGCAGTCAGCGGTACCGCCTTTTTGGTTGATAAGGTTGGAACATTGGTCACCAATCGGCATATTACTATTCCATGGGAAAGTATCCTCAAAAACAAGAGCTTGATAGGTCTTCAACGTATTAATAACACCATTGTTAATTCGATTGAGGGAGAGACAGTATATGTCGGCATCGTTTATAACAAAACTTCCATCTCACGAATTTCCGATTTTGAAGAATGTTCAATATTAAGTCGCACAACCGACACTGCCGATAAAGATATCGGGTTACTACGTGTAAAAAATCAAAAACAATTGCCTTTGAATTTCACTCCGATTGCTCTGGATAATGCTTTATCGGACGGCAAACAATTGGTTGTCGGACAAACTATTTACTTGATAGGGTATCCGTTAGGACCCAACATGTTTTTCCTGACTTCTACCGGAACTACAAATACCATTGAAGTAAAACTTACCGGCCAAGCGGGAGCAATCAGCCAATTGCCCGATGCATATAAGTTTGGTCATAATGCCGTTTCGTTTGCAGGTTCGAGCGGGTCACCCATATTCAATGACAAAGGACAATTGATAGGCATTCATAATTCTTCATTACCCGGTGTTGGGGTTCAAGGATATGCTTGGGGTATTTTGGCTAAACATGCAAAAGAATTGTATGACAAGGAATAAGTGTTTTATCGTTGCTTGCGCTATTGGGTTGTGCATGTCTATTGCCGCTCAAAATCCCGTATGGACGCTTAAACCGGAATATGATGCAATTTCCGATTTCAGGGAAGGAATAGCCCCTGCAATGAAAAATGGCAAATGGGGCTATGTTTCCGATCTTGGAAAAGAAATACTTGCGCCAACATACGACACAGCTTATCCATTCAGCGATGGCATGGGTGTGTTGGCTTCGGGCGACCGATCGTTAGTCGCTATTGTTGACCGCACCGGAAAACTTACTTCTATACGCGAAAAGCTGCAAATCGACAATCGGTTCGCAACTTTCAGCGATGGACTGCTGCTCGTTTCCAAAAGCAAAAAATGGGGATACCTCAATAAAGACGGCCTACAGGCTATTGATTGTAAATACGATGTTGCACAACCTTTCAGCGAAGGATTGGCAGCAGCCGTTCTCGACAGTCGGCAATGTTATTGCTGGTATTACATGGACGTAACCGGTAAAGCCGTATTTCATCTCTCCGATTTAAAGAAAGACATTTATTGGGCGATGGGATTCCATGAAGGAAAAGCATTGATCTTGCATAGCAAAGGAGCCTTTTTTGTCAACAACAACGGAAAAGAACTAAAAGAAAACCCGCCACAGATCACTCCGCCCGATGATTCCGCCGAATATTTCAAGCAAACATTAACCTGCAAAGAAGGTAGTTTGACCTTCGACGAAAAATGTCGAGCAATGGCATTTTCCACTAAAAACGGCAAAAAAACTGAATTTATGCCTGCTTCTTCCAAACTGATCATCAATTCTGAACATCCCGTAATAATAAACGGAAACCCGGTGCCGGCAGCAGACATCAGATGGGTGAGCCCGACGACGGCAATTGTAAAAGCAGGCAATTCAAAGGTTGGGATGATCACTTTTTATGATACCCCGGTCTTATCTTTTTCGTTGGCGACCGATACGCTTATTTCAGTTTTCGGAAATCCCGGCGCTACCGATCTAAAAATTCAAAACACTTCTCCGGGGAAGTTTGAGAAAGTAGATATCAGAGTTAACGAAAAAATACTTGAAACCCCTTCATTGGCTGCAGGAAGCACAATGGTGTTTCCGCTTTTATTAGATAAAACAACCGACAATGAAATTGAAACGAAAAGCCTTATTATTACGGCTTATGAAGAGGGTTTAAAAATAGGTGAAAGTAAAAAAACGGTACATCTGAAAGATTTGCCTTCTTTAAGCATTTCCGTTCCGACAAATAAAGTAACCCTCCAACTCGGACAAACCGCATATACGGTAAGAGTACAAGTAAAGAATCATTCTACCGTTCAAGCAAATAACGTATCTGTTTCTATCGATCGGCAAACCCAAATAATATCGACCCTCAACGGGGGAGAAACAGCCGGTGTACAATTTACTTTCCCCGGCCCGAAAGAATCCGGAGTAAAAACATTATTTATTTCCGCTAAGGCGCCAAATACGCCTGCTGTAAAGATGGAAACAAGAGTAACAATCGATGTTCCTCTTCCGCCTCCACCCACTTTTTAAGAAATGTTTCAGATTTAACAATATAAAAATTAAAAAAAATGAATAAAAAAAGGGTATTATTTCTAACATTCTGCTTATCCGTACTAACCATGACACTGTTTGCTCAAGGAAAAGCAGCTTCATCCCGGTCGTCTACATTCAAATTCGGCGTAAAAGCGGGAGTTAATTTTGCAAATATTAGCACAGGTTCTTCAGAACTCGATTTTTCTCCCGGGATGAAGACCGATTTTCATGCCGGTATTGTCGGGAATCTGCATTTCGGCTATCGGAACGAAGGAAGCCCGGCGGGTACCGGAGTATTCGGGCTGCAGCCTGAATTGTTATACTCGCGTCAGGGATTTAATTTTGGCGGGGAGAAATATAATTTCGATTATCTTACTTTACCTGTTATGCTTGAATTCTATGTGACTAAAAACGTGAGCATTGAAGCAGGCCCGTATTTCAGCTATTTATTGGGAGTATCTCCCGAATCGTCCGTAATAAGCGGCGCTCAAATTGCCATTTCCGACTTAAAAGGAGGAATGGATGCAGGTTTAGCAATCGGCTTAGGTTTTGAAGCAAAAAACGGACTGACCCTCGGAGCAAGATATGCGCTCGGTCTTTCGGACATGGCTAATAATCTTGCCTGGAAAAACAATGTGATTCTTCTGTCTCTCGGATGGCTGTTTTAATTAAATGTATAACTCATAAAAAAAAAAAGAAAATGAAAAAGTTTTTTGTAATTATTGCAAGCGCTCTGCTTTTTGCCGGATGTAACGGGAATCGTGAAGTGGATATTCAATATCAGTTGACAGCAAACGTAGACTTAACAACCATAGTTAAAGGTATGCAAGGAGCTGCTAATGAAGATTTTTATACGAAAGACAGTAAAGACCCGGTTCTGCTAACTTTTTTACTATACGACGAAACAGGAACAAAAGTGTATGAAACCAATAAAAAACTTGCTAACTTTTTTGAGAAGACTTCATTTACGACCGATCTGAAGAGCGGTAACTATACCGTTGTCGCTTGGGCCTGCATCGCATCCGAAGGAGCCAAAACAGATTGGGAAGCGGATAAAAAAGAATCGCTTAATACGCTTATACTAAAAGCAAATTACAACCCTTCTTGGACCCCGGTTTTAGGAGTAAGCAAGCTAAAGCTCGATTTCAATAAAACGCAAACGATTGATATTGCAATGCCAACAGTAGGATGCTTTTTTTCGATTCTGTTTAGCTATTCTACCGCAACAAAAGCAAAATACGTTAAATGCCAAGGTTTAAAGGATAGCGATTATTATGAAGTAGATAGTGAAACCTCCTACCTCACTACTTCTACCGGTACCGGCTATGAATGGGAAGTTCAATATACCGTTGATACAAAATACGGCGGAATTTATTGGTGTTATTTTATGCTTCCAAATGACTTTAAATTTGTCTGGGGATCTTTGGATGCTAATAATATTGTACTAAACGCTAGTCAATACTCTTTTAAAGCAGAGGCAGGTAAACATCGGAAAGTTTCGGTAAATATCGACACAGGGACTAGTAGCATTACACCGGCAAGCAGCCCCGCCATACCGGGAAGCGCCGATAAATTGCAAATACTCGATGTCGGCAAAATGAAAACTGAACCGGCAAAGATATCGACCAAACAAATTGAATTGGTACATTAAATTTTCTTATCTATGAAATCCGCAGCAAAAATTGCATCAAAGCGCAAAAACTTGTTGCGGATTACATCTGACCTTTAAAACAAATTTTGAACAGATGAAAAACATCACCATTGGAAGAGATGATTCTTGCGATATTATCATCAATAACGAACGCGTGAGCAGATTTCACGCCAACATCATGCAGCAAGGTAACGGATACGTTTATCGAGACACGAGTAGCAATGGGACGCTTATTAACGGTTCCATGGTCAGGAATAGTGAAAGATATGTCAACTTCGGCGACCAAGTTCTTTTAGCCGGTACTATTCCTTTACCTTGGAACCGAATTCAAAGCATGACACCTACTTCGTACAGTCCTGCTCCTTACAGCGATCGGGACGCTTACGGCAGGGAAAGAGCTTATTACCCGGCTCCTGAAAAAGGATATTACGACGATAGATATGAACCTCCGATAACGTACAGTACCGGCACCGGATTGATCATTTTCGGCTACATTTTTGCTTTTTTAGGCGGTTGGCTTGCTTTTATCTTTGGATCCATTTTAATCAACAGTAAACAAACCGTAAACGGAAAGAAAGTAAACAAATACAAGCCTTCTTCGGTAACCAACGGATGGGTTATTATCACAATCGCAGCTATCTGTTTTATTATCTACTGGATTATCATAATAAGTAATAAATAAATCATCGATACTCTATTATTTACAGGGGAAGGACGCCCCCCGTATTCGTCCGGGAGAAGACCCGCGCATTCGTCCACGAACACCCCTGTAATTATTTACGTATGCCCATTGCTTTTATTACGGAATCGAGCGATTCAAGAGTATTATAGTCCTATTGTTTAAACGTTGCATCCTGATTACAATGACGTTATAGCCGGACTGTATGGTTCGAACTTCCTGACTTCGTCACCGGGACATCCAATTCCAAAACAGGTCATCAAAAAGGGAGTTTTGCTTTTATCTTTTATGTCCAATACGACTTCCATCTTTATTACTGTGTAATTAAAGTTTGTAAATTATCCTTCAGGCGTTTTCTTGATATGGCGATGTCGATAATATTAAGTACAGACTTCTTTTCTGCTCGTCAAGTTCTCTACCAATCGTATCGTGTCAACTGCCGCTTTGTCGTAAAAATTTATATCAAAGGCTACGGAATCATTCAACAGATCAGACAGTCTTACGCCAAGCGCATTGGCAATCTTATCCGGTGATGATAGCCGGCTCCACTTTATTGCACTGCAAAAGTAGTATTTTATGCAATATAAATCAACAGTAGAAAAATATTGCAAATAGTTTGTTCGATAAAAAAAAGTTGTAACTTTGCCGGGGCTTTGTTTGTTAAAAGCAAAATCCAATGAGAAACTATTGATTATGAGCGAATCGCAAGAATCTTATTGCATGTATTGCAGAAGGTTTTCATTTTATCGTATTTTTTTTATCGCAGAGAGACTGAAGGTTAAGAATTAATTTTTAAAAAATATGCCACTCACATTAGAAGTACAAGAGACAATTTTCCAAGAGCTGCAAATCATGCCTCATGGAAAAACGATAGATTTGAAATCAAATCTAGAAAAAAAAGGCGTATCGTCAAATGAATTTGATGAAGTATGGAAAATGTTCTGTTTAGTCGGGATTATCCGACATGGTCAGGACGGATTGAAAGATTTGCGATATATGTTCACAGATTTTGGTAGAAGATATAGTAAGCCAATTTTATCTTTTCGTAAAACCCAAACCGACCTTATTCGCCTTGAAAAAAAATTAGCGCCCGGAAGATCATGATTTATAAACATAATTCACTCACTATTAACAAGTAGAATTCTTTCGTTTGCTGTTTTGTGATCAACATCATAAATTAGGAATAAATAATTTTTTGCTAACCCATGACAAAGAAGTATATTGTATTATGGATGCCAACCCTTTTTCATAAAGAGTTAGAGCCATTAGAAGGTAAAAATAATATTGAAAATGAAAAAGCTATTGACGGGTATATAGATTTAAGTGACAAATCCGATTCCAATCCATATTTTGCGAAGTTTAGTATTTCCTCAACCAAAGATATAACGATTTTTTCAAAAGTACATACTGCTGATGGAATAAAGGAATTTGACGTTTTATTAAAATTGGAAGAAGACAGAAGAAATGGATTTATGCAATTTTCGTATGACGAAGAAAGAATACCGAACAATTGCAGAGACTCATTCAGTTATAATTTAACAACTGCAATATACGTAAAATTAAAGAGTTTTTTCATGAGCATGAGTGTAACACCGGGAAAGACAATGTTTTTCAGCCAAAGATTACTAACGATAAAATTAATTTAGCAAAAAGTGATAATATCGCTTTAATAGATTATTTGAAAAATTTTTCTACTCTTTTCTATGCCAATGCACAAATGGCATCTTTTTTAAACAAACTGTTAGATGAACATTTTATTCATTACAAAAACATACGACCAAACATAATAAATATTACGCAAACATCCGATTGGGAAAACTTTTGTGAACAGCATAATAATATTTTGGAAGGTATCACTACCCTTAATGAACTGTTAGAAAACTCTTTAATGGAATATACGTATTGCAAAACACTACTTTCTTCTATTTATAACAAATCTTTCAAGTGTGATATCGCATTGGAAACCGATGAGGCAGATTTTGATATTAAAAATGAGCATCGCAGAGATGCTCTGAATATTCGCAATTCTATCAGATATATTGAAAACATTAAATTTAAAACTCAGAATAAACAATTTGCTTTATTACATATTTCCGATAAAGACATTAGAGATATTGCAAAAAACGTTCAAGGACAAAATAATTTAATAAATAAAACCTTGAGAACAGGTGAAAAATGGCAAAGATTAGGAACATCACTTGCCATATATAGTACATTATTTACTATACTTTTTGGTTTAAAAGAGATGATTAGTAATCTCTGTTTTAATATTTTAATGATTAGTTTATCTTCATTGGTTCTTTTGTATATACTTTTATTTGTAGTTTTAGATATCTTTCCAAAAAAGGAATAATGAATGTCCCAATGAGTAGCGCTGCCTTTTCTATTGGTACATATTGGTGAAGAATAATTATATTTGTAATCCATAGGGAGAAGATTTTATAAGATGGAGGCGGCAAATGAAGAATTTTTTTTTATTATTACTTTATCTATTAGTAAATTATTTTACTATATTCCAATTATATAGCCAGCAGCAAAATTTCTATTTCCGTAGTTTGGAAGTAGAAGATGGTCTTTCGCAGAACATGATTTATTCTATCCTTCAGGACAAACAGGGATTTATGTGGTTTGGAACGCAGGATGGTCTAAATAGATATGATGGATACAGTTTTACAGTTTATAAGAAAAAGGCCAATGATCCGAAATCCTTAGGGAACAATGCTATTTTTTCTTTATTTCAAGACAGCGACGAAATCATCTGGATCGGCACCTCGAATGGCGTTTATTTATATCGCCCTGATTTGGACACTTTTATATCGTTCAATGAAAAAACGGGAGAAGGCGAAAACACCACCGGAATTGTTCGGGATATCAAAAAAGATAGCAAGGGCAACATCTGGATGGTTGTTTCTGAGAAAGGGGTGTTTTGTTATTCACATAATAAACAACTGCGCTTTTATCCTTTGAAACACGATTTTGGCGATACCCATGTTAGAAAATTGGAATTTGATCCTTCGGGAAATGTTTGGATTGCTTCCTACCGTCACGGGTTATTCATGTTGGATATAACAACCGGTAGCTTTAAACAATATTTGATTGACAACGATGAAGGAGTCACTTCTGACAATGATATCAATGATGTGTTTTTGTTAAATGCAGTTACATTGGCATTAGGAACTGTTAACCGGGGGGTATTGCTTTTTAATTTGAAAAATCATACTTTCAGTTCCTTGTTAGAGAAAGGCGATGATGGAAAGAAACTATTTGTAAGACGAATATATCGGACTGATACAGGAGAATTATGGCTGGGTACCGAAAACGGCGTATATATTTATAACTTGCAAACAAAGAAAATTACGCACTTGCAACAAGCGTACAGCGACAATTATTCATTATCCGATAACGCCATACATTCCATTTTTCAAGACAGAGAAGGTGGTATATGGTTGGGAACATTTTTTGGCGGAGTTAATTATTTTTCACCATTATATGATCAGTTTGATAAGTATTACCCTGTCAAAGGTACAAATTCCATTAGCGGAAAAAGCATCAGTGAATTTTGTGAAGATGATAAGCAACAACTCTGGATTGGAACGGAGGATGCCGGCTTGAACAGGTTTAACCCTGCTTCACAAACCTTTACAAGAGGTTTTATCACTGCCACAAACATTCATGCTTTGCTTTATGAAGATAATTATCTTTGGATCGGTACTTTTTCTGAAGGATTATATAAAATAGATTTAAATAATCAAAGAATCTATTCATACAAAAGTTCATCATCGCCCAATTCACTTAACAATGATAATGTATATTCTATTTATAAAGATTATTCCGGTACCATTTGGATCGGTACTTTATTAGGATTGTATGTTTACAATAAACCGGCTGATTCATTTTTAAGGATTGAAGAACAGAACATTAAACAGCAAGTGAATGATATATTGGAAGATTCCAAAGGAACGCTTTGGTTCGCCACCTTAGGAAGTGGAGTTTTTGCTTACAACAAAACAGGTAACCGGTGGAATAATTATCTATTACCCGTTGGCGACAAATCTTGCAAAATGGTCAGTTGCTTGCTTGAAGATCGCAATCATGGTCTGTGGGCCGGTACAGAAGGCTCCGGGTTGTATCGTTTCAACAGGGATAGCAACTTATTTGTAAATGAATATTCTACACAAACCGGATTACCCAATGACGTAATATACAAATTAGTGGAAGATAATAGCGGAAACATCTGGGGAAGCACCAATAATGGCCTATTTAAAATAGACTCGAAAAGTGGGAAAGTGATGGTATATACGCATACAAATGGTTTATTAGGCGATCAGTTTAATTATAAATCCGGATTTAAAAGCAAAAACGGGAGATTATATTTCGGTGGAACAAAAGGTTTTATTTCATTCTCTCCTGAAAATCTAAGAGTGAATGATTTGAAGCCTCAATTAATCATTAATAGTCTTCAGATTTCAAATAATGAAGTTCCGGTTGGAGTCAAAGGTTCTCCCTTGAAGTATTCTATCACCCATACCAAAGAAATAAACTTGGCGCATAATACTTCCATTTTTAGCGTCGGATTTGCCGCTTTAAGCTATATTTATCCGCAAGGCAACCAATATGCTTATAAATTAGATGGCTGGGATAAAGACTGGATTTATATAGGGCATCAAAACAAAATCACTTATTCCAATCTTCCTTCGGGAAAATATATTTTGCGGGTTAAAGCATCCAATAGCGATGGGATATGGGGTGAGGAAACCGTACTTCGAATAAACAAGCTTCCGCCGTTTTACCGGACTATCGGGGCATACATTGCCTATGTTTTGGTGGCTATTTCTATTGCCGGTTTATTGATACGGCAATCGTTAAGAAAAATAAAACAACGCAATCAACAAGTGTTGCTTGAATTGGAAGATCGGAAAGAAAAAGAATTATATCATGCAAAAATAGAATTTTTTACTAATGTAACTCATGAAATCCGAACGCCGCTTAGCCTGATCAAGTTGCCGCTTGATGAGGTGATGAAGTTTGTAGATAAAACAGATACTCATTGGGAAAACCTTTCAATAATTCAAAGGAATGCCAACCGGTTACTAAAATTAGTAAACGAGTTACTCGATTTCAGAAAAGTTGAAACAAAAGGGATGCAACTTAATTTTGTTACTATAGATATTCTGACACTTATCAGAGAAACTGTCGAAAGATTCATTCCCTCCGCTTATTTAAAGGGCATTTCTTTCCAATTAAAACTACCTGATTGCGAATTTAGAGCGGATGTTGATGTCGAAGTTCTGACGAAAATTATCAGTAACTTATTCAGTAATGGATTGAAGCACGCAAAAAATGTTATTAACGTTCGTTTTACTTTTGATAATGATAATTTCAGGATCGAAGTAGAAAACGATGGCGCTCCAATCCCTTCTGATATGAGGGAAAAAATCTTTGAACCGTTTTTTAAATTGAACAAAAATTCGCAAGGATCGGGATTGGGATTACCCTTTGCGCGAACGCTCACTGAATTACACGGAGGAATTCTCTGCATCGATCCTGAAAAAGCTATGACAACATTCGTCATTGAACTTCCGATACACCAATCGATGAGTATATGCTTGACAGAAGATAATGAGTCCGGCAATCAACCGAGTCTTGCTAATGATAAAAACGTTAACTTTAATGAATCACCCCAACTTAAAAATAAAAAAACAATACTGCTGGTAGAAGACAATTCTGAATTTCTGCGATTTATGGCAAATCAATTAGATGACAATTATCATATTCTAAAAGCCGGCGACGGATTGCTGGCGCAAAAAATATTGGATAAAGAGTCTGTTGATTTGGTAATTAGCGATATTATGATGCCGCAGATGGATGGTATTAATTTGTGCCGTAACATCAAAGAAAACCTAAAATACAGTCATATCCCGGTCGTGCTACTGACAGCAAAAACGGCATTACAATCCAAAATTGAAGGATTAAAGGTCGGCGCCGACGAATACATTGAGAAGCCTTTTTCTATGGATTATCTGAAGGCAAAGATCGGTAATTTATTGGAAAACAGGAGAAAAATTAGAGAATCATACAAAAATTCACCGGAATTAGCCTACGATATCATTGTCCATTCGAAAGCCGATGAAAAATTTCTGAATCAACTGTTAGAACAAATTCATGCGCACCTTGAAGATACCAACCTGAATGTCGATAAATTAGCAGTAGCTTTGAATATGAGTCGCGCTACATTGTTCAGGAAAGTAAAAAGTATATCCGAACTCTCGCCCAATGATTTTATAAAATTAGTGCGTTTGAAAAAAGCAGCCGAACTGCTTAAAGAGAAAGAATACAGAGTGAATGAAATTGCATTTATTGTTGGTTTCAGCTCTCTATCTCATTTTTCCAAATGCTTCCATAAGCAATTTGGCATATTGCCGAAAGATTTTGAGAGAAGATAAAAAATCTGTAGAATATAAAAAACCTCGTTCATGTCCGGGATGTTGGTGTAAAACTTTGAGTGATTTTTTAGCATGAAGAGTCGTGTGACTGTCACGTACGGTTCCATGAGAACGCATAGGTGTAATTCCTTTGTGTGACTCTATTATCTGTCATTTACGGACACCGAAGCGACTATTTGAAAGCATTTAGAAAAAAACGACAGATAACTTAAGGTTTTACGTGAGCAAGGATGTATATCCGCCCGAACTTTTGTGCGAATTCGCAAGTGCACAGCCCGCCCGGGCTTTTGTGAGCCCGCCGCCCTCGTAAAGCTGAACCACGTGTGTGACTTGAACAGTGTGATTAGTAACATGAAGAGCCGTATGAAGGGAGATTTTCACGTACGTTTCCGTGGGAACGTGGGGGTGAAATTCCCCTACGTGACCCGAATAGCGTACAAATTTGATACGATTTTGTTAAATATTGATACGATTTTGTTAAAATATTTAAATAAAGATATGCAACTTTGTAGGCAGTTATTAACTTTTAATAATTTAATCTTTATTTCTATGATGAAAAAAAGCAATTATTTCAGATGCATTCGCAGGAAACTTAAAGAATTTCTTTATGCAATATTATTATTGCTGATAATTGGAATTCCGATTGAAGCGATAGCTCAACAAACAACCGTAAACGGAGTGGTTATTGACAACAAAGGAGAACCTATCTTTGGAGTATCGATACTTGTAAAAGACTCTAAACCGTCTATTTGGACGTCAACAGACAAAGAGGGTCGGTATTCGATTTCGATGCCAAACAAAGAGGCTGTTTTAGTTTTTTCCATTTTGGGGTTTGTTACACAAGAAATTACCTATACCGGACAAAAAGTAATGAACGTTACGCTTATCGAATCTGAACAAAAACTGGGTGAAGTAGTCGTGGTTGGATATACAACTCAAAATGTACGTGAAGTTTCTACTGCTGTTTCAAAAGTAAATATGAAAGCGCTGGAAAACACTTCAACAACATCTCTGATCACTTTATTGTCGGGACAAGCGCCGGGATTACAAACAGTAATAAGAGGCGGAATCCCGGGTGCAGGCGGCAGTGGGATTGTTGTCCGTGGAAATACTTCGCTTTCAAGTGATGACGGAGTTAACGGGTTGAGTAATCCTTTATATATTGTGGATGGAATACCCATGTCTTTGCAAGATTTAGCCGGTTTTGATGTTTCTCAAAACGATTATCTTTCTTCTTTTAATCCCGATGAAATTGCTTCTATCAGTATTCTTAAAGATGCTGCTGCAACTGCTATTTATGGTTCTCGCGGGGCAAATGGAGTTATTATTTTGAAAACTAAAAAAGGAACAAGCGGGAAAGCGCGTATAACAGGAAGGGCTACACTTGGCGTTATCACTACGCCTCCACGTTTGAGTGTATATATAGGAGAAGCAGAAAGAGAAGCCAAGTTGGGATATATAAAAAAATCGATGGTTAACTTTTTTGGCGAACAAGCATGGGTTGACATACGCAAAGGATACGACGTGATGGGATATTTGTTGCCTGCGGTACTGACAGATAAATATAACCCTGCTTTCAACAATGCATACAACTATCAGGATATGTTTTATCGGTCGGGGTTTTCTCAGGATTATACCATGAGTATGGAAGGTGGAAGTGAGAACAACAACTATCGAGTCGGGATAGGCTTTCGTGATGAAAAAGGTGTGCTCGTTGGTTATGGACTTTCACGCGCCACTGTTAATGCCAGTTTGTTAAATAGAATCACTCCCAAGATTAAAAATGAGTTTATAATGCGTTATGGTTTAACTAATCGTAAAGGAGGTTTAAACAGCTATATGAAAGGTATGCCAACTAACCCTTCGGATATGCTTTCATCCTTGTTTTATCGTACTCCGGATGAACTGAGGATGATTTCGGGAGAATTGGGCGATGCATATAATAAAAACGCAAGCCATGATGTCTCGTTCTCAGAAACTCTTACTATAGATCTTACCGATAATTTCGTATGGGAAAATCTTGCCGGTACCAATATAGTTTATAGTACCAACGATTATTTTATTCCCTCCACAGCAAGGGCTAACAATGAAAGTTATGCAAGGTCGGCATCCGGTTTGGGAACCGGCTTTACAGGGCACTCGCTGTTGAAATATAATCGCACATTTAAGGAAAATCATCAATTATTTGCATTGGCAGCCGTTGAATTTAATACGAACATTAGCCAGTTCTCAGATTTGTGGGCAGAAAATGGTTCGTCAGATTATCTGAAAGTAGTGCAAGGATATAAAAAAGGAGACATTAATGGGACTTCCAATATAACAAAAAGCAATATGTTATCCTACTTTGGTCAACTCTCTTATGGCTATAAGGATAACCGCTACTATATTTCGGCTACCTTGCGTCGTGATGGTTCATCCGAGTTTGGAGCAAACAATAAATGGGCAACTTTCCCATCAATTACAGCCTATTGGGCTTTTACTAAGGAACCTTGGATGCAAAAAACTTCCAATTGGTTAAATTTCGGTAAAATCCGCGCTTCATTCGGAACTTCAGGGGAAATACCTCACAATCCTATTTTGCAATACAACTCACTTATTTCCATCAACAATATCGGAGCAGGCATGAGCGATATCTATGGAAATAAAATGGATGTTAAAACGTATGGAGGCAAAAATTTCGTAGTATCAGATTTCAATCAAGTTCCAAATAAAAGTTTGTCCTGGGCAAAGAGCAAGGAAATGAATTATGGGATGGATTTAGAGATGTTCAACAATCGATTATTTATTAATGCCGATTTTTATTCAAAATATAATTCAGGTATGATTTTTGGCTCATTTTTGGCTCCATTTACCGGTTATAATAGCATAAGTTCAAATTTAGTGGATATGATCAGCAATGGTTTTGAAGTTGGCGCAACAGGTTATCTTTTCCCTCGACAAAGCAAGTTCCAATGGGAATGGACACTTAATCTTGCCAAAAACAATTCAAAGATTGCAAAGTTAGGTAATGGAGGACGTGATTACATATATAACGATTATGCTTTTGTCGTTGGACGTCCGGCTTTTCAATATTATATGTGGGAATATTTACATGTACTCCAAGACGTTAAGGATTTGCCTGTAAATCCAATGACAGGAAAGCCGTTGAGTATTGATGGAGATGCCGGATTGGCGTTGAAGCGCCAAGGAGAATACTTCCCCGGAATGCCTTTGTTCACAGACGTCAATGGAGATTATAAAATATCTTTCTGGGATGATAATGATAAAAAAATTATAGATAATAAATCCCCGGAGCCTAAAATCGCAGGCGGCTTGCATACCACTGTTAGATATAACGGTCTATCGCTACGAGTTCAAACATCCTTTGCTTTCGGACATTATATCTATAACACTACATTGCAACAGCAGCTATCCAAGTTTGATGATGTTGTTGAATTCTACTCCAAAGCTTTATATAAATTCGACGAAAGCAAATTTTGGCAAAAGCCCGGCGACAGCGCTTATTATCCAATGATATACGTAGCATATTCCGATGGGGGAGGATCTAATAATTTTCGTAATTCTTCCATGTTTTTAGAAAAGGGCGATTACTGGAATATAGATAATGTAACGCTTTCATATACTATTCCGCAAAAAATATTATCTTCGCTGCAGTTGAAGGGACTGAATGTATATGCAACATCCCAAGATTTTTGGATGTGGAAAAAATCAGGCGTTTTCGACCCTCGCCGAGTATCGAAAACAGGATATTACAACGGCGAAGGTTATCCAATGTCCCGAACTTTTATTTTGGGTCTGCAAGTTCAATTTTAATTCTAAAACATAATTGATATGAAAAAAATATTTATTATATTATTAATATTTCCCATACTATTTAGTTGCAGCGATTTTCTGGAACCCAAGCAAGTGAATGTAGTATATAACGAAGTGTTCTGGAAAACGCAAAGCGATGCCGAAGTCGGTCTTCTCGGAATATACGGTTTATATCGCGCATTAAAGGTGGATCCTGCAAATTGGTTCGATAGAGGAGATTTTACAACCGGCTTTTTTAGAGGAGGGTGGAACGGTGGTTCTGATGGACATTTATATTCTCCCGGCGATTTTTCAACTCCAACGGGAAACAATAAATCATGGGGATCAATGGAAGGACATGCAAACTGGTCGAGTTTCTACAAAGTAGTTTCACAAGCAAATATGGTTATTCATAAAATCGAAGCAATGCCGGATGAGGTATTCGCTCCGGGGATAAAAGACAAGTTCATTGGTGAAGCTTATTTCCTGCGTGCTTTGGTGTATTTCGATATATTACGTATATGGGGTAATGCACCTTATTTTACAGATATAATTGAATCGTCGGATCAAGTCATTGACAAAGATATGTCTCCGGTTACCATTCCTCGCACTAAAGATACGGAGATTGCCAAAAATGTATTGGCAGATGCAGCAGTCGCAGTCAGCAAATTGAAATACGGTATTCGTAGCTCTGCTGAATGGGGAATACGCGCAAATCGAGGCTCTGCCGAAGCGCTCGTTGGTCATGCAAACATGTGGATGTACTTTCTCGCTGTTCGCGATAATTTACCCAATCCCGCTCAATATCTTACAACTGCAATTACCGCATTGGAATCGATGAAATCAAATGGCGGGTATTCGTTAGTCGACTATTCTTCAGGCGATCCTTTGAGCGATTTATTTGAAAAAGTTTCTTCCGAATCTGTTTTCTTTCTTAATGTTTCATCTTTACAGAATGAATCGTATCGTGCGGATTACGGTGGAATACAGTATGTTACTATAAAATTGACACCAATGGATGGAGATATAACCAAAGATCGAGCATCGTATATTGATTGGGTTCCACGTAATTTAAAGAATGTTTTATATCCGGATTATGATTTTGATAACGGTACAGGCGATATCAGATGTAACTTGTTTTTTGAAGCATGGGATTCGTATTATATTGACCCATTCAGCGATATAAGTCAAACGGCAACCGATCGAACAATGGTTACATGGATGAAAAAATATTCAATGGTAAGTTTAGATCCTTCGCGCAGTTGGAATGAGTACGTTGCTTACTTCGCTGAAGCCAATATCCCGATTTTCCGTTATACCGATTTGTATTTATTATTGGCTGAAGCTTATGTAAAATCAGGACAAACGGGTAAAGCCATACCTATCGTGAATGAAATTCGATCTCGAGCAGGTTTAGAACCTTATTCGGGAAACAATTGGTTACAGCAAATATTGCAACAACGTATAAGTGAATTGATAGGAGAAGGACAAATATTTTTTGATATGGTACGCAATAATTATTTTCCTAATTCCGGTACCATGGATCCTGTAAGATATCAGCAGCAGGGATATTATTGGCCTGTAGCCTCAGTAATTCTTACTCGAAACAAACAGATAAAGCAAACACCCTATTGGAACGGTAAAACTGTATGGTAAAACGATTATGCATTATTATTTAAATACATAATATATAATAATATATAAAATAAGAAAAATATGAAAAAACATTTATATATAGAATTCGCTTTAGTAATCAGCTTTGCACTATTGTTATCGTGCAACGATGATTATATTATAGGAGGTGAAATTAATCCGACAAATCAGGTGAATATGACAACCTTTGATTTTCTAAAATCGTTGGATGAAACCAATCAAGTGGCAACACTCTTCGAACGGGCGGGAATGAAAGATGTGATCAACGGGAATGTTACTGTTATTTCACCCAATCAATGGTCGATTGACCGTTATTTACGCAGAAGACATAATATTGATCTTCGCAGCAATCCGAATGCCCCTGAATTGACTATAAAAGATATATCCAATGAAGAGTTAAAACAAATGGGGATGTATGTGATTGCAGGAAATTATTGGAGTCAAACAATCCCTGCGGAAGGAAAGTTTTTAAAAACGCTGAATGGGATGGAGGTGTTTATCAGTTACGATGAAACTAATACTGACCCCGGAACTGCTTGGGATGGTGGAGGAAGTCCCTGGTGGGGTTATCAATATTCAAGATTTTTACAATCTATTCCTAAAATTGTTCATATCCATTATAAAAGAGGTGAGAATTGGGAATGGACGGGAGAAGAACGCGCTGCTTTAGGCGGAAACTATGGAGACGACCCTGAATGTGATCAAGTTTATCGCATGTACCTGTCCGATGTACTTACGACAACCGGAGTAGTACATATCCTTTATACAGGCGATTATAACTTTTCTGACCACGACTACTATCATTCTTTGTTTTTTTTCGGGAAAAAAACCGATGATTTATTGTAAGAAATATTAAAAAGATGATTATGAAAAAGTATATTTATTTGTTAATAACATTGTTGTTAGTATCTTGTTTTAAGCAACCTGAAGGAGTTGGCTTCCTGAGTGATGACATATATCTGAAAGGAGCCGATACCATATTTATATCATTGGGAAGTAAAGCTCAAACGGATTATGCATGGTTAGATAACTCATCGCTACCTTGTACGTTTAGTATTGAAAATATTAGAGATAAAAATGGAAACCGTTCCGAACAATTCTTTACTGAAAGCGCTTACCGTACATGGAATACGCCCTACAATTTTCTTACAGATACAACCGTAGAATTGGTAAATGCCAAGCTGACCGATATGACGCTGCCCCCTTTGATGATTAATTCTACAAATGGACAGTTGCTATACATTGAAACGACGGCTAATTTGAAAAATCCGGGTGACGTATTCCATTTGGATGCGCGCGTAACAAATTCAAGCGAATCAAAAGTCTTAACTGATTACGCTATCTTAAAGCTAACATCCGACAAACAGCCTTATTACGTTGATGAAGTAATAAACGGTATATCATTCGTTCGAAATGGAGGCAATAATTTTGTTTATTATGATCAAATCAATTCCGCTCAACCCAATTTTGTCGAACGAAGGGATAATATTTATGCTGATAATGGCAAAGAATTCATAAGCATACGAAAAATATCGAATGAGCCTACAGTTGGAATCAAATTCATTTTACGAATAGAAGATTCTAAGAAAAATTTGTTTGCACCTGAAAAATATGCTACTTATGCTGCCGGCACCTATAGTTATATTGATGTCGGGCTTAATCGAAAAAACACTTCGGAAGGAATGGAAGTTGAATTTCCTATCACTCCCTGGCCTGCATACAATAATTGGAACGATTATTTTTTCAATTATTTACGCGGCCCTACATTCAACGATTTCAAATTCTTTGATATGAATAGGTTCCGTACCGACTGGATAGCCGGAAAAGTACCGTCAACCGGACTTGCTCCCGAGTGGCCGCAACACAATTGGGCTGATGCCACAGCATGGTTCGTACGATTACGTTCCAGAGTGAGGTTCAACGATGGAGGTACGTGGAAAATGACTGTTACTGTTCCTTATACCAATCTTTCAGGAAATTTTTAATCGTAAATTTGATGCCAATCGAAAAACACATTTTAATGATTTGTTATTTACTAATGTTTCGCACTTCATAAAGACTGAAATAACAGGCATGATAGTGCGATAAAAAGTACAGTGATATTTATAAATGATATTCTAAAAAAAAGTTTAGATGAGTTCATATCTTTAATTGCTATGGTGAAAAAAAAATCTTTTCAAAAAAATTCATTTATAGGAGCCGGAAAAAAGCTGTTGTTTGGATTATGTCTTTTAATGATAGTGGTTTCTGTAAATATTTCTCTTACATTTGCCGGTACAAATGAATCAACGACGATAACACAACAGAAAGTTAGCGTAACAGGTACAGTAAAAGACGTTACCGGAATACCAATGCCCGGCGTAAGTGTAGTTATTAAGGGCACTACTATTGGATCAGTGACTGATGCTGACGGGAAATACAGCATAAATGTTTCCAATATGGATTCTGTATTACAATTTTCTTTTTTAGGTTATGAAACTTTAGAGAAACAAGTAGCCAATCAAAAGCAAATCAATGTTACTTTAATAGAAAAAGCTATCGCGATTGATGAAGTTGTTGTTACAGGTGTTGCCACCGGAACTCCGAAATCAAAACTAACATTTACAGTAGAGAAAGTTGGTGGCGAAAAATTATCTGCTGTTCCTGCAATGAGTGCTGCAACATCTTTACAAGGGAAAATTCCGGGGATTCAAATCTTTTCCAATTCAGGTAATCCGAACGAGGATCCGGTCATTCTTCTTCGAGGATCAACGTCTATTACAGGAACTACTCAGCCTTTAATCATAATTGACGGCGTTCTCACTGAAGGAAAAATAACCGATGTAAATGCTGAGGATATTGAACGAATAGAAGTGTTAAAAGGCGCAGCTTCTGCCGCTTTTTATGGCGCAAAAGCTGCAAATGGCGTCATTCATATTATTACTAAAAGAGGAACTATGTTGAATCCCGGCCAAGTTGTTGTTGGGGTAAAAAGTGAAACCGGTGTCATGTGGCAGCCGTTTAAACCCATGAGGACCACTGCACATAGATATGCAACAGATCCTGTTACAGGAAAGGTAGATAAGAACCATCCGGACCCTGATTTCATTGAAGATAATAAATACCAACATTATTTTGGCGATCCATACGACATATTCACCCCTTCTATTTATTATACTGCTATGGCAACATTAACCGGGAACAGTTCTAATGGAATTAGTTATTATGGATCCTACCAGTTCCAAAACAGAGAAGGGGTCGTTTTCTTATTAAAAGGCGTTCAGCGAAGTAATATTCGTTTAAATTTAGATCATAAGGTAAATGATAAATTTTCTTGGTCTGCGTCGAATAGTTTTATGAAATCTATATCTGATGATTATAATATTAACTTTGATGACGTTTTTTATGCCGATCCTAATGTTAATCTATGGGAACCAAATATAGACGGTACTCCATACAAATATCAGCCCAATATTGTTTCTACCCGAAATAATGTAAATCCACTTTACACAGCAAATAATACTATTGCAGAAAGCGATCAAATGCGATTTACCGGTGGATATAAAATGATTTATAGACCAATTGGTAATCTGACTATAAGTGGGATGTACAGTATTGACTTTCGTAATAATTACTATACTTATTTAGAACCTGCAGGCCTTCTTACAAGCAATAATCCGGAAGGAGCACGCTCAACAGGGTATATGTATGAAGGGGATGATAGAAATACGAAGCAAAATCTATCATTTGATGCAATGTATGCTGAAATGATTGGAGATTTCAATGTAAAATTCAAAATAGGTTCAATTTTTGAAGACTTTAGATATGATGAAAAATGGGCATCCGGAAGTAATCTTGCATTATATGGAAAGGATGTTGTAACTTTAAATTTAATTGATCCGACAACTTTAGGAGTATCATCCAATTCCGGTAAAATAACATCACAAAGCTATTCTGCAATGTTTATGGGCGACTACAAAGAAAAATATATGGTAGATTTATTGGTGCGAAGAGATGGAGTTTCAAGTCTTGGTTCAAATGAGCGATGGCAGAATTTTTATCGAGTTTCCGGAGCTTGGAATATGGCAAAGGAATTTAATATTGAAAAGATAGACTATTTAAAACCGCGCATATCTTTAGGGACAGCAGGTCTTTATCCGGATTTTAGTAATCAATATGAAACGTATGATTTAGGAAGTGGCATTTTGGGAACTCCCAATCAACTTGGAAATAAAAATTTGAAACCGGCTTTGTCCAAAGAGTTGGAAGTTGGGTTGGATTTTGGATTTCTAAAAAGGTTTGATATTGTCGCCACTTATGCAATGAAAAACAGTACTAATTTGATATATCCTGTACCGGTATCTTCGGTAACCGGGTTTTCATATCAATATCAAAACGTTGCATCCAAAAATGGGAAAATATTTGAATTATCATTTAGCGCCAAAGTGATAGAAAAGAAAAATTTATCAATGGAAACAACGCTTACGTTTGATAAAATGACAGAACATATCGGCGAATTAAATCAGGATGGCTTCATGCTGGGATATGAAAAAATTGAAACCGGTGAAAGAGTCGGTAATATGTATGGTTCTGCTTTGGCAACAAGTTTGGATCAGGTAAAAACCAGTACCTTAATTAAACCGGGACAAACAGTTGATGATGTTTTTACGATCAACAACTACGGGTGGGTCGTACGGAAAGATTTGATTGGAACAAGAGATGAAACACGAATGTATATTCTTGACGATAATGGGAATAACAAAAGTAATAATTTAATAGGTAATTCCGAACCGGATTTTATTATGAACTTAATGAATGTATTGAATTGGAAGCATTGTCAACTCTATTTTAACTTGTCATGGAAGCAGGGTGGTGATATGTTTAATAATACAAAAATGTATATGAGTTTTGCCGGAGAAAACGCTTATCTTCGTGATATGAGTGAACGTCCTTGGTCGCAACGGAAGGCATCAACGTATGTTTCCCATGCCCGCGCACAAATGACAGAATCGACTACAAATTTGCGTTTGAGAGAATTAGCATTGAGTTACACTTTCAACAACAGGCAACTTTCGAAAGCTCGACTTAGTTTTATCAAAGGGATTAGAATCGCTGCTGTTGCGCGTAACTTGATAACTCTAACCAATTTTTCAGGAACAGACCCTGAATCCAGAACATATCAAGAAGGCACTATGACTGCATTTGATACTCCTAAATACCCCGGAGGGGCAGCAACCTTTACAGGACAACTCTCAATTGAATTTTAATTTTCACAAATAACAAGAATTATGAAACGAATAATATACTTCTTTTTTATCCTTGTAACGACGACATCTTGTAATGGTTTGTTTGATTTGAATGTGCCAAACAAGAATACTCCCGGCATCGAGCAGGTGTTAAACGATCCAAGTGCGTATTCCGGAGTATTAGCCGGCGCTTATAGAGATTGGTATCTCAATACAGTCGATTGGCAAGACAAATATACGAATTTAGCGACTAACAGTGATTCATATATAGGTCCGGGAGAACAATTCACTTATTATATTTCGTATGAAAAGCCGCGTATTGATAATGGAGGACCGGGTGGTTTTCAAGAAAATATTTGGGTTTTTCTTTATAAAGATATAGGAGCTGTCAGAAACATTCTTTACATGACCGATGTGATTGGCAAACAGTATAAGATTGAAGGTGAAGACAGAACTTATATCATACAAGCAAATGCCTGTTTCTTGCTTGGTGTATTAAATGCCGAATTGTCTTTGCTTTATGATAAGGCTTTTATAATCACGGAAAATATAGATATTGAATCAATTACCGCCGACGATTTGGTAGATGCCTCTCAAATAAGAGATGTTGCTTTGAACTATTTCGACAGGTGTATTGATCTTTGTACAAAAAATAGTTTTACAAAT
>Ga0209629_10000173_pt1 | contig 31608 bp, 27 predicted proteins | sample TergutCu122P5_FD_187286 | JGI IMG/M metagenome (GOLD analysis project Ga0209629, IMG submission 187286) | Cubitermes ugandensis P5 segment gut microbial communities from Kakamega Forest, Kenya - Cu122 P5 (SPAdes) (version 2) | ecosystem: Host-associated > Arthropoda: Insects > Digestive system...
AAATGAATCTTGTAATTTGTGGTTCACTTTATTCGATGATGAAACGGATTTTTGAGAGTTCCAAAGAACCATTATTTGGTCGGGCAACCGCAAAACTTTATATAAAACCGTTTTCAAATTCAACCATTAAGCAAATTCTTTTAGACAAAAATAAAAAATGCACAACCGATGATTTATTGGCTTTTTATGCAATAACCGGCGGTGTTGCGAAATATGCCGAACAATTGATTGATAATAATGCTACAACGAAGAAGAAAATATTCAATTACATTTTTTTAGAAGGTTCATTTTTTCTAAAAGAAGGGCGTGACGTATTAATAGATGAGTTTGGCAGGGATTACGGCATCTATTTTTCCATATTATCATTGATTGCATCTTCAAAAACGGCAAGGAGCGAAATTGAGAATATTCTTGGTTTCGATATAGGGGGTTATCTTGATAAATTGGAAAATGAGTACCTGATAATCAATCGAAGAAAGCCTTTCGGAGCAAAGGAGGGCAGCAGAAACAACAAGTATTTTATTGAGGACAACTTTTTAAATTTTTGGTTTCGTTTTATATATAAATATCGAAGCGCTGTTGAGATAGGCAATTTAGATTATGTGCGCAATATTGTAGAACGTGACTATGAAAGCTACAGCGGCATGATTCTGGAGCGCTATTTTCGTCAAAAATTGATTGAAGAAAAGCGCTTTTCTGATATTGGCAACTATTGGGACCGTAAAGGAGAAAACGAAATTGATATTATTGCCATCAATGAAATGGAAAAACGGCTGTGTTTTTATGAAGTAAAACGCAATAAAAATAGAATTTCACTGTCGCTACTTGAAAATAAGGCAACTGAAATAGTTAAGAAATATCCGGATTACAGGGTTGAATATTTAGGACTTTCAATGGAGGATTTATGAGTTGTGTGTTATTGATACATATTACCTTTTTGGAACATGACGAATATCAGCGGAGCGAAGCAATCCACTGATATTCATCATGTTTCAATAAGGTAATAAGGTTAATGTTTTGCGGGTATTATCCTCTCTCTACTTTGAAATAATTCTATTTGAAATACATATATTATATTTGCATCACAATTAATTAAGAAAAATGGAAAATCATTTGTTGGAGTTGGAAGAACATATTGTCAAAATGTTGAAAACGGTTTATGATCCGGAAATTCCGGTTAATATCTATGATTTGGGATTAATATACGGTGTGGATGTTGATGAAGAAAAAAACGTGACGATAACGATGACTATGACTGCTCCGGCATGTCCGGCGGCAGATTTTATTATGGAAGATGTAAAGATGAGCCTCGAATCTATTCCGGAAATCAATAACGTCGAAATAAAGCTTGTTTTTGAGCCGGAGTGGCATAAAGATTTAATGAGCGAAGAGGCAAAATTAGAACTCGGTTTTTTATAAAGAAACGAAGCATGGTTTATTTTGTTTCGGATATGCACTTGGGGTCTTCTGTTTTTAATGATTCCGTTGAAAGAGAAAAAAGGCTGGTTCGCTGGATGGATTTCATCCGGAAAGATGCTGAATCGTTGTACTTGTTAGGCGATGTTTTCGATTTTTGGTTTGAATACAAAAAAGCTGTTCCCCGAGGGTTTACGCGTTTTCTTGGAAAATTGGCGGAATTGAGCGACGCGGGAGTGGAAATTCATTATTTCGCCGGCAACCACGACTTGTGGATAGAGGATTACCTGCCCAAAGAAATCGGTTTGATTTTGCATAAAGAACCTTGGGTTACAAAAATTGCCGATAAAACTTTTTACATAGCCCATGGCGATGGGTTGGGCGACGATTCCCGATCGTTCAACCTGATCCGCCGGATATTTCATAATTCCACCTGCCGAAGGCTGTTTCGAACCCTTCATCCGGATTGGGGAATTCAGTTAGCGCATGTGTGGGCCAAACACAGTCGCTTGAAAGAATGGAAACAACCCAAGCCGTTTTTAGGCGAAGAAAAGGAAAATTTGATTATTTATGCCAAATCCTACATCCAAACGCATCCCGAAACAGATTTCCTGATTTTCGGACATCGACATATACTCTTGGATCGGATGTTGTCTCCCAAAAGCCGAATGATGATTATCGGCGATTGGCTGCAACTTTTTTCTTATGCTGTCTTTGATGGAAAAGCATTGATTCTTAAGCAATACCTCTAAATCCCCATATAAAAAAATCCAAACCCATACAACGTTTTAGTTAGTTTTTTCATCAATACAATAGAATGGACCTTTCTCCGTCTGAAGAACAACTGTTAGTTGCCGGATGCAAAAATAATGAATCCGGGGCAAGAAAAAAATTGTATGAGCTTTACGCTCCCGCAATGTTAGGAGTATGCGTTCGATATACAAATGATTATGAAAAAGCTAAAGATATTTTACATGAAGGGTTTATTAAGATTTTTACGAAAATAGATTCGTATTCGGGAGAAGGCCCTTTAGGAGGATGGATGCGACGCATTTTTGTTACGACAGCGCTTGAGTATTTAAAGGATGCACATACTCGGCAGTTTCTGAATATCGCTGATTACGGAGAAAAAATTGAAACAGTTGAAATATCGGCATTAGAAAAATTATCGGCTGAAGATATTTTGAAATGCATCTCCGAATTGCCCAAGGGTTGTCAACTGATTTTCAATATGTTTGCAATAGAAGGCTATTCACATGCCGAAATTGCCAAAGTGTTGAATATTAAAGAAGGAACTTCACGTTCCCAGTTTGCGCATGCCAAACAGTTGTTGAAAGATAAGATACAAAAATTATATATACATACCCATGCAAGAAAGAAATAGGGATAAAGAGAACGATTTATTTATCGAAAGGATTAAAGATAAATTAACAAATTATACTTTACCCGTCGATGATGATTCGTGGGATAAACTGGCGGAACAATTGAACCAGGCTCCGCCAAAAAAATCGCAACGTCTTCTTATTACTATAATAACCGTCGCTGCAAGCGTTGCATTATTATTTCTGATATTTTCGATTGACAAAAAAACAGCTTATCATGATACCGCCGAACGATTCACAGGTCCCGAAAAAACAATTACGCGGGATGCGCCCGGAAAAGAATCGATTCAACAGATTTTACGAGAGAATATCAAACTGCCAAAGAGTTTTAAAAAACCCAAAACGAATGGAGGATTATCCGAAAATGCGCTTATCGCTGAGGTAATTCTCAAAGAAGAAACCGTTGAAGAAAAAGCGGACGCTTCATCGGAAGAAAAACCAAACGTCGCAGAGAAGCGCTCTTCGGTTTCTCCCGACTCTTACCGGAATACCGGGAAAGAGGAACAACCCCTGCTGATGAAGCGTAAAAAACAAAAAAGTATCCGCTTTTCTTTCGGGTCCGGCGGAAACCGTTTCGCTGAAAACAATACGAATTCAGCAACGATAATGGAAAGTACGGGTTCCAATTCACCCTACTTCAGAGCCGCTGCCGAGGTTGCCGCCGAATCGAGAACACAAGATATTTTATCCTACGAATATTACCCGAATGTTGTTCATCTACCGCCATTGTCCATTGGCGTAACGGTAAAAAAAGAATTAAATCGAACCTTTGCCATCGAAAGCGGTATCGTATATTCGTTTTTAGAAACAAAATTCAACAGAGATTCACCCAAAAGCAAAGCAGACTTACAGTTGCATTATCTGGGAATTCCGCTGAATCTGCATACGCGGATCTATGGAAACCGTTTTTCGCCTTGGGAAGTATATCTTTCTACCGGAGGAATGGTTGAAAAAGGATTTTTATCCCATTTCGTACAAAAAAACTATTACGATAATGTGGATAATTACGTGGGGACCATCGTTTCGAACGAAAAAATCAAGGGATTGCAATGGTCGGTAAATATAGCGCCCGGCGTTGATTATCAATTTTATAAAAATTACAGCCTTTATTTAGAGCCGAAATTAAGTTACTATTTTGATAACAACCAGCCGGTCAGCTCTCGAACCATACACCCTCTGGTCTTTGGGATCAATGCGGGGGTTAGGTTAAATTGGTGATATACAATTAAGAATTAAGAATTAAGAATTAAGAATTAAGAATTAAGAATTATGATAATAAACAAAGTTATGAAAAAAACATTTTATTTATTTATTCTTGCCGGTTTGTTTGTCGGATGTACTTACAATTATAAGGAAACGATCAATTATAAAATCAACGAACCGGTACTTATGTCTGTGAGTGAATTTAGACAATCAGTGAAAGTAACAAAAGAACAACATCAAATTAGTAATTATGGAAAAATATGCTTTTATAATGGTTTTTTATACATTTCAGAGTCGGAAGTGGGAATTCATATTATTGACAACACAAACCCTTCCAACCCTCGTGTTGTCGGATTTATCGAATTGGTAGGGAACGCCGACTTGGCTATTCGGGATAATGTATTGTATGCCGATGCTTTAATCGATTTAGTCTGGTTTGATATTTCCGATCCGGCTAATCCGAAATTAAAGGGCCGATTAGAAAATGCTTTTCCGGATGCTCTTCCACCGTTTGATAATCCCTACGGATATGATTACAAGCTGTGTTACACGGACGACGGAAAAATGAAAGGCGTCGTTGTGGGATGGAACTTGAAAGAACGAACCGAAAAAGTAGACGCTCAAAAAAGTTGGTGGGGTGGAGGCTATTATGCACTGGATGGCTTAGGTTCAACCGGCTTGACCTCAAAAAATGGAGGTTCTCAAACCGCCGGAGTCAACGGTTCGATGTCTCGTTTTACCATTTACAACGATTATCTGTATGCCGTTATCAATTATCAAATGTGTATCTTCGATTTAAAAACGGGTCAAACTCCCGAAAAAAAGATCGAAAATTTTTGGATAGGTAACGTAGAAACCATTTTCAGCTACAAAGACAAGATGTTTTTGGGTATGCCGACGGGAATGGCGATTTATTCGGTTGCCGATCCGGTGAAGCCGAGCTATTGCTCAACCGTTTCCCATGTTTGGGGTTGCGATCCGGTCGTGGTTGACAATGATTTAGCCTACGTAACCGTTCGTTCCGGCAATTTTTGCGGACAGACGGTCGATGAATTATTAATCATCGACGTTAAAGATGTTTACCATCCTTTGCCTTTAGTTACCTATACAATGACTCACCCGAAAGGCTTGGGAATCGATAACAACACTTTATTCCTGTGCGACGATGGATTGAAAGTGTTTAAACTGGGAAATCCTCAAACGCTGATAGCTAATCAGATTACGCATGTAAAAGGAATGGACGGATACGATGTCATTCCTTTCGAAAAAGTGTTGATGATGATTGCCGACAATGGATTATATCAATATGATTATTCCGATTTGAATCATATTAAACAGCTAAGCGTAATACCCATAGTTAAAGAATAAAACTTTCCGTGCCGATATTCGTAGCTTGCAAAATCCGATCAGCCATTCCGATTCCGTTGCGGATATTTCCGGCAAGGATCAGTCCGGGATAACGATTTTGAATCGTTTCTATGGTTTTGAATCGTTCGCCGCTACTTTGCTCGTATTGAGGAATGGCTTGCGGATGTCGGGAAATATGAATTAAATCGGGAGAAACCTTCGACGGAAATTTGAGCATTGAATGAAAATTTCGTATGATTAATTCTGTTATTTCATTGTCGGATAATTGCGCAAGATGACTTTTTCGAATTCCGCCGATGAAAAAAGAGAAAAGAGCGCCTTCTTTGGGTGCGCGTCCTTGGAAACAGGCTGAAGGATACAAGATTCCCAATACTTCTCTGTTTTCGATGAACGGAACCAATCCGCCGAATGCGTTAAACCGCAATCCACCTGTGTTTTTTATACCGACAGAAGCTTGTACTATAGGAGCATACCGAAGACCGGAAATTTTATTTATTTCTTCTTTTTCAATGAACGGGAGCAAGTCGGGCAAGGCATAACCCCCAACGGTAGTTACCACTTTTGCCGTTTTCAGCTTTTCTTCTCCCGCCGGCGTTGTGTAAGTAATTTCCCAATGATTTTCAACCGGACGAATTTGTATCCGGTTTGCCGATAAAACGATGTTCTCTTTGCCGATTGCTTTTGCCATAGCTTCGGTCAGCCGGCTCAAACCTCCGCGCGCGGAAAACACTTTTTTCGTAGCCAAGCGATCGCGGGCTGTTTTCGGCTCTCGCATTTTGGCGATGCTTCCTTTGATAAAACCGCCATAGTTTTGTTCGAGATTATACAACTTAGGCAAGGCATAGCGAGTAATCAATTTCATCGGGTCGCCGGCATAAACGCCTGAAAGAAAAGGGTCGACAGCGTAATTAAGAAAAGAATTCCCTAAACGGCGCGTGGCTAAAGCGCCGACAGGCTCCTCCGGATCGGCGCCTTTTTGTCGGAATGGTTCGCCCAAAATGCGGAACTTGTCGGAAAAAGTGAATAATGGGGTTGTAATGCCACTGATAAGTCCGGAAGGAAGTTCCCTAAACCGGTCGCCTTTCCAGATCAAACGGCGAGCGGCATTTTCGTCGGCGACTTCCAATTCGCAATCGGGCGACAACGCCGAAAACAGTTCAGCTACTTCGGGATAAGAAACAACGCCGGTATTGGGCCCGCTTTCAAACACAAATCCGTCTTCTTCAAACGTTCGTATCTGCCCGCCGACACGGTCGGTTTTTTCCAAAATCAAAACTTTCTTTCCTCGTTTTACTAAATGGAAAGCGGTGGTTAAACCGGTCAAGCCGGCGCCGATGATAATGATGGGGTTATTGTTATGCATTATCACTTTACTCCTTGTTCGTAAATTAGTTTACCGTTGTCATCATAGGTTTTGACGCTTTTTTGCACTCCGTCAACGTAAGTTGATTCCGAGGTAACTTTACCCGTCCGGCAAGAATAACTTTTGCTCGTTCCGTTTAGTTTGCCTTTGGTATATTCGCGCACTTGGGATTTATTACCGTTAACACATTGATAAAGAATAAAGGTACCGTCCAATTCTCCGTTTAGATAGTTTTCTTCGCTTTCCTTTTTTCCCGACACGCTTTCATACACCCAAAGCCCTGTTTTTTTTCCGTCTTTGTACTGCCCTTTGGTTTTCATTCCTTTGGCGCCTTCCATCCACTGTTCGGTATATTCGCCTTCGTATTTGCCGTTTATTTGATAGAATGTCTGCATATAAACACCCCAATTACTTGTAATTTGTTTGGTTTGTTTCACCGGACCGCCGGAGCTTGTTTCCGAAGATACTTCTCCATCTTTATAAAAAATTTCGCTTTTCAAACTTCCGTCATCGAAATTGTATTTTCGTTCCCATCCGTTTTTCTTTCCGTTTTTCAACTCTCGAACCACTTCAACCGTATTGTCGGTATAGTATATTGTTTCTTTTATTTTTTCATCATTGGCGTATTCTTCGGTACGTAATTTCTGTCCGTCCTTCTTTCCGTATTCCCAAACGCCGTTTTTCTTTCCATTCATGTATTGTCCTTTTACCTTAACCTTACCGTTGGTAAATATCTCGGAATATTCGCCATCGTATTTTCCTTCCTTATTATAGGTTGCCGTTTGGATATAATCTCCGGTATTGCTTGAAATGTTCTTGACTTCTTTGCCTGATGCTTTTCCGGCAGCGTAGTTTGATTGAGATCGGATATTCCCTTCGATGTCGTAGCGGATTTCAGGACCGTCCTGCTCGCCATTTTTATAATTGACTTCACTTTCGATTTTGCCGTTGGAGCCGTATTGGAGGAATTTTCCTTCGGGCTTTCCTTGTACGAAGTTACGAGATGCTTTTACTGACCCGTCCGGGTAATATTCCTTATAGGAGCCATTTAATATACCATTGTCATACGTATATTCCTCTGCTAATTTATTGTTCTTGTAATTTTTCCAACTGCCGTTGGGTATGCCGTCTTTAAATACCGCTTCGGTGTATTGCGTGGTATATCCATCGATGATACGGGAACTGCCCTGCAAGGGTTTTTTAGTTTCTTTGTCACGGCAGTAATACCGTCCATCACCCAAATTATAACACTCAATTTCATTTAGTTTGACTTCGCTTTGCGCCGGTGCTGATTGCACGACCGTTAAAATAATGATTAACAGTGCTAATAAATAAGTCTGTTTCATAATTAAATAAGTTTATAATATTGTTAAGTTAATCTTAAAACAATTCCGAATGAGAACCAAGGCGGACGAGCTTTATGATATTTCCCGTCTCATTCAACCAAATAAGAAGAAAATCACTCTCTACATGACACTCCATGCAGCCCTTATAGTCACCTGTAAGCAGGTGTGGCTCGTATTCTTTCGGGAGAGTACCCGTTTCTTGTAATATCTTGAGAGCCTTTTTTAAACCGGCAATTCGCTTTGGATTATTTTGGATTCTTTTAAGGTCTTTCTTGAATTGCCCGGTATATTTAAGTTCTTTCATAGGGACGCAACAAAGTTCTCAAAATGATTCAAATCAAGAGTCTCTAAATTTTTATCTTCCCTTGCCTCTTTTATTGCTTCTAAAGTAACTTTGTTCGTCTTACGGGAAACTATCTCCATCAAAGCGCTTTCAACGTAATTATTGAGGCTTCTGTTCTCTTTTTTTGCTGCTACTCTTAAGCTATTTAGTAAATCTTCATTAAGACGAAATACCGTCTGTTTTCTATTATCTAAAACTTCTGTGTCCATTTGTTATATTTTATATCACAAAAATATAACAATAAAATGACATTACAAAAAGGATGCAATATTTTTATCAGAATAATTAAATTTACGACCTTATATCGGTTTCGAAAACGCTTTATCACTCCCTAACATCAACCGGTCGAACGCCATCGCTACATTGCGGACAAAGAACGTTCCATGTTCCGTCACCTGAATCCGGTTTTCATCCATCGTGATAATTCCATCTTCTGCAAAAGTAGAAAAAACTTGTGGATGATATGCAGTCGCCGCTTTGATTTTTTCGACCGGCAGCGAAAGACGTTCCGAAAGTTCACGCCAATTGAGACTGTAATTACACATCCAGGTTTCGATTATTTCGCGGGTGATTTGTTCTTCTTCACTCAAGCGATAGCCTTTGACCGTCGCCAAACCGTTTTCCGTTCGGGCGATGTAATCTTCTATATCCTTGCTGTTTTGGGCATAAGCAACTGAAAGTTGGCTGATGGCGGTAACGCCGAAAGCAACCACCTGTCCGGTGGTTCGCCGTGTGCAATAACCCTGAAAGTTCCGGTGCAATTGTCCGTTTTGCAAAGCCATAAACAGTTCATCCGTTTTTTTCACAAAATGATCTAAACCGATGGGTTGATAACCGGCTTCACTCAACAACTCTTTGGCGTGAATGTACATTCGGCTTTTTTCATCGCTTGCCGGAAGTCCCGTTTTTTCCAATAACGTTTGCCGCTTGTTCACCCAAGGTACGTGCGCGTAGGAGAAAGTTACCAACCGGTCGGGCTGCAGTTCAATCGCCTGCCGGATGGTTTCGGCAAAACTGTCTTCCGTTTGAAAAGGCAAGCCGTAAAGAAAATCGAGATTGATTTCGCATTTTTTCTCCCGCAGAATCCGGAATACAGTTTCCACCGGTAACAATGTCGGACGGCGATTAACCGCATTCAACACCTTTTCATTGAAATCCTGAATGCCTATGCTGAAACGGTTGAATCCCGCTTCCGTTAATAATCGCCAATCATTTTCCTGCAAATACCCAGGATGACATTCAATGGCGATTTCCGGTCTCTCGATACAGGAAAAGGCGGATAACAGATGATCGTTTAATTCCTTTAATATATTTACGGGAAGAATGGTCGGGCTTCCTCCGCCGTAGTGGATTTGTGCGATACGCCGATTGGGATTCAATTTTCGTATAACAGTATCTATTTCTTTATGAAGCCCGGAAATATAACGGGTCAATTGATCTTCCGTTGTCATGGCGAACGAGTTGCATCCGCAATAATGGCAAAGTTGTCGGCAATAAGGAATATGAATATAAAACGAAAGATGCTCGGGCTGCGTGTCGTTCGATTGTTTCAATGTTTCTTCATAATCTTTTGCCGTGAATGATTCGGAGAAGTAATTGGCAGGCGGATAGCTGGTATATCTCGGCGCCGGTACATTGTATTTTTGAAGGAGGAGAGGGTCAATCATTTTCCGTTTTTTTTCTGAAAGCCAATAATATATAAGTCAATGCCAAACAGGCTAATGCAAATTCAAAAAGGAACAGTGTGTTGTAGCCGAAACTGTGGGCGATTTTTCCGCTCAGCGTAACGATACAAATTCCGCTTAATTGCGCGGTGACCGTTTGAATTGTAAAATCCGTGCCTTCTCTTCCTTTCCGCGCATGATCCATCGCCGAAGTATAAACAAAGACGGTAGCCATTCCGTAACTTCCCCATAGCAAAATGATTCCAACATACAGGAGTTGAACGTCCGGATGTGTAATTCTCGAAATCAAAAAGAGATAACAAGCAGCGATTAGCATGAAAACAGCGAATAACAAACGAGACCGGTGGCGTCCGATCTTACGGACGATCAAACCGCCGGCATAGGAAGCGACTACCCCGAAAATCGGCCCGAGAAATCCCCGCATCATACTGATTTGTTTCGTATCGTATCCTAAATCCACTAAATACGGGCTTATCATTGCAATGGAACCTATCATGGAAATATAGTAAAGCACCAAAAATCCAACCTGTTTCCCGATGCCTCGTTGGGTGAAAAAAAGAAAAAGGTCTTCTATTTTTACCTGCTTTGCTACGGATCGTTCCCGGTTAATCATCAGTCCACGATTGAAATACAGGGGAAATAACGCAACAATGACAAGCGCAGCAAGAAAAAAATTGATATTGCTCCATCCGATTTTTTGGTAAAACCATAACAATACGCCGCCGCCAAGCAACGCTCCACCAAAACGCCCCATCGATATCATGCTGTTTATCATGCTTTTGTTTTTACGGTCGAACGATTGAGTCGCTAAACCGTCGGTAGCAATATCCTGCGTAGCCGAAGCGACAAACGAAAGCATGAGCAATGCAAGAATCGCATAAAAACTTGTCAATAAATCAAAAAAAGCAACCGAAAAAATAAATCCTGCGAATACGATTTCCGACAGAATAATCCATCGCTTATAGTCTTTAACAGTCACATTGAATCGGTCAACTACCGGCGACCAAAGAAATTTCAGGATCCATGGAATTTTTATAATTGCTACAATAAAACCTATCAATGATAATGAAAATTTTTCCTGACGCATAATCACCGGAATGATTGTGGCGAAAAAACTCATCGGGATTTGTTGCGCAATGTATAAGCAAAAGAATGTAAAGAAGTTATTTTTGTTATTCATCGCCGGATTCAATTATTTAATAAGCAAACTTACGCTGACGCCCAACATAAACGGTCGTCCTTTTTGCGCATACTGTTTGCCCATGGATGCAAAATAATAAGCGGTATATTCTGTATTTGTTATATTTCTTGCCCAAAGTGAAACAGTTGCAATTCCTTTGGTAACGGTTATTTTTCCGTTAACTGTTCCGTAATACGGTTGAATGAATTGGTTGTTTTCTGCCCAATATAGTTTGCCTGTGCCGATGTATTGGAGATTGATCGATAGGTCATCGATCCGGTTTGATTGAAATGGAATCCTGTAGCTCGCTGCCAAACCCAGCGTTTGTTTTGGAACGAACGGAATGTAATTTCCCGAATAATCTACTGTTGCGCTTTGAACATAATCCAAGAACGTGGCATGCGTCAGCCCTCCGTTCGCCTGAAGCGATAAACCTTTCAGAGGATTTACCGAAAAACTTGCTTCAATTCCTTTGCTTGCTGAATGGCCGGCATTTTTCAGCATCTGACCGATTCCGCTAGGAAGCGTTTGATAGATTTGCTGATTCCGCCAATCGATGTAGAAAAAACAAAGTTCTGCACGAATGCGATTTTGCCAAAACCCGGCCTTTGCTCCGATTTCGTAATTCCAACTGTATTCAGGCTCGAAAGTGCGATCCTCGTCTCGCGCAAAAGAAGTATTGAATCCGCCGGTTTTATATCCCTTCGTAGCCGAAGCATAAATCATTTGAGAAGAAGGCAAGACGTATTGTACAGTCACTTTGGGCGTTAGCTGACTGAAATTCAATTTGCTGAAATAGTCGCCTCCCAACGGCTGATGCGAATCGACAGAATCCTTGTAAGCCGTATAATCATTCGATGCTCTTTCATAATCAAATCGAATACCTAAAGTTAATGAAAGTCCGGCGGTTAATAGATGATTAAATGTGGACTGATGATAAACAGAAATGCCCTTAGTAGGCATATCGTATAATTTTTGCGTGGAATAATTCAGCTTTTCATAATTCAGTCCCACATTATTGTTGATTTGCTGATTAAAAGCAAAGGCGCCAAACAGCCATTGATACCGGTGATTCGTAGTCGACTTAATATTTATTTCTTCGGAAATAGTAGATTGTTTTTGTTTTTGAGTGGCAAAATAAAGGGATTGAGGACTAAAATCCTGGTCGATGCCTTGTCTATCCGACAAGTATTGATATGAGGTTTGGCTGTTCAGACTGAATCGCTTCGCTGTGTAGGTCAACGAAAGTCCGGTAGAGGACAGGGTACGGATATAGGAACTGTATTCGTTGTAATTTACATCGCCGATTTTGCCGGTCGAATCAACCGGCGCATAGGGATACCCGCCCTGATTGGAATAATCCACGTTTTGTGTTAATCGCAGCAGCAGATTGGGTTGCGGTTTCCATTCCAAGCGGATGCGACCGCTGCCCGCATCCATTCCGTCGGCATTTTTCCCTGTAAACTGATTGAGAAAAAAACCGTCGGTATGATTGTAATTACCGGAAATAGCATATCCGAATTGATTTTCTGTTTTTCCGTAATATCCCAAAGTAGCGTTCAAATTCGTATAATTACCGGCAGAAGCCAAAACATATAATCCTTGATATTGTAAAGGCGATTTAGTATAGACATTGATAAGTCCGCCCATCGTATTGCGCCCGTATAAAGTGCCTTGCGGACCGCGTAACACTTCAATAGCTTCTATTTCATTCAGATCGAAATCCAATGCCGATTTTTGAAAATAAGGAATGCCGTCCACATACAGCCCGACGGATGGATCATTTATTTTTGAACCGATTCCCCGGATATATACCGGTGAAGTCAGCTTTGAACCGTAATCCGGCATAAACAGATTAGGAATAAAAGAACTGATATCCTTTATGTCTAATACGTTTTGGTTTTGTAAATCGGTTTTGTTTATTGTTGAAGCGGAAATCGGGAGTGAGTTAAGATTTCCGGATTGTTTAAATGATTGAATGACAACTTCATTCAACATAATCGGGGCTTTGGTGACAGAGTCAGTCTCTTCTGCAAAAACGTTTAGCGCCAGGGAAAAAAATCCCAATAACCAAGCTGTAATCTTCATTGAAATAAGAATTATTTAAGTTAATAACCGGAGTCGATTAAAAAAAGTTCGCGCAAAGATACGTTTTTTTGAATAAAAAATGTAACAAATGTGACGAAATTAAAAAAAAAACTTCATACCCTACTTATGAAATGGAGAAAATCACTACTTTTGTCCTTTGTCATTCATGTATTGTTGAGTTAACATAACAGTAGTACGATGAATCTCCAAATTTCATGTTGAAATGAGAAAAAAGAAGAAATCCGGCATTGTCAAACGAATTGATTTGCACAAATTTTTACCGCGCACCTCCGGCAAAGCAGCTTCTCCCGGAACAATTGAATACATCGGAAAAACACGGGATGTCGGAACAACGATTAATATTATTTCGAAAGGAGAAAACGAAATAAAAAGGGAAAATGTTGAATCCGTAAATGATTTGCGTCCTCTTTTATCAGTTGATGCTTTCAAATGGATTCAAGTCACCGGGCTTCAAGATGTGGCTATGTTGCAACAAATCGGCGAACTGATTCCTATCGACGTATTAAGTATGGAATCGATTGCTAACACCACTGAACGTCCTGATGTTAATGAGTATGAGCATTATATTTTTGTGATTCTTAAATCCATGCAGCTTGAACCGAAAACACATGAAGTTATCATTGAACAGATAAGTATTATTACCGGTAAAAATTTCCTGATCTCATTTCATGAGACGCCGCCGGTTATGTTCGAACCGTTGTATCAGCGGATGGTTGTAGGTGTAAAACAGATGAGTAAGTTTACGCCCGACTATTTGTTGTTTGCTATGTGCGATTTAGTGATTGATAATTACTTTATCTTACTGGAAAATGTGGGGGAAGCAATAGAAACGATAGAAGATGATCTGATTTCATCACCGAGTGTTTCCTGTCAACAGCTAATTTACAAATTGAAACGAAGACTATTCTATGCAAAAAAAATTGTATGGCCTACCCGTGAACTAATCGGGACGCTTCAAAGCACTCTTCATCCGCTTATTACTGACAATTCACGGGTTTATTTCAGGAATATCCACGACCACACGGTTCAGATCATCGAAACGATAGAAAGCCTTATAGACCTCAGTTCTAATATGATGGATCTTTACCTGTCAACGGTAAGCAATCGGCTCAACGAAATAATGAAAGTACTCACCATTTTCTCGGCGCTCTTTATTCCGATGACATTTTTAGCAGGTGTTTACGGTATGAATTTTAAGTTTTTCCCGGAACTTGAATGGAAATATGGCTATTTGGGATTTTGGGGGATTGTTATCTGCATTGGTATGGCTATGTTATTCTTTTTCAAACATAAAAAATGGATGTAAAGTAAGACGATCGGAAAAATAATGAAAAATATTTTAATCACCGGAGCCGGCGGATTTATCGGAAGTTTTTTGGTTGAAGAAGCGCTGAGTAGAAATTGGACAGTATGGGCAGGCGTTCGTCAATCAACGAATAAAGAATATTTGAAAGATGAACGAATTTCTTTTATCGATTTGTCTTATTCCGATAAAGATAAACTAAAACAACAGATCGAAAACCATCGGAATCATTTTGGGAAATGGGATTATATCATCCATAATGCCGGAATAACCAAATGTATCCGTTCCGAAGATTTTGAAAAAATCAATTACCGCTTTACCCGCCGGTTGATTGAAGCCTTGCAAGAAACCGACACTATCCCGGATAAGTTTATTTTAATGAGCAGCTTAAGCGCAGCTCCTCCAACGGATACACTCTATGGAAAAAGCAAACGAATGGCGGAAGAATTTTTGGAATCGCAAACCGATTTTCCTTTCTTGATTCTTCGACCAACCGGTGTGTATGGTCCACGCGATAAAGATTATTTTTTGGTATTAAAAAGTATAAAAAAAGGATTTGATTTGACTGCCGGGTGCAAACCCCAACTACTTACCTTTATCTATGTGAAAGATTTGGCAAAAGCCGCCATGCTTGCTGCCGAAAGCGCTTTTATCCGTAAAATATATACTGTTTCTGATGGAAATACCTATTCCGACGAAACCTATACACAAATAGCAAAACAAGCGTTAGGTAAAAAAAGGGTATTAAAATTTAGAGTTCCTTTGATACTTTTAAAAATGATTTCTATTATGGCAGAATTGTTTTCAAAAATATCAAAGAAACCTTCCACCTTGAATCGCGATAAATATAAAATCATGAAACGACGCGATTGGACTTGCGATATTTCATCAATAACACTAGATTTGGGTTTTAGCGCCGAATACGATTTGGAACGCGGAATCCGGGAATGTGTAGATTGGTACACAAGCCACGGATGGCTGTAATAATATTTCTTTTTTCGGCGAAATCTTACTATATTTGCAGCATAAATAAAAACAAGATATATGAAAGCAACAGCAGCGCATTCGCCTTTAAATGATATTCAACTACATTTATTACAGATGTTTACATTTAACAAACGTGAAGAAGGATTGAAAGAACTGCAATCTGTACTTTTTAATTATTATCAAGATAAATTAAAATTACAAACTCGTGATTTTTGGGAAAGTAATCAACTCGACAGTGCAAAAATGGAAGAAATTATGTACGGACACAATCGTGTATCAGCAAAATGAGGATAGTTTTAGACTCAAATTGCTTGTTACCGGCAATTTTTGACAATTCACCTTACATTTGGCTTTGGGAAGCGTTTGGTAAAAGTAAATTTTTTCTATGCTGTTCTACTGAAATGTTGGAAGAATACGAGGAGCTATAAGCAAGTTTTTATTCTGAAGAAATCAGCGAGAAAGCGTAATAAATACAATAATAAATGCAAGCAATTTCATACCTGTTATTCCATACTTTAAATGGGATTTAATCACAGCCTACCCTGACGATAACAAGTTTGTCGATTGTGCGCTAAATGCAAGCGCTGATTATATTGTTACCAACGATAAGCATTTTAATGTACTGAAAATAATGAAATTTCCATACATCAAAGTTGTGGATATTGAAACTTTCAAAAGCATATTGGACGCTCCCGGATAGCGCTGAACAAAAAGAAAGGAAAACAACCTGCATCAATTACATTATGAATGATAATTCAAAACAGGGATTTGCACCATGCTTCGTTCCTCGCAGTTCGCAATGACGGTAAAACTACTGTATTATTTTTTCCAACTCGCTCAATGAGCGCTCAATATCTTCGTCGCTCAATCGATAATTCTTCATTTTCCCTGAGAGATATTGGTCGTAGGCTGCCATGTCTATCAAACCGTGCCCGGACAGATTGAACAAAATCACTTTGGATTTTCCTTCCTCTTTCGCTATTTTTGCTTCACGAATCGCTGATGCAATGGCATGTGTCGATTCGGGCGCCGGAATGGTTCCCTCTGTTTTCGCAAACAGTTGTCCTGCTTCAAACGATTCTAATTGAGGAATATCCTGAGCTTCTACTATACCATCTCTGTGTAATTGACTGACAATCGTTCCGGCTCCATGATAACGCAAACCGCCGGCATGAATATCCGCCGGTTGAAAATCATGACCCAAAGTGTACATGGGTAATAGAGGCGTTAATCCGACAGTGTCGCCGAAGTCATATTCGAATCTTCCCCTGCTCAATTTCGGACAGCTTGCCGGTTCGGCAGCAATGGCCCGTATCATTTTACCGTTGGTCATCCGGTGACGGATAAACGGAAAACTGATTCCCGAAAAATTCGAACCTCCGCCGAAACACCCGATCACTATATCCGGATATTCGCCTGCCATTTCCATTTGTTTTTCGGCTTCCAAACCAATAATCGTTTGATGAAGAATAACATGATTTAATACGGAACCTAAAGTATAGCGAGTGTTCTCAGATATAACCGCTTTTTCTATTGCTTCAGAAATGGCAATTCCCAGACTGCCAGAATTATGCGGGTCGCGAGCAAGAATTTTACGTCCGGCTTCGGTAGTATCGCTGGGAGAAGCAACCACTTCTGCACCCCAAGTGTGCATCATGCTGCGGCGGTAAGGTTTTTGTTCGTAACTTACCTTCACCATGAAAACATCTAATTTTATGCCAAAAACGCTGCATGCAAAAGCAAGGGCTGCACCCCATTGGCCTGCGCCCGTTTCGGTAGTAAGATGCTTAATTCCTTGTTTTTTATTGTAATAGGCTTGGGGCAACGCAGTGTTTAATTTGTGAGAACCCACCGGACTAAGTCCTTCATTCTTGAAATAAATATGCGCCGGCGTATCTAACGCTTTTTCCAAACCTGTTGCTCGAACCAAAGGAGTCGGTCGCCAAATTTTGTACAATTCGCGGACTTCTTCGGGAATTTCAATCCATCGTTCCCCTGATAATTCCTGATTTATTAATTCTTTTGCAAAAATCGGCTCTAAATCCTGTGGATTCAGAGGTTGTTTCGTCCCTGGATGAAGAGGAGGTAAGGGCTTATTCACCATATCCGCAACGATATTATACCATGCAGTGGGAATATCGTTCTCATGAAGTAAAAATTTTTTTGTTGTCATTTCTTTAGTTATTAGATAAAAATTATGCAAAGAAACAGAAAAAAAATGTTTTTTGCAACTTACAAGAAAAAAGAAATAAAAAAAATCGTAACTTTACCGAAATTTTTAATTGGTAACTATAATACTTACATAATAATGAAAAAACAATTCATCCTTTTTGCACTTGTCGTATCGGCCTTTTTTACCCTATCGGCTCAACAGGAAGCTCGTCTGTTGCGCTTCCCGACCATTCATGGTAATCAATTAGTTTTCACTTACGCCGGCAATTTATACATAGTTTCGTCGCAAGGAGGCGTTGCCCGAAAAATTACCAACAGCGACGGGTATGAAATGTTTGCCCGATTTTCCCCGGACGGGAAACAGTTGGCTTTTACCGCCCAATACGACGGGAATACAGAGGTTTATGTAATGCCTTCGTCGGGAGGCGAACCCATACGTCTCACCTATACGGCTACCTTGAGCCGCGATGATATTTCCGACCGCATGGGCCCGAACAATATTACTCTGACATGGAAAGACAACGACCATATTGTCTATCGCTCACGGAAACAATCATTTAACGATTTCAAAGGGAAATTGTTCTTAGTTTCCGCTAAAGGCGGACTGTCGGAAGAACTTCCTTTACCGGTAGGCGGATTCTGTTCCTATTCTCCCGATAAAACCCAATTGTCATACAACAAAGTATTCCGTGAATTTCGTACATGGAAATACTACCAAGGCGGTATGGCAGACGAAATTTGGATTTATGATTTTAAAACCAAACAGACAGAAAAAATAACCGACAACCCGAATCAGGATATTTTCCCGATGTGGATCGGAAAAGAAATTTATTATCTTTCCGACCGCGACCGGATTATGAATCTATTCTGCTATAATTCAGAAACAAAACAGACACGCAAAGTGACCGATTTTAAAGAATACGATATAAAATTCCCAAGTTTGGGCGATCAATCGATTGTCTTTGAAAACGGAGGATATATCTATAATTTCGATATCGCTACCCAAAAAGCGACAAAGATTTCGATTTTTATGAACGAAGATTTAATCGGAGGACGTACGAAATTGATCGACGCTTCACGAAGGATCGGCGGCGTTGATGTTTCTCCCGACGGGAACCGCTTAGTTGTAGGCGCTCGAGGCGATATTTATACAGTACCGGCCAAAACCGGAATTACACGCAATTTGACCGAAACTTCGGATGTACACGAGCGAAATCCCCGATGGTCGCCCGACGGGAAACGAATTGCCTACATTTCCGATGCTACGGGAGAAGATGAAATTTATGTCCGCTCGCAAGACGGACTGCAAAAACCGGTTCAAATCACATCCAACGGCGACACCTATAAATATGGTTTCGACTGGTCGCCCGACAGTAAGAAAATTCTTTGGAGCGACAATAAACATCGCTTGCGATACGTGGATGTCGATTCCAAGAAAATTACCGAAGTCGATCAAACGCCGGACGGTGAAATACACGGATTTAACTGGTCGCCCGATAATCGGTGGATTACTTATTCTCTACCTCGAATTAATACAACCAACGTTGTTATCATTTACAATGTTGAAAACAAAGAAAAAAATATCGTTTCCGACGAATGGTTCGATGCAAGCAACAGTTTCTTCAGCGATGACGGGAAATATTTGCTTTACTCTTCGGCTCGGAATTTCAATCCGACATATAGCAATATCGAATGGAATCATGTCTATACAAACATGAATAAATTGTATATCACTACGCTTAAAAAATTGACGCCTTCTCCGTTTGCTTATGAAAATAACGAAGTGACTATCAAAGCTGATAGCGTTGCCGGCAAAAAAGATCAACCCGGTGCAACTCCCAAGAAAGACCTGACCATTGAAATCGATTTCGATGGTATACAGGGACGTACTTCCGAACTGGATGCATCCTTCGGAATTGCCTGCATTGGCGGAAATGTATATTATTACCGCGACCGGAGCATTTATTTATTTGATTTACAAAAGAAAAAAGAAACCGACTTAGGGAATTATTCGATTGCAGCTATCACACCGGATAATAAAAAGTTCGTTGTACGTGCTGAACGCGGCGCTTATTCCATCATAGATGCGCCTAAAGGCAAGATAAACCCGGAAGAAACCGTCAATCTCTCCGATGTCAAGACAATTGTTGACTTACACGCCGAATGGAATCAAATTTTTAATGAATGTTGGCGACAAATGCGCGATTTCTTCTACGATCCGAATATGCATGGTGTAGATTGGAAAAAAATCAGAGAGAAATATCAGCCTTTAGTCCCCTACGTCAACAATCGAAACGATTTAAATTATATTATTGGTGAAATGATCGGCGAACTGAGTACCGGTCATGCTTATATTGCAGGTGGAGAAAAATACGAACCACAACGGATTTCAACCGGCTTATTGGGCGCTCAACTGAGCCGGGACGCTTCAGGATATTACCGCATCGATAAAATACTATCCGGAAGAAACTGGTCGGAACGCTTGAGGTCGCCGTTAACAGAACCGGGCGTTGATGCTAAAGTCGGCGATTTTATAACGCAAATCAACGGAAAATCAACCAAAGAGATGATCGATATTTATGCCGCTCTTTACGACAAAGCCGGCAAACAAGTCGAACTGACCTTGAACGCTAAACCGGAAGAAACCAACGGAAGAAAAGCCATCATTAAGCCCGTTGCCGACGAATCGGCTTTGTATTATTTCGATTGGGTTCAAGGGAATATCGACAAAGTGAATAAAGCGACCGCCGGGAAAGTAGGTTACATCCATATCCCCGACATGGGCGTCGAAGGATTAAACGAATTTGTTAAATACTACTATCCGCAATTGAATAAGCATGCTTTGATCATTGACGACAGAGGAAATGGCGGAGGAAATGTTTCTCCTATGATTATTGAACGTCTGCGCAGAGAATTGGCGATGATGGCCGCTCCCCGCAACAGCAGTCCGACCCCCAAACCCGACGGTTTGATGATTGGCCCAAAGATTTTATTAATCGATAAATATTCCGCTTCTGACGGCGATTTATTCCCCTATCAATTCAAGTACTACAAATTGGGAAAATTAGTCGGCGAGCGTACTTGGGGAGGTGTTGTTGGTATCCGAGGTCCTTTGCCTCTGATTGACGGCGGGATAATGAACCGCCCGGAATTTGCGCACTACGATGCGGAAGGAAAACAATTTGTGATTGAAGGTCATGGCGTTGATCCCGATGTTGTGGTCGTTAATGATCCGGCGAAAGAATATGCCGGTGTCGATCAACAGCTTGACAAAGCCATTGAACTGATTCTGCAGGATTTGAAAACCAATCCGGGAAATTATCCGGCCCGACCGGCTTATCCGAATAAATCGAAATGATATAATTTTTATTCGTAGTGGTCACGAAGAGAATATACAGTAACGATATTATTTTCAACGGAATAAACAATACGGTTTAACCGATCTATTCTTCGTGACCATTTACCTGATAAATTGTACTTCAATGGTTCCGGTTTCCCTAACCCTTGAAAAGGTGTTTTTGTTATACTTTGAAGTAAGGCAGTTATTCTGTCTTTTTTCGATTGCGAACCATATCTTTTCCAAAAATTCAAATCAATTATGGCTTCGGTTTTAAAATTCACTTCCATAAGTTGTCGATATCAATTGTAACAGATGGTTGTTTTTCAGCCCTTTTTATCTTTGCTACAAAATCAGGTTTGTATGGTGATTCATCTACAAAAACGCCCTTGGAAGCAAAAAAGTCCTTAAGTTCATTCCCATATTTTTTTAAATCAATACGAGCAAAAGTGGGAATACCTTTTGTATTATGTTCTATTGTTATTCCTGATGAATTCATGTTTTGTAGTATATAAAAAAGTTAAACATTCACGATGCAAATTTACAATCTATTTTTTAATATAACCTTAAATTCACATTTTTTTTGATATTTCAATAATATAGAGTAATTTTACCAAATATTTTTTAAGTCCTTGCATTTATAGCATAAATCCGATTATTTATGTCAAAAGTTTATTTTACCGATATGCGCGTCAAGCCGGGACGCAATTTGTTAGACAAATTATTGATTTTGATCAAAAAAGCCGGTATCGAACAAATTGACTTTAAGGATCAATTCACCGCAATTAAAATTCATTTCGGCGAACCGGGAAATTTATCTTACATACGAGCTAATTATGCAGCTACATTGGTTCAATTTTTACTGGATAAGCAGGCAAAGCCTTTTTTAACCGATTCAAACACCCTGTATAAAGGAGGTCGGTCGAATGCCCTCGATCATATTAAAAGCGCATTTGAAAACGGATTCAATCCGATTGCCGTTCCTTGCCCGGTGATTATCGCCGATGGTTTGAAAGCTATCGATTTCAGAGAGATTCTGATTAATCTGCCTCATTGCAAAACTTTTAAAATCGGATCGGCGATTGCCGACGCCGACATAATTCTTTCAATGACCCATTTCAAAGGTCATGAACAAACCGGATTCGGGGGCGCTTTGAAAAATATCGGGATGGGATCTGCTTCAAGACAAGGGAAATTAGACCAGCATTCCACGTCTAAACCTATTATTGATGCAGATGCCTGCACGTCTTGCGGTCAATGCGTAAAATATTGCGCTTCAGATGCCATTCATTTGATTAGAAATAAAAATAATAAAGCGGTTATCGATTACGAGAAATGTATCGGTTGCGGGCAATGCGTAGCTGTTTGTCAATACGATGCAGCTCAGCCTGTGTGGGACAGTTCTACTGACATTTTGAACTGTAAAATTGCCGAATACACTTTTGCTGTTTTGAAAGACAAGCCGAATTTTCATCTCAATTTCATCATGGATGTTTCTCCCAACTGCGATTGTTGGAATTGCAACGATGCAGCGATTGTTCCAAATATCGGGATTGCGGCTTCTTTCGATCCTGTAGCGCTGGATAAGGCTTCGGCAGATTTAGTGAATGCATCGGCCGCCAATTTGAATACGGCATTAAATGTTAAAAAACACGATGAATTACAAAATAAGGATAAATTCAAAATTATTCATCCGCATACCGATTGGGAAGTAGGATTGCGACATGCGGAAGCAATCGGATTGGGGAGTATGAACTATGAATTAGTGACGGTTTGAATCAGGATTGCCGGGATTGCATTCGCGAGACAGCGCCCAAATAACCGCCGTGATGCCGCTTTGTGTAGTCGGCAACCGTAAACCCGATTCGCTTCATGGTTTCTACAACCAATAAATCGCCGATTACGGCCATAACAGTGGTCGAAGTGGTAGGAGTCAATCCTAATGCGCAAACTTCGGGCGGATTTCCGGTCAGCAAACAAATATCCGCACTCTTTGCTAATTCGCTTTCTTCATTGCCGGTGATGACAATGAAGCGGATGTCCGGAATCAATTGGCGGGCCAGTTTGATTAACTCAATAATTTCCCGCGTTTTCCCGGAGTTGGAAATTAACAGCATTAAATCGTTTTCACGTAAAATGCCCAAATCGCCATGTTGTGCATCGCTCGGATGCAAAAAAAAAGCCGGCGTACCCGTCGAACTGAACGTAGTAGCGATGTTGGAAGCTACTTGTCCGGCTTTCCCCATTCCGCTGCAAACCAACTTTCCCTTTTTTTGATGCACTTGCGAAAGAATTAAATCAATCGCTCGTTCATAAGCGCCCGAAAGCGGTATCCCGCGAATCGCTTGTATTTCTTTTTCGATAATTTCTTTTAATGAAGCAATCATTGTACAGGGTTTATTAGGGTACAAAGATATTTATTTCTACTTTTGTACGCTAATAAAGCAACAAATTATGCAATATTTTTCTTTTGATTCTCCATGCGGTCTCCGAATTATTCATTTACCTTCCCTTTCTCCGGTCTCTTACTGCGGTTTTGTCGTTCATGCAGGAACGCGTGATGAACCGGCCGATCAACACGGATTGGCGCATTTTGTGGAACATGTGCTATTCAAAGGTACCAAAAAACGGAAAGTTCATCACATCTTGAACAGAATGGAAAGAGTTGGCGGTGAATTAAATGCTTATACGACGAAGGAAGAGACCTTTTTATATACCGTATGTTTACAAGAAGATATTGAACGGGCTATTGAATTGCTTTCCGATATGATTTTTCATTCTCGATTCCCTGAACCGGAAATTGAGAAAGAACGCGAAGTCGTGATTGATGAAATTCATTCTTACGAAGATTCACCTTCCGATCTTATTTTCGACGAATTTGAAAACCGGCTTTTTTCAGGAAGCGATCTTGGGCATGCCATTTTTGGAGAAGTGGAGAACATTCAAGGTTTCACCTCCGATTCCTGCCGGGATTTTGTAAGCAATTATTATCGACCCGAGAACATGGTTTTCTTTTCTTACGGAAAAACCGCTTTTCAAAAAATCCGTCGCTGTGTTGAAAAATATTTACCGCCGGTTTCCGGCGTTAGGCCAAATTATGTTCATCGCAAGGCCGGCTTGAAAGAATTTCCGGTCGAAACCGTGATACAAAATAAAAATCTGCATCAAACGCATGTTGTAATCGGAGGAAAAGCTTACGGGATTTTTGATGAGAAGCGGTTGGGATTATCATTGTTGGCGAATATATTGGGAGGTCCGGGGATGAATAGCCGGCTCAATGTAGTCTTACGTGAAAAATACGGTTTGGTTTATACGGTGGAGTCCGAAGTCGTATCCTATACCGATCTCGGTTTTTATACGATCTATTTCGGTTGTGATTCCGAATCAATGGATCGGTGTGTACATTTAATCCGTAAAGAATTGAAACTTCTACGTGAAAAGAAATTGTCAAGTACACAACTCGCAGCAGCCGTCAAGCAGTGGAAAGGACAGTTGGGAATTGCAAGCGAGCACAAAGAGAATGTTGCTCTACGGTTGGGAAAGAATTTTCTGCATTTGAACCGTTATGATTCTCTGTCGCAAACAGTTCAAAAAATTGAAGCGCTTACGGCAGAGGATTTATGGGAAACTGCGAATGAAATCTTTGATGAAAACCGTTTGTTTTCGTTGATTTATCAATAGTTAACCTGCCGTCTCCGGACAGAGTCCGGGCCGGAAATATTCCGGGAAGTTAAAGGAGGCAGTTGCGAAGTATCTCGACAACCCGTTCCAAGTCGTTTTCGGTCAGAGAAGAACCGGAGGGAAGACAAAGACCATGGTCGAATAAACTTTCGCAGGTTTTTTCGCCGTAATACGGGCAGGAATCGAAAACCGGCTGCAAGTGCATCGGTTTCCATAGCGGGCGCGATTCGATGTTTGCTTGTTCCAGCGCCAATCGAATATCTTCCCGGGTTATGCCACCTGTTTTCAGGGGATCGATAACAATACAGGTCAGCCAGTAGTTAGAAAAGAAATCGGAGGAAGGTTCGGTTTGGAAAGATATTCCTTCTATGTTTGATAACCGGTTTCGGTAGAATTGATTGTTTTTCCGGCGCTGCTCGATCCGTTGACGCAACACTTCCATCTGTCCGCGCCCGATGCCGGCAACGATATTGCTCATCCGGTAGTTGTAGCCGATTTGCGAATGCTGGTAATGCGGGGCGGAATCTCTCGCCTGAGTGGCTAAGAAACGCGCTTTCCGGATGATGGCTTCACTTTTTGAAACCAAAGCTCCTCCGCCGGAAGTGGTGATAATTTTATTTCCGTTGAACGACAAGGCGGCGGCTTCACCGAATGTCCCGCAGCGAATGCCTTTGTAGGCCGAACCCAAAGCTTCTGCGGCATCTTCCAAAACGGGAATTTCATAACGATCAGAAATCGATAGAATCTCATCCATCTTTGCCGGCATCCCGTAAAGATGAACCGGGATAATCGCCTTAGGCTTTTTCCCATTTTTGATTCCGGCGCGAATCGCTTCTTCCAAATATTCCGGCGACAGATTCCAAGTATCCGGTTCGCTGTCCACAAAAACCGGCGTTGCTCCCTGATAGCGGATGGGATTGGCTGAAGCGGAGAAAGTAAAACTTTGACAAATGACTTCATCGCCGGCTTCCACCCCAAGCAGGATCAGTCCTAAGTGCAAAGCGGCGGTTCCGGCAGTTAAAGCAGCGACGTGGATACTCTCCCCCTGCCTCTCTCCATTTGCTGAGGGGTTAAGGGTGGGGAAACGCTCCTCTTCTAAAAACGCCTCCAGCTCTTTCTCAAAAGCATCCACATTGGGACCCAAAGGAACCACCCAATTCATGTCGAACGCCTGTCGGATAAACTGCTGTTCATTACCGCCCATGTGAGCGAGGGAAAGAAAAATGCGTTTATTCATTTTCTATTTGATAAACAATACAAAGGTACAAAAAAAGTTTCTACAAATGTACACTATTTAGAATTTTACCAAATATGTCTTTAGACTTTCGTGATTATCGAATACTTCTTTGTTACAGGAGTTTGTCGTAGGTAGTAGTTTTCGGTATTAATCATAGTCAAGTCACTTTTAACATTTATTGGTAAATTATTTAACAGAATTATTAGGTAATAAATAAAATTATTAACTTATCTTTGCACCATTAAATAATTAATTTATTAAATAGTTGTTTAAATTTAAAATATTTGATATGATTTTATTTTATTTCCGTATATTTTATTTTATTTCGACTGATTATATAAATTAATAGATGATGATTAATTTTTTATCAATATTATTAGTTTTATAAAATGGATACTATAAATTTTCATTCCTTAGCACAACAGTATAAAGATGAGTTATTGAACAATGTTGTTCCATTTTGGTTGCAACATTCTCAAGACAAACAATATGGAGGATATTTTACCTGCCTTGACCGGAAGGGTGAAGTTTTTGATACCGATAAATTTATATGGTTGCAAGGAAGAGAAGTGTGGCTCTTTTCCATGTTATATAATAATGTGGAGCATAATCCTTTATGGCTTCAATCTGCAGAGCAGGGAGGTGAATTTTTGAAAAAATTTGGACATGATGGAAACTTTAATTGGTATTTTTCCCTTACCCGCGAGGGAAAACCATTAATAGAGCCGTATAACATATTTTCATATACTTTTGCAGCAATGGCATTCGGCCAACTTGGCAAAGCAACCGGAAATCAAGAATATGCCGATATTGCCAAGAAAGCGTTCGATATAATACTTTCTAAAACTGATAATCCAAAGGGCAGGTGGAATAAAATATATCCCGAAACACGCAATTTAAAGAATTTTGCATTACCCATGATACTTTGCAATCTCGCTCTGGAGATAGAACATCTTTTGGATAAAGATTTTCTACAACAAGTCATAGACGCCTGCATCCATGAAGTGATGAATGTTTTCTACCGTCCCGAATTAGGATTGATAGTAGAGAATATATATGCTGAAACCAATGAATTGTCCGACAGTTTTGAAGGACGACTCATTAATCCGGGGCATGCTATAGAAGCTATGTGGTTCATTATGGATTTGGGTAAGCGATTGAATCGTCCGGAACTGATTGAGCGGGCAACTAAGATTACATTGCAAATGATAGAATACGGATGGGATAACAAATATGGAGGCATCTTTTATTACTTAGACCGTAAAGGCTGTCCTACTCAACAGTTGGAATGGGATCAAAAACTTTGGTGGGTGCATATTGAGTCCTTGATTTCTTCCATTAAAGGCTATCAACTAACCGGATCGCAAGAGTGCTTACGGTGGTTTGAAAAGATTCATGATTATACTTGGACCCATTTTAAAGATCCGGAATATCCCGAATGGTTCGGATATCTTAACCGGCAAGGAGAAATTTTGTTGCCCTTAAAAGGCGGAAAATGGAAAGGATGTTTTCATGTACCTCGCGGATTGTATCAATGCTGGAAGGTATTGGAAGAATGTGCTAAATAATTTGGTCTATTTGACAACAATAACGATATAAATAATAAAGTATGGATATGGAAAAACAGAATACGGGATATGTCATATTTCTCTCTGTGGTAGCTGCAGTGGGAGGTTTTTTGTTTGGCTATGACACGGCCGTAATTTCAGGGACGATAGACCAGGTAAGAGACCTGTATCATTTGGATGTAATTCAGCAAGGATGGTATGTTGGCTGCGCTTTGGTCGGCTCTATCTTTGGGGTTGCCATTGCAGGTATTTTGAGTGATCGATTAGGTCGTAAGAATGCGATGTTGTTGTCGGCAATTCTCTTTTCTATTACCGGCATTGGATGTGCATTATCTCCTACATTTGAACATTTAGTCATATATCGTATTATAGGCGGAATTGGAATTGGTATAGCATCCATTATATCGCCGCTATATATTTCAGAAGTCGCCATTACCAATTATCGAGGACGGTTAGTGTCATTATACCAGTTGGCAATAACAGTTGGTTTCTTAGGAGCTTATTTAGTGAATTACGGATTATTGCATTTTGCCGGAAGCGGTATTGATTTGGGAACCGGTTTTTTTTCGAAAATTTTTGCAACGGAAGTATGGAGAGGAATGCTATTGATGGAGTCACTTCCGGCAATACTCTTTTTTATTATGATCTTCTTCATTCCGGAAAGTCCGCGTTGGCTTGTGATTAAGCAACGGGAAGAAAAAGCCATGTCAATTCTTAAACGCATTTACAATAACTCAAATGAAGCCACACATCAAATTTCGGAAGTTAATCTGCAATTGGCAAGAGACAAGCAATCCAATTGGCGACTGCTTTTTAAGCCGGGAATCTTTAAAGCGCTGTTAATTGGTGTAGCAATAGCCATATTAGGTCAGTTTATGGGAGTGAATGCCGTATTATATTATGGCCCGACCATTTTCACAAATAGCGGTTTATCAAGTGGCGATTCATTGTTTTATCAGGTATTGGTTGGGTTGGTCAATATGTTGACAACCATATTGGCGTTAGTTATAATTGATAAGGTAGGTCGTAAGAAATTGGTTTATTATGGAGTATCAGGAATGGTTGTCTCTTTGCTTCTCATCGGATTTTACTTTCTAAAAGGATCTTTGATAGGGATTCCCAATATTTTTCTGCTAATCTTTTTCTTGTTCTACATCTTTTGTTGTGCTGTTTCCATCTGTGCCGTTATTTGGGTTTTATTATCCGAAATGTATCCCACTTCGGTGAGAGGTATTGCCATGTCGATAGCCGGTTTTTCCTTATGGGTCGGAACCTATTTGATAGGGCAACTGACTCCATGGATGCTGGAACACCTGACTCCTGCCGGCACATTTTTCCTGTTTGCAGGTATGTGCGTTCCATATATGTTGATAGTTTGGAAATTAGTACCCGAAACGGCGGGTAAATCTCTGGAGGAAATAGAACGGCTTTGGTAAATAAATTTTTCCAATTAAACATGTCTAATTCAAATGGATATTTTGGGTTTATTTATTATGGGCAGTTTTTTTACCAATCTATCCCCCTTATTTTCTTATTCAACTTTGTAATTTTGCTTATCACTTCGTCAAATATCAATGTTTCTTTGAAAATCATTGTCCGTTGCATTTTTTCGTAATCCTCTTTCCATAAATCAATTATGCTGTCCGGTGGAATAATATTAATCGTTGTCGGGTTAAGTGTTTCATAATCAAAATCTTTCAATGCGATAAACATTCGACGATGTGCAATAATTGATTGAAATAAATCTTTGTTTTTCAGTGCATTGTCAGCGATAGGGGTGTCAATCATTTTCGCCAAATCGTAAATATGTCGGCTCATTCTCTCTACTCGTACTTGCTCGTTTACTTTGGAAAATTCCTCGTGCAACAAGCAAACTTTTTCTAAAAATGTGCGTTCTGGCACAACAGAATTTACTTCAAACGATTTTTCGGCAAAATTTGCCTGTGTAAAATGCTTGTCGACAAACGATTGTATTTCAACTTTTTTTAGTGGCTCTTTCATTGAACGACCGCCAATTTCTAAAATGACTGTATTTTTTATGTATGGACTTGCGTTGAAGACCGATTTGTATTCTACAAAAACTTTTTCGGGGTCAATGGTTGTTACAGGCGTGATATTCATTTTTACGGAAAACAAGTCAGCAGGAATACCGTCTGCCTCCATTTGTCTAACCAAATCGAACTGTAAATCGTTGCGAATGAATTTACAAGTCGCTTTTCGCAAGTTTTTACTGATTTGTTTAATGGTAAAAGTGTCGCCGAGAAATCCGAAAAATTCCCGATTTATCGCAATATCAACATCTTCGGAAAATCGTTCAATCAAATTGTAGCATTTGCTCAATGAAGTGCCACCTTTGAACGATAAATTTTCAGCATAAGGCAAAGCAAACAGCGCGCGCAAAACGGCTGTAACCCACCAATCTTTCTCAACTGCAACCTCGTTCAAGTTTACTTTCTTGTTGATTTGCCTAAAAACTTCCGCCCTTTCCTGTTCCTGTAATTTTAAGAATTCCACAAATTTAACACAATTTCTCGTACCCAAATAGGCATTAAATCGATGTCTTGATTAATATCCTTTTGAGTTACATATTTTAATTTTTCTTTGATTATTTCCAATTCGTGTGGTCGTATTTTCCCTTCGCCAATTTCTCGTAAAGCACTATCAATCAACAATAATAATTCGGAATTGAATGACAAACGTCGTATTTCAGAGGTATGTTTAAATAAAATTCCTTTGCCCTCGCCAACTTTTATATGACGTGGTGCACCGTCAGTTATATACACCACATTCATAACTACTTGCGTAGAAAGTCCCAAAGCATTGAGGGCATATTCGCCTGTCGGCACAATGCGGATTTTGTCCCGCTTGGCAATGGCGTGAGCGATTTCGTCAATAGACGGCAAAAGATATTTTTCGTCCAACCAATCAAATTTATTGATTTTCGGGTAACAGTAAACGCCTGTGGCGACACGCATAAGCAAACCCGATTTTTGCAAACTTTGTAACGCTTGCCTTATAGAATCTGCTGAGCCGAGCAATGCAAAATCATCGGCGAAAAATATTTTTCCTCGCTTGTGATTTTTTATCTTTTCAAAAATCTTATTTTCAACACTTTTACTCATTGTTTTCACTTAAATATTTCACAGATTTATAATATATTTGTGAAAAAAAATTGTTGCAAAGGTATAATTATTTTTTGAAATAGCAATAGACAAGAAAAGAAAAAAACAGCAAAATATGAATGTGCTGCTTCCCTTTGAAAAATAGTTTTCCTATTACTTATGCATTGTTGATGCAGCAGAAATTAAACCGATCTAATTCGAATGGACATTTTGGGATTTTTATTTTGTTAAGGTAATATAATAGTTATGATAATCTTTGAATAATTGCAATGTACGTTTTTCTCCAATCCGAACTGACATATCCGGATCATTAAATACGCCGGGGAACTGATAACACAGTATCTTTTCAAAGTTATCGAAGAGATTGAGATCATGAAGAATATCCTCAAATGGGCGCGGATACAGAGAGGCATCTTCGTTAAACAAAAAGGGGATTTCCAAATCCACGAATATTTATCATTGTATTGAAATCGCCCGGCTCACCTGAATTCTGTCGTATTTGTAGTCCCGGAATTTTTCCTTCCAAGCTCTGAGCTAAACTTGAATGGGTGGTTGTTAGAATTTCTTTGTTATTTATGCTGCTAATTGAACCGGTGAGCGTTTCTTTTTTCTTAGATCCATAGCCTACCACAACCAAATCCTCAAGTTGTTGGATGGCTTCAGCCAATGAAACATTTATTTCTAATCTATTTCCGACTGTTATACTTTGTAACTACTCAGTATCCTTTGCAAAAATGTTTCTGAATTATTTAAAAGTTGAGAGATGATAATCCGGAACGGATTAGATATGGGTAGCCCGATGTGAA